>Ga0315321_10000053_pt1 | contig 63429 bp, 39 predicted proteins | sample M180m21515metaG_FD_203464 | JGI IMG/M metagenome (GOLD analysis project Ga0315321, IMG submission 203464) | Ammonia-oxidizing marine archaeal communities from Monterey Bay, California, United States - M1 80m 21515 | ecosystem: Environmental > Aquatic > Marine > Intertidal zone | place: USA... | reverse complement strand
CGCAATCTGGTCAATGTTGCTGACACCTTGAGCTGTCTCAATCTGTACGATAACAAGAGTGCGGTCGTGAACATTGGCGTGGTACTCATCCATCGTAAGACCAAAGTCGGTAGCGATGGTGGAACTTGCAACTCCTCGGCAGCCGTGGGGAGGATACCGGGTGTAAGCCACTGCGTTAGTTGCTTCCTCTGCCGTACAGACGTAAGGCACCATGACGCCTGCGGCACCCAGGTCCAAGGCTCGTTTGATGCAGTCCTGGTCATTGGAAACAACTCGTACGATGGGAACACAAGTTGTGCCTTCGACAGCCAACAGCATGGATTGAAGTCCCCCCTCACTGCACGCGCCATGTTCGAGGTCAATCAGAACCCAGTCAAAACCGAGTTGCGCAGCCATTCGAGCCAGTAGAGGTGATCCGAGGCTGAGGAACGTGCCACGTCGTGGCATTTGAAGACTCGTTTTTTCAATCCAATTAAAACTCATGTGTTCCCGATCAGGTGAGTGTTCATTTTGCTTTTTCAATCAAAAAATCCACCAGTTCTTGGCAGTGAAAAAAACCAGGCCAGAAGTTGTGACCTTGTCCGTCGATCTTGATCACCTTGATCAGGTCACCGGCGTCATTGGCTCGGTAGGTTTTTTCAAGAGTGGCTGAATTCTCAGCCAAGGGCACGACTCGGTCGTCTTTGCCATGGATGATTAGCACGGGAACACGTGCTTTGGCAAGTTTGTCGGATCGCTTGATCGGATTCAATTCTTGTTGCTGTGCGTCCAGTTGGTCTGGTGAAATGCCGTAGGCCGATGCAGCACGGTTGATTCCGGGATAGGTGGTGTAGTCGTAAACCGGATAGATGCCTCCGATGGCAGCGACCCGATCAGGGTGTTGGACCGCCCAACTGCTAACCCAGAGTCCACCGCGACTGCGTCCCAGCATGGCGGGTTTTTTCGAATAACCACGGTTCGCCATTTCATCGTACAACGCTTCGAAGAATGGAAACGCTTTGGGGCTGCCATAAGATTCGCCAACATCGATTCCTGCGACCGCAATTCCAGCATCAAGGAACTGTTGGTGCATCCAGCTCTCTGCTTTGTCAGGATAGGCAGATAGCGTCGGAGCATAGAAAATCCAGGGCTTGCCAACGTTGTTCCCCGTTTGTGTTTCGGGTTCCATGATGAAGGCATGTCGATCCTTCAGCCGAAACGTTTCTCCACCCAGCAAAACCTGCCTGCGTTTGGGCATGGCATCCCGTTGGGCAGGTTTGATGGCTGGTTTAGCCTTGTTTGTCTTTTGTGGGGGTATGTCTTCGCTTGCCAGTTTTACAAAGGAATCAAGCTGCCTTTGCCATTGGTTGACCAGCGACTCCAGTTTGTCTGCCGCTGCGATAGACAGGTCTGTTGACTCATCACGATCGTTGGCGAGGTTGTAAAGTTCCCACGGTTCACCAATGGGAGCGACCGCTTTCCAATCGTCGACGCGAATCGCCTTGTGCCCATCGTGGAACCACCACAATGAATCATGAGCCAGTGGTTCTTTGTTCTTCAAGGTAGCAATGAGACTTTTGCCTGGCGGTCTCGGTGCCGATTTTGGCGGCAAACCTCCGCTGACTTCGAGTAGCGTTGGCACGATATCAATCACGTGTCCCATGTCGCGGCGGATTTCGCCTCGCGCGTCGATGCCATCGGGCCACGATACGATCAATGGAGTTGAAGTCCCACCTTCGTGGGTCCATGTTTTATGTCTGCGGAACGGGGTGTTGCAGGTTGTTGACCATCCTGGTCCCAAGCAGAGGTAAGTTCCAGCAGAACCGGCAGGAAGACTCGGGTCGTGCCCATCATCACGCACCATGATTTCTGCGCTGGCGCCGTTGTCAGACAAGAAAATGACGATAGTGTTTTCCCACTGGTCCATTTTTCGGATCTGGTTAAACACTCTGCCGATTTCAATGTCCATCCGGTGAATCATGGCGGCGTGAATCGCCATCTTTGTTGCCTGAAAACGCTGTTGCTCTTTGGAAAGACTTTTCCAAAGCAGTGGTCGATTGATCTCACCTTTGCCAAGTGTCGTCAGGGCATCGGGGAAATGATAAGGAGGTCCTAGATTGCGTTCGACTCGTGACAGTTCAGGGACTGTGCCGGGAGACAGGATTCCAAGTTGCCGTAGACGATTCCATCGCTTTGCTCGGATCGCATCCCAGCCTTGAATGTAAGTGTCTTGGTAGACAGCAATGTCTTGTGGTAAGGCGTGTAAGGGAAAGTGGGGAGCTGCAAACGCCAGGTAATGAAAGAATGGCTGCTGTTTGTGATCCGCAGCATGCTCTTGCAGGACTTCGATGGCATGATCGGCTAGAGCAGTGGTGGCGTAGAAGTCAGTGCCCTTCTTAACGGGTGGCAGTTGCACATCGTCTTTCCAGTGGCGAACCGGATTGAAAAATCTGCCTTGATCCCTGAGTAAGTAGGAATGGTCAAAACCGTTCTCAATGGGCATGCCGTCAATGTGCCATTTTCCCGTGTGATAAGAACGGTAACCACTTGCTTGTAGCATCTTTGGTAACAGTACGGCCCATGGTTGTCGTTTTCCCCGGTTGCCGCCACCCGATGGAACACCGGGCAATGTGTCGCGGCGAATCTGCTGAGCGTAATAGCCAGTTAGCAGTGAGCCTCGAGTCGGCCAGCAGCGTGCCGTGTTGTAAAATTGGCTGAAGCGAACCCCGCTTTGCGACAAACCATCAAGATTCGGAGTTGCTATTTCACTGCCGTAGCATCCAAGGTCCGAGAATCCAAGATCGTCCGCCAGGATGAGCAGAATGTTGGGCTTGGATGGCATGTCAAGCTCGGGACTCGACGTAACAGAATTATCTGCCTGCGCATTGCTCAACAATAAGCAGCAGGGAAACAGGAGGCCAAGTACAACGGATCGTGGCATGAGAGACGGCCAACACTGAGAGATTGACGTGAGGGGGATTAATCGGATCTGCTTTGAGTATTGACGAACCAGTGTTTGCCAAGCTTTTGTACAGATCAGCTCGCGCCGCAAGCTGTGAGTAGTCTAATCCTTTTCGCTCGATGGTGCTTTCAGTCTGAGCTGAAGCGTGCAGATGCAGGCTAATTAATGTGTCGCGTTGGCAGCACTACCCATGGCAGCGATCTCAGTCAATGCTTTGTCTGATGGACTTTTCGGTTTTTTGAAATTCCGGTTTTGTTTCGCGAAGGATTTCAAGAATATCTTTTCGTGTGCCAGGCGACAGGTGTCGGTACTCTTCACGGGTGTCCTTGCCAGTCAGGACGTCTGCAAGTTTCTCAAGAATTATTTTGCGGACGAGATCTGGCAGGCCATCAAAAGCATCCGAATGGATCAGGTAGCTGCACGGGTAACGAAAAACGCGAGTTTGCAAGTCAAAGTCACGCAGGGACCTTCCCCGGTGATCCTGTTCGCCAAGTTTCTGAAAGTCTGCAGTGAATTGCGATGATCCAGTGATTTTGTCAGTGAGTGTGAACTCATCACACATTAACAGATGCTTAAGGACACGCTCGGCAGCCGAATTGATCCGCCGTTGAGCGGTTTCGCTGAGATGATCGGGTTCACGTTCAAGCAACTCATTCATTTGCTCTGTCTGGTGGACTGCCTGACGCGTTTCGTAATTAGCAGAAGCGATCGCATTATGCATCTGGCTTTGATGTTGCAAAACCATCAGTGCCACGATGTCGCTGTGCGGACTCAGGAATTTGTCTGTTTTGATGAATCGGTCCAAGGCACTGCAGTTGGCTCCGGTTTCCCGGTCAAACGGACTGGTGTCATCGTCGCAGGTGCTATTTCCCATGTGACGCATGTCCCCATGTTCGCCTGTGACGTACCAGCCTCCCCAGCGTTCTTCGAAGTCGCTCGTGGAATCGGTAAGAAGCGTGCCACGGCCATATCGAGGTCGCCCACCCATGTCAGGAAAAACACTCCGCATCAGATAACCGGGCACATTTTGTGTGCGACCGGTGGCGTGGCAGGTCAAGCAGTTGCCGCGATCGCGGATGAATTCTGGTTGTTCCGCTTTCTGTTGGGACAGTGTGTAGAACGTGGCTCCCTGTTTTGGACCAGTCGCTGCCAGTTCAAGGACATCACCGTTTTGGCAAAATCCAATGTAGACGTCATCGTTGAAATAAAGCGAACGAGGATTGCGTGGTGAAATGCGATGCAGTTGCAGGCTGGTCTTGGAAAAGACGAGGGTCTGTGAACTGACTGGGACATCGAGCGCTTCTAGTACCGATCGCAAGTAACCGAAATTATCTTCGTGTTGCAGTTTGATATCGCCAGACTTGATTTTGGACGCGAGTTTCGAGACGGGATCAAAAACCTCAGCGTTGTGGTAATCGATGGGCGGACGTTCAAAACTGAGGTTCTGAGAGAACGTTTTCGAACCTGGTGTGAGAGCAACTGAGATTAAAGTGAGGTATGCAAAAATCGACGTCAAGCAATGATTTCTGTTCATTGTTGTTCCGTGATTATTCCACAGTGCAGGCCTGTGTCGACTCATGTTTTGCATATCCCAAAAGCATTGATGCGTTGTTTGAGAGCCAATCTACACATCTCAACCCTAATCCTTATTCGTACCCTGCGTCGCAGGTTTCGCAAGTAAAATCAGTAGTTGGATCATTTTGCCGCACCGTTGCAGGAGTTGCGTGTTGATCGTGTGTGTAATATTTTCCGTATTTGTTCCTGTTCACCTCACGGCATGCCGGAGCAAGAATCCACTGTCTTGTGGAGTTGGAATCACAGTCAAGGAATGTTGCCTTTGCGTTGGTGGTTCACGTTGAGATCAGTTGTTGAAGCGTCACGTTATCCAGAAAGTAATGCTCTTTGCCACATCTTGATGAACGATTGAAAAAGGTAGCTCGGAAAATTCGCGTGAAAACTCATGCGGACATTGGATCCGACCATGCCAACCTGCTTGTCGCGTTGCTGCGCAGTGGACGCGTCGCAAAAGGGATCGCTATCGAAAATAAGCAGCAGCCGCTATTTCATTCTGAAGCTGCTTTGTTGGGGCTGAATGCGGAAGCTCGTCTTGCTGACGGACTTGACGGTCTCGTGGAAGGCGAAGCAGATAGTCTGAGCATTTGTGGGATGGGGGCGGAGAGCATTGTTTCTATCCTGAGTAGTCATCCCAAACGAATCCCGGAACTGATTGTCTTGCAACCCAATCGACGCGCAGACTTGATTCGACGGTGGGGGATCGATAGTGGTTTTCACCTTGTTGATGAACAAATTGCGTACGGGCACTGGCCCTATGTGATTTTGACCTACCGTAGAGCAGGTCACGGTGCTGATCCCGCTTACCGGCAGATCGATCATCAAGCAGATCTGCTGCTGGGGCCATGGTTGGTGCAACGTCGAGAAGCTGCATTTGTCGATCTGTTGCGTGAGGAACAGAGATATTGGGAACAGTTCACGCAGATCAGTGATGCCAGTCTTGAACGTCGTAATGCAATTCAGCGTGTTTTGAAACGCTGGACCTTGCTGTGATCGTGGCTGCCGTTCTGGCTTGAAACGAATGGCCGAGGGTGCCCGCTGTGAGCTTTCGTTTCAAGGCTTCGGTTGCGACTCAATCTTTGACGGCGAGAAGCTCGAATGTTTTATCTGCAACCACCTTGCCATCCAGTTCCAGTGTCATTCGCCAGTTACCCAATTTGTCGTGTACTGGTTCCCAGATTGTGTCACCCAGATAAAAATCCCAGTCGTTTGTTTTTATGTAGACCGTTCCATCAAATGGTGGGCGTCGTTTGCCTTCCTCATCGAGGATGCCGGGGTGATCAATGCAATAGTGCAATTCCTGATTCTTGCCACCGGTGACGTTGACAATGAAACCGAATTCGACGTCAACAACAGCATCGACCTTTGTGGTCACTTCCGATATTTTTGGTAACGTGCGAGATGCTGATTCCCATTTGGTGTAGATGCCATAGGTTCGCATGCGGACTTCTGGTTTGCGTTTTGCCATGCGGTCAGTTTGGCCTGCTGGTTGTGCTTCGTCCATCCGACGGGGCAGGACTTTTGAAGGCCCATTTGGGTTTGGGTGGTCGTTGCTTGGGGCTGAATTTTTATTGATTCGAGATTCTTAGCTCAAGACTCAGAATTCTTAGCTCAAGACTCAGAGGGTTCCAATCGCTCACGGCGATACTCAGTCGGGGTCAGACCGGTTACGCGTCGGAAGACAGCTGTCATGTATTCCCCGTGTTCATACCCAGAGCGTTCTGCAATTGCCGCAATTGAAAGCTCGGTTTCGGACAGCAGGCGTTTGACGCTGTTGAGTCGCACCCGCTGAATTTCCTCGTGAGGTGTACGTCCAATGAGCTTCTTGAAGCGATGTTCGAGCGAGCGGCGGGAAAGATTTAGTGTGTTCAGAACATCGCACACGCGGATGTTTGAATTGGCATGCCGGCGGATGTACTGTAATGCTTGGGAAATTTCGTGGTCGTCGATTGCCAGCGTATCGGTCGATTCACGAACCATGACCCCCAAAGGTTTGGTAAGCAACGGTGGATCTGTTAGCGGCGAAGGCTTTGAGAGTGATGCGTTTCTCGACTGATTTGTCCGATCCCGTCTGCGGCTGCTGTTGGATGGATGTCTTGGGGGGGCACTGTTCATTTGAGTGTCCATCATTTCATCCAGCAGGCGGGCAGCTTCATAGCCGGTGCCATGTGTATCCTGAACGATGCTGCTCAGTGATGGATCGGCGAGTTCACAGATCAAGTGATCATTGTCCACTCCCAGGACGGCTACCGATTCAGGAACAGCAATATTTGACTGGCGGCAGGCATCGAGAACCTGCTGTGCTTGAAAGTCATAGCAGGCCATGATGGCGACTGGTCGGGGAAGTGTTGTCAGCCAGTCACCAAGTCGTGTTTTTTCCTGTTCCCAGTCAAACTGCGGATCGTAGCGGTGAGTTGACTGGTATTCGAAGAACTTTCGTTCGGCAGCCAACGTGAGTTCACGATATCGATCACGGCGGAGATTCGACCAGGCAAAGCCGGGGTCGCCACAGTACGCGAGATTGTGAAAACCCCGTTCCATGAAATGCTGGACTCCCAAGCCAGCGATTGCCACGTCGTCTGTACTCGTCCAAGGAATCCCTTTCACGTGTCGCGTGGCGCTCAAGTCGACAATGGGAACATTCAAGTCTCGAAGTTGGTCGGCGATTTCATCGGTTTCAATGCGGGCAATGATCCCGTCGCCTTGCCAGTTTTTCAGCCAATTTGGTGGAACCGCGCCCCGTTCCTGCTCTGTCAGGAATACGGACCAATCGGCTGATGTCTTCACGTACGCAACCACCCCATCAAGCAGACCGCGGCCATGTCCATTGGAGGTTTCGATCAATAAGGCGACAGAGCGACGCGACATGAACTTTCAGGGTTTGTTAAATTTCTACGATGGATTGCGCATTCTCTCATGGAATTGAGTTTGGAATCCGCAAGAATGCTCGTGCAAATGATTTTACATGGTTGTGGCACCATGCCGCAATTGTGCGCAAATCCTCCGAAATTCAACCCCTGATGGTGGCAGGTAACACTCATGACTGCGTTTCCCGAAATATCTAAGATCTGTTACGAAGGCCCCGACAGCGATAACCCACTGGCTTTCCGCTGGTACAACCCCGATGAGGTTGTGGCCGGCAAGACGATGAAAGAGCATCTGCGTTTTACTGTGGTCTACTGGCATACCTTCCGTGGAACAGGTGCCGACCCTTTCGGTAGCCCAACCATGTTGAGGCCTTGGGATGATGGAACCGAGTCCGTTGAAAACGCCTGCAATCGAGCTCGAGCAGCCTTTGAGTTTTTCGAAAAACTAGACGCACCTTACTACGCTTTTCATGATCGTGATGTCGCCCCCGAAGGCGCGACTCTCGCAGAAAGTAATGCCAACTTTGATGCCGTTGCTGCAGTGCTGAAAGAAGAGCAACAGCGCAGTGGTGTCAAGCTGCTGTGGGGTACCGCTAATATGTTCAGTAACCCCCGTTACATGCATGGTGCCGCAACGACGTGCAATGTCGAGGTCTATGCTTACGCTGCAGCGCAGGTCAAAAAGGCTCTGGAAGTAACGAATGAACTGGGGGGTGAAAATTACGTGTTCTGGGGTGGCCGCGAGGGGTATCAGTGTCTTTACAACACCGATATGAAGCGTGAACTCGATCATCTTGGCCGCTTTTTTCATATGGCAGTCGACTATGCCAAAGAGATTGGATTCACCGGCCAATTTTTAATTGAGCCAAAGCCGAAGGAGCCGACCAAACATCAGTATGACTCCGATGCAGCTGCCTGTTTGAATTTCCTGCGTGCATACGATTTGACGGATCATTTTAAGCTGAATATCGAAACCAATCATGCGACACTCGCGGGGCACGAGATGATGCACGAGTTGGAGTATGCCGGTATGCAAGGCGGGCTCGGCAGCATTGATGCCAACACGGGCGATTTGCTGCTCGGTTGGGATACTGATCAATTCGCAACTGATTATTACCTGACCACGCAGATCATGCTGGTGTTATTGAAGTATGGTTTGGCACCCGGTGGAGTCAACTTTGACGCTAAGGTGCGACGCGAGAGTTTCGAGCCTGTTGATCTCTTTCATGCACACGTTGGTAGCATGGATGCGTTCGCCAAAGGTTTGCGTGTCGCGGCAGCGATTCAGGCTGACAACGCTTTGAGTGATCCGTTGACGGCTCGTTATTCCAGTTGGGACGGGGAATTGGGCAAGAAAATCGAGGCCGGTGAATCATCGCTTGCCGAACTCGAGGCCATCATGCTTGGCAAAGGCGAGGCAGCTGCCAATCAGAGCGGGCGACAGGAAATGCTGTTGAATGTATTCAATCGCTACATCGACCGCAGCTAAAACGCAGAGTTGCAACGCAGCACCGGTGGGCTGGCTTTTGCCAGCCCGTGGGCCAATTCGTGTCCGATTGAGCTTTGTTATGCCACGCAACAGGCGGAATGCGAGAAAACTTGCTTGTTCAGTGGATCAATGCCGCTCGGCAGCGTTTATTCTCTTACGGCCTCGTTTACCCAATCAATGCAGTAGTTTGGAAGGGTTTGTTCATGATTACGCGTTTTGCATTTGCTCTTTGTTTCGCAACACTCGGAGGTGCTGTGCTTGCGCAAGGGCCTCGCCCTAGCAATCTTGGTGCGTCCAAGCTTGATTTGGGAGAACCTGGGATCCAGTGGTATACCACTTGGGAATCTGCGGAAGCCGAAGCCAAACGCAGTGGGCGCGCGATCATGTTTGTGGCTGCTGCAACGCAGTGTCACGGTGTGTCGGGTGTGTTCTGACCTGGCTACACAGCTACGCAGAACGGTCTGTTCGCGTCCCCTGATTTTATTGATGCCTCCCGTGATTTTGTTTGTGTCAGGATTGAATCTTATGAAAGTCCTGAGCATCAACAGTATGTTCGTACGTTCCTCAATGGGCGTTTTGAGAACAGTGCCTTCTGCATGCTTGCTCCTGATGGGCAAGAGTGGCTGAGCCGCGCAAGCCGTGGTCCTGAACAGGTGCTGGGTCGAAGTGGGGCAACTCAAGCCTTGAATCGTTTCGCATTAATGTATCCTGCAAAGGCTGATACTAAAGACGCTTTGGTGCAGGACTTCCATAGCTTTCGTCAGGCTCTGAATGTTGCTTCCGCTGACCAACGTGTGCTCGTCTTGGTGAACGCCCCTGCTGAACATGAGTCCAAGCTTCGCGAGTCTTTACGATCCGTTGCAAACGATGAAGCGATCATGGGTCGATTTCATTTTGATTTTGATCAGGGAATCGAGTGGAAGAAGAACATCAATGGAACCAGTGACAAGCCGGGCATCGTTCTGATTCACCCGGGTGAATTCGGGTTGAAAGGAAACGTCCTCAAACAGTTGCCTTTGGATGCAGAAAACGCACAGATTATCGCCAGCATGCAAAAGGCGAATGACCAATTCGCAGCTACTACTGAGAAGAAGGTGTATTCACAGCATGTGGCAAAGGGTACGCGACAAGGCGTTTATTTCGAAGGAGCTGTACCTTATGGCGAGGATCGTGATGGTGATGGTGAAGTCGATCGTCGCGGGGGACGCGCAGGCAGAGGAGCCGGTGGGCGGCCAACGCCATAAGCTGGGCGGCTGAAACTCACTCTGGGTCCCAGTCGATCGGGATTGAGGCGACGGCCCTGATGTCCCGCGTTCGTAAGTGTGAAGAACGCTCTTGGAAAGTTGCCAATAGCAAGCAGTCGGTTAGTAGTCCTTGGACTCTCGAGCCCTTTTTTCGGCAGATGTTACCCCTGCTCGGCTCGAAAAAGATGAGCTTGTTTGGGTCGTTGAGGCCGTCAGATCCTGCTCTATCTCGCCTATCTTTAGACCGTTGCTCAGGTTGGAAGCTTGCTGGGGGGCTAGGGGACGCAGGTGAACTTTACGGTTTAGGATCAAGTGCCCGGTTTTAGGATCAGGCGTTTTGTGGTTGCACGGATGATGCTCTGGTTCAACAAGTGATTCGTGATCAGTTGAGTTGTTGGGCGAGCGGATTTGAAGTTCCAAGCAAGCTTGATCTGGAAACTGAGCAAAGATCTGTTCGGTTGTCCAGTTAATAAGGCTTGAAAAATTGCATGAAAAAGCGAGGAGGCTGTGACGGGTGCCGATGGATTTGCGGTTACCCGCGAAAATCAGTGCACAAGCCGGCAACTGTCCGATGGAGACGAATTTCAGCGAATTGCCCGGTCTCCAACCCACCATCGTTTAAGGGCTTGTCGTGCTTCCAGGCTCCGGAGACTTCCCCCCCCCTGATTGCGGCTTCCCATTCGAGCGGGGCTCGAATGGGCGATTGGACCGGTCGGTCAACGGGGAGGGACAATTTCATCCCCATAACATGTATCCTTGATGAAATCTCTGCAAAAAATACTTGACGAGGGGGGAGGTGTGACCTATACCAGCTAGTTAATTATTTCCCCCCTTTCAGGACTCGCTTGTCCCTTTCCTTGCCGTGGCAATAGAAAACGGCGTACTTCACCCTAAGGATTTATTTGATGCTTGATTCCAAATTCGTGCGTGGTCTTTTTTTGTCCCTGAGCCTGGTTTCAGCAACTTGCATGATGAGTGGGTGCGGTGGAAACGAGGAGAATTCTGTTGTCACCGGTGAACTTACACCGGAGCAGGAAGCAGAAGCGGACAACGTCACCATGCCTGGTGCACCGGGAGAAGCCGGTGGCGCAAAGCCAGCGGCACCAGCAGCACCAACTAAGTAGACATCCTTCTTCGACATCCGTTTGTCGATTTTTGTTTTAGTTTTTGTTTAATTATTGATGAGGATTAGTATGAGAAAGTATTCTCGCTCCGGCTTCACGCTGGTTGAGCTCCTCGTGGTCATTGCGATCATCGGAGTCTTGGTCGGCTTGTTGCTGCCGGCCGTGCAGGCTGCTCGCGAAGCAGCTCGTCGCATGAGCTGCAGTAACAACTTCAAGCAGATTGGACTTGCGATCCACAACTATCACTCAACTTACAAGCAGCTGCCAACGCAGGGTGCTGGTACGGGCGAGTTGATCGTTCCTGGGCATTACGCTCACAACAGCTCGGTTCGCAATAACCAGTCACTTAGTTACATTGTAGGTTCTCTGCCTTTCATGGAGCAGCAAGCTCTTTGGGAAGAGATCTCGAACCCCAGTCAATTCGATTTGGACAACCCTGGCACTCCCTTCGTGGGAATGAATGGTGGTCCGTGGCCAGCAATGGGGCCAACGCCAAGTCTGTACCGAACCGGTGGTAATCCGGATTCGATCCAGAACAAGCGATACCGTCCATGGATGACTGAGATTCCGACGCTTCGCTGCCCAAGCGATCCAGGCCAAGGCCTGCCTGCTGGTGGCCGAACCAACTATGCAGCTTGCATGGGTGACTCCCACAACTGGAGTCACACCGGAGTTCCTCACTACAATCTGAACCCACGGCCTAGCGCTTTCAAAGTGAATTACAGTCGCGCCGCAGAGCGTGGTACTTTTGCTCACCGCTCGGTCACAAAGTTCAGAGACGTCTTGGACGGACTTGCTAATACCGTGATGGCTGGCGAGATCGCAACCGACCTCGGTGATCGCGACATTCGCACCATCGGTGCTGACGATGCCTACTACGGAATCGCTGACAATCCTTCACTCTGCCGCGACAATGGCAAGATGGATCCAGAGTACCCAACCAAGTGGGCTACGGGCGTTGCTGTCGGTCCTTCTTTCGCTGGGCGTGGTTTCATGTGGGCAAACAGCTTCCCACTCAACTCCCAGATGAACACCATCTTGCCTCCCAATAAAGAGGTTTGCATGTGGTGGACTTGGGGTGGAGAGGGAACGATGCCTGCTAGCAGTCGTCACCAAGGTGGTGCTCACGTCCTCATGGGCGATGGTGCTGTCATCTTCATCACTGACTCGATCGAAGCCGGTGACTCTCACGCTCAGTCGGTTTACTACTGGGGTGCCCGCGTTGGATCCAAGAGCCCATACGGTCTCTGGGGTGCACTCGGAACAAAAGCCAGCAAGGAAGTTGTTGAAGAGCAGCTTAATCAGTAAGCTCTCAGTTCAACCACTTGTTTAACACAGAACGGCATCACCTTACGGTGGTGCCGTTTTTTTATGCAGTAACACTGCTGGTCCGGGCAAGGCAGCAATTCATTGCTGTGGGAATTCGCCAATTCGATTCATTTCGAGTATGCGTCTTCGGTTTTTCCTAAGCGGTGTGTGCACTGGGGCTGCTGCAATGTCCGCCTTGACGTCTTGTTCTTGCAGTTATTAGTGGTGGAATGATATTTTTGGCTTGCCGAACCAGCATGCTTTCAGTCTCCCTTGGATTCGGAACGAACAGCCATTCAAGTTACTCGACAAAGCCGAGGAAAATGCCATTTCAGCGAATGAGACGCAACAGCTTGTTCTTGACCTGCTTTGGGCAGTCAATAGCCCTTCACTGCTCCGTGTCGCAGAGAATCAAGGCTTTGATTCTCCCGTGCGAATGCTTCACCAACGGGACATTCAGACGGCAGACCTTGTCGACTTCATGGCGAAGGGGAGTACCCGTTCGCTAGGGCAGTATTTTGAGCGTCTTATTTCATTTTGGTTGCACAAGATCCGGCAAGTCGATGTTTTGTATGAATCGTTTGTGATCCGGGAAAGAAAACGAACGATTGGTGAGATCGATTTTATTTTCATTGATGAACAGTCCCGGATGACGCACTGGGAAGTTGCGGTCAAGTTCTACCTGTTCAGTTCCGACACATACGGGTTGGGAAGTCACTATTTGGGGCCCAATGCGGTGGATACGCTGGACCGCAAGCTTGAACGTTTGTTGCATCATCAGTTGCCACGTAGCGAGAAACTATTTCCCGATGTGGAGGTGCGTGAGCCGTACGTGAAAGGACGCATCTTTTACCCGCTGCTGCAACCAGATAGATCCCCCGTTCATTCATCGCTGTCTGATTCGCATTTAGTTGGCTCGTGGGTGCGCCACGCAGACGCAGGGATGTTGCTCCGTAGTGCAGGTCGACAGTTGGATACCGTCGCTTATCGTGTGTTAGATAAGCCTCACTGGCTCGCGGAGGTATTCAGCTATCAGGGAAATGAAACGATGATGTCATCTCGGGAATTTTCTGCCTTTGCGGCACACCATTTTTCGGAAAGTCAGCGTTGTCTACTGGTAGCCCAGTTGGATTTTGATGGCGAGGGATACCATGAATCAGGGCGTTTTTTTATTGTGCCAAATGACTGGCCGGTGACGACTTGATCTTGGTTTGTGATCCTGCTGTGATCTGCTTCGCGGCCAACGTTGCATCTCACTGTTGGTCAGGATCTCTGATGTCTCGTGGGATACTTGATTGTCGTTGGGCAAAGGATGCCCGTGGGGGCGTTGCAGAGTACAATCTCTGTTGTGATTTTCTGCCCGATCAGTGACAGTCGTACAGGTACCCCATGAAGTTTCTTGAAATGCAGGTTTTCCGTTTGGCGATCGCCATGTTTTGTGGCTCGTTGTGTTCGTTTGCATTGTCTGCAGATCCTGCTGAGCTGGAAATTTGGCCAGGCAAGCTTCCTGCCGGGTCAGTGGAACTTGCGCCGGATGTCATTGCCAAGTTGAATTCGGAACGGACCGAAGAACGGATTCGGTTCGTTGACCGGGCAACCCTAACCGTGTACCCAGCTCCAAAGAAGAGTGCTAATGGTTGCGCAGTGATCATTTGCCCGGGCGGTGGCTATAATATTCTTGCCTGGCCCAAGGAAGGTTTGGAGGTAGCAGAGTGGTTCAATTCCATTGGTGTCACCGCATTTGTTCTTAAGTATCGTGTGCCTCGACGAATTCCAGATAGGATCCACTGGGAACCGATGCAGGATGTTCAGCGAGCCATCCGGTTCGTGCGGCATCGAGCTGAGCAATGGAACATTGACCCAGCACGGATTGGGACACTCGGCTTCTCTGCGGGCGGGCATCTAACCGTGATGTCGGGTGTTCAGTACAAGACAAAGTGCTATGACCGCGTGGACGAGGCCGATGACCTCAGTTGCCGTCCCGATTTCATGTGCCCGATTTATGCAGCATATCTTGGTGATCAATACAGTGATCGGGTTGCCGAACTTGGTCCATTGGTCACCGTCACAAAAGATACACCTCCAACATTCATGGCGGTGACGTGGGATGATGCTATGCGTGGTGCCCAGTCTGCTTTGCTGTTTGCTCGCTTGCGTGAAAACGGCGTTCCAGCCGAGTTGCATGCATATGCAAAAGGTGGGCATGGTTACGGCATGCGTCCGTCAGAAAATCCAGTCTCAAAGTGGAACGATCAGTTGCAGGCATGGTTGCAGGCAAGTGGCTTTTTAGGAAAGTAAGGTTGTAAGTTGAAATGCTGTTGCAACCAGTTGTGTGCTGCGGCGAAACACATTGCAGCACGGATGGCAGCCCAGCACCAATCCTAGCTCTTTGATCCAACTCTCAGCTTTCGTATCCAGTGCTGCTGATTTCATGCAGAGAATTTACTTCCCTGCTGTGAATGACTAGCAGATCCTGCGATCTTGTTGTCGGGGATTAAACGCCCACGACTTCTCGCCATGTCTTGGCCATCAAGGCATGCCCGTCTTGTGTGGGGTGCACGCCATCGCCAGCCAATGCTGATGGCTCCGTGCCTGCCGCCACTGCGTCATCAAACATGGTTTGGAACGGCACCCAAGTTGCCCCGGATTTGTCTGCAACCTGCTTGGCATACTTTCGGCGAGTGTCAAACTCGGGGAACCACTTGTCCTTGTTCTGCTTGACAGTTCCACTCATCAAGACAAACGGCTCACAGACCACGATTGTCACTGTGGGCAGTGATTTTTGGGTCCGCTCAAGCAGCGCAGTGAACCCATCGCGATAAGTTTCTGCAGTGCCATCGTAGCGTCCGTTCAATTGGTGCCAGATGTCGTTGACGCCGATCAGAATGCTGAGGATGTCAGGCTGAATGTCGATGCAATCTTTTTGCCAGCGGCGGTCAAGATCCGGTACTTTGTTACCGGAGATGCCACGATTGTGAATCTGCAGGTCGAGATCTGGGTGGGCTTCGTGAAGCAATTTGGCAGCATGGTTGGGATAACCGCGTCCAAGTTTCTCGTTTGCAACCGGGTTCTTTTTGTTTCTTCCCGCATCAGTAATTGAGTCGCCTTGAAATAGGATCGTCGCACCCTTTTTTAGCTTTGTTTTTTTCGCAGCAAAAAGGGAGGTTTGGTTCAGGCAGGCTGCGGTTCCAGCAGTGGCTGCGGCAGTCAGGAATGATCGTCTTCTCATGATGGATAATTCGTAGGGTGGGGGGGAAGGTCGAATGCCTCTGCATCGGTGTATCACTTGACTTGCTTGGTGTGAAGTCAAGTGATTAGTTTATCTGAAAATGACGAAGCTTGTTGGAATTGGTTTGACCGCAGCAAGTTGGGTCTGGCAGATGCCGGAATCGAACCAATCGCATTTCGGCAGCAGGGCAGACAAGTTGCAATGTGTGTCGCGAGGATGCTGTTGCTTGCAGAGCTTGCGAGTAAACTGGAGAAGCGCAGAAAGAGAATCTAAAATCAGCAAGTTGTGTGGCGGAGCACGCTTGCTCTTATTGGCGTGCGCTTGCTCTTGGTGTCGACTGTCACCACTGAATTCAGAGAATGTTACTTCCTCAAAGTTGCCGAGTGCAGTGTGAATGCAGAAATGGTTAATGTCGATGGGATTGTAAGTGATGCGTACACAGAAGCTAAGGAAGCACGCACTGGTTTCCAGCCATGGCTGTTCTTTTTTGTAGCCTCAGCATTTTACTTTTACGAGTTTTTTGCCCGTGTGGCTCCAGGTGTGCTCAAGAGTGACATTCGGAGTGTGACCGGTGCCAGTGAGGGTGAGTTCGGGCTTGCGATGGGAATGTACTTTCTCGCTTACGCGCCGGCTCAATTGATCGTGGGACGGATGTTGGATCGTTTTGGAACTCGCATTGTTGTGGCTCCTGCTGCCATCATTGTGGCTCTGGGGTGTTTGTTGCTTGCTTCGACCGACAGCATTGTCTTGATGGGGCTCGGGCGTTTTTTTCAGGGGCTTGGAAGTTCGGTTGCCTATCTTGGGGTCGTTTACCTGGCCTTGGTTTGGTTCCCGCCACATCGTCATGGCATCATTCCCGGTATCACGGTAGCAATGGGAACACTTGGTGGATGCACCGCGCAATATCCCTTGGCAATCGCCTCGCAGCAGTGGGGGTGGCACGTGCCGCTGTTTCTTTGCACTGCGATTGGGGTTGCGATCGCGATGCTACTGTGGTGTCTCTTGCCACGTCGCCCGGAGTGGTTCATTGATTTGATGCGGGAAGATGGCTACGAACCTGAGCTTCCTGAGCCGATGGTGTCAATGATTCTTCGGATCGCCAGTAATCGCCAGTTGTGGCTGATCTCCCTTGCCGCTGCTGGACTCTATTTGCCGATCTCAGTGATTGGTGACCTTTGGGGGGTCACGTTTCTAGAGATAGAAACCGGGCTTGCAACCAAATGGGCCAGCTTGGCTACCACACTCGTTTTTGTTGGATTTGCAATCGGTGGCGTCGGGGTTGGGCATCTTGCTGATCGACTGGGGCGTCGAAAGCCACTGTTTGTTGGATGCGGCATTGCATCATGTTGCATTGCCGCGACTCTGATGTTGGCCGGCGTCGAGCCAACTTGGTTGACCATTGCTCTGTTGGCGGGGCTCGGGTTCACGGTTGGGGGGCAGTCGCTTGCGTTTGTGATGACGGCGGACTTTGCCGCACGCCATACGCGAGGTGTTCAATTAGCGTTCGTGAACTTCATTGTCATGATGCTGCCCGTTGTGGTTCAGCCAGGAGTAGGGTACTTGGCTGGCTTGGGTGTGCCAGAAAATGGTACGCCCGATGCGACTCAAGAGCTTCGTGGTTACGCCCTTGTGGTTGCCTTGATGGTGATCGGGACATTGATCGCTTGTTTCGTCAAAGAGACTGTTCCCCGTGGTGATGTGGATTCACGGCGAGCTTGAGATCAATTGTTCTTCTGCAAGCCAACATCAGCTGTGAACCACTGGCTTCAGTCTAATCGGAAGGGCAGATGCTGCGAGTCGTTGGTATTTCCACCCATTGTTCAAATGTACACAGGGTTTTGTCGGCCGACTGACTATCTTGCATTATTGTAGAAAAAGCAGCATTTGATGGTGTAAAGGGGCAGTAACTTGGGGCTTCAGCACGGGGCAGCGACTGGCTTGTTTGTGGCTGTGAGCGTTTCGCCTCATTGGCTGGCGATGGGTAGCTCAAAAAAAATATGAGAAATTACTAATAACTACTCCCTTCGCGGGTCTTCTCATTGTGCGAGGAGATCTTCTTTTCAAGCGAAGCTCTACCGATAGAACCAACTGGATTTACGTTGCATCGGACTCCGCGAGTCATACCGTCGAACGACAAGTGTCCTGACCAGGAAACACTGCGGTCGCTGTTTGAATCCGAGGAGACCCCTTTGCTGCGTTATGCGTTTTCGTTGATTCGAAGAAGGGCAGTGGCAGAAGAGATTGTTCAGGAAGTATTTCTGCAGTTGCATGTCAGGTGGAAGGATGTGGATTCTCCGCGTGCATGGCTTTACCGCAGTGTTCGTAACAAGGTGTTCAACTACATGCGTGACAATCGACGCGAAACGGTAGAGATGTCAGCACCTGTGATCGAGGGGCTGAGCAACGAATCGGACACACCGGTTGGTGTGTTGTCAAAACTCGAATCGATTCAGGTTCTTCATGAAACGATCGACTCACTTCATGAATCAGACCGGGAATTGGTTCAGTTGAAATTCTTTGACGGTTTGAAGTATCGCGAGATCAGCGAGAGGACCGGTTTAAGTGTCGGCAATGTTGGTTACCGACTGCATCACATACTCAAAGAGTTGGCTGGAAAATTGCATCCACTCGGGATGGACCTAAATTCATGAACGACGAATCAAGACCTCCAGAGATTTCGACCGAGCTTGAAGCTCGCATTGTTGCTTTCTTGCTTGGCGAAGCCTCCGATTTTGAAAGAGATGAGCTCGAGCGTCTGATTGAGGAACGAGAAGATGTTCGTGATTTCAAAAATCAGATGCAGGTTGTGTACGGTTTGCTTGAGCATGCTGCGGGCGATGTGCCATTGGAAGTGGGTGATCCAAGTGCGGGCAAGAAGACGAATGGCGATGAACTCAACACGGAATGGAAGTTGAGTGAAGGTAAGAGAGAAACTGTTCTTGCGTTATTCAGCGATGCTGAGGCTTCAGGCACGAATGCTGATAGTGCTGTAAGTAAACTGGATTCTTGTGAGGCAAGTGAGGCACCGTTACTCGTGCCCACCGTTTTGGCCCATGGTGATTCTGGAGGACATGTGAGGCAGGGTGATGTAGCACTGGCTCATGCTTTGCCCATGAGGCTTCTGAGGAATCCGTGGTTGTGGTCGGCTGCCGCGTGTGCCTTGTTGATTTTTGGTGGAATGCTACGGTTCGGCAGTTGGGATGATATCGCCGTCAGCAGTGTAATACTGGCAGATGCTCAAAGGGTTCCGGAGTCCTCCAGAGCGTTTGACATGCCATCTTCAGCACTAGCAGTAGCAGAAGAAGAAGCCATGAAGGTGCAAGGAATGCGAATAAGTGAACCACAACGCTCTTTCGAGAAGTCGGAATCAATGTGGTTTGGTGAGGCTAGCGTTGCAGAGGTCGGTGACATCGAGACCGATGACATCGAGACCGATGAGATAGAGATCGAAGGAACAGTGTGGAATCAGATGCGAGGCGTGGAAGAAATCGTGGAATTGGATCCATTTGCTCATTCGAAAAGGAACTCTAGCAGGGGTGCGTCCAACGGTAGGCCGGTCTCTGGTAATGAACCAACTGCTCAAAGTGACTTGTTCATTGAAGGCGTTTCTGACGCAGATTCTGACGAGGTAGAGAAGCAAAATATGGAGCAAAGTATTCGGAAACGCGGTGAGATGGAAGAAGACTCGCGTTTTAAGAAAGGGGTGTTTGCTGAAGATCGGACTCAAAGTGGTGCGAAGAATGAGTTCGGTTACCAGGGTTTTGCAGGTGAGCGGGACAGCCAGTCCGCTGGTCGCCCAAGAGTCGCTGGTGAACGACAGTTCCCAAGTATAAGTACAGCCACGGCCACGCCCAAGGTTTCTGAGAAGGCCCAGCAGAGTAATCGAATGAGGCTGCTCGGTCAGGAAGAAAAACAGAAAGAGTTGTTAGCAGCAGACGGCAGCGTTGCAAATGGGTTTGTTGATGGACGCTTTGATAGCGGCAAAGATGTCGGTGGCTTGGGCGGTGGCGGTGGTATGGGCGGTGGTGGCGGGTTCGCCGGCAATGGTCTGATGGATGGAGAAAAATTCGCTGACAAACTGCAGCAGCAGGGTCAGCAGCAGGGAGGCGGAATTGACGCAATCGTAGACTCAGGCCTCTTGGGCGACGTGCTTGATGAGTCGGATCTTGCGATGACTGATCCGCTTGGAGGTCAAGCCAGAGAAGGAAATGCATTACCTGAAAGCAGAAGCACGCGGAGACCGGTCGGTCAACTGGCAATGCCGAGTCAACCCTCCTCGTCTGTCAGTGGTCCTGGCCCTGGGATAGTTCCTCACGTGTATTACAATTCGAGTGGCGTTCAGGTGCTCAATAACAGTGAGAAACGATTGTCCGGCTTGGATGCGAACAATGCCAGGTTCCAGCGAAAAGAGTTGAAGGATGACGTCATCGGTGGTCGGCAGTTGGTCGATCAACTCGCCAGAGTTGAATCCAAAAAGTCGAAAGTTGGAGCGGTTGAGGATTTTTCCAAGCAGAGGAATCTTGCGATCCTAGGAAAAACTCCAGTAGCACATGCTTCCGTTCCGACTGATTTTCCCGAAATTGATGCCAGTGCAAATGGCTTCTCAACTTTTTCATTGCATGTCAGTGACGTCTCTTTCAAGCTGGCTCAGGCTGCACTGGCAAAAGGTGAGTGGCCTGATGCGGGCCGAATTCGCAGTGAAGAATTTCTCAACGCGTTTGATTACGGTGATCCAATGCCGACTCAGAGCGAGCGGGTTTCCTGTCGGATTGAGCAGTCGATTCATCCCTTTCTTCAGCAACGCAATTTGATGCGTGTTTCCATGAGAACAGCAGCAGCTGGTCGATCCGGGAGCACACCGCTGAGATTGACTTTCCTGCTTGATAATTCCGGTTCGATGGAACGCATTGATCGGCAGCAAACGGTCAGACGAGCGTTCGCTGTTTTGGCTCAACAACTCAAGCCAATGGATGAAGTCACATTGATCAGTTTTGCTCGGCAACCACGTTTGCTGGCGGATCGGATCAATGGTGCCAAAGCTCAGAGCTTGCTGCAGATCATCGAGAATCTTCCCAGCGAAGGGGGCACCAATTTAGAAGCTGCTCTTCAGTTGGCGTTTGAAAAGGCAAAAGAGCAATATCAGCCGAATGCGCAAAATCGAATCATCCTACTGACTGATGGTGCCGTCAATCTGGGTGATGCCAGCCCCGACCAATTGGCAGAGATGGTCGTAAAGATGAGGAATGCCGGGGTCGCGTTTGATGCTGCGGGGATCAGTGCTGATGGGCTCAACGATGAGGTCCTCGAAGCTTTGACCCGCCAAGGTGACGGACGGTACTACCTGCTGGATTCTTTGGAGGCTGTCGAAGATGGATTTGCCAAACAGATTGCGGGAGCACTTAGGCCTGCCGCCAAAAACGTCAAAATTCAGATCGAATTTAATCCTGAACGAGTCGGCAAGTACAAACTTTTGGGTTTTGAAAAGCATCGTTTGAAGAAAGAAGATTTTCGCAACGACAAAGTTGATGCCGCTGAGATGGCTGCCGCCGAAGCTGGCGTTGCACTGTACCAAATTCAAGCTAAACCCGACGGGTTCGGAGACATTGGTACCGTTTCAGTCCGCTTTCGTGATCTTGAATCCGGACAAATGGTGGAAGAGGTCTGGCCCATTCCTTACGAGACGAGTGCACTTCGACCGGATCTGGCTTCCAACTCCATGAAGATAGCAACGGTGGCATCACTATTTGCCACAAAACTCAAAGGCGATGTGCTGGCAGGCACCGTTGACTTGAAAGAACTTGCCAACCTGATTTCAAGTCTTCCACCCCAAGTCCGTAACAGCCAAAGGGTCAAGCAGCTTGAAGCGATGATCCAGCAGGCGCGGCAAATCAATGGAAACTGATGAGCCATGCAGAACGTGAATGTTACATCCACGTTACAGGAGTCGGGAATGCATTGGCGTAGAATCAAGAATACGTCAGCATGATTCCCTCCGGCGATGATGGCCGCGTTAACGCTGCGGTGATTCGAAATTTAACTGCTTTGAAAAAACACGCTGATTAACAACCTTGGAAAAACCAGAGTGATGCAATGATGAAACAAATCTTCCCAACTGTGGATGGTAGACGTCTGCCTGAAGATGTTTTTCCCCTCGCTCGTTTGGTGGAACGCTGTTTTCACCTCGGGCTAATGGTGGGCGTGGCTTGTTGTGTGGGGTGGATGAGTTCTGTCGTTCATGCGCAGAATGAACCCGTGACTGATCCATCGGTGGTGATGAATGCTGATGGGATCCGGACTATTCTGTTGGAGTCGCGGATACCTCCTCCTCCTCCTCCTCCCGTTTTTTTCAGTGCTCAACTCGTCGCCAATGCAACCGTCGGACCGGAATATGTCGATCAGACGGTAAAGTTGACCATCAAGGTTGTTCAGGGCCAACCAAAGGTGTTGAGCTTCGGGCTCAATGGGCCGGGGCAGGTGCTCGAGGTTGCAGGGGAAGGAATTGCCTCATGGTCAGTGCGGCAAATCGGCAAGGAACGGTTTTTGGATTTGCAACTCAATGAAGGCGTTGTCGGTCCAAAGCCGGTCATCAAAATCCGCTCGCCACAATACAGTTTGCCTACCGTCGTCACTCTCACTCACCTCGGTCCAGGAGATAGTGTTGGGTTCGATTCAAAAGTGAGTTTCGCTTACGGTGCAGGTGTGACAGGCAACCTGACAACTATTAGTGGATTCGTTCCACTGTCCGGACGAAAAAACGGGGGCAGTTTCCAGACATCGACGGGAGGGCAGATCAAGTTGTCGCTCGCGAGAGACAGCGCATCCCCGGATCCAATCGAACTGGTGAACACAACTTTATCTGGCGCTGTTAGTGATGATGGACAGTCTGCCCTCTTTCAGTTGGAAACGACCGCCCGGGTCACTGATCCATCCGTTGAGATGACTATTTTGAGTGGCAATGCTGCGCTTGTTCAGATGCCTGATGATTCGAACTATCAAGTTCGTTTGGCAAAGACAGGAAAGCAGACTGTTTACAAAGTGGGCTTTTCCAAAGCTGGCACATTTGCCGTCAAGTTGGAATTTGCCGCGAAGGTTGTGAAAGCAGCAGACAATCAAAAGAGTCTCGACTTTACGATCGCAGCAGGGGCTGTCGTGCCGGTGCGATTGCAGGGGCTGAATGCTGGATTGACGTTTCACCGCGATCAACAGTCGGTGGTTCCCTTGTGGCAGGAAAATGTCTGGGTCGGGTTTTTGCCTGCCACCGGGCGTGTTCATGTCCAGTGGAAACCAAAACGCACTGCTGGGGAAGGCAAGCTCTTCTTTACCACCACGGGGAACATAGAGGCCCGCGTTGGATCGGGTTTGTTACGACAGGATCACGTGCTTGATTATCAAGTGCTTCAGGGTGAATTGAGTTCACTCAGCATGATTCTAAGGGGCCCCGGTGAAATCTTGGACGTGAAGGGCGACAACATCGTGGCCTGGCAGGTGAGTGATAATGATGGGCAGCGACAATTGAATGTGACGCTCAGCCAACCCATCACTGATGCCGCCCAAGTGAGTATTCGTAGCCAAACTCCTCTTGGGGCGTTCCCAGTGCGAATGGAAGGCTTGCGACTCGAGCCGGTCGGGACGATTCGTCATTCCGGATTTCTACGACTGGCGAACTTGGGGTCGGTCAGACTCGAGCCGACGGGGCTTTCTGGATTGACGCAGTTGTCTCCTGACCAGTTTCCCGGCAAAGCAATTCAGGCACGCCAAGTGTATGTCTATCGATTCCCTGCAGCATCGCACGCGTTCACGGTTGCCGCTGACCGAATTCAGCCTGAAGTAAGTGTTTCGGAATTGCTGCTGTATCAATTGGCAGAGACTGATCGCGTGATTAAGGCTGACATTGAACTTGATATCCGTGAAGCACCCATCCGCGAGTGGAATTTCAGTGTTCCATCAGATTACTCCGTCGTTTCAGTGACGGGGGCAAGTGTCGCCGACTACCTGACTGCCAGTGACGTTGTGGATGGTCTTCGTAATTTGAAAATAATTTTTTCCCAGGATGTCTCTGGTCGCCAACTGGTCAGTCTGCATCTTGAGAAAAGTGAGCCGGCTGCTGCTGGCGATTGGGAATTGCCTCGGATCGAACACTCCGAAGCCAAAGCAGTTCGCGGCGATATCGGCATCATTGGTGCTCCGGGATTTCGGCTTTCAGTCGCAACAACTGATTTGCTTGTCGAAAAACCACTTTCCTACTTTCCAAAGCCAACTGCCAATCTGCAACAGGCATTCAGGATTCGGGAGCCAGATTGGTCAGCCACGATGAAAATTGAACTGCTCGATCGTAGCATTCAAAGCGATGTGTTCCACCTCTATTCACTGAGTCAGGAAACAATTTATGGAAGTGCATTGATCAACTACTTCATCACGGGAGCCCCCGTGTCGGAACTTCGGATCACGCTTCCCGAGAATCTGAAGAATGAAGTTGTCGATGGACAGAATGTTCAAGATTCGCGCCGAGACGGTGACACGTTGATTGTGTCTCTTCACCAACCGGTCATGGGGCCCTACACCCTGCTGGTGACTTTTGAGGAAAAACCGAGTGATGCTGACGGAACGTTTTCTCCCGGTCAAGTCGCTCCACTGGGGGTTCAGGGAGAACGTGGATACGTTCAAATCGTTAGTCCCATGCAAGTTGAAAGCGAAACTGTTTCCATGTCGGATGGGATGCTTGTGCTCGATCCGTTGGAACTGCCCGCAGAGTTCAGGTTGTTAAGCACGGCGCCTCCGCTTGGGACGTGGCAGTACACCGAGCGACCCTTTGATCTCAAATTGGACGTGAAGTGGTTTCAGTCTGGTACCACCGTCAGTCAAGTGATCGAGTTTTCAGAGGCCGAAACTCATGTGTCACGCGATGGGGAATTAGTCACAGAAGTGCTGTACTACGTTAAGTCTCGCGGAGAACGAACGCTCAGGGTACGGATTCCTGACGAGCCTGTGCGTTTGTGGGAAGTTTCTGTGCGGTATAATGATGGTAGTGTTGCTGGAGAATCCGAGCTCCCATTTCTGCCCGTCACGGCAAGGCAATCTGGTGATGAAACTCTGATTCCGCTACCTGGCGGGATTGATCCAAGTATTCCTGTGGAAGTGCGTTTGCGCCTTGGGAAACCCGCCGTTAGCGAATCCCGACCAGAGCTGATGTTGCCCGTTCTGTTCGCGCCGGTACTCAAAACCGAGTGGAGCATTCAGGGAGATGATCAACGGGTCTTAGTGCCTGCTGGTGGTACGGTAGAGCCACCCACACCAGTGTTACGGCCCTCAGGTTTTGACTGGTTGACTCGGCGCGGCGCAGGATCGCTGCTTTTGGTTATCGTTCTGACTGTTGTTGCTTTGATGATTCGCAGCAGTACTGGAGAATGGCGGCACCTTAGTCTGTTGTTTTTGGCTGCAGCGATCTATTTTTCCTACAGCGCAGCTTCTTCTGCATTCATGCAGACTGGCGATGTGGCTCCTTTAATACTCAGCTTGCCAATCTTGTCAGCAGGTGACATTGTGCAATTGGATTTGCACAATATCCCAACGTGGCAAGTCAATGTTTCAACGTTTGGGGGCATGGTCTTGCTTGTCAGTATTGCCGGCTTCATTTCTTCGTTGATGAGTAAATTTAAGGACTATCGCACACCACTACGTGTTGGTTCTCTTTTTCTGATTTTCATCGGTGTTTTGATGCAGCGGGATAGCGCTGGTTGGTTTTTCCTGCTGCTTGCCACTGTCATCTTCTTTTTCTTTTTCGTCGGTGCAGGTTGGGATGGTTTGCGTTCGGCGCAAGCCGAGCAAGCACGTGCGAAGGAACGCAAGCAAGCAAAGGCAAGGGTTGATTCGGAAGGCGATGATGGAGAGTCAGAAGGTGGGCCAAGCCCGGTGACCGCGACAATCGTCACACTCTGTTTATTGCTGACTTCGGTATGTTCGTTCAGCTTTGCGGATGAACCAAAGCCTCAGCAAGCCACCCCGCAGGTATCACCGCAGACCGTCCTGCGGGCTGCCGAATCCATCGAGCAAACTTGGCGGTTGACGCATCTTGATCAGCGACTTACCGCAGTCGGCAAAGTGAGTTTGTCTGGTAAACCAGGAGATCGATTTCTGCTTTTGAAATCCCCAGCCGTCCTGACAAAATTCGAAGCCAAGGGACTTCGGCTCACCAAGACCACTTTGCCCGGAATTGGGCTTGTTTACGTGGTTAGTATTCCAGCGATTGAAGACGGAGAAAAACAGGAAAAGGCAGATCAGAACGGGGCTGAAATGCCACCTGGAGATCAAAAATTCCAAGCAGAGTTTGAGTTCCAAGTGGAAGCAGTCAACCCAGGGAAAGGAATTGCTGTCCCCACAGGGGACGCCGCTGTGCAAAAAATCGAACTTGCCTACGATGAAGCCGGTTGGGACGTTCTCTGTCCAACGGCGGTCAAAATCGAGCCGATCACGAACAAGGACCAGGAATCAACTGAAAGTCGACTCTTGTTAGGACCAGGGCAGGGAGTCATCATGCTGAAACCGAGAGCCCGCGATGTCACGATGGAGCAGACAAAGTTTTTTGTAGAAACTTCCAACCTGTTCTTGCCGGGGCCCGGTGTTGTTGACGGTCGGCATCAAATCAATGTTCGTGCCTCCCAGGGGCAGGTGAGCGAACTGACAGTGCTGGTCCCAAGTGGCCTGACGGTTAGTGATGTTGGGGGCCCCGTGGGCTCATGGCAGTTCGATGCTGATGAAGGCAGGCTGACTCTTGAGGTTTCGCCGGTGCAATCACAGCCGTTCAATATTACCGTTGAGACCCAGAGGGGCTTAGAACCGCTGCCAGCCGACCTGAATCTTGCTCCGCTCAGGGTCGAGAAGGCAAACGGAGAAGTAGGGTTGGTCGCGATCGCATTTGGTCCGGATGCACAACCTGAAACCTTAAAGCCCGAGCAGATGTCGACGGTCAATGTTGGTGACTTTGACTTCAGCTTGAATACCAGCCCAGAGGCCGTGTTGCATCGCGTCTATCGATACGGTGCTGACGGTGGTAATGTCAACTTGCGCGTATCACCGGTGGCGTCAGAGGTTCGGGTGATCAGCAATCAGGTGCTCTCGCTTGGTGATGAAAACGTGGTCCTCGCGGTAAACATCTCGGCCGAAATATCTCGAGCCGGCCTGTTTCAACTAAGTTTTCCACTTCCTGCTGGACTTGAAGTGGAGTCGCTTAGCGGGGCATCTTTACACCACTGGGCCGAGCTAAGTGAAGACGGTAAACGCCAGATCATTCTGCATCTTAACGGCAAGACGATCGGTCCCCAAAGTTTTGCTCTGACGTTAACTGGCAACACGCCAACGAATGTTACGGAATGGGAAATTCCTCGTTTTGAGTTGAATGAAGGGGTCCGTCAGACAGGAGAGCTCGTTATTCGACCGACTACCGGGATCCGCCTGAGGACTTTGTCGCGGCAGAACGTTTCGGAAACTGACCCGCGGGCAATCGGTGGCAAGTCGCCGGGAGCTCTGGCGTTTCGTCTCTTGCAACGGGACTGGAAGCTTGTGCTTGGAATCGAGAAACTTGAGCCTCGTATTTCCGGGAATGTTCTGCAGGAAATTATCCTGCGTGAGGGGCAAACTCGGTCTGCGTTAATCGCAAGTTTCAATGTCCAGAATGCATCCATTCGCGCTATGAAAATTGTTCTCCCGATTAGTGACCCTGATGAAATACCCACTGCCAGTGGGAAAATCGTAAGTGACCTCGTGCGAATTGATGCTGATCAAAATTTGTGGGAGGTTCAATTCAAACGCAGGGTCCTCGGGAAAGTTGACTTTCGAATTGAATACGAGCGTCGGGGCGACCGGAGCGAGGAAGCAGAGATTCTGCGTCTGGCGGAATTTCCACAGGCTGGCCAGTTGCCGTTCTACTTTGCTGTTCGCGCAGGAGGACGTTTGGAAATCAAGCTGGACGAGATGCCCCAAGGCTGGCAGAAAATTGATTGGAATGTTGTACCGGCGTCGCTGCGTGATTCGGAGAATCGAAACGCTCCTGTTGTGACTCTCAAGGCTCAGAAATCTGCAGTACCCTTGGGAATTAAAGTGGAACGACACTCGCTGGCTGATTCGCTCAAGTTGCGAGTTGCCAGTGGGAAATTATTAACAGTTTTGTCACCCAAGGGTGATCAATTGACGTCTGTGGATGTCAGCATGGAGGTGATTCAACGGAGTAGCTTGAGCGTTGGCCTGCCAAAAGGTGGCGAAATCTTTAGTATCTTTGTGAATGGTGAAAGTGTTAATTCGATTCGAGTCGGTGGTGAAACCAATGCATGGCAGTTTTATATTCTGCCCGGCATGGACGACCGCACTGCGAGTGTTCGATTTGTCTATACCGTTCCCGGTAGTGATCTCGGGAATCTGACTCTGCAAAGTCCACAGCTTAATGTTCCCTTGGAGAATATCGAGTGGAGCGTCATCGCTCCGAAGGGATTTGAACTGACAGATAATGACGGAAACCTTGAGCTTGTCGGCCGCTCGAACCAGGCAGAATATGACCGTCAATCCTACCTTTCCAAAACAACTCGAACTCGTCAGCGAAAAGCCGAGCAGGCCGCAATCACACTGCAGCAAGCGAATCAGTTCATCCAAGCAGGTGAGCAAACGAAAGCGAACTGGGCTCTCAATAGTGTCGCCAATCAGTATGGCTTAGACGCCGCTTCGAATGAAGATGCTCGAGTTCAGCTTGAAAATCTGCAAACGCAACAGGCAATTGTTGGACTCAATACTCGTCGGCAACGACTGTTCCTCGACAATGACCGTGAGGAAATTGTGTTAGGTGACAATCAACAAATGCGTCAAGCCGCCGCGGAAAACCCTATCCTACAGCAGGATCAGTTGAACTTTCAGCCGCAGGAGTTAAGCCAATTGCTCCGTGGTAATTCAACCGAAGACAATGCAACTCTGCAACGTATTGCAGGTCGATTGGTGCAGCATCAAAGAACCTCCGAACCGGCTCCACAAGCAATCGTGATCAGCCTTCCCGAAGAGGGGCAGGTGTATACGTTTAGTCGAAGTGTGCAAGTGGCAGAAAATGCTCCTCTCGAGCTTCAGCTTGACTTTGATTCGCGTTTGAGATTGCCATTTCTGAAATCGTCTTTCGTGCTGCTCGCGTTGGCTTGTTTTGCAGTTGTTGTGGTTTGGTCTGTTGGCCGAAAGAAAGAAACGATCTGAGGTTTGTGGGGTGAGCAATGCCTGATTTGAAAACGCTTTCGTCTTCCGTTTCAGCTGGGGTTTTGTCGGTGCTTGATCGGAAATTCCAGATGATTATGTTGCTGTTGTTGCTAGTTTCGCTTGCTGTGTTTGCAGGTCCTGCATGTGCTACTGGGGGTACTGATGTTGTCGTCACCAAAGGTGAGCGTGCCGACGTGCCACCGAGTTGGCCCAAGGGCGCGGGGGAAGTTGTGAACGACGCCAGCCGAACATCTGGATGGCATCCCTGGTTCAGCGAGTGGCCGAATGACGTGAACCAATATGCGTTTGAAATTAAGTCCACGGATGATTTAAATCGTTTGATTGCCAAGCTCGCTGCGATCAAAACTGACTTGCGGCAGATTCGATTGTGTTCCCGTAAGGAGCCTCGCGGACTTGGCTGGGTCACAACCGTTCCAGAGGGTAATGGAATCGCGGCCATCTTCTCCATTGGCAATCAGAAGTACATAGATGAGTGGTACAAACAGCTTGGGGTCGCGATTGATAAGCATGATTTTTCCGCCGGGTTGGTCGAGGGTGTTGTCGCGTCCATTTCAGTTCGGAGTGCGCGACGATTTGGAAAAATGACGTTTTTGTCTGCTCCGATTGCCATTCCGCCGACGTTGACTGTTTTTGTTCAAAATGAGTTGGTTGAACTGAATGAGTTGAAAATCCCAGCGGGGATGGATGTGTGTGTTGGCAATGTTCCATCCGTATTTCATGATGCAAGTGCGACAGCAGAAGGAACTGTTGAAGTGGTAGCCAGAATGCCAGATACGCCAGGGACGCAGGATGCGGCGAAGAGTGTCGTGAAGCAACCTGTTTCTGCGACGCAGATGCAAATTGAAAGATTTCTCAATGAGAGAAAACGAACTGCTGAACGCTAGCCTTTGTGTCGGAGATGTTCGAAACAACGGACGTTGAAGGCAGGGCGTCTAGGCTGGGCGACTTGAGGTCGCTCGTTCAGTGCATCACTTTTGCTTCGCTGAAAGTTGAACGCATTGTTTGGTTAAATGTTGTGCAGCCCCTGAAAGCCCCGTCTTACGCATCTGTTCTGCCTGCCCGTTGGCGAGTTCCGTGATGGATTTCATTGCATTGTCGATGCTCAGGATGTGCTGTTTGATGGTTGTCAGTTCTGTGCAATCTCGCGGTAGCGAATAATCCAGGTCCGCACTGGAAAATGAAAGGCGGTAATCTGATGGATAGCGTCGGCCATCGGGTTCAGTGGTGGCTAGAATTTTGTCCCAGAATTCCACAAAACCACTTTCAAAACCAACCCCGCTTTTCTGGACGCTTGGAGGTGTGTCGCGGTCAAATAGGTCAATGTAGATAAGTTGCCACGACTCGTTTTGCTGGAGATAAAGCAATGCTGTTGAACGGTCGTAGTGGAGTAGGTGTTTTGCTGCGTTGGCGTGCATATCGCAAAACCAATCGCAGTCGGGAGGATGACCGGTAAAGCCCTCCCCTAAAGTCGCCTGTACATGCCATTCACGATCACTCTCGGTTTTGGCAAAGCTGATCAGTTCACAGGTATCGCCGCTTTTAATTCCTTTGTCACAGAGACAGCAATTGGGTGGCATCATTTGCACTCACCTTGTTAGGAAGGTTGCGGTTCATTTGTGAAATGGCTTGTTAGTATGGCAATCTTAGTAGATTGAAAAAACACCGATCGTAGGGTTTCTACACCAAAATTGTTTTCGCGGAAGTGGGTTGAAAGCGTCTGATATTGATCGAGTTCAGACCGCGTTCATCGATTGTATGGGGCTAAAATCGGTGACAATTCTTAATCCCCACATCGGATCAACTCTAGCCTGTCACTGGGGTGGTACAATTCTGCGTTGCGAAGGCGTTTTGTTCTTGATGTTGGATTGAGGATTGTCAGAACTACAGGGGACTCTGCATGTTAAGCTTCCAGAATAAAATAATACGAGCGATAAGAACATGCGTGATCCTGTTCTTGATGGGAGTCTCTTTGGCTTCAGGGCAAGATCAATGGTTGGCGGGAGCAGGTCGCAGTTCAATCACGCCCACTGAGCCCTTGATGATGGCGGGCTATGCGTCTCGTACGAATCCAGCAACCGAAAAAAACATTGACTTGTGGGCCAAGGTTTTATTCCTGAAGGATCGAGGGGGAAATCGTGGAGTCTTGATTTCGTTGGATCTTGTTGGCATCGGCCGCCCGCTGTCGCAGCGGGTTTGCCAGCGATTGAAAGAGTCCTTTGGGCTGGGTCGTGGTCAGATCGCAATCTTTACAAGTCATACACATTCAGGTCCTGTTGTCGGTCTGAATCTTGCGCCGATGCACTTCATGCTTGCTGATGAGTCTCAGCAAAAACGGATTGCGGCGTATGCTGATCGACTGGTTGATGAAATCGAATCTGCGGTTGGGATGGCGATCAAGGAAAGTAGGCCAAGTCGTATCCAGTGGGGCAGCGGCAAAGCCACGTTTGCGGTGAATCGACGGGAAAACAAGCCTTACGATGCGATTGAGGAAAAAAGATCGACCGGCAGCTTGGCTGGGCCAGTTGACCATGATGTTCCCGTTCTTAGCGCGCGAGATCTGTCTGGTCAGCTTTTTGCTGTTGTGTTTGGTTATGCCTGCCATGCGACGACGCTGGCTGCCAGTCAGTGGGACGGTGATTACCCAGGTTATGCTCAGGTTGAAATTGAAAAGTTGCATCCAGAGTGTACGGCGATGTTCTGGGCTGGGTGTGGGGCGGACCAGAACCCATTGCCACGGCGTAAACTTGAATTGGCGAGAAAGTATGGAGCCGAATTAGCACGGGCGGTTAACGACGTGCTGACCTCTCCCATGCCGGTACTTCAGCCTGTACTGCGTTCACAATATATCGAGACTCAGTTGCCGTTTCAGGATGTTCCCGATGGGGAACAACTCAAGCAAACTGCTCAGTCAACAAATCGATATGAAGCTGCAAGGGCGAGGGTTTTGCTGGAGCAACTGAAGAAGGAGAAATCCATTCCTGGAACTTATCCCTATCCGATTGCGGTTTGGAAGCTTGGCAATGAGATCGACTTTGTGCATCTCGGTGGAGAAGTGGTTGTTGATTATTCTCTCCGATTGAAAGACGAACTGAACGGTACGCGGACGTGGGTCGCTGGATATGCCAATGATGTCATGGCATACATTCCGTCACGGCGTGTGCTCGCTGAAGGTGGGTACGAAGGTGGAGGTTCGAATGTTTACTACGGACTACCCGGACTTTGGCATCCAGAATCTGAGGCGAAGATAATCGAGGCTGTTCACGCTCACGACCAGAGCATGAAGGGCGAAAATCCCTGAGATATAGTTGTGTGTTTGTGATCCTGGCAATCTGTTTTCATCTAGAGTAACCCCATGAATGTTCTGTTTGGTCGCTCCGCACTTCTCTTGCTTTCCGCTGCTTGGCTGCTTGCGGGCGCATCTGCTTTTGCCGCCAAGCCTCAATTGACACTCAGTTACAAAGCCCCGCATTGGTTGATCATTCACGGAGATGAGATCCCTGGTGAACAAATACGGATCAATTATCTTGAGGCCTACTGCCGATCAGACTCAACAGATGCAGATTGGGTGAAACACACGGTGGTCAAACACCAGCCGCAGTTCATCTCGCTGAGTGATGATCAAACTGTGTTGAAGCTGCGAGACAAGGTGAGTGATGGATTGATCGTCGAGCATACGATCAAAGCTCGTAGCGATGAGATTCAGTTTCTGATCAGTGCGCATAATCCTACAAGTCAGAGATCTGAAGCCCATTGGGCCCAGCCATGCATACGTCTCGGTGACTTTACTGGTTTCGCAGGCAAAGGCGGTGATCTTGATGACTATCTGCCCAAGTGCTTTGTGTTTCTTGGCGGAAGCTTAATGCGGATGACTGAAATCAAACCGTGGGCCATGAAAGCAAGATACACGCCAGGTCAGGTTTGGTGCCCACAAGGTGTGCCAAGGACGGATGTGAACCCGCGCCCCCTCAGTTCTCTCGTTCCAAGTAACGGTTTGATTGGGTGCTACAGCGGTGACGATACGATGATTTTCGCAGTCGCGTTTGAGCCGTATCAGGAGTTGTTTCAAGGAGTGGCACGCTGTCTGCATTCCGATTTTCGGCTTGGTGGCTTACGTGCAGGTGAAAGAAAACAGATTCGTGGACGTATTTACCTGATGGAAAATGATGTGCCGCGACTGTTGAAACGTTACGAGTCAGATTTTCCGGAGCACCAAAAGTAACGCTCTTGAGCGGCGGTCGCATAAAGTTGTTGCGTGATGTGCCACACTATTCATTCAAGAACATCGGCTTGTCATCGCGTTGTGCCGCCAGTTCGCGAAATTGCTGCAGCAGCAGTTCGCCTTCGGGGCTAACCAGCACATGGTCTCCGGTCGATGAGTTTGTGTTTTGTGTTTGCTCCCAGCGTTTGATCGCATCGGTCTGTGCTGTCAGGCGGTCGGCGATCTCTGCAACATAGTCGTAGTCCAGGTCACCAAATCCCTTGAGCGCTTTTAGTGACTTGCCGGCAATGTAACGGACAGCGTCGTAGGGGTCAGATAATAAATGTGCCAAGTACCTTGCCATCCAGTCTGATTTAGAAGCGTCGATAGCGGGTTGCCAGCCCATGTGCCAAGCCACAATCGCCCGGGTTCCCGCGTCGCCGCGCAACGCCCAGTTTACCCCGCTGGCGAGAGTTGAGTCAGCCTCATTTAACTCAGGGGGTTTGATTCCGTACCACGATTCCAGTTTGTTGGCTGTCCACTGAAGTGTTTTGTCCAAGTGGCAAAGGTTGCACGCGTTGGGGCGTCCTGCAGTTTCATCCTTGGCGACATTGGGTGAGAATAACTGGTGGCTCCGATTTGCCTTCATCAAGCCATAGCTGGTATGGGGCATGTGGCAGTTGTAACAACGTGATCCACTGCTAGCCAAATTGTGGTGCGTGTGGGTTTCGCCGTAGTCATTTGCGTTGTGACATTGTGTACAGCCATGATCGCCGTCCATGTCGATTTCGAGTTGGTCATTTGCCCAATCCGCTGTCGTTCTTGTGTCGTCTGTTTCTTGATGCATCGCATGGCATGAGATGCAGGACATTGTGCCCCGAAGGTAACAGGGTGATTCGGCCAAGCCACTGAATTCCCGACCCGTGACGCGTATCATTCCATCATCCCAAAACACGGAATCATAGAATGCGTTCGGGTCCTGCCCCTGACGTTTCAGCAATGCCTCGCTGTCGGGGTTGCAGCGGTAGAGGTGCCGGGACTCGGATAGTTCTTTGCCCGGTCGGAATGTATGGCCGTTATTTCTGGTTGCCGGGTCAAGGTGCGTCGCCATGGAATGGCAGTTACCGCATACTTGAGAGCTTAAGCGGTGATCCAGATTGCGTGGATTGACGATGGGATCCAGCTGTTGAGTCGCTACCGCGTTCGTGCCGTCGGGCCTTGCACGATCGCCAGAGTTACCGGAATTTTGGATTTTGGTAGCGTTGTCAGGACGCGCCCTGTGAAAAGCGATGTGTTCTTCACCTGGCCCATGGCATGCTTCGCATGAAATTCCAAATTCGGATACCTGTGTATCGAATACGAAATCTCGCGATAGCAATTGTTTGGGGTTGGTGGTATGGCACTGCAGGCATGTGTTGTTCCACCGTCCTACTTCGATGTCTGTTTCCTCCGTAGGTGGCTCAAGGAAGCAACTCTTGCGTGGTACCCAGCGATCATCTTCCTTCAGGTAGACCAGCGGAAACTGGCCAAGCATTCGGCCCTTGCCCATTGGAAACCAATACACTTGCATGTGATGTGAACCCGTGCTCATCACGATCGGCAATTGAGTTCGTTCGGTTGGAGAAACGGTTTGTCCTTGGGGCTGAACAACATTGGCGGGAAGATCAACCCAACATAAGTCACCCTTTTCGGTCATTCCGTAGGTGCGGCCATTGAAGGTGACGGTTTGGTTCTTGAAGTTGCCCATCACCGACTTGGTGGTGGCCAGTTGTGTCATTGTGCGGTGGTAAGAATCATGCCAAGACTCGTATTGCTCATCGTGGCACTCCAAGCATGCTGACGCTTTGGTGTAGCCGTCTGCTGCGATTTCGAGCGGTCGAAAGGGAGCGTAGATTGCCGGCGTTATGACGTTTTCTTCTTTGGGGCGTTTATCAACAGCCAACTGTTGCGCCTTCGATGAATATTGCCAAGCCGCGAACGCGGTTAAGCAGAATGCCGGCAGGAGGACGAGAAGGCTAATCTTGCCGATGCGCGGGTTCTTGCGGTAAACCGTTGCGGCCACTGCAAAAATAGCAAACCAGATTATCAAGAAGATTCTCAGCTCATTTGTCATAACAGCCTTTCACTGTTATCCCGACCCTTGATGCCACTCATCGACGGGATGGACTCAGCCCGCGCGTGCAAGCAGGTTTGTCTCGTGATCACGAGACCGCCGTCACACACGCCTCACGTCGTCGTGTTCATCCAATGCGAGCCCCGTGTGAAATCACTTGGCTTTTTTCAGCGTTGAGTGAGTTTCGAATGCTGAGGACCCATCCCCAGCATAGACGAAAACCTGCTGACTTCGCCAATCGCATTGTGGTGGATATCGATGTTCAGACGCTGGGACACACGAATCGCGGCTGAAATGCTACTTTTGGCGGCCGTCCACGAGGCCCAATTGGCCTCGCGGTTGATGGTCGCACCGGTTTCACGGGCTACTCGCCCGTGCCACCTTGCCAAGTGTCGGTCTGGAAGGGAGATGCAGGCAGCCCAACCGAATTGACGAGATTCGGATTGGCGATCTTGTGCCAGCCGAAGCGTACCGTTTTTGGGCTCTTCACTCCCTCCGCAGATACGACGACCGTTTTTCCATCGACCTTGGCTTGGGCATCTACGAATTTGCCATCGGCTGCTGCGATTTGAAACTCACTCAGAGGCTTGCCGTCACGGGATCGTAATCCTTCAGCGACATGCGCAAACGATAGCCGAACTTTGTCATCCTTGACCGTCATCGATTTATAAAGCGGGCCCGAGTAAGTGATACCCTGCTGGTTATATGTCTTGGCCAACGCCCAGAGGGCGAGTCGATTGCCAACGTCAAGTTTGTTGCGGGGGTGAATGTCGGCGATGTTGTCTACCAAATCTGTCGTGACGGCCATGCCCGTTCCTGGCAGTTTCAGTGTCGCGACCTGAGCCTCCCACAGTTTCGGTAATTCACCTTCTTCGTAACGACCTGACCAAGGCGCGATCTGCACAAAGTAAAACGCAAGATCTGGATTTCTAAACGCTTTTCTCCAACCCTCAATCAGGTCTTTCATCTTGTCTTCGTATGCCAGGCCGTTCTTATTGAGTACATTCGTCTCGCCTTGGTACCAGATCACGCCTTGGGCCGGATATTGAATGATCGGAGCGATCATGCCGTTGTACATGCCGCCTGAGCTACCATTTGAGATTGTCCATGGCTCAATGGGCGATCCACCCCACGAACTGTTAATCAGCCCGATGGGTACGTTCAGCTCTTTTTGAAGTTGCAATCCGAAGTAGTAGAGAACAGCTGAGAAACGTGGCACGTTTTGGGGAGTGCAGACCTTCCAGTCTGCCTTGACATCCGTAGCAGGTTCCTTGTTTTGTACCTTCGGTACATGGAAAAGACGAATCATGGGATGGTCGGCTGCTGCAATTGCTTCAGAAGAACCTTGCGTGTTGGAAAGCACCCACGCCATGTTCGATTGTCCAGAACCAATCCACACCTCGCCGATGAGTACGTTTGTCAATTCGATGGTATTGTTGCCTGCAATCGTGATTGTGCGCGGATTGCTGTCTGCTTTCTGTGGGCTCAGACTTAATTTCCATGTGCCGTCATTTGCGGTTTTTGTTGTCGCTACTTCATCACCCATTGTCACGGTGACTTTTTCGCCTGCGTCAGCCCAGCCCCAGAAGTTCAGGGGGGCATTCCGTTGCAGGACCATATGACTGCCCAACACGGTCGGCAATTTGACTTCACCACGGCTGTTCGCCGCTGTGCAGGAAAGGAACGCAGCACAAAGGCCAACGCACAAGAGGCGTACACTTTTCATTGTCTGTTTCTCAAGGATGGGAGGAGAGGCATAGCCACGCCCGACGAACCATTGGGCTGTGGGTGTTCGGCAGTCTAATCCTTCGCCGCTGCTGTAACCACTCACGTAGGATCATTGGCTCACATTTGTTGGTCTTAGGCAAACATCTTTTAACGTGTTCAGCGGATGACCAAGGGAACAGTTCCGTCAGGCCTAGCCCGCTTCAAGCTGACCAGTCGGATTTCGCAGCCATTTGCATAACAGGTTCCATGCCAGCGGTAGCAGGACCAGCAGGGAAAGGCCGTGGACTCTCCATCGCCAACTGGTAGCAACAGGATGCGGGTTTTCAGGATGATGTTGCCCAGTTGAGAACCAAGGCCGCGCTACGTGGGCGTAAGCAACCATGATGTCACCGATCGGAAGTATGCCGGTCATGTAGTATTTTTGATCCGCCGATGTCCAAGGCAGCCCTACCGTTTCACCTGCTTGTCCGATGGCACTTGCGAAGTCCATGTCGCCGTAGGTTTGGGCAACTCCCATTGTCAACACGGTGGCCGACAGACTGCGGCCAAAAATTAGTGGTCCACTATCCACATCGCCAGATCCTGAAATCCCCGAAGGGTATTCGAGGACGCAGGGTGCACCGAGGAAAGTGGTGAAGAACCTGTTGCGGAAGAGAGTGTATTGATCCCTTGCGAAATTCGCGTCGATGTCCGGCAACATACGCAGAATGATTACTTGTGATGTTGCCCGTGCAACACTGACGTCACTGCCATCGATCACGTTCGCTGTATGCGGTAGCAAACCGGTTTCGGGATCGAGTCGTTGTGCTGCTGCCGTTAGCCAGGTTGCGATAACATCTTCATAACGATCTTCACCTGAAAGGCGATCGTAGGTGGATAGCGCGTGTATCGCTGGGACTGAGTCGCATGGCCATGCCGATGCTGTGTACGAGGGTAGGAACGGTGTGCTCGCCTTGTTAATCGCATCACTTAACATGTCACACTCATCCCGAAGACGTTGCATCTCGCCTTGGTCTTGATCTTCTCGGATGGTGGCCATTCCCGCGCGCAGGTCACACTTCCAGGCTGAATAGAACATCCCGTGATTTGGAGGCAGATGTTTTGGAAAGGGCGCCTTGCCTTGTGAGGAATCCAAATGCGTCAAGCACCACTCGGCTTGTTCAATTGCTTCGGCAGAATACTTGGGATCCCTCATTGCCAACTCAACCCAAGTCAGTCCATGAAAGAGATAGCTGAAGTAGTAGCCCTCTGGGAAAAATTGCTGCATTTGGGACGCCGCGTTTGAGTCCAGTGCTGTGCGATTGGCATTCAACTGGAGTCGCAACGTTGCTGGCGTTTGTTGGATGTCAGCGGCTAAGGGAGATGTTGTGTAGAGCCGGACATTGAGAAACACCACGACTGTTATCAGGATGATCCACGCAGCAACGCACATATTTTTGAATTTGGACCGCATTTGCATGCTTCTGCTTGAAAATCTTTGTGTCGTGGGTCCGTTGGTGGAGTGTCTGTCAGTGGAGGTTCCGCCGGGCCAAGTTTCATGAGTGGAGGTTTCGTTGGCCTGTCAGGATGCCGTGAATTGAGGCGGCATCATTCACTGCCAGGTCTGTATCACATCATCAACTGCGTCTGCGATATTGCTGTTGGTGGAAAGCAGTGCTGAGATGTTTGAGGGTTGTGTTTGTGCAGTCTCCGTCACTGACGTCCTTGCCGAGAAAATCGCATCCGTATTGTTCAGGTTCCCAGGTAAAGTCGATGCAGATGGTATCTGGTTGTCGCATGGTGCGAGGGGAAGGAGCGAGTTGATTTTGCAAAGCTGCAGTTCCATGAACCATGGATCCGAATGCAGTGGAGATAATCCGGGGAGTGGTTGGAACGCGACTTCCCCTTCACCACCTTGGTTGTTTTGTTGGGATGCAAGGTGATTGATCACACGAAGTGCATCCAACGCAGATATGCTTCCACTCGCATTCTGGTCGAAGTTGCGATTGGGCCAGTTGTCGATTGTCAGCGGGTTGGTGAGTATTCCTGTCAATGGATCACTGAAAATATTGGCAGCAAGTTCATTAATGATTTGCAAGACATCAAGAGGTGAAACATGCCCGCTGGCATCGATGTCGTTGGGATCAATTGGATTTTGCCATAGTGCGCCACCCTCGATGTAAATGACTTCAGATGTATCGTCCAGACTCGTGAGACCGCGCAGGAACCGCTGGCCGTCAATTAGCGGTGTGCTTAGACGCCATGCAGAGGCGTCGTCGAAAATAATGTTGCGTGGGTTTTCGAGTACCAACTCAACGCGTCCGAAATCTCGCAGGTCTGGTAATATCATACGGCTTTCGTCAGGAATCAATATTTGATCAGATGCAACGCCGATCCAGCGATCACCTTCAATATCAAGAATCGTCCCGTCAGTGTTTTTGCTAAGTCGAATATCGACGCCGGCTTCACCCAATTCCAAACTTAGACGATCGGCTTTCTTTTCGAAGTTCGACAATCCAACACCGAATGAGAATGTCCGCTCGGTAAGAATGTTATCGCCCGTCGTGTCGAAGTCTCCGTCTAAACCCGTGTCCTCGATGGTGACCTGTATTTCTGCTAGCCCCGCATGATCAAGATTGGGGAGGAATAGTAGATTCGCTTGTGGATCACCGCTTGCGTAGTTGATCACCGGTTGGCCCGTTACGAACGGATTTTCAGAGACTGCGGTAATCCGAACTGCTTGAGATTCGCCTCCACCCGCTGTGATTCCAGCTAGAGAGATTGCATGTGCCCGTGAGAAGGAAAGGAGCGTGCCATTTTTGTTGATGCTTGATGTGCTGCCTCTGGCACCTGTGATCACGGAACTGCCTGTTGCGCTGACTGCGGTACGCCAGCCGAATGAAGCGTTCGAATCTGGACCATGGTGTTCTTGAGTCAACTGCCAGTTTGATGTCAGGTCATCAAACTGAAAAATGGCAACCTTTCCGCCATTGTTGGCTAACTCGGTGCTTGCTCCCGGTGATCCAATGACCAACGTTGTAGCGTCTTGGCTGAGTGCTAACGTTGTGCCAAGTTGTTGACCACTGGCGGTGCCTGTGATCGCATTGCCGTGTGGTAACCACTGCCCCAAGTTGGCATTGAATCGAAGAACTTCAACAAGTCCGTTTCCGAATAAGTCCGTTTCGTTGCCAAGTTGTGGTGCACCTAAAGCGATCGTCTGACCGTCTCCGGAAATGGAGGTGGCGCTTCCGTAGCTGCCTTCGCCCTGAATGCGATCTCCCAAGGCACTCCATTGTGATGTCTCGGCATTTCGCTCGTATACCTGGGCAAATCCAGTGCCACTGCACCCGCAACCTGCGATGGAATGAATCAAACGGTTGCCAGCGGCGTTGATGGCAACCTGACTTTGTGCCACTTGGTTCTTCACGTCCTCTGCAACATCCTGCCCCATCGTCAGGTTGCCTTGTTCCAGATTCCAGTCAGTACCGTCAAATCGGTGCAGTTGCGCATTCGGAATGCCTTCGCTGTCTGCTGAGGCGATCGCTAGCAGGTCTCCAGTCGAATCCATCGCCAAGCTTGCAATAATGCCAGGTTGCACGATGGGCGTGCCAAGTGAAACCCATGTCGCAATTTCCGTATTGAACTCCATGATTGAGACTGCTCTGCCTGTGCTGATGGCAATTCGTGTGCTGCTGTCGTTCAGGCTGACGGTTCGACCAAGTGCAGTTTCATCGTCACCCACCAACTGCTGTCCGATTTGTGTCCACGGTGATAGTTCATCGACGCGGTGATAGACCTCCACATAACCGACTTCTGTATCGGTGCCGCCCGATGCACCGACAATCATGCCTGTCCCATCTGGTGTCATATCAATCGATGAGGTGAAGATCGATCCGGAATGCAGTTCGCCGTAATCACGGCCTGTCACCGCGGGACTGGATGCCACAATCGATGCTCCAGAATTCATCTCAAACGCGACCGACCCCGGTTGTGTCAGCGTGGGTGGGTCATTCACGCTGGCGACGTTGACAGTGAAACTCACCGTCGTTACGCCATTGTCTGCACCTGTCGCGTCATCGTTGTCCGGGCCTGAGTCTTCGACCGTCACAACAATGGTAACAGCACCATGGGCATCCGGTGTGGGTTGCAGTTCCAGAATGCCCGCAGGCTGCCCAGCTTGATAAATGACGTTCGGTTGTATTACCAGTGACTCATTCTGACTTGACGCACTGATCCGCAGAGAGCTTGGCAACCCTGCGCCCGCACTGATGCCGCTCAGGGCGATTGATTGTAAGTCTGCGTCTTCACTTAATGAAAGATCTGGGACGGTGTCGATGGTCGGAGGAAAATCACCAGCGAACAGAAATCGTTCTTCCAAATGCTGGAAGCAAAATTGAGAACGTTGGTGTCTTTGCCCACACCGTCGGCGAAGCCAAAAAGAATCTCTTTTTGGTGAGTTGATGATGGACGTTGTTGCATCACGTGTGCAGTCAGGCATGTCAGCAGATCGAAAGTTGGTCCCCTGATTTACAATATCACCGCATTTTATGCGACTCGTTGCGTGAAGGTCTAGGCAAAGACCTTTGCTAATCTGGGGCTGTGTCGTGAGTCTCTGAGATGCATGCGGGCGAATGCAGGATGAAAACAGCTGCATGGCATCAGGGGGTACGGGAATGAGAATCCCTTAAAACCTTGCACATGCAGTGTACACGCAGCCAAGCGTCCCAGACGACTTCTTTCGCGTATTCGCGCGGCTTTCTCACGTTTGTGCTAGCGAGAAATCCATCTTGATGCAGGCACCTGGTTGATTCGAGCGGATCAGCCACGATTGAGAGGCTTGCACGCTGCCTTAATTTTCAAAAACGAACTTCGAAATGAGAGTGTGCAAAGCGGGCCGTTGCCAACGTCTGCGTAGTTTGCGAAGACGGCTCAATTCCTATGCTTCCCGGCAGAGGACATGACGCGTTCTCTTCTGTTTAAAAACCAGGCACTGCCAATCCCTACGCTGCTCAGGGCGAGGGCGGTGGGTGCGTAAAGGGGATCCGATAATCCAAGCGACGACATCTTTAAATTTTGGCGTGATACGAATTGGTCCTCGTTTGTGAACGTGCCTTTCAGTGATTTTCGATGGATCTTCAAATCACCAGCAATTAACTTCTGTGCTCGTTTTAGATCAACGAAGTCTTCGGCTGCCGCAGTAGATCGCGCCCAACCGCTATTTAAATCCCAAAGTTTGTGGCCTTGGTGATCGCCAGCAACAAGATCCAGTTCGCTATTTTGAACGTACATCGTGTGGTCAAATTGTTCTCGGCGATGTACCTCCCCATCATGAATGTGAATGGTAGGCAGGAAGATGGTGTCAGTCAGGCGAGTGCTGAACTCGAAGGCCATGGGGTGCGGTTCACCGCTCAGTTCGTTCAGTTGAAAAACAACGAATCCATAATTGGAATAGTCAGGGATTTTATTCCAAATGTTTTTTGAAATTGAGAATCGTGGATCCAGTTTCTCAAAGTGATTTATTGATGGAACAAAGGAGGCTTCGAATTTGCCAACCTTGTGGACTTTCAGCATCTCACGCTGAGAGTCCGCACCACTGGGCCTCGATTCTGTCGCCAATTTCTGCGTGGGAAAACCACGTTCAAGATCACGGAAAAAATCTGGATAGGCTGACATGTCGATGAAGCGAATAGGACGTCGTTTGGTGCTGATCTGAATGGGAACTGGCAAGATCATTGCGTTGGCGTGTTTGCTCTGATACCTCATCTGGTATGCCACGAACTGTGATTTTTGTTTTGTAAGACGACCGAAAATTCGGGTCTGTGAAACTGAATCTACTGGTTGTGAAAAGCAGCACATGGTTTCGCTTCCATTTCAAACGAGGCTGGATTTGTGAAGCCTGGGACGTTAGCGGTCCGGACAATCACTATCGTGATTGGCCTGAATCAGCTGCGTTTAGCACCCATGCCGGTCTGATTGGGTCAACGTAAGTGATTGCTTTTTGTTAGGAGAAAAGTAGGATTTGCCCATTTTTGTTCGGTGTTGCGACTCGTTCAGCGTCGGTTTGTAGTGATTGGTCTTGTGTCCCAGACAATCTTGACGTGAGTTGTGTCGCCTTTGTCGATGATCACGTGTGCAACTTGCGTACTGGATTCTTGTCCACCCAAGGTCGATGAGTAAGGTGGTTCCAATGCCGAACTTTCATCATCTGTTGTCTCCTGATTAAGCAATGACATGTTAAGAATCTGTTTACTAGTTGTGGTTCTGATGTTGCTGCTTAACGCACCCGTTTCGGCAGAGTTCCCTTTTTGTATGGGTGATGCATGTGATGGTGATGCATGTGATGCTGTAGGTTGCGATGGTTCACCATCTGGATGCTTTTCGGGTCGGGCTTTCCTGTTTGCATGGCCCGGCAATAACGCCTGCGACTTGCGTTTGAATTATGCTGAGCCATTGGTAACGGATCGACCCGATTTCACGGAAGCAACGAGCACGGTGGGACTCGGAGTAACCCAATTTGAATTGGGTTATACGTATGTGCGTAATGACGATAACGGTACGGATCAGCATTCAGCGCCTGAGTTACTGATCCGCAGGGGCATCTGGAAGGACTGGCTCGAATTGAGAGTTGCCTATACTGGTTTGGCGATTGCTGATCCCGTCGAGGACATCACCGGAAGCGATGATCTGTATCTGGGGTTCAAGATTGGTTTGACACCGCAGTGCGGTTGCTTGCCGGAAATGGCAATCATGCCACAGATGTTGGTTCCAACAGGCAGCTCTGCGTTGACGAACGATGAAGTGTTGCCCGGCGTCAATTGGCTTTGGGGGTGGAGTCTTAATGAGCGTTGGTCGTTCACTGGCAATACGCAAGTGAACCGAGCCGTTGACGATAGCCAATCGGATGCTTTTACGATTTGGACGCAGTCGTTAGCTCTTAGCACGACACTCACAGACCGGCTGGGTGCTTATGGAGAATGGTACGGTTACGCTGCAGAGGAGGGAGTCAAGGGTCTCAATGAACAGTATTTGTCAGGCGGGATGACATTTCTGTTCGGCAATAACGTACAGTGGGATTTTCGCGGCGGCGTTGGACTGAATGACGACTCTGATGATTACTTCTTCGGCACCGGCGTGTCACTCAGGTTTCTGTAAGCGTATCTCTATGCCGCTTACGAAATAGATCAGCCGCGTTTTCTTTCCAAAAGTGCGGCCATCAAAATGGCCAGTAGGGATCTGAGTTCGTCATCCTCGGGCATCTCACTCAGCTTTTCGAGCGTAAACTTGCCCTCGAAAAAAGCGGGTTTCTTTGTAAGACGTAGCAATGGAGTTCCGTCTGGACGTGTAACCAAGTAGGTGGGGTTGATCAGATAGACTGCCAGGATACCGACCAGTGGAATCTGTCCCAGTAACGATTCCAGTACCTTCTTGAACGCATTTTCCTCAGACATTGTCATGTCGACTTCGCCGTCCTGCATGACGTCGTAGCGTGCCGACCAGAGTGAACGCATGCCTTGCCGCCGTACGGCTCCCCAGTCGTTGCCGTTTGCGTCTGCAAAGTGGTAGTTGGCGGAGAAATCGATCACTCGATCAGCTCGCATCGTGAACATCAATTGTGTCTGGTCTGGTCCGCTGTAAACGTCGACTTGTTCTTTCAGCTTCAGCATCTTCTGTTTGATGAACATGATTACATTGCCACTCGCGTCCGTTGCGGTGATCCGTTGCCCGAGTGTCAGTAGCTTGAAGTTCAGTTCGATTGGGTATTGCATGGCTGCCCTGAGGATTTGCGGAACGGCAAGAAAACTTTTCACGGACTCATGGATTCCGTCTGCGTCTTCGACGAATGCATCACGGTGAATCTAGACCGAGCCAATATGTGAGGCTCTGACCAGTCTGAGAGTTTAGTGTTTGCTAACTTCCTAAACCACTAATCAGGTGGATGGATCTATCCTGAAAATGCAGGAATATCCAATCAAATCAAATATTCTCCCAGAAAATTCCACCCGTGGGATGCTGCTCAAGCAGAAACGGAAGCTGTCAGACGCATCCGCATTTGTATGCGGCACTCGATGAAACGTTTTTCGTGTGTCTGGAAATCAGCTGGCTTGAGAGTCGATGCACCAGGGTTCAGCGAACTAACAGGTTGCCTTGCGCCACGATGACTGCGTTCCCGGAAAGCAAAACACGGTCTTGGCGTATGCTGACATGAACAACACCACCGCGATCAGACGCCTGATAGGCGGTGAATTGATCACGACCAGTACGTTGCTGCCAGTAATGAGCAAGGCAGCAGTGTGCCGAGCCAGTAACCGGGTCTTCATCGACGCCTACTGCTGGCCCAAAAAATCTAGACACAAAGTCGAACTCAGGAGCATTGGTTTTGCTCGTGACAATGATGCCACGGCAATCGATCTCGGCAAGCTGTGTGAAGTTTGGAGTTAGCGATCGGAGCTCGTTTTCTGTTGCCACTTCGACCACATAGTCGTATTCACTTTTGCCAACATAGGTTGGGGTAACAGAAAGACTTTCAATCAGATTCTCAGGTGTAACGACTGGTGAGACAGGTTTCAGAGGGAAGTTGAGTTGAATCTGATTTTCTTCAGATTTTGCATGCAGGATGCCGCTACGCGTCGAAAACTCGATTTCAGGATTGTCCTTCTGCAGTCCAGCGTGGAAAATTGCGAATGCGGATGCGAGTGTTGCATGTCCGCATAAATCGACTTCCACTTTTGGTGTGAACCAACGCAGATCAAATCCATTGTCATTCGGAACAAGAAAGGCTGTTTCGGAAAGGTTCATTTCCATCGCCACGTTCTGAAGCCAGACGTCATCTGGCCAAGCCGACAGGGGGACAACTGCGGCCGGGTTCCCACCAAATGCGCGGGCAGTAAAGGCATCAACCACAAAGTAGCGGATCTGATCTTGGGTCATGTTTGGTGTTCTTGTGCCGGTAACGTCAGTTGTGGTTTGAATCTTGTTCATTGGGGATTCACCGCAGCAAACTGATCATCTGTTTTCCGATCGCGTCGCCCATTTTGTAATAGCTTTCGGCGTTGTCGAACCAGCGTTCGCTGGAGGGGTGGCGATAAGCGCTGCGGGCGTCTTTTTCGGGCCAGAAGCCACGAGTTTCCACAAAAGCCACAGTGCCTTGATGGTCTGGTGATGAAGCGATGGTCTGTTGAACCTGAATGATCTCTGGGAATTCTGTTTCGTCGTATCCACCTCTGCCAGTTCCGACAACGACGACAGGTAAATTCTCGATTTTGAGCTCCGAACGTAAGTCTGAGATCAGGGCTTCTAAGTGTTTGCCGTAAACAACCGGATCGCTGTCCTGTTCGCCCAGATTTAGAACGAGTCCAGCGATTTCGTATCCTGCCGTATCGGTATAGTCGGGGAATTTGTCGCTCAGGCTGTTGAGTGAATCGTTGATCTGTTTCAGCAGACTCAGGTAAGCGGTACCACCTTGTTTACCACTTTCGGCCATCGTTGGTGGGGTCAGGTCGGTTGTCAGTGCTGGAGTCCCAAGAGCCGTTTTGATAATGCAGACCTGCTGTTCCAAGTGATCGCCGAGAACAATTCCCAACCCGAGTTCTGAGCCAATGCAACGCTTTCGGTCACCGCCATATCCAATTCCCAAGGCGCCCGACTTTGGGCCTCGCCGATCAAAATGAATCCAGACATCTGAACGGGTTTTCCAGTGCCCTTGCTCATCAAGCAGATGTTGATAGGACGACGCTGTCTTTTTATCAAGCACCAGATGGTCCAGAGTACCGCGGTTTTGATCCGGACGCGGCTTCACTGAATCAACCACTATGCCGCCGCCAATGTGCGACCATCCGCCTGCCATCACAAAGACTTTTACGGGGCCTTGAACTGGCCTCACCAGATTAAGTTGCTGCAAAATGCTCAGCACCATTGGAGGGTAGAGCGGTTTGCGGTCAAAGTAAAATGGGTCCGCGCCGTGGGCGGCCGGTTTGTCCATGTCAATGATTCCCGAAACATGGCTGTACATGTCATTGATCGGAATCTTTTGTTCGGCCATGACCTTCGCAGCGATGGTGTTGTATTCAATCTCTGATCCCAGCTGGAATACTCCCGTCGACGAATGGCGAATGGGAGTCGTGCTGGCCCAGAGAAGTTTTGAGCCCGTCGCTTTCAGGCGTCCCACTAGGGTACGTAGATTCTGCTCGTAGCTCGCAGGATCAGTGGCGCGTATGCCACCTGATTTTTTGGGCAGTACACGGAATGTCTTCATGTCTGGAACGCGGTAGACAAGGTCGCCAAGTCCAAAATTAAAATGAATCAGATCCCAATGCTCATCCCCCAGTAGCTCATCGAGGCGGATAAGGGCATTGTTCGTGTTGCGAACTTCGCCAGGTTGAATGGACGCGAACTTCAGATCGACGCGTCCTTTCAAAATCCCAGCCGCGTTGATCGATGGCTGCGAGTAGATGCTGTCGCCCAGAATCAGTACTTTCGGGATTGAATTCGTAGTGGATGCACTGTCAGCCGCACTGATACCATGCAGGGTGGCAAGTAAAAACGGGACGCACAGCAAAAAGCGAGTGAGGATATTCATGTCGCTCAGCCAAGGATTTCGTTCATTGGGCCAGTGCTGTCCGCAAATTTCTCGACGGGAACGTCCACTGCATTGAGCATGCTGACAAACAGATTGGACAAGGGCACTTTTTTCTCGCCTTCAAACGCGTGCAGATTGCCATGGCGAAGACCAAGATGATTTCCTCCTGCAATGTGGATCGGATAATTCCTTGTGCTGTGTGAGGCGTGCGGATGTGCTGAACCCCACAACACGATCGTGCGATCAAGCATGTTTCCATTGCCTTCAGGGGTGTTACGCAAACGGTTAAGAAAATAGGCATGTTGCTCTGCTCTCCAACGATCCCATTGCCCTGAGTATTCAGCGGGCCGTTTATGCGCAATGTCGTGAGTTGCTCCTTTGTATCCCAACACATAGGTGGCATAGTTCCACATTTCGCTATCCGACGATTGCTCACTTTCCAACATCAATGTGGCGAACCGTGTTGAGTCCGTTTGAAACGCAAGGTAGATCAGGTCGTACATGCATCGAATGTACTCCTTGGGATCTTTGTGAGAAACTTCGAGATTCAAGCCTTTGGTGTCGACTTTTGGGAGGGGTTGGTGTGTCCATTGGCTGGTGCGTTCCACACGCTTTTCCAACGCTCGAATTGATTCAAGGTATTCATCGACTTTGCGTTGATCTTCGTTCCCTAGTTGGTGACTGAAACTGCGGCTGTGTTCCATCATGAGGTCGAGAATGCTTGCTTCTCGCTTCAAGCCAGAACGCACTTGCTCGATGCCCTTGCCTGCGTAGGGTAAGAACAGGCCGTTGAATATCTCCTGCGGTTTGTGCATTGACGGAATGGGACGCCCCGGACCTCGATGCGATAACGTTTTGCTGGATCCGTAGCTGCCTGTGCCGCCTTCTGTTCCAAGCACCAGCGATGCATAACGCGTCTGATGCCCGTGTGTGTTTGCCGCCAGTTGATCGATGGAGATATTGTTGGTTTTCTCCTGCTCTGTCATGTCTGCGCCGGTTGCAAATACATCACCAGAGCTGTGCCCACCCATGGACCATCCACCCTCATGGTCGAGGCCGCGGAGGTATGAAATGTGGTCTTTCAGGGGCTCGAACGACGCTGCTGATTTGTTGAATGTCAGGGGGCCCGGGGCATTGCAGGGCCACCAGCTCCAGTCGTCGTGCGGTTTTGATACCGACGGAATTCCGCTTGCACCGTTCGGCATGTATGCACCGTAAGCGAAATAGCTGACCAGCATCCGCTTGGGTAGTTTGTCAGGGGGGGAACCTTGGCCCCAACTTTTGGTTGATGCCGACTCCATTCCATTAAGAAGTGGCAATGCCAGAGCAGCACCACCTCCCTTGATGAGTTCGCGTCGGGTTAAGTGCCACGACTTGTTGCTCATGTTCATTACCTGTGTTAGACAGAGTTTGTGTTTTACTGACGCCGCCTGTTCTCAAGCGTCGTATTTGCAGTGTCAGTTGTTGTGCTTAAAGGTTGTGCTTTGGCAGACCAGGATGATCATGTCCCGTAAACGAAAATCAGTTCGTTGTGATTCATCCATTAATCTTTTCACTTCAAAACGATCTCGCCAGTCGAGTTCACGACCGAGGCCATAACTCAGTAGTCGGCGTAGAATGTTTTCGGCAATGTCATGCTTCCTCTTTTTTAGCAAATGATTTTTCAACTCGGCTAAGTTTTCAACGGTTTCTCCGCTTGGCAACTTTGCTGACGCATCTACTGATTCTGTGTTGATTGAATCGAGATAGGCGTGGTAAGCAGCCATGTCACCGTGAATGTGCTTATAAAATCCACTTACCCGGACGCCCTCTTTAGGAATGGCGGGCTGGTACCGGCCCGTTGCATTGTAACGTTCGAACGGAATTCCCCATGGATCAAGTCGGGAGTGACAGTCGTTGCAGCTTTCTTTTTGGCGGTGTTTCTCCAACAGTTCCTTTATTCCGGGGGCGTTTTCACCCGACTCGCCTGCCGATTCAGACAGTGCAGGAACATCAGCCGGTGGCGCGGGGACCTCGTCGCCGAGAATAGCCTCACGGAGCCATACTGCTCGATAGACAGGGTGCGGGGCGGAACCTGTTCCGTTGGCAAGCAGGATTGATCCATGCGTCAGCAGGCCACCAAGTTGGTGTTCTGGTTTGACTGGAACCATGCGAAACTGGTCCCCCTGCACACCTTGGATTCCGTAGTGGGCGGCTAGAGCCTGATTCAGATAGGCAAAATCAGAATCGATCAGGCTGGTTACCGAAAGATTTTGCTTGATTAATTGCAGGATAAAACCAATCGTCTCCTGCTGCATGTGATCGCGGATCGTGGGGAGGTAGGGAACCTCAGTGCCGGTTCGTTCACCCGCAGCGACGTAATACAAAAAACGAGGAAACAGCGTGCGGTTAATCGGAACAGTTTTCAGTTTTGCCAGACTTAGCCATTGCACCGTGAAGTTGGTGACAAAATCAGTAGCTCGCTGATCCGTGAGCATTCGGGAAACCTGGGTAGCGATAACATCATCGTCCAATAATTTTCCGTTGGCAGCTAATCCAAGTAATTCATCGTCTGGCATGCTACCCCATAAAAAATACGACAGTCTGCTGGCCAGTTCGTAGGCAGGCCATGAGTCGTCACCAACGCTCGAAGTGTGGTAGAGAAACTGTGGCGAAATTAGCACCATCGCCAGCGTTTCACGCATGGCTGCCTCATGGCTGTTAACTCCCGAAAGAATCAAGTTGTAGATGCGTTCAAAGGAGTCAACCTCCTTTCTCATCGCTGGTCGGCGATATGCCCGGGAAATGAACCGTTTCAAGACAGCGCGACTGTAGGCTGGTGGGTCTTGCTCTTTTAAAGGTGATTCAAACAGGATGCGTTTGTGGTGAGGCGGTGGCCACTCCTCTGTAATCGGGGCCTCAAATTCAATCCAATTGATGACTGCACGGGGCATTTCCAGATTTCGTTTACCATCGTTGAGTGTGCCGTCGTCGTATAAGTTCTGTGGAGTGATCACCATGGTGTCAGGTTGTCGTACCCCATTTTGAATCTTGCCCAACTGCGGTGGGTGATTCTCGATCCGACCTCGGAACTCAAATATCTGCGGCTCGTCTGGTGTGTTATGTAAGCGAATCGTGCCAATCGGTTCCATTTGTTGTGTTGCACTATTCACGTTCAGAGTGAATCCCATCACCAATCGCAGTGGCAACTCTTTAATGCCAGGCGGCAAAATTGCAGACGCCTGCATTCGTATACGGTATTCACCCGTTTTCGGAATGCTGCGTACGCCCATTCCTGTAGCAGGTGTGTTGCGACGGTTGCCCCACACACCAAGCTCATCCCCGCCTAATCCTTTGTCGAGACCATGAGGTTTCCATTCCGTTTTCCATTGGTGTTTTTTGGGTGCTTCCGGATCTACAATCGCTGCCTCCATCGCGTACCGACCAGTTGCTAGATACCGTGCGATTTGTTCGGGACCCAAACGCATCATGTCACTGGTGTTGTTAAATCGATAGGCAGTGATAGGATCCTTGGGTAGATCATCAATCAGATTCAACTTAAAACCCAGTAAGTCACGAATCGTATTTTGATATTCAAAATTGGTGAGTCGGCGTGTTGTAGGTGCTGACCGCTTTTGTGATTCCTGTTCAGCCGATGCCTGTAATTTGGATTCCAGCCAATCTTGAACGCGTTTGACATCTTTTTCTGTCGGTTTCGGCTGATCTTCGGGCGGCATTTCACCGCTTTCGAGAACCGACAGGATCTGTTCATAGAGTTCTGCTGCGGCCTCTGGCAGCGCTGATGCCTTTGGCAAAGCGGAACCACTGATTCCTGTCAGTGTGACATTGCCTTTGTGGGTCGCGGAGTCATGGCATTTGACGCAGTGCTGGTCAAAGAAGGATTCTATAGCGGGTTGTGCTTGGAAGACGCCAGTGATCGCGACCTTGGTTTGAGCTGTCGCATTGGTGGCAACAAGCCAAAACAACAACACAGCTAGTCCAGCCAAGTTGTCGACAAGTACATGTCGTTGACTCGATCCAGTTCGTTCAGCAGGACAGAGGGAGAGCATCTTTATATGCAATTTGGGGAATTTGATGACCAAAGTCGGCGCAGATTTTCGAGACGTACAAATGAGTCCCTGTCATTGCTGGACTTCGGAATTGGCGAGTTGCGAATGGCATGCTCTGTATTTCAATGCAATCAGGCAATGGCATGGATGCCTCTACTGAACCTCATTGTAGTCAAATGGTGCCGATTCGGTCACTGTCGTTGACGGACAGGCAATGGCGGACAATCAAGTCGAGTTTAGGCAGCTCAGAACTATTTTTCGAGTGAGGCTACTGATTGCGGTTAAGAGTGGTCATGCCTGCCCGATGGATGCAGCAAGAGAATAATTACTTTTGGTTGCATTTGCAAAACGCACTGGCACCAGCTGAGTGATGAGCACAGCGATCGCACCTTCTATGCAACGCGGGAGAGGTTTTTAGTAAAGATCACAGGGTAAAAGCCAACGGTGAGCTGTCAGTTACGTACAGGCAGGGATCTGGTTGCCGAAGGCGAGCGGGGATGCTTCATTGCCGAGAAACTGCGATCAGAATCCATCAACGGATAGGTGAACATCCAAGTGTGAACTTGCAGGATTTTTGCACCAGCGGCAATCGGTTTGTCGGGTGCGGAAGATGAAGCCGTGTTGGACCGTCGGCCTGCCGGTTGCTGAAATTCGTCTGCATGGCTGCCGCTTCGGATTTAGGGCACGATTTCCAGATTCCATGATAGGAAAGTACGCTTCCTCGCTGCGAATGCCAACACCATCGGCAGTGCCCACCGTGAGTTTTTCAGGATGCGTGGTTATCACCATCTCAGGCAGCTATCTGAAGCTGAGTCCATGGCTCGCTGTGGATCCGTAGATGGATGTCTGCCAGCTGATTCTCAAGTCAAGCGTGAAGGCTGTACTGCCGAGGCTCGGGAGGCGACAGGGGAAGGCAGGGTGTCCGTTGGGGGCATCATCGAATGCAAACGACGATTGCGTTCGACCGTCTAGATCGAACAGCCCCACATTGAAATCGAGCGTTGCTGAACGGTACACGCTGGTGGTTGTAGCACGTGCAGTCTCTCGAAGTTTGACGGGCACGAATCCCTATCTAGAAGAATGCGTTGGTTGAATCTTCGGATGAGCCACTTCAGCAGACTGTGAGTGTTCGGAGCTGAACCTGCCGAAATGCCTGGTTCAGATGCTTTTTTGCGGATTGGAGGTTCCGCAGTGAGTTCGTATGGCTTTCGACGGTCGATTTGAAAGCGGATGTCCCAATTGTGGCGGTGATGCGGATTGTACTGTTGATGAGCGTCCTAACAATTATTCAGCTCGGGGGTTAGGTAACGATGTGCAATTCTCGTGGCTTGAATTATTCCGGAGGCCCGAAGTTTCATAGGGTCATATAGTTTCTCGAGGCATTATGCATCCGAGAAATCGATTTGCAGGTCTCGTTGGTTTAGTCACTCCTGCAGTTCCTTGGCGATCGATTCAAGATTGCAACGCCTTCGCATGTCAACTAATTCTGAACCTAGCATTTCTGAAAACGCTTCCCTTAAGCCAAGGGAATGGTATTTGTATGGGTCCATCGCGGATGGTCAGAATTTTCAGGAAGTTCAGATCAATCGCTCCGGATTCAGGATTGGCAGACGCTTCGGATGTGACTTGCAATTGATGTGGGCAACTGTCTCAGGAACTCATGCTGAGTTCATCACCACGCAAAATGATGAATTGATTCTGCGAGATCTCGACAGCACCAATGGCACATTCGTGAATGGTGAGCGAATCAGCGGCGAAGTGATGCTTGAGGTGGATGATATTGTTCAGCTGGGAGCTTCAGAGTTTCGGGTTCTCACACGGGGAATCTGTTCAACACAGATAGCAGAAACCAAAAATTTCAATTTCCTTCCGTCTCAACTCGTCGCACTTGAGGATTTGATTAATGGAACAGGTCTGGTTCCACACTATCAAGCAGTCATCAAGCTAGCGGATCGCAGCGTGATTGGTTACGAGGTTTTAGCTCGGAGTGATAATCCAGAGCTCTCGACCCCATCGCAGATGTTCACTCTTGCCGAGAAGTTGGGGCTGTCTGATGCTTTGAGTACGGCTTGTCGTACTGCTGGCCTAAAGCACGCAGAGGGAATGTCAGGAAACCAGATATTGTTTCTTAATACTCATCCATCGGAACTCATGCAGGATGAGTTGCTGAATTCGTTGGAAGTGCTCCGGAATACGGCTCCCCATCAGGCAATGATGCTTGAAATACACGAGGCCGCGGTCACTGATCTTGCCGCAATGGCGGTGGTTCAAGAACGCTTGAACGAGTTGCATATATCGCTTGCCTACGATGATTTTGGTGCTGGGCAAGCACGCATTCTTGATCTGATTGAAGTACCGCCCGATATTCTGAAGTTCGATATTTCGTTGATACGTGATATTGACCGAAGTTCTGAAAAACATCGCACGATGGTGCAAACGTTGGTTTCCATGGTTCGGGACTTTGGAATTTCCCCGCTTGCTGAAGGCATTGAAAAAGATGCTGAGGCTGAAACGTGCCTCGAAATTGGCTTCGAACTGGCGCAGGGTTTTCACTTTGGACGCCCAAGCCCAAGCTTCTCCATTTCTTGAACGTTTTTACCTCATTGATCGCTTCCTTGGGTCAGTATCTTGGCGTGTTATTTCGCATCATCATGCAGGGAAACGTAAAAATATCTTCTGGAAGATAGATCTCGGGCATTGCACTCGAGTTTCATTGTGAGGCAGCGATGTTCCGTCTGGGATGCATGCATCTCAACGCCTTAACTCTATCTGTGCTGACGAATCTCGGTTTTCCATCAACAGCAGACGGGCGTGTGTAATTCACTACAATGAATCCGTTGCAGTAGTCAGATTCGTGGTTTTTGTTGCGTGCTGAGTCTTTAGAAAGGCTGGGAATGAGTTGCTGTCGTCTCATTCTAGAATGCTAATTTGATGTTCAGTTGCGGTCCAGTTGCCCATCATGGAACATGTAGACGCAGAGTCGAGTTTTCTGAACTGGCTCATCATGCTGGTTTTGTAAAGGTCAGCAGTTTTGTAATGAAAGGTAGGAGCATTGTTCATAAAGATTGCACGACAGATGATGAAAACACGAGAATGTGCTTCTGTCGCTGGCGTGGTATTCAGCATGATGGTTAGTCAAGTGGTTCTTTCAGAGAACAACCTTGAAATTGACCGTATGGTTCATGAGTTGATCTCGGAACGGTGCGTGGATTGTCATCAGGGGGAGAGTGCGGAAGCATCAGTGGACTTGGCAGCAATGCTTGAGTCCACAGGGGAGGTTTCCGCAGATCAAGCGATTCCAACTGACCTGATGGACGCTTGGGTGCGTGTTGAGAATGTTGTCGACCAGCGTAGAATGCCACCAATAGATCAAGGCCCACTATCTGCGGATGACCTACTTGTGTTTGACGATTGGGTGCGTGCTCGTCTCGTGTTGCGGGATGGATCATCTCACATCGGTCCAACCAAGTTACGCCGACTCACCCATGAAGAATTTATCGCTTCGCTTGAAGATCTGTTGGCCATTAAAATGAGGGATGGTTACAACCATCTGCAAAGCGTGCATGTTGAAAAGGGATTGGTTGATCGGGTTCTGCCTGTCGAGGTGCCGGGAAAAAGTGGGTTTGTGAATGATGCCAACGCCCTGGCTGACCAGCCTGTGCCTTTGCTTGGATACATGAAGTGCATTGATTTTGCTTTGGCCAAGATGGCTGGTAGTTCCGAATCCATTGACCTGTTGACTGGCGCAGTTGAGTTACCAGCGACAATACCTCAAAAGCAGATTCAGGAAATCGCAGAACAGTTTTTGAGACGCGCGTTGCGTGGGAACGAGACGCCAACGCATCTTGCGTATGCAATGACATCTTACGCAAAAGAAGCGAAAGAGAAATCGTCGATCGTTGCCCTTAAAAGTATGTTGCGGACCATTCTGCTGCTTCCTGAGTTCCACTATCGATTGGAGTCAGTCAAGAATGAAAATGTACCCTATCCAGTGTCTGACTTTGAGTTTGCAACACGATTGTCGTACTTTCTGACAGGTTCAACTCCGGATGATGAGTTGTTGGAAACAGCTGCTTCCGGAAAACTTCGCGAACCGAGTATCCTTGATGTGCAAGTCACGCGTCTGATGAGCACATCGCGACGACTTTCGTTATCGGAGTCCTTTGCTGGTCAATGGATTGGTTTTGATGCGTTACTCGGTAACGAAGAGCCCGGGAATGGTGGTGTGTCAACTTCTGCCAGAGCACAGTACGACGAGTTGCTGTATTTTTTCGATGAGATTTTTAAGTCAGATCGCAGTCTGCTGGATCTCATTGATTCGGACTGGATGTATGTCAGCAACTACACGCTGAATTCGTATGGTAAAGACCAGTTCACTAATTCACCACAAATCAAGCCGCTGCACGCCAATGTACTTAACGATCGAGCACTGAAAGGAAATGCGCGGCGAGGCATCGAGCGTATTTATGATCCACCCACCGTGCGCGGTGTCCAAAGTGATCGATACGGTGGACTTATCACTTCCGCGGGCGTGATGAGTTTGACCTCGGCACCACAACGCACAAGTCCAGTTCGTCGCGGTGTCTGGATACTCGACCGTCTGCTGGGGCAACCGCTGGAGGCGCCTGCAAATGTGCCACCGATTGAAAATGCGATCCGGTCTCTGCCTGCAAAAAATCCGGGTAAGCTTGAGATCATCAAAGCGCACACCGCCATGCCAGGTTGCATCGTGTGCCACAAGGACATTGATCCAATTGGTTTTGGGCTTGAGAACTTCGATTCCAGTGGAAAGTGGCGTACCATCTATCGCGACAAAACCCCCATTGCCAGTGAAGGGATCTTGCCGAGTGGAAAAAAATTCACGTCACCTAAAGAACTGAAGCAAATTTTGTTAACGGATTACCGTGAATTGGTGGTGCGAAACTTCATTCGTCGGATGATGGCATATGCTTTCGGACGCGAACTTCGACCTTATGACCGGATCACCGAAGACACGATCTTTCAGCATGTGGTAAAACACGGCTACCGTTCCAACTCGGTGATTCGGGCGATCATTGACTCACCTCAGTTCAACTGCCGGCAGGACGAAGGATCATGAAAAGGCAAGCTTATCTGGTTTCACGACGTCATCTTCTTCGGGGGATTGGAACAGCTGCCATTGGGCTGCCATTGCTTGAGATCATGTCACCCGCCGTTGCGACGGCAGCGGTAAAGGCCAAAGCAGACGCCAAGGCCAAGCGTTTGTGTGTGTTGTATAAAGGTTGCGGTGTCTTTCCTCATGCTTGGGACATTGCAGGCGGGACGGAAACAGACTTTGAGCTTTCGAGCTTGTTGCAGCCGTTGTCCGGCGTCAAGGATGATCTTCTTGTGCTGCGAAATCTTGACCATCTGTTCGGGAAAAACAACGGTGGCCACCTCGTTGCTCCGTCTCTCAGTATGACTGGCGCTCTCCCGGACAAGAGGAAGAAAAGCTACAGCAGTTTTGATCAGATTGTCGCCGATCAAGTTGGCAAACAGACACCCGTCAAATCATTGCAGTTGACGGCTGATTCTCTTTGGAAGCAGCATCCTTGGATCAATTACCTTTCACATGATGCTGAGGGAAATCCCATTCCGCCGGATCGTGATCCGGGTCTTGTGTTTGACAAACTCTTTCGCGGTATGAATAACAGCAATTATCGTCGGCAAACCAAAAGTGTGCTCGATACAGTCAAGGAAAGCTCGGGTGATATCCGCCGAAAAGCTAGCCGTTCAGATTTGACTGTGCTGGATCAGTATTTTCAGTCAATTCGTGATGTGGAAAAGCAACTGCAGTCCTTTAATGATGTGTCGAGTCCTGCCAGAGAAAAGAAACTGGCAGCGCTTGATGATTTTTCGATCGATGCTGATCTGAGCGGGAAAATCAGAGCGATGTTGGATCTGATTGCGCTTAGTTTCTGGACTGATACGACACGCGTCGCAACCATGATGATGGCCAACACGAACAGTCGTTGCACCTACGGTTTTCTTGGGCTCAATGAAGAGTTGCACTACATGTCGCACTACGTGCGCAATCGAGGAATCCTGCCCGGTTTTAATAAGGTAAATCAATGGCACACTGCTCAGTTCGCTTATTTGTTGGGAAAGTTGAAAGGCTTTCGCGAAGGTGAGGGGAACGTGCTGGATAATTCCATCGTGATGTACATGTCAGGAATCAAGCATGGTGATTACCACACATTGACTGATGTCCCTGTTGTGTTGGCGGGTAAAGGTGGTGGGGCAATCAGTCCCGGACGACACGTCAGGTATCCCGAGCCAACTCCGTTTCCGAACCTGCTGTTGACGCTTGTTAATTTGATGGGCGTTGAACGGAAAGTATTAGGTGACAGCACAGGCACGGTGGATGGTATTTCACAACCGGCCGGATATCCGATGGCAATCAAGGATGATGGGTCGTGGCGGGTGACAAGCGATGACGGGACTGAGTTCCTTGCCAAGGGACTGTTGCTCGTCAGTGATGATATCAACGACACTAACGCCTATTATTTGCAACTGTCTGACAAGTCCAAGCTGGAAATCCGTGTCTCGTTTGGAGTGGTGCACCGCTTGGTCTTTGATGCCAAAGTGGGACGCGTGGTCGCCATCAAGGGGAAGTGGGGAATGAGGGACGGTCGAAAAGTGATTGCCAGTCTCGAATATCAGACGCCATGAGGTGTGTCTCAGGAACGTCGTTCAGGCAACCGCTTGCCATGGACCGGCTTTGTTCAATAACCCCATTTATTTGGCTCGCTCTCGTTGGGCTAACTTAGGTGCGAGGGGTGGGGCGGCTCATTGAAATAGCAGAGGGACGCCTCTCTCAAGTGATGCTTTGACGTCCTGCGGTGGTGTGTAGGTATCAACGCGGATGCGTTTGTCGTTGATTGTAAGCCCAACCGACGATACTCGGTCGATCTCTTTATCGCCAGCAGATTTGTCTTCGCTGATGCCAAAGTCCAGCAGGTATGCCAGTCTGGAAATCGCCGCATGGAATTCGAAAACGGTAGCGCTCTTGGCTCGTACACGAAACGATTCGCACGCTTTGTGACTGCTGAGTGCGGACGCCGGTAGTTTCTGTTTGGCAATTGCATTTTCCAGGATTGAGGTTTCGGAGCCCACCAGCAGCAGGACTTCATTTCCAACGGTGGCGACTCTTACCGTTTGCCATTCTGGTCCGAACAATGCCTTCATTTTATTCTGGGTCTGCTGTACATCACTTTCGAACCTCATGGTCAGTATGCCAACATTTGAATCGGCCAGCTTTTCTCGTTGAGGTGCGTAGGTGAAGAAGGGCTTGAGTTTCTTGAATAGACCGCCTTTGATCAAGTCGGCGCGGCCGGCTATGGCATCGAGGACGAAAGTTTCTAGCAGTTCTTTTGCTGCTAAGCGGAGTTCCAGGTCACGTGCCTTGGTCGCTTTCTCGAGAGCAGGTCGAGCACGAGCACCGAGAAGCTTTAATTTGAACTTTGCTAGTTCGCGGCGTTGGTAATGAGACTCGGCGAGTTCTGCCACCAGTCCCTCAATTTTCGCTGGCGGGAATGCGATCGCTGCTTCTGCTTCGCTCATGAATGCTGCGTTTACAAACGGAGCAAGTCCTGCCAGGTCTGCCAAGAAGGCGTCCGGATCATCTGTGGTGAACACGCCCAGTATATTAAAATCCCCGTAACGGTTCCGGTTGGAGCTTTCGTAAATTACCAGATGACCGCCTTTGATCCGATCGAGTGCTTCGCTAAGTAGACCGTCAAGTTGGAAGGATTCCGAATCAATTGAGATGCCGGCGATCTGGTTCGAAATTACATCGCGAGTTCTGGACAAAAGTGCGCCCAATAGTCCCCCTGTGCTGTTGCTGTCGGCTTGTAGCGCATGGGTGGCAAGGATCTTTCCACTCGGCATTCTGGCTAGCGTTGCATCACGCGTGCAGTCAAAAAATTCGCCTAATAGGCTTTTTGTGTCCGAGCTTTTTAGACTTGCAATGGTCGTGGTGCCGATTCCGTTGTCAAGATGAATGCCACTTACCACATACTTGAGGTCATCAAGGAATTTACTCACGGCATCTTCTTGGTCTGAGTCGAGGGACTGGTCTGAATTCGTGTAGTAATTCAGAAAAGAGCGGAATTGGCCTTCGAAAGCTGATTCGCCCAACACGATGACGATGTCATCGTTTGCAAGTGTTTCCGCTTCTTTCGCGGATAGGTTTGCCACCAGCGAGTCTTCAAGTCCTGGGGCATCAAGTAACGCTTCGTACGGACTCATGGCCAGCTGATTCCCTTTCAGGCGGACAAATTTCAAGGAAGCCGGTAGGGTTGAGATAGGGTTGGGAAGTTTGTGAGCCTCACCCTTTCGAAGTTTTTCTGCTGACAGGCTGAGGCTTGATGCCAGTGCATTCACGTCCGTGACGGAAAGAGAAATTTTATAAGAGAAAATACTGGGACCGCTGAGCGAAAGGACAATGGGTTTACTTTTATCAACGCATCGCTCCAGTCCTACTGCTTTACCAACCGTGTCGACGAAAGCGTCGATATTCAGCGCGGGTGTGAGGTTCGCTCGATCATTGATTTCTTGACTTTTTTTGATCATCTGCATTGGGTTGCGAAAGCCAATTGATAGCACTGCTTTACTATCGATGAGTCTCAGAAGGTCTTGTTCATGGCCTGCGGCCTGAGCATTGTCATCTGCCAGAACACCGGGGCACACCGAATGACACGCGAAAGGCAGGGATAACATCGCGACCATAAGAATGGTTTGTCGTGCAGTCATGGGGTAGGTTCGCACGGTGAGGGGAATTGAAAGTTGGCTGTCTGTGAGAGACCGAGCAGATGGAAGTTAGAGTGCTTCGTCGTGCGATTGGGTGGTTGCACTCGTCTCGGTTGAATTATTCCATGCCGTTGGCGAAGGCTGGAGTTAGGTGCGTAGTGGGCACAGGGGGTTTGGAGTGTGAGTGGTTTCTTACTTTTTGTTTGCCCAATGTTTTTTCGTTTGCCCAATATAATCGCAGAGGCATTTGTTTGGCGGGAAGGTTGGGATATTTGGGTTTCTCCGTCATATTCACGTCATTTTAGGATTAGCTGGCATAAGACCACGGACTTTTTCGCCACCGTTTGACGCAGCTGGCTCTGCTGTCGTTACATTTTAGGAGTTCACTCATGTCCTCTATGCCCTTGGAATGCTTGATGCAACGCTTTGAGACTCTTGCCCGCATTTTTTTAAAACTTATTCTGGCGATTGTGGCAATCCTGCTCCAGGCAGGTGCAAGCCTGACGGCAGCCGATCGAAACGCCGTTGATGATTGGCCGATGTACCGAAAGGATGCCGGACGACAGGGGGTGACCCAGAGTGAATTGCCTGACAATTTGCAACTTGCATGGTCTAAGCAATTGCTCCCATTGACGCCTGCATTTCAAAATAAGCGATTGCAATTCGATGCTGGTTACGAACCCGTCGTCGCGGAAGGGAAGCTGTTAGTCGCCTCATCCTTGACGGATTCGGTCAAGGCATTTGATACCCAAACAGGGCAACTTGTCTGGACGTACTATACCAATGGACCTGTGCGATTTGCTCCGGCGATATGGAATGATTCAGCCTGTTTCGGTTCCGACGATGGGCACTTGTATTGCGTCGACCTTCACACTGGCACGCTCCGCTGGAAGCAACAGGCTGTACCCAGTCAACGGCTGCTGATGGGCAATCGTCGGTTGATTTCAGTTTGGCCGGTGCGGGGAGGGCCAGTGGTCAAGGACGGTGTGGTTTACTTTGCCGCCGGCGTTTGGCCTTTTGAGGGCGTGTTCGTGTATGCCATGCAGATTGAAACTGGCAAAGTTGTGTGGCGAAATGATCGCATGGGGTATCTGTTTGGGCAGCAACCGCACAATACGCAAGCCATTGGAGGGTTGGCTCCGCAGGGATACCTGCTGATTGACGAAGATGAATTGATCGTGCCATGTTCGACTGCTTACCCCGCTAGGCTTAGTCGACTCACAGGCGAGTTGATCGATTTTGAACTGCCATCGGCTGGCCGTTATCCTGGAGGCTGGTTTGCTGCCCTCGATCCTGACCAGGAAAGGGCGTTGCGGAGAGGTAAGCTCACGTTTGATGAGACGATCAACAGCCAAAAGCATGAGGATAAAATGCATCGTGGGCAGGGAGGGGTCGCGGAACTTAGTCGAGAGATCAGAACTCCCACCCAAACGCTGAGTTTTGATCAGCCAAAGGTAGATGGCAAAGGTCCTGTCCATGCGATGCTGATCGCTGACAACGCACTCTTTGTTGTAAACAAAAATGGTGAAATTTGCTGTTACCGTGACAGCCAGAAAATGGCCAACAAACCAAGTGTCGCACCAGCAGTAGAACGCACTCAGTTGCAAATAAGTCCTGCTGCAAAAATCGAAGCCGAAACAATCATTCATAAAGCTGCCAGCAAGCATGGCATTGCAGTTGTGTTCGGGCTCGATAATGGTGAGCTTGCAAAAGCATTGGTTGACGTTTCACAGTACCATGTTGTGGTGTTGGACGATCAACTGGAACGGTGTCAAACCTTGCGCAGAGAGCTAGATTCAGCCGGTGTCTATGGGACACGAGCGGCTGTCATTCATTGTGATCTGGGAAGTGCTTTATTGCCGCCCTATATGACAAGCGTGATGGTCACAGAGAGACAGGAGTTGCTGAAACCACCGTCGCTTCAGACCCTCAGGCCCTTTGGAGGTGTTGCGATCAACGTGATGCGGGTAGGGCAGGCTACCGATGATTTGGGACAGAAAGGCTTCACGGTTAGTCAAGACGCTGATGCTATCGTTGTGGAGAGAGGCGGAGCACTGCCCGGCGCCAATGAGTATGCCGGCGACTGGGCGCTCAGCGAAGATCAGTTGGTCAGGTTTCCACTGGGAGTGTTGTGGTTTGATGACACGCTGGCTCATTTCAAGCGTTCACCGCAGCCCCGTTTCAATCAAGGAGAAATGATATCCCGCCCCAAGGATTGGCGGGCACCCCGGATCAAAGGAAATAACAAGGTTGATTACCCACTGCTGCCTCCGGTGTTGTCTGATATTTACACCGGACGTGTTCTTGATGACAGCGAGCGTATGGATCTTCGTCGTCAACTTACAGCGACTTCTCCGTCGATTGCTGAACCGAGCCAGTATCGGCCACCGCGTCAGCAAGATGACTGGAAGCCGAAGCAACCCGTGGTGGGGCAACGAAAGAATCCTATTACCGGTGAAATGGAACCGCGGGCATTTCTCAAGACCTACGGCTGTGATGGTGGTGTGGACTACGGAGACTTGTACACATTGCGAAGTGGCACCGCAGCTTTCTATGACAAGAAGATTGAAAGTGGGACCGTCTTTTTGAGTGGACCCCGCAGTGGGTGTACCAACAGCATTATTCCATCCGGTGGTGTGCTGAATGTGCCATATTTCTATGAAGGCTGTACCTGCAGTTACCCATTGCCGACTGCGATGTCGCTGGTGTCGATGCCCGAGCAACACGAGCAGTGGGCGTCCTGGGGTAAGAGTGAGATTCCGCCCGGCAAGATCCAGCGAATCGGGATCAATTTTGGTGCACCGGGGGACCGTATTTCAAGAAGCGGCACGCTATGGCTTGATTATCCATCTGTGGGCGGGCCGTCACCGATCTTCAATGCGAAGGCTTCGGGAATGACCAGTTATCGTTATCAGCACAGCCTTTGGATGAAAGGTGATGCCAAGTATCCGTGGGTCAACGCCTCTGCAGTTGAGGGTTTGCGTGAATTTACAATCACCGG
>Ga0315321_10000052_pt1 | contig 63614 bp, 53 predicted proteins | sample M180m21515metaG_FD_203464 | JGI IMG/M metagenome (GOLD analysis project Ga0315321, IMG submission 203464) | Ammonia-oxidizing marine archaeal communities from Monterey Bay, California, United States - M1 80m 21515 | ecosystem: Environmental > Aquatic > Marine > Intertidal zone | place: USA... | reverse complement strand
GCCTGGATTTTGGGTCGCAGCTGCGTCGCTGATCTCGTTGGTCACTGCCGTTTTCTTGGTGCGTGAAACAAAGCACGAGTCACTTGCCTGACCCTGTGCGTTCTTCGGCAGACGGTGCGTTCTTCGGCAGACGGTGCGTTCTTCGACAGACGGTGCGTTCTTCGACAGACGGTGCGTTCTTCGACAGACGGTGCGTTCTTCGACAGACGGTGCGTTCTTCAAAAGGCTGAAATCCGTGTGTCCAGTGAGCGAACGATAGAAATACCCCCTGGCAGATTTGAACTACCGTTTCTGGACTGAGAATCCAGTGTCCTGGGCCACTAGACGAAGGGGGCGGGGCGTCTTGCCGCGTCGAAACCAATTGCTACAAAAGGTGACGCAACCGATTTGCTTCGAGAATCCTAACACAACGAGGGGCAGTCGCGGAAGTGTTGTTCAGGCAGTCACGTCGCCGGGTGGAAGCATTTGCGTTGGTCGCACATGACCGTGTTTCTTAACCGCAGTGAACTGAGTTATGATTCAATGGCACCATTGCAGACAGGCTTGGCTGAATCGGGAAATCACTGGAGAGGTTGCTGTGTCAAAACGGATCATTGCTGGGCAACTGCTCAAGGAGGTTGGCTCGGGTGTCTGTGGTCTCGTGCCCGGCGCCGTCGTTGTGCAAGACGAAGTGATTACGGATGTCATTGAGGGAGAGATCCCGCTGTCTGCGGATGCTGGTGGCAAGCAGGCGTTGGTCTGTCCTGGGTTCCTTGATGCTCATCTTCATCTGCCTCAATTTGACATCATTGGTGCCCATGGTCTCGGACTCATGAATTGGTTGTCCAGGGTGACGTTTCCAGCAGAGGAACGCTGGAGTGACCCATCGTTTGCAGATGGCATGACGAGGCAGGCTACGCAGCAATTGCTGGCGTCGGGGACCACCGCGTTCGCGGGTTACGCAACGGTTCATCATGATGCGACAAGGGCAGCGATCAAGTGCATTGAATCTTCAGGTATGAAGGCGGCTGTCGGGCAGGTGCTGATGAATCGTAATGCAATTCCGGCGTTGTGTCGGTCAACGTCCCAGTTGTTGCAGGAGGCAGCGTCGTTGGCGGACGCTTACCCACACAAGGGAAGAGTCGAGTTTGCGGTCACACCGCGTTTCGCCGTCGCTTGCACCGAAGATTTGCTGCTCGGTGCTGGTGCCTTGGCAGCAGAAAAGAAAACGTTGATACAGACTCATCTCGCGGAGACAATTCCAGAATGTCAGCAAGTCAGTGAGTTGTTTGGCAACGCGAGCTACGTTGACGTCTATCAACGAACTAACCTGTTGGGCAGCAAGTCAATCATGGGGCATGGCGTTCACTTGACGGCCGATGAAATGAAGGCATTGGAAGAAACGGGAACCGTTGTGGCGCACTGCCCTGTTGCCAATTCATTTCTGAGGGCTGGGATGATGAGTCGTAGTCGCTTGCAGAGCAGTGGAGTTCGGGTCGCGTTGGGAAGTGATATCGGCGCAGGTTATGAGCGAAGTATGGTTCGGGTGGCCCGGGCGATGGTCGAAACCGCGTCAGCCCTGGGTGCAGACTTTCCTTCGGCAGCTGAAGCGTGGCATCTCATCACTGCAGGAAATGCGGATGCGATTGGGTGGTCAGAAGTCGGTCGTTTGCGTGCAGGGGCTTCTGCTGATCTTTTGGTTGTCCAGCCTGACATACCATGGCTGGCTAGCAGCGTTGATCCACTAGGCATGTTGATGTTTGGCTGGGACGACCGTTGGATCAGTCAAACCATGGTTCGAGGGAAGGTCTGCTTTCGGCGTGGGTGAGTGGTTTGGCGTTGATGTGGGGTTGTTGGCGGGCTATCGTCTCGCAGTCGATAGAGATCTTGTTTTGAAGAGATCTCGATTTGAATTGCATGCGTGTCTCGTACGGTGCGGTGGAGTGATGGATGAGTGAGAAAGAATCTGGCGTTTTACCGGTGACAGCCGATGGTCAGCCTTGCCAGTCTGGCACGAGTCCAGACGATGCGTCGCGTCCTGAGACAGGTTCGGTAGACGGGAACACGACGAGTTCGGAATATTCCAATCTTCGGATTTGGCCGGCAATTCTGTTCTTGGTGGCAATGGTGGTGGCAAAAATGCTCCCATCGATGGTAGAGAACGGGCCGTCACAGATCTGGATGAGCGCTGCATTTGGGCCACTGTTAGGAGCACTCTTGGTGTTGTTGTGGTGGTTGCTTGCCAGTCGGGCCCGGTGGCAGGAACGCCTCTTGGGATTGATTGGGCTCGGGATCACATTCGGCGTCGCGGCGGTGCTGCTCGACGCCACGATGCTCGGACCGGCTGTGTTGGTACTTACCATCCCGTTGGGCGTTGCCGCCTTTGCAATTGGGGTGATCGTTTTATCAAAACGCCATTCGCCCGCTAGAACCGGGGTGGCGCTGCTGCTGGCGTTCATTGGTTTTGGGTGCACGGACCTGCTCCGCGCGGAGGGGATGTGGGGTAACTTTGCCTTTGATTTGCATTGGCGGTGGGCACCGGATGCCGAAGACCGCCTGCTCGCACGCCAAGATGAATCAAGCGATAAGGCATCTCCCGTATATTCTGCAGAACAGGTGCAGGATTGGTTGGCCGATCCAGAGTGGTCTGGCTTTCGCGGTGAGGGGCGAGACTCACGCCAGCGAGGCGCAGTATTCACAAGTGATTGGAAAACGCGACCACCGCAGGAGGAGTGGCGAGTCCCTGTGGGGCCAGGTTGGTCCTCGTTTGCGGTGGCGGGAAACATGCTTTACACGCAGGAGCAGGTTGCAGATCGTGAATTGATTTCATGCTATGACGCTGAGACTGGGCGAAATATCTGGAAGCAGGGGATTAAGTCAAGATTTGATGATCCATTGGGTGGTCCAGGTCCTCGAGCGACACCAACCCTTGCGGAAGGGGGTGTCTTCAGCTTGGGGGCGCAGGGATGGTTGTCGAGGGTCGATCCCCAAACGGGTGAACTTATCTGGAAAAGAGACTTGCGTGTGGTTGCGGATTGTTCGCCTCCGATGTGGGGGTTTTGTGCTTCACCGCTGGTCGTTGATGGACGTGTGATTGTGTATGCAGGGAAAAGTCTGTTGGCTTTTAATGCGGTGGACGGCGAACAGGAATGGTCAGTGGATGTCGGCAGAAATTCTTACGCTTCAGCGCAGCTTGCGACGATCACGGGGCAGGTGCGGTTGCTGATGCTGACCGGTAATGGCCTGAGCATTCATGAGCCTGCGACCGGTAAAGTTCTGCTTGATTATGAGTGGAAGTCCGGAGGGTACCGCTCTCTGCAACCACAGGTGATTGACGGCAATAAGGTGTTGTTGCCGTCCGGCATGGGCACGGGGACCCGCTTAATCGAACTCAGCACGGACGAGAAAGACTGGTCCGCAACCGAGTTGTGGACGACGTTGCAATTCAAGCCCGATTACAACGATTTCGTTGTGTATCAAGGTAATCTTTACGGGTTCGATAGTGGGATTTTTACGTGTATCGATCTTGAGACAGGAGAGCGGCAGTGGAAGGGAGGCCGGTATGGAAAAGGGCAGGTTTTGTTGCTGGAGGACTCCGGCTTACTGCTGATCGCCGCAGAAAGAGGTCACTTGGTACTTCTGGAAGCCACGCCAGAGTCGAAGACTGAGCTGTTCAAAATGGACGCTCTGGATGGGCGCACGTGGAATCATCCGGTGGTGGTCGGAGATCGGCTTTATATGAGGAACTCATCCGAGGCCGTTGGCTATCGATTGCCAGTGTTGGCGACGAAACCTTGATGCCGCTCAGCACCTGACACTCGTGATGATCTCGTGCAGTACCGCTCTTAAGCCAAACACAAATCGCCGAGACAAATCGCCAGAGAGTAAATGCCAACCAAGTTCATTCAGTAGGCAACTACTCAGGAAGATGCTTGGTTGGCTGCCAGCATCAGTTCAACGGCTGCCTTGCCTGACATGCCCGGCTCGATACCCAACGCTAAGGCTTGCGGAGTTGCCGCGATAATCGAAGCTTCAAGAAGGTCGTCAGGATCGACGAGCGGGTGTTGCGGAGTGCCTTTTGCAATTGCAATGGCTTGGCCGAATTCGCCTGCCGTTGCGAGATCGTAAATGCCACATCCTACAATTCCTGCTTCGGTCATGATCGAGCAATACTGGCCATTCTTCCAGCGATGGCTCATGCCAGTCGCGCAGCCATTTTTGAACTGCATTGACTGGGTGATGGTGCGTGGTAAGCGGGCGTTCATGGAGCGTCTCCGGTTGGTGGATTGCTGTTGTGCCGATGTGTCGACTGGAATGGTAGAGGGGCGAATTGGCAGTTCAAAGGTAGGGTAGTCACCGGTTGCTGGAACTTTCCTCGGTGCCGGAGATCACGACTCCAGTGCTCCGGTCAATCCATTGGAATTTTTCGGGATCAAAATCAAACTGGGACTTTGTGGCTGCTGGCTTTGCCCACTTTGTTGGAAGCCATTTCGATAATCGTGTCTTAATCGATTTAGATTCTGGGCGATCAGCTATGTTGTGCCATTCGGCTGGGTCATTTGTATGGTCGTACAGTTCTTCGCCTCCATTTGCATACCGAATGAAGCGATATCGGGCGTCCCGCACGGCCGCGTTCCCTCGACGAAATTCTATGACCGCAGGTTCCACCCATGGGGCGTGGGAGTTTTTAAGCAGTGGTACCAGGCTTGAACCATCCAGTTCGTCGGGGATCGGTTGCCCGCACAGATCCAAAAGTGTCGGGAAGATGCTCAATAAACTCACAGGGGCATCGCACGCACTCGGTCTCAGTCCTGGTGCGTCAATGATCAGGGGCACACGAGTTGCTTCTTCCCATAGGGTTGATTTATGCCAGTGATCTTTGGAACCGAGATGCCAACCGTGATCCGACCACAGCACCACGATCGTATTCTTGGCATAAGGACTGGCGTCGAGCGTTGAAAGAATTTTTCCCAATTGGGCATCGGCATAACTGATGCTCGCGAGGTAGGCCCGGATAGCATGTTTCCACTTTTGTTGATTCTTTATCGCGTTCCAATCACTTCGGCGAGCCTTTGCAAGCTGCTGGCCTTCGGACGGAAGATCATCAAGGTCATCTGAACGGACTGCTGGTAGCTGAATCTTATCGAGCGGATAAAGTGAAAAAAATTCTTCAGGCACATACCATGGCAAATGTGGTCGGAAGAGGCCGCAAGCGAGAAAGAACGGTTTGTGGTGTGGGGCGTGAAGAAAATCAGTTGCGAATTTCGTCGAGCGAGCATCATCATATTCACTCGATTCAATGTTTAGCGAACCCCAGTCATTCTCATGTCCCAGCCCGCTGACGCTGCTGAAAGGGAATCCATCAGGGTTCGCGCCTGATTCCGACCAAGGATAGTTTTTCCTCGATCCCCGAAACCATGGATCATTGCGAAATCGGATCGGCTGAAAATTATCCCATTGATTGGGCGGATGATTCCCTGCTGTGTGATGAAATATCTTGCCAGCACCTGCGACCTCATATCCAGAGGACCGAAAAAATGCAGGTAAGGTCACGACTTCCGGGTAATTCGGAAGCAACCAATGCCCATTGTCGTACAGCCCGGTAGTCGAAGGTCGCAGACCAGTCAGGACGGCAGCTCTAGAGGGTGCGCATTTCGGTGAAGGGCAGTGAGCATTGCGAAATAATGTGCCCCGCTTTGCCAGTCGGTCAATGTTTGGCGTCAGAACCTGACCTTCGTAACCTCCGAGGCAGCCAACCCAGTCCTTCATGTCATCAACGGCAAGGAACAGCACATTCGGTGTGGTTCGTGTTTCGGTCGCTGAGGTCGACTTGGGATTGTTTGCTGTTTGGTCCGCAGGCGCGGATCGGCACTGCGTTGCGTGCAAGTTCCAGAGGATCGCGAACGCCAACAGAAGATAGAATTGGGACGAAAGATACGGCTCCCAAACCTTGACCCCCAAGGTCATTTCAGGTCACCTGGAATGGTTCCATCGCCGGTGCTCTCACCTTTCAATAACCAGGCCAGATTGAAGCTTGCAACTTGCGAACCACCTTGGGGGCCGCCTTCAAAATGCAGGAAGATCAGGCCTTCGCTGGGGGTTCCGGGGCGGCCTGCTGCCAACGATGAATAGCCGCTGGGCCCATCGTAGACTAGACGTTTGACTGGCCATGTTTTTCCGCCATCAAAGCTAGCCCAAACGGTGGCCCGTTCACGTTTTGGTTGTTGGGTATCAATGTTGCTGAAAATCAGGATGTCTCTGTCTGCCACTGGCAGGCGTGTCAGGCCGCCCATGCAACCATAGGATCGGTGTTGGTGGCCGTCCGGCAGTGTTTCAACAAGAGTCCAGTCTTTCCATGTTTGGCCACCATCGTCACTGATGGCGGCTCTACGGCGCGTGTTGTTTGGGCGCTCTTGCCAATGCACACGAGAGTTGTAGTAGATGCGACCATCAGAGAGTTCAGTGAGGGTAGCCTCGCCAGTCCCGTTTTCGGGAAAAGGTTCGCTTGTTTGCCACGTCTTTCCGCCATCGTCGCTGTAGATTGCGTTGGTGTAGTGATCGGGCCAGCGTGAACGATCGTTTTTACCAGCGTACCAGCGGGTGGGCCGGATTAACCGCCCTTTGTGCTTCCCATGTCGAAGTGTGATTCCATGTTCATTCATGTGCATGGATGGAAGATTGCCCGCTTTGTCCGGTGCGATCTGTGCCTGTTCTTCTTGCCATGTTTTGCCATCATCCTTGCTTCTGAAAATCGAGATATTTGCAGGTGGATGGTGCTCTTCTACAAATGTCAGGATGTCTCCTGTTCCTTCATCCACTGTGGTGCCGCCGCCCTGAAAACCGGGGTCTGCAATTTTGATTGGCGGCTGCCATGTCTGCCCACCGTCTTCGCTGCGACGGGCGTGCACATTTTTGTTGCCCCATGTCGTCAACACGGTTCCGTCTAGTGTGACAACCACATTCGGGAAGCGTTGACCTGAAAAGACTTGCTGCATTTCCATTGTTGGTTCGCCCAGATGTGAGTCGAGTGTGCCTTCAACGTTGGGTTGCTTGGCGGAGGCCAGCGTTACCGTCATTAGGACGGCGGCGATTGCGTAGAAATTGGGCATCAAATTGATTGCTGGTTGAAGGATGTTATGAGGAAAGGAACCAACAGTTTATCGCACGCTAAAGCACTTGGAAATCGAGTTCTTGCTGTAGTGCAGACCAATTTCTAAATTCTATTCGTGTCCGTCATCTCCCGCTTCAGCCGTTCCTGGTAAGCACTATGGGCGGCAATGTCCTGCTTCGCTTTAGTGGAGTAGTAGATAAAGCCAATCGCTCGGCGCTGACGCGTTGATGATTCATTGGCGTCAGCCCGATGCACTGTCATGGCATGGTGGGCCAACAAGTCTCCCGCTGAAGCGTGAATTGGTTCTTCACTCTTGGTGTCACAGTGGCGGAAGTAATCATCGATTCCTTGGCTAAAGCCCAAGGTTTTTGTTCGCGCATGCGGTAGCAAACCGAGTCGATGTGAGCCACCTAAATAGCGGATGCAACCATTTTCTTCATCGACATTGTCCAACGCCAGCCACATGGTGACCGCTTCGCACGGTGTAATCATGAAGTAGTAACCGTCTTGGTGAGGCGGGGTTGGTTTGCTGGCTTTCGGAGGTTTGTTGAAGTACTGAAGATTCATTGGGACGCAACCACCGCCGAGCAGAGTCTCTGCAAGTTGGCGAAAGGGGCTGTCAGTGAATAGTTTGTGAAACCAGTTGTCGTGCAGTTCGAGATGTTGGATTTGTTTGAGTGTATTCTGATCCTGTTTGTTCTCAAAAAATACTTGGTCCGCTGGAAGCGAGGGGACGGTGGTGGCGATGAAGCGTTGTAGTTGTTGTTCAACCTCTTTGATGGTTGAGTTGTCTAGGAATGCAGGTAGCTGAGCGTATCCATCTTGCTGGAAGTTGGTGAGCACTTGCTGTTGATCACGGCAATTCATGAGTACTGTTTCGTTATGTCGGGCTTCGGGGCCGTTAGACGAGATTCAGGCAGGCTGGTTCGCAACGCTTCGACCGATTGTTTTACACGAAATGGTTGAAACAGGCATTGCCTCGCACCAGCTGGTTGAGACAGTGGGTGCACTTTCCTGCGGGTTATCTTTTTGGATAAGGCGTTTGCGTCGGGGGCATCGCTGCTGGTTCGTGTCCAAGTCAATTGTGTCACGCGGTAAGACAATGGGGTAGTTGCATGACGATGCATTCAAGGAGTCGCGGCAGTGTGTCGTTACCGGTGTTGGTTCAAGAAAAAAGACCAACAGCGAAATTCGCGGTTGGTCTGATTTTTATGAGAATGGACAGCCGTTTCGTTGGCCGACGCGACATGCTTGAATCGTCGTGCAACATTGCCGTGTTGTCGACGATGCGCTGGTTAATGATACTGAGGATTTGCAAATGGTTAGAACGGGCTGCCTCCGAAAGGATCGGCCATCCCTTCGCCACCACCGCCTCCGCCACCGAATGGGTCAGCGCCACCGCCACCGCCACCGCCACCGAATGGGTCAGCGTTACCGCCGCCACCACCCCCGCCTCCGAATGGATCAGCGTTGCCGCCAGCACCAAAAGGATCTTTCTTTTCAGCACCAAAGGGGTCGTTCCCGCCAGGGTTCTCAGGCGCCTGAGTTGGGTCAGTTGCGGTTGTTGCCGCCTTGTTCCTCTTTTTGGGCTCTGTATGTGCTACTAACGTCGGAAGGTTGGAGTCTTCTGCTCTGATGCACTGGACATCGCCATCGTTGCTAACCAGATAGAGTCGGTCGGTCAGGTTGTTGACGATGAAATGTTCAGGACGAATGTTGTTGAACGTGGCCAGCTTTTTCCCCGTTGTTACATCCAGTACCACCAGCCCACCGCTCATCGTGGTTGCGTAAATGCGGCCATCAAGCACGCCAAGCAAATCGCCAATGTTGGGTGTTGATCCGTTCCAAGTCTGCAGCCCATTCTCAACATCCAAGGAAAACAGGTTGCCGTAACTGGAGCGGAGGAGAACCTGGTTTTCGAATACGAGTGGACGGTGATAGAAAGGTTCCGCGAATGGTTGGGACCAAAGTACCTCGCCAGTTCGGGTTGCGCGAATTCCGTAGACCTGACCAGATTCAGAACCGAAAAAGAACCGGTTGCCAGATGCCGCCGCGAGACGACCACTGACAATACCGTCCGTATCTAGGCGGAACTGAACGGATGGCTTGCCTTGGAGTTCCATTACGTAAACAAAACCCTTGCTCGTGCCCCAAGCAGTCTTTGATGAATTGGGGGCTTTGGTTGGCATTGCAAGCGTGGTACCAGTGACACGTTCTCGGAACGGCACTCGATCGGGATCGTACAGTGGGTATCCTTCAACGCCTCCGCCAATCAGCGGTACCACGGCAAAGTCACCGGAGTTCAATGCACCAAACGCGGGAGCACCTTGTGTTCGTACTTCTCTGATAATTTGACCATTGTCGGCGTCGACTTGAATCAGATTGCCACCATTGACGACGGTGATATATTTTTCGTTGACACCCAGTTCGGAGAAGGGCAGGGATGGTCGCCCCACACGCGAGATCCAAATGGGTTCGCCTGTTTCGGCATTGCGACACTCGAGGATTCCATCGCTACCAATGGTGTACAAGTTGACGCGTGGCGATGTGATTACCTTCATTGTGGCATCAACACCTCGTCGTTTAAGACGCCGTATTTCGTTGCTCGCCAAACGCTCTGCTTCTTTTCGACCAATCGGAGCACCGTTGATGCCGATGCGGTCGGTAGGAATTCGAGCCAGGATGACAGTTTCGGGCTCAGTTGCATCTGCCTTTTTGGCCGCATCTTGGCCAGTTGCTGCCGCTGCGTCTGCTGGTAAGGCGGGTTTAGGAGCGACGATGGTGATGTATTCGTGAGGTGCTTTTTCGTGAACGTAAAGCTGTTGATCGCGAATCGACTGCGCACCTGATGGTACGTGAACTGGTCTCGCCCAAGCTTGGGCTAATCCCAAACGGGACATTGCATCGGGGGTCATCAGTTCACCCGCAGAAGCAAGAGTGAAGCTACTGGTCAAAACGATCGTGAGGAAAACTACCAACAAACGGTTCATAACGAATCGCTTCCTTGGGACGAGTGCGGTACCCGATGGGCGTCTGGAAAAAGGGGCGAACCCCGACCCTCTAGTCTAGTCGACTATCCGCGTTTCAGCGAATCTTTGCTGAAACGCTTTTCAAACACCCCGTCGGGACGCTCCCGCTTTGGTAGCTATAGCGATTGATCCGGTATTTTTGCCGCAAATCCCGCACAAATTTGGGCGATGCGAGATGCCAGCCAGCCTGATCAAAGGGGGGACGTTGCTATTTTGGGTCGGGTTGCGCGATAATTCCGAAGAATTTCCTGCTCCTATCCTCTGCCCTTGAATGTTCCATGACCCCACATAATTCCACAGAAAAAAACGTTTTGATGCTCGTTGGTGACTTCGTAGAAGATTACGAGGCAATGGTTCCCTTTCAAATTTTGCTCTGTGCCGGGCATCATGTCTCGACCGTGTGTCCAGGGAAAATCGCAGGAGATACGGTGGCAACTGCGATCCATGACTTCGAGGGTGATCAAACCTATAGCGAGAAACCAGGGCATCGTTTTGGTGTAACACACGACTTTGAGGGACTCGATCCCAGTCAATATGATGCACTCGTGATTCCCGGTGGTCGTGCTCCTGAATATCTGCGACTTGATCCACAGGTAATCGAACTGGTTCAGCACTTTGGGAATGCTGGAAAGCCGATCGCTGCAATCTGTCACGGGCCGCAGATTCTGGCTGCGGCGGGTCTTTTGAAGGGTCGTGCCTGCAGTTGCTATCCTGCTGTCGCACCCGAAATTACCGCTGGTGGTGGTTCCTATGTGGAGCCTGATGCGACGATGGATTCCGTGCACGTGGATGGGAATCTTGTCTCCGCGCCTGCTTGGCCTGCTCATCCAAAGTGGATGCGTGCTTTTCTTGATCTGCTTTCGGCGTGATGGAACCCAATGTTGGTATCACAGCGACTGGTATTGCCGAATTAAAGCAGCGCCGTTGACTGACTTGGCCTTTTCACCATCGGAGCCTGATTTGGCTGTTGTCTTAACTTCTCGGATGAATCAAGCCTCAGCCAACGGCAGCACCAAATGGAAGGGGCATGATCGTTGACTGGCAAGCACGCTACAATGCTGCTTCTTGTTGGAAAAACCTGTGCTGTGCCTTGTGAATAGGCCCCGTCATAAGCCTCGTGAAAAACTTTGTTCAAGGATGCCTGATTCGGATGAGTACTGCTACGCTGCCGCCGCGAAAAGATGTCAATCCCGGTGATTGTTGGGACCTAACCAGCTTATGTGTGGATGATGATGCATGGGAACTTGATTTCAAGAAGCTTGAAGAGCAGATCCCAACTTATGAAACGTTCCGTGGGCGACTCGCAGAGTCTGCTGAGGTATTGCACGCTGCGCTGGCGTTTGACAGTGATTTTGAGCAGATAGCTGAACGTCTTGGTACCTATGCGTTTTTAAAGACGACTGAAGACCAAGCCAACAGTAAGTACCAAGCCCTGAAAGCCCGCTATCAGAACCTTGCAGTCAGAGCCAGCCAGGCTGCCAGTTTCATGCGTCCCGAGATTCTTGCAATTGACGCGGACACAATGGCCACACTGATGAGTGATGAGCGACTTGAACTCTATCGCTTGCTGCTGGAGCGTTTGGTGAGATACCGCTCTCACACCCTGAGTGACAACGAAGAACGCTTGTTAGCGATGCAGGGGGAAATGGCATCGGCGGCTGGGAATGCATTTCGCCAACTTAACGATGCTGATTTAAGGTTTGGAGAAGTTGAAGATCACACCGGACGCGCCATCGAACTGTCGCATGCGACATTTGGTCAACTGCTCATCAGTCCCCAGCGGAAAGTGAGACGCAATGCATTTGACCAATACTACAGTCAGTTTGCCGCACATGAGAATACTCTTTCAGCAACTCTCTGTGGCAGTATTCAACGAGACGTTTATTACGCTCAAGCTCGCAATTATTCCAGTAGCTTGGACGCGGCACTGTTCCCAGATAATGTTCCTGTGGATGTCTACGATAATTTGATCAGTGCCGTCCGTGATGCGCTACCCAAAGTTCATCACTATTTGGATGTTCGGCAGCGGAAAATGGAATTGAAAGATTTGCACCACTACGATACGTACGTCCCGATTCTCAGTGATATCGAAAAACGACACAGTTGGGATGATGCAGTGGAGGTGGTTTTGGAATCGCTTGCGCCGCTAGGAAGTGAGTATACAACCGCATTGGAAACTGGCTTGAGAGGCCGGTGGGCTGATCGCTATCCAAATCGAGGTAAGCAAAGTGGTGCATTCAGCTGCGGCTCATTTGTGGGTGCCCCATTCATCTTGATGAATTTTAAGCCCGAAGTACTGAATGATGTGTTCACGTTAACGCATGAAGCGGGGCATTCCATGCACAGTTGGTATTCCGCGGCGAACCAGCCATTTGAGTACTACAACTACACCATCTTTGTTGCCGAAGTCGCAAGTACGTTTAATGAACAGTTGTTGACTGATCATCTGTTGAAGAACGCGAGAGATGATAAAGAGCGAGCGTATTTGATCAATAATGAGCTCGATAGTCTTCGTGCTACAGTGGTTCGACAGACCATGTTCGCTGAGTTCGAGAAAATTACGCATGAGATGGCAGAAGCTGGTGAGCCACTGACGGTCGAATCCTTTCGCAGTGTGTATCGAGGGTTGCTGGAGGCGTATTTTGGGCCCAATTTCGTCATTGATAAATGTTTAGAGTTGGAGTGTTTTCGGATTCCTCACTTTTACCGAGCGTTTTACGTTTACAAGTATGCCACTGGACTGAGTGCGGCTGTTGCTTTGTCACGTCGGGTGCTTGAAGGTGGTGAGAACGAGTTGGATGACTACCTTACTTTCCTTCGTGGTGGCTGCCGTAAAGATCCGTTGGATTTGCTGAAGGGGGCAGGAGTTGACATGACGAGCCCCGAGCCTGTGGCCACAACCCTCAAAAGGTTTGGTGATTTGACGGAAGAGCTCGATCGTCTGCTGTGATGCAACGGACGTTGAAAACGAGTGATCTTAAAAGAGCAGCCGGGCAGTTGGCTCGGATCGATCCTGCTCTTGGTCGTGTCCTCAAACTTCATGGGCCGCCACCGTTGTGGAAACGCCCTGCAACGTTTGCCACGCTTGTGCATGTATTGCTTGAGCAGCAAGTGTCGATCGTGTCCGCGCTGGCAACGTTTAAACGATTGAGTGGTGCGTGTGACGGGCGTGTGACTGCGCCCCGCGTGGCTGAGTTGGGCGAGGATGGACTGCGGGCATTAGGTTTCACGCGACAAAAGGCGCGGTATGCTGCAGTCCTGGCTGCAAAGGTTGGCGCCGGGCGTTTTCAGGTCGGCAGCTTGCGGCACCTGCCCGATGAACAGGTGGCAATGCAGATCACTCAATGCCTTGGTTTTGGGGCTTGGTCTGCCAACGTGTTTCTGCTCTTGGCGCTTGCACGTCCCGATGTCCTTCCCCTGGGGGATCTGGCTCTCGTCAAAGGCATGCACGAGCTCGATGGCGGTAATTACGAAGAACCCAATGATCTGGTGGCTCGCGCCGAACCTTGGCGGCCTTACCGTGGTGTAGCAACCCGGATGATATGGCAACTGTATCTGACGAATCGAAATCGACTAGAGCAGATGCCATGCTAGGCGATAGTTGACTTGTTGCCCGGAACTGCAGTGGCGTAACGACCATCGGCTGAAGGCTGAATTGGGGCAATGTCCTCTAGCGATTGCAACGCGTCGGTATCGGCGAGTTGTGTTTTGCTATTCATGGCATCGTTCCATTTCACCCGTTTGCCACTGTAAGTTGCCATCCGACCCATGATTGCCGTCATTGTGCTGTAGGCACCGTAGTCACCCTCATTAGGCAGGTTGCCCGCACGCAAGGCTGCAAACAACGCATGTTGTTCCTGCTGGCATCCTTTGCCACGTGCCTCTTTGATGTCGCTTTCCCACTGTTTGGATCCGTTGCGATCCCGAATGATCGAGCGGCTGATGTCGGCCACTCCCGTGGTACCGTGAACATGCTCACTGACGCTGTTCCAACATCCTTGAATGTGCCGGCATTGGCTCAGCAGTTTGAGGCCATTGCTGTAGGTGTACTCCACCATGTGATGATCAAAGATTTGCCCGTGGTCCGGGCCTGTTCGAACCTCGCGTCCACCCACTCCTTGAGCTTCGATTGGGTAGCTTTGTGCGACCCAGTTGATGACATCAAGGTTGTGGATGTGTTGTTCGTCGATATGATCTCCACCCAGCCAGGTGAAGTAGTACCAGTTTCGCAATTGGTACCCCAGTTCGGTTTGATTCTTTTGCCTTGGCCGAACCCAAACTCCTCCACCATTCCAATACGCACGGGCAAAGATCAAGTCGCCGATCGCGCCCTGGTGAATTTGTTCGATGCATTGTTGATACTGAAGTTCATGCCTGCGCTGCAGCCCTACCTGCACTGCAAGTCCTTTCTCTTTCGCCAGTTGGTTGGCTGCGAGAACCCGTCGCACCCCTGGTGCGTCGGTCGCAACAGGTTTTTCCATGAAAACATGCTTGCCAGCATTGACCGCTGCCTCGAAATGCTGTGGTCGAAAACCTGGTGGGGTTGTCAGAAAGACGACGTTCGCATCACTAGTCATGACGGACTTGTAGCCATCAAGTCCCTCGTAGCGTCGACCATCGCAGTCAACTTTGTCCGAGTGCATTCCCTTGATGGTGCGGTAGGATTTTTGAAGGTTGCTGTTGAAGGCATCGGCCATCGCAACAAGTTTGACACCGCCTCCGCTCGTCTTGAGGGCTTGGATGACTGCTCCCGTTCCCCTGCCTCCGCACCCAATTAAACCTATTTTAATAGTGTCGCTGCCAATTGCATGCGCGGACTGAGCAACGCTCAAGGTGTTGCCTCCTATCGCACCGCCAGCCAGCATCATGCTGCCATTCTTGATGAAATTGCGGCGAGTCGGCGTAGTGCCCTGAGGTGGATGTTTTGGCATCACGTTTGTTTGCGGGGGTGGGGCATCAAGGGGAGTGTGGTACCGGTAACCGTAGTGCGTTGGTTGTGAGATTGTTGCGAGGGGTCAGATGAATGTGTGAAATTGTCCTATCCGCAGGCAGACGCGATCTGTTGGTGGAGTTCGCAAGACCAATCTGCTCTCTCGCATCTCTCTTCGTTCTATTCTAAGGGCTCGGTCTAAGAAACGCCACTTCTTTATCGTTAGCGATTCACCGACGCATCGACATAGATTGGCTCGGGAAGGGTTTTGGGCCTCGACACTACAGTGGCTTCAATGATGGAATCTGGCGGTTGGACGATCTCGCCTTTTTCTTTTTTCTTGCTCGGATCGACACGACGGAGGCGAGAGATTGCGTTCATGCCTCTGATGACCCGTCCGAAAACGGTTTGCTTTTGGGAGGCGGAAACCAACGGCAGCAACAGAATGGTGAACTGACTGCTGCCAGAATCTGCGAAAAAATTGCCTTCGTCATCTTTCGGAATCTTCGCCATTAACAGAGACCCTCGTAAACCATGGCGGGCATCCTCGCGTTGGTGTTCGTCTCCCAGAAATTGCCCTGAGTTACCAAGTCCATCACCGTTGGGGTCTCCGGTCAACGCCAGCATGTCTTGAATCACCAACTGAAAATCCAGCCCATCATAAAATCCACTTTCAACAAGCTTGATGAAGTGTGAAACAGCCGATGGTGCTTGGTTGATGTACAGTTCTATCTCAACATCACCCTGCGTTGTTCTCAGCAGGACTCGGGGCAGATTGCCGTTAGCTGCTTCCTTCTGCCGAATTTCCATTTCCCGTTTGAATTGCTTTTCATGTTCATCCAGATAAAAACTGAGGGTTCCATCTGTCTTGTTGAATTCTTCGTCGCCCAATACCTCTGGCTTTTGCAGAACTTCGTAGATCTTTCTTGCTGTTTGGAATTCTCCAGTTGTCACAGCGGAGCGTGCTGCCGCTTTCCAGATGTATTCCAGCTGTGACTTGTTGTCCATTAACAAGGTAGCACCCTGTAGTGTGGAGCTATCGTAAATACTGTTCTCGTAACGATGCTGAATCATGGTGACAAGAAACGTGATTGCGTCTTCGTTGTATTCGCCCATCATGGTCAGCGTTAAAGCAGTGTCATAGTGTTCGTCGAGACGCTGCTGAACCTTGTTGCGTTGTTCAAAGAACAACGTCCTCGCATCGGGGGTCCGGACGTCACGATTCAGATACCGAACAAACGTCTCTCGTTGGTCCGAAACCGCGCGGGCCAGATTGGCACGGGACTTCTTGTAGGCATCCACTCTTTTGTCCAATTCCGCGACATACTCGGGATCCTTCATCAACTCCGCGCGATACTCTTCGGGCGTCATGCTACCGGCCGGCCCTGCTTTACTTTCTACCGTCTGTTCACTTTCCACAGCCTGCTCACCAGTCGTTGTTGGGGGGACAGACGCTTCGGGCGGAACCACGGAATTCGCCCCGGGGTTAGACGAGGGGGTGGGCTGAGGGGCATTGCTGGTCCCGATTGCAGACTCAACGCTTGGTGGATCGCTCACACCGCCTGTGTCACCCTGACTTGTCTCTGCCTCTTGAGCCACAACTGAGCACGCCACCCAGCTGGCTGATATTGCACAAATCAGCGTCACGACGGGAAAACAAGAGCGGATAAGCGAAATCATGTGAGATTGCGGGGGTGTGAGAAACTGGAAACCGTCAGTGTTACGCTCGGGAGGGCATTTACGTTCGTCTGATTCACTCCACTATTCTGATGGAAAAACTGTGATTGCGGGATGGTGCTGAATTTCCAGCTTGGTCGCTATACTCTGGGCATGAACTCTCCCAGAAAACAAAATACACGCCGCAGCAAGAGCGGTGCCGCTGCCAAGTCGTCTGGCACAGCGAAATCTAAATACGCCGGTAGTTCCAAATCAGGGAAACCTACCAAGCTTCGCGTGATCGGTGGCGACATGCGTGGACGGATTATCCACTATCACGGCGAAGAATTCACACGCCCCATGAAGGACAATATCCGTGAAAATCTGTTCAATATTCTCGGAAAGGCTGTGAAAGGAGCGATTTGCTTTGATCTGTTTGCCGGCACTGGTGCCATGGGATTTGAATCGCTCAGTCGTGGTGCTGTTTCCGCAGTTTTGGTCGAACAGAATCGGCAGGCTGTGAAGTTCATCAAGAAGACAACTGATACGCTCGATCTCCAATCGCGACTTCGTGTGGTAACCGGTGACACATTTCGACTCGCAGGCAACCTTCTTGAGCCACCTCGAGACGACACGCCCTGGATCGTTTTTTTATGTCCTCCTTACATTCTCTGGGAAGAATCGCTCGACGATTTGAACCGCATCATTCAACTGACACTCGACAATGCCCCTCCGGGCAGTGTGTTGGTTGCCGAAACTGAGAAGAAGTTTGATGCGACGAAACTGCCGCAGGGGGAATGGGATCTCCGAGAGTACGGAGGCACTCGCTTGGCCTTTATCGAGCCAGCCATGAAATGTGGACTTCGGATGTAAGCGGTTGGGGGAGTCGACAAGGATTCTTGGCATCAGAGGCTCGCATTCCCAACGTAGGCGGAATGGAATACCTGCACAGTTCAAGGATCGGGGCGTTCTGGTCACGAGCATCCAGATTTGCGGCATCCAGATTTGAGGCATCCAGATTTGAGGCATCCAGATTTGAGGCATCCGTAGCGTAGTGAAGCTACCTTTGTGCCGGCCATTTGAGCTGCTTTTGCTTTGCCTACGCTGCCTGCCTTACTTGTTTTGACTGACTGGTGTTCTCGGACTTGCTTTGGTGGCTTGGTATGCAGTATCACCGAACGGTTGGAATCTGTTTCTGGCTCGGTACTCAGACGTTGTGATTCGATATGTCACGTTTTTTCTTTGGCATGCTGGCAGGCGCGGCGATGCTCTATGTGGGAATGCACTTCCATTTCGTACGCGGTGATGGCGGAGTCTTTCTGGTTCCGAAGACAGAAAGCAGTATTTCGGACGTTTATGTAGACATTCGTGGGTTCCGTCTCGATCATTGGAAAGCCCACAAGCCCTTGGCTAAAGCAATCCACGTGAGTAACCAAAAGCACCTTGCAAAGGAAACGCCTCCTCTGGCTTTTCGTGATAAGGTCGAAGATGTCGTTAGTGGTCTGATGAGTCGATAACCATTTGTTTCACACTGGTAGCCATCGTACTTTTGTCTGCTCCCGTTTTGTGAGATGCCGCCTAATTGTGGAACGCGGCCATCTTTGAGCACGTTCTTGCTGCGTCCATCAACGATGCGTCGCTTTTGATCAAGTTGCGTCTTGTGGCCTGCGTCTTGTGGCCTGCGTCTTGTGGCCTGCGTCTTGTGGTTGAGCAAGCATTGACTGGCGACTTAACCGTCAATTACGTCACGAACAGCATTGAAGTCATGATTGGCGTGCTGTGCGTGACTGTTCCCTCATGCACGACCATCTTTTCCTGTAGCATTGCGCCATGACTTGCGACGTGTCGTATTGGGAATTCGATCGAGTTTCTTGCTTTTGATGACCGATTGACGTTTAAGTTGGGAATCTCCAAATAGCATCTCTAACCTCCCGTCGCCTTCACTCCCTGTTGCCTTCACGTCCAGTCGCCAACAATGGCCGGCTTCTGAACTTGCTGGTTCCATGGTGGCAGCATAGGAATTCCGTACCCATGTCCATGTATCGTAACCGTTACTTTCTGGCAGGCACTCTTTTGATCCTGTTGGGAATTCAATTCCGGATGGTCGATTCGTTCGTGTTGAACGAGCATGCGACCCGAGCTCTCGCCCGAGTGTCGAAGAGTGGTGCAGTGGCTGACACGTCCAGCATGAGTTCAATGATGCTGGGGATACATCCCAATCCCACCAAGCGAGTTGAGCCACCACGCTGGCTTGGCTTAGCAATGATTACTGTTGGCGCAATCGTCAGCTTTCATGCCCTTGCAATCCCGAAAACCTGATTTTGGTATAAGGGGTTGGGTGCTCGCTACTCATGTGACCCGATCAGGCAACACTCGGTCTGCACTGATGAAAATGCATGTGGCCTGGTGAATGACTTGGGAAGGGGAAATCCAAGGCTCGGATGTAACAGACTTTGCAACGAAGTGCCTGCCAGTGGGGCCTGTGACCAATCGTTTTTCACCGCCTTTGAGAGCCATGCATCCAAACGTTTTTTACTTCATCCATTAAATTGAAAGTTTGTGGCACTCGGATCACCCTCCCTCCGGATGCCACTCGGATCGGTCCCGTGCAGATACTACCCTCCCGTCTGCACGCGACCGATCCCAACCGCAACGTCAAAAAGAGAGGATGAGGTGGGTTTAAGTCAGTGGCAACTGGCTGAACGCTCGAGATCCGATGTCGCACTTGTCTACCGTATTACACAAGCTGATTGGTTGTCAGTCATGGGTTTGTTTCCAGTTCGCAAGCTAGCCGTGTTTGTACTCTTTGTGAGCGTCTGCTCTGCAGGGAGCATGTTCGAACGCTTGGATGCCGTTGAACCACAAGATTCAACGACCGTTGCACTACAAGGCGATGGGCGTTTTCTTGGCTACGCTCAACTTAGAGAAGGGACGCGAATCCCTGCAACCTCGGGGACAGTGGTCGCCTTGGGGCCGCGGAGATGGGCATTCATTCCTGCAACGCCGCCTGTTGCCGAGCCTGCGCAAGCAGTCACCCAATCCGAATCCGTTGAAATCACGGTGACCCAACAGAATGGAAGGGTGACTCGTCGCGTCGATTCGGTGACCCTTTCCACGAAAGTTCCTGCTGGACGTTACGGCGTTGATGCCAGTCGTGGAGACGCTGCCGCTTCGGCGTTGAAAGAGGTAAATAGCTCAGAGGTTGACCAGAACAATAACGAGCATATTGTATTGATCACGGAAAATCTCATGCTCCAGCGGATTGTCCAAGCCATCAGGGAAGATGAACTCGATAGCTTGTGGCAAGTCACTGGTCGAGTTACTGAGTACTTTGGCGAGAATCGGCTCACCATTTTGACCGCCCAGAGAGCGCAAGCAAAGCAGGTCCCGCCAGCGACTAGCCGCTAAAGTGCAGTGCCAGAGACCGTATTTAACGGTTGCGTAAAATGCCCCGTAGTCAATCTCAGGAATTGTAGATTCCTTGTGGCTGCGACGCCGTGTCACGTTGCTGTTGAAAGGGCGAAATGCTAGCTTAAGGGCAGTGCGGGACGGGGAGCTGGCAAGGAAACATCAGCGCAGAATCTTCCGTCGTGCTACTGTCCTCAAACAGTCTCAATGGGCGGATTCATGAGTCAGGCAGAAGTTGGCAAAACCGGGTTGGGTGACGAGTGCCGAGTTGTCTCGTTAACTCACAAAAGCCTCAATACTACGGGGGCTGCAACGCAATGCATGGGCATTCTTACCGAGCTGGGTGAGGAGGCTAACGCTGGCGGCTCAGTACCAGCCCTGTTCGTCGATATGTCTGAGATCGAACGGATTACGAGCGAGGGCTTGAACGAGCTCATTGGTCTCAATAGCGAAGCCCGCAGTTTGGGGGTTTCTGTGAAGTTGCTCGACGTCTGCACCAGTGTGCGTGATGTTTTCAAGCTGACCAGGCTGGAAAGAATGTTTGAGTTTGAGACGCTGGAATCTAGTACCTGAACTCGCCGGCAAGATGGCCCGACCGCAGCAATCGTGCCTTTTCGTGCTGTTTTTGCAGCTTGAAGACGCTACCTTTTGGTGCTAGAAGACTCAGATCAAGTCCCGCATTAGAACTGCTGCAGAAAGCGAAGGTCGCCACTGTACAGGTCGCGGATGTCGGTGATGCCGTGTCGACGCATGCAGAGACGCTCTACGCCGAGTCCAAACGCGAATCCGCTGTAGATGTCGGGGTCGTATCCAACGGCTTCAAAGACGGCTGGGTCGACCATGCCTGCCCCACCAAATTCGATCCAAGCACCATTCCAGTAAAAATCGACTTCAACGCTCGGTTCTGTGAATGGGAAGAAAGACGGGCGGAACCGTATTTCGACGTCGTCGCCGAGGTAATTCGTCGCGAATACTCGTAAGACTGTCTTCAGGTTTGCCATCGTGACGTGCTTATCGACCAGTAACCCTTCCATCTGATGAAACATAGGAAAATGTGTCGCATCCGGGGCATCCGGTCGATACACCCTGCCCAATGAAATCACGCGCACAGGCGGTTGCTTGTTTTCCATCACCCGAATCTGCACCGTGCTTGTCTGGCTGCGCAGCAACTGGCTGCCCTCTAGCGTCCGATCACCAGAGCCGCTTTTCGCAGTCGCGAGATAAAAATTATCAAGCGGATCCCGAGCGGGGTGATCCTCTGGAATGTTCAATGCAACGAAGTTGTGCCACGGGTCTTCGACCTCAGGGCCTTCGGCGGCTTCAAAGCCCATACGCCCCATGATTTCCATCAGGTGTGTGATCGTCTGAGTCACGGGGTGAACGTGCCCGATGGTGGGCCGTGTCCCGGGCAGGCTCGGGTCAAACGTAGGATCTGCACCTGTTGAGTCGACGCCGCTCAAACGTTCCTTCGCAACATCAAAGGTTTCTTGAACGTTTGATTTGAACTGATTGAGCCGCATACCGGCGGTTTTGCGGTCAGATTTATCAATCGAACCCATCCGCTTCTGTACATCGCGGAGTGCACCACTCTTCTGCCCGAGGTAGCGTACGCGTGCTACCTCAAGTGAATCTGAGTCGGAAGCATTCTCGAAGGCTGCTGATGCCTCCTCTTCCAAACCATCCAGGGTCGATAAGAAGTCCTGAAGCGACATGAGCTATGCCGTCGCGGATTCCGCGAGCGTTTCCTTCACCTTGTCACAGATGTCTTTGAAGGCCGCCGCATCATGAATCGCCATCTCAGAGAGTGTTTTGCGATCCAGTTCGATGTTTGCGAGCTTCAGACCGTAAATGAATTCGCTGTATCGTAAGCCATGCTGACGTGTGCCAGCGTTGATTCGGGTAATCCAGAGCTTGCGAAAGTCGCGTTTGCGTACTCGACGATCGCGGAATGCGTATGCACCACTTCGCAGTAATGTCTCTTTGACAGTTCGCGTTAGTTTTCCACGGCCGCCACGATAACCTTTGGCGCGTTTGAACAGACGTTTCTTTGATTTGTTTCTTGCTGAACCGATTGTGGTACGCATGGTTCTTTCCTGTCTTGGATTACTTGAATACTGCTTGTTTGATTAAATGATTTTCCAACTCAGGTCCCAGGAAACTAGCCCGCCGAAGGCGGAAGTCCTGAAGTTTTACCCAGCTGAATGGAAGGAAGTTTTCCTTCAAAGGGGATCGCTCGGTCTGCAACGTAAGCTCTGAGCCGAAAACGGAGAGCCTACGTGATTCGCGGACGAAGTACGATCTAAGCGATCGCACCCCGGCACAACGCTTACATTCTCATGCCAAGTGGCTGAGATGTCGAGACGCTGTTAGTAGCTGTTTCCGTTCAGAGCGGCGTGGATTGTGGCTTCCATGCAGCCATCAACTGACGTGGTTCCACGCAGATTGCGTCGTCGCTTTGATGAAACTGCCTGAGCCAAGTGGCTTGTTCCACTGCTGCGATGCATTGCTTTGCCTTTGGCAGAAAGCCGAAAACGCTTCTTCGTGCCTTTGTGCGTTTTGATCTTAGTTTTGGCTTTAGCCTTAGTCATCACTCTCGCCCGAATGGGATGTCGTTAAATCTATATCTACGGTGCATTTACGAAGGCGGAAGAATAGCGGAGCCGCCCAAACTTGGGAAGTCCTAATGCAATAAGCTTCGCAGATCTCGCAAAAGTCGTGCTTACGAAGGCATCGCTTTGGCTGTGTGATCTCTCTTCCGAGGCCCAATTTTACCCAATAACTGCTCGAAATCACCCCCCAGTAGCGATATCAACCGTGTTGATACGGCCCGCTTCTGGGCATGCTTGGTCCAGCGGAACCTGTTTTAACCAGCTTTTCGACCCGTTTGGCAGCCGTACCCGAGGTTCTATCGTCAGTTTTGCCCCGTTGCTCCAGCTGATAGCTGCCAGCTTTCTGCTCCCAGTCGGCTGTCTCTCCATTTTCTGACGCCTTGGAACCCATCACAGGGTCGGCTGTGAAGTCTGCTCGCCGCTCTGGGGATTGTCGCTCTGGTGAGTGTCGGTTTTGGGCGGTCTCTAGCACGGACGGCTGGCGGTGGGTGAGAAGGCGACTTTTTTGGAGGCACGCCTGTTCTTGACTGAATTTACCGTTGACCGATGGCCACATCGGGGTTCGTGACCCTTGTTATCGTCAAAATTGGAATTCTCTCTCGGGCATGGCCGGCTGTGAGGTCTAGCCGCCGATAAATCACTTAAAGCATTAGTGGGGCACCATTAAGATTCTGTACCTGCGCAATTCCACTCCGGAACGACGGCAAAAACATGCCTAACTTTGACGAAAACGGCCTACGAAAAGCAGCCATTCTGCTGATGAGTATGCCCACGAAGAATGCCGCCCAGGTGCTGGGACAACTGCCTCCTACCTACATTGAGGCAGTCAGTATCATGATTGCCCAGATCGATTCCGTTGGTGGAGATGATCAGGAAATCGTCATCGCCGATTTTCTGACCAGTAAAGCGAGTTCGTTGTACGCGAGCCCCGGCGGATTGGAGCGTGCAAAAGAGCTGATCAAAGAGGCATTGGGACGTGACGCAGGTGAGCTGATTGGCAATCTGCAGCAAACCATCGAAGCGATGCCATTCAGCTTCATCAAAAAGGTTGAGCCGCAGACGCTATTGCAGTTCATTGGTGACGAGCATCCGCAAACAATTGCATTGATGCTGAGCCACTTTCCCAGCAATTATGCCGCTGAAGTAATCGCTGGCCTTGATCCTGACAATCAACTCGAAGTGATACGTAGAGTAGCAGCGATTGGTCGCACCAGTCCTGAGGCCGTTACTGAGCTTGAATTCGGCCTCGAAATGCGATTGAGCAGCATGGTGAATCAGAAGCACAGCAATGCCGGTGGTGTTGAAAGCGTTGCGGAAATTCTGAACGTTTGCGAGCGATCGATTGAACGCACCATCATGGATTCGATTGGACGCGAAGATCCCGAGCTGTCTGAAGAAATTCGCCGCCTGATGTTTGTGTTCGAAGATATCTCCAAGCTTGCAGATCGTGATATTCAGTCACTGCTGAAAAATGTAGAAACTGCACAGTGGGCCATGTCTCTCAAAGGAGCAAGTGAAGCCCTGCAGGAAAAGATCATGAAGAACATGAGTACGCGGGCCTCTGAAAACCTGAAAGAAGAAATGGAATATCTCGGTAGCGTGAGGGTCAGTGAGGTTGAATCTGTGCAGCAAAAAATTGTTGATGTGGTTCGGCAACTCGAAGACAGCGGAGAAATTTCACGTCCAACAGGTGACGAGGAAGAAGAGTACGTTAACTAGCGGTGGTTTTTGTTTCACCAAGCCAAATGGTTCCACGCCACGCGAATCGTGGGAATTCAATTGCGGTCGCCTGAGGGACATGCAATCGCAACAAACACGTTGGCATGCACGATAGGTGGTGCCAAGGGATGGGCATGCAATGCGTACCGCAGTTCAGTCTGAAGCGTTGTTTCCCGAAGACTTCTGGTTTCCCTCTGTCGCGTCGTGATTGACGGCCGGAATGTCCGTAGAAGTCGATGGTTGCAACAGAGCATCCGGGGACTGCTTGGCTCGCAGATGTTTACCCAACGAGATGAACAATGCGAACGCAGTGAGTGGGAGAACTCCATAAAGAACGACGCTGCCAAAACGCTCTTTCAGATCCGGATTGTTTGCGGCTGCGATCAGGAAACCCGTGTATATCCCATAGTAAACGAGGAACAAAGCCGCTTCGTGTCTGCGGATCACGTTTCCAGATAAGAAAATGGGGAAGCACAAAACGGCGACAGCCACCATGATCGGGATGTCAAAGATGATTGCTTCCTCCGTGACATTGATGCCGGTGGGAGAAACCACGCCCGTAAGTCCCAGTACGCACAAAATGTTGAATAGATTGCTGCCTACCACGTTGCCAACGGCAATGTCCCGTTCCCCACGGTAGCTCGCAACAACCGAAGTCACGACTTCCGGCAATGAGGTGCCAATCGAAACAATGGTCAAGCCAATCAGCAGTTCGTCAACTCCCAGTTGAGTGGCAACTGTCACAGCTCCGTCGACGAGCCATTTGGATCCCCATCCAAGCAGGATCAAGCCCGCAACGATCAAAGCGATTTGTTTTAGAATTGCGCCTCGACCCTTGGCAGATTTTGAGTATTCTTGGGCGAACTCATCAACCACATCTTGCTCTTCGCTTCGGCTCTTGCGGATGCAGAATACGATGTAGATCAGCAACGCCACAAAGAGCAGCACGCCTTCCCAGCGGGAAATCTGCCCATCTGCAGCGACAGCCCACATTGCCAGCGAAGCGGCAATCATTAATGGAACATCGATACGAATCAATTGGCTACTCACCACCAATGGTGTGACCAAGGCGGACATTCCGAGAATCAGTAGGATGTTGATGATGTTGCTGCCGATGACGTTGCCCACAGCTACATCAGCGTTGTTCGTTAACGCAGCTTGCAGGCTCACGCCCAGTTCTGGGGCACTGGTTCCGAATGCCACGACTGTCAAGCCAATCACCAGCGGCGAGATGCGAAAGGTTGCCGCCATTGCCGACGCACCATGAACCAGCAATTCACCTCCACCTACCAACAGGAATAGGCCAACGATTAGTTGCCCGGTGACCAAAAGCGTATCGTTCAAAGCGGTTCAGCCCAAAATGAAGATCGGAGGCGAGGTCGGGTGAGTCAGGCAGGCACGGATGCCCAAGGATCGAACGTTGAAACGGCAAGTTGTTCAAGCGGCGAAGTCGTTGTCTGGAAACTCGCTTCTGGCCGTTGCCGTTGCCGTTCGCCTCCACAGGTTAGCACACTCCGCTCATCGGATCGATCCAGTGAATGGGATGCTGTTTTTGAGTGCTGTCCGAAGCCTTTCAGGGAAGCATTTGAGTGCGAGTTGCCCGAAATGCTGGCATGCGAAGGTTCGTTCTGATCCGACTTGACGCTTCAGTCAAGGCGGTCTGAGTTCCATTCGTCCGCGCATGACGCAGGCATTCGGACTTTCTAGATTGCTTGCAGCAAACGAACCCAGTTCAGGAGTGTTGTCGAATCTGTCTCTCCACCACGTACCACAGGGTAGCCTGCTTTTTGAATAGCAAGGCTCCAGTCCGGAAGATCCTTTTCCGAGGAAATGGGGAGTAGGATTTGGAGCGAAGCCGAAGGGTCGTTTTCTTTTACCCTCATTGCTGGGCTGCGTGTCTTGGGCGAGACGGAAACACCAAAGAAAGTTGAACTCTGAGAAACAGCAACCGCGAGGGCCATGGAATCTGCTGCTTCAGCGTCTGTTCCGGAAATCGCCCCTGGTGCAGCGATCGCAACTGCCGTCGGGTTTATCGCTGCTTTCTTCATGACCGCCGCAGCGAAGTTACCAATGGCGTTGATTTCCTTCGGTTGCCACCGGCGTGTGTCTTCGGGAGCAATGGCGCAAATCACGACTCCCGCTGACATTGCTGCGTCACGCCAGTTGTTGAGCACATCCGTGGGCGTACCTTCGCTGGGGTTCACAAGAAGCACGAGCAATCCGAGGTTCTGCTGCTCGTCGGACGCTTTGGGTACGAGGATGGCAGCGACGTTTCCGGCATCCGGCAGTTTGAGTTCCTCGCTAGTCCAGTCGGCTGATTCTGCTTCGACCCAAGCTGAAGGGGGCTGCTTGAGGGCTGGGCCGGAGATCATGGCTGGTGTGATTTTAATCGTGGCGTCATTGCCAGTTCTGGTGATTGTGACTTCGACTTCTGTCTCCGGTTCAGCCGACATCAGTAAGCTGCGAAGGGCTGTCAAACTGTTGATTTCCGCATCACCAAACTTGCGAAGTTGGTCGCCTGTCTCGATTACTCCTTCGGACGGTGTACCAGCTAGCACCGCGTTGACCACGATCCGGGCATCGTCATCGCTGTCCGTGGCTTCTTCACCAACGAGTAATCCAAGTCGCTGTGGTTGCAGTGGCGGAATGGTTTCTGCCAGTTCCGTGGTGATGTCGATCTCTTTGCCATCACGCAGTACTTTGATGCGGATCGTTTCGCCTGCATCAAATCTACCGAGAGCCTGTTTGATTTCCTGATGCCGCCTTACTTTTATTCCGGCAATTTCGATCACTTCGTCACCAGCCTTGATGCCCGATGCTTCGGCAGGTGACCTCTTGCGGACAGCGGCGATTTCCGTCCCGTCGTCGTAAGGGTCTTTCGTTTTTGAAGCGATCCCAATCAGGCCGCGTTTGATGTCCGAACCAGATTTGAGCCTTGCCAGTTTTGTGAGAATCACATCACTTGGGATTGCGAATGCGATTCCTGAGTCGTACCAGCCTGTTGGGTCTGCGCCGGCTCCGCCCGCAACAGCAGGGATCAAGATTCCCATCACGTTTCCGTAGAGGTCAATCAGGGGGCCGCCATAAAACGCAGCTGACACGCGAGCATCGGTTTGTAAAGCAACGCCGTCTAGCCGTTCGGTACCGCTAAGTACTCCACGGCTGATGATGGGTGAGGCGCTATTTCCAAAGCGTCCCACCGCTACCGTGGTTTTTCCGACCTTGAGGTCAAGCTTTGAGGGGAAATCGATGGCGGTCAGTGCCTTGGTTGTTTCAATTTTTAAGAGCACAAGGTCACGGTGGTAATCGCGTGCGACCACTTTGGCGGCATGACGCGAACCATCTGGAAGCACAATCAACACACTCGCGGCGGGGCGTCGTACAACGATGCTTGACGCAAGCACGTAGCCGTCGGTGTCGATTACAACGCCTGACGTTGGCGCGTCCTGCTCGACTTCGCCCGAAGGGCTTTGTGCTGTGCCTACAATTTCTACAGAGACTACTGATGGCAAAACGCTTTTTGCTGCCCTGCGAACCGCGTCGGCCATTGCCTGACGGTACTCGGTGTCTGCAAGCGTTGTTCGTGCGCCCAAGACGGATGCACAAGCGAACATGATCAAGGAAAGCAGCAAATTGCCGCTGGTTTTTGAAAAGCGGGGCATGCGAATCACGGTTGCAAAGTTACGGGAAGAATCTGTGTATCGCGTTGAACTGTCAGTTCGACGTCGTCACGGCGGTCGATAGTACGAAGCAACGAACGTAACGTGCGCTGGCTATCCACTCGTTGACCGTTGACCAGCAGAATCAGGTCATCGGGGCGGAGAGATGCTCGGGCCGCAGCGCTGTCTGTTGCAACCGTATCGATATAAGCGGGAGTTGTCTCAAGAACATCGGGAACCATCACCAAGCCTAAAACACTCGGGTTGTGAGAGTCCTTGCGAGGCAGTGTTGCAGTTGCTGAATCAATCACCGTTGTTTTTCTGCCAGCGATGATGTCGCCGATGGTGGTTCGAAGGGCATTGGCAGGAACAGCATAATTGAGCCAGACCCCTGTGGTCGAATCCCGGAGCTCTTTTCCGAGCATGCCCGCTAGTTGGCCGCGGCTATCAATCACGGCCCCACCGGCGGCTCCCGGGTTGTTGGCAATCAGGTCTAAAATCAGAACTTTGCCACGGTAGGGAGTCTTGAAGGTTCCGCGTCGTGCATTCAAGTCGGTGATTGAGGCGACCGTACCTTGCATCACGCTCGCTGGTTCATTGCCTGTCGCAATATTGAATAGGTTGCTAACCGCGATCACTGGATCACCCCAGTCCACGGTTGGCTCTTGCTTGAGTTCGAAGAATGGTGTGTCGGTTGCCTCGATCTTCAGCACTGCCAATTCCAACGAGGGTTCAAAACCGACAATTTTAGATTCGAATCGGCGCCCATCATCAAGTAGTACCACCGGTTCGACATCAAGCACATAGCTCCATGCGGTGGCAATGTGGCCATCGGGAGAAACCAGGAAACCACTTTGGTATGCTTCCAGCCCTTTGAGACCGCCAGCACCATATATTTTCACAACCCGTTTCTGGGCATCACGGACCCATTTGCCCAACGGAGCCTCAGCACGCAAACTTGAACAGTTCGCAGCAACCAACATGGTCAGAGTGAGTGCAGCTAAACGGTTCATACTTTCACCTCATCATTCGCGTTTGCCTTTTGAGATGCATCGGCCGCTTTTTGTCGATCCGAGCCGGCACCATTGTTCGCGTTTTTTTCTTCAGCGGACCATTGGAGATCAGAGGCGGGAACCTCTTTCCATGATTTCAGTTTGATCTTTAGGATGCTTTCGACCCCGTAACGCAGGTCGAGCACATTCGGCATCGATTTTGAATCTCCCTCTCGAAGCAGCCAGAGCTCGGCGGGGTCTTCGTCTCGATCAGCAAATACTTCGATTGCCTCGACGGAACCGGTGTCGGGGTGGCTCAGCCAACGTACTTCCAGTTCGCCAGCGATACCAACCATGACATCGCGTAGTGGGCGTTCGCCGCCCAAAGGCATGGTTCCCATGTAGTAAGACTCACCGAATTTGCGGGGGCCGTCTCGTAGCATCCTCTGCCAAGCATTGAGAGCTGGCAGCAAGCCCGCGGCGGTGCCATCAGTGATGACATCATACATTTCGCTTCGATTGTCGATTTCGACAGTCTTTTGCCCAATCTGAATTGACATTTTGTCGGCTGACACCTGAATGGTGACAGGTTGCGAGGGCGTCTGGTCTGTTTCGCCTTTGAGAAGCCAGCCCTTTTTGGCTGCATTCTTTTTGTCTTGCGGTTCCGTTTCGGTCGGTGCATTGTCAGCAGGGAACTGATTTCTGAGTTCATTGATGAACGAGTTCTGTTCAGCCAGATTGAAGTGGTAGTTCGCAAATCCTTTCCGTTCAACGAGTTGATCTTTTACCTGTTGGGGGATTTTGACTGCAGGTTTGCCTGGGCGCTGCCCGCCTGGTCTTTGACCTCCGGGGCGTTGTTGAGGCGGTTGTTTTTTATTCTCTTTCGGATCGTCTTTCTCTTCACCGTCTTCACCGGGGGCTTGGGGGCGAGGTGGCGGGGGCGGGAGAGCACCAGCCATTTTTTTAAGAAGCTCGTCTTCCAAGTGCACGCCCATGAGTCGCACAAGCGTGTCAGTTGTTTTTCCCTCAGACCGGTACGACATTTTGACTCGCCATCCGTTGGGCAAGGTAGCCATCACGTTCTGTAAGTCGTTGGCCGTTTGCACGACACGCCCATCGATTTCCAAAATTTCGGAACCATAGCGAAGTCCCCGCCGGTAAGCATCACTCGATTCCAGAATGTTCGATACAACGACCCCGCCATCAGGCTCGGTCGATACCGTCGCGCCGAGCGTGGCGTGGTCAACGATCCGACCGCTGCGTAAGTATCCCAGAAAATTCTTTGCCTGATTGATTGAAATGGCGTAGCCAACGCCGACGTTCACCCTGCCACGTTTCTCAAAGGAGCAACGTCCTACGATTCCCAGCAGGCGTCCTTGTGCATCATAAATTGGACCGCCAGAATTGCCCGGATTGACGGAGGCGTCGGTTTGCAGGCAATCGCCGTATTCCAGTAAGGTTCCAGATGGGTATTGGTAACGGCCTACACCACTGAGAATTCCATAGGTGACTGTGGGCTTAAGATTGGTTGCCAGTAGAAAGGGGTTGCCAATTACCATGCACCAGTCTCCCGCTTCTGCCGCCCGACTGTCGCCTAGTTCGGCGGCCGGAAAGTCGCTTCGCCCCAATAAGCGAATCATTGCCAAGTCACCGACAGGATCGATCCCGACAATCACCGCGTCGTAAACATTGCCGTCACTCATCCCACAACGCATGAATGATCCAGCTGGGCTAGTCACGTGGAAGTTGGTGAGCGCATACCCATCCGGGGAAATCATGACCCCACTGCCACCACCCCCACCACCGGGAACGAAAACGCTGACGGCTGACGGCACCGCGCGGGCTACAGACTCAATCCGACTGTTCTCTACTTGCTCCAATGCAGCATCCAATTTGATGGGATCAGCCGCGGACAACAGATTGCCCGCCAAGATCGCCATGCCGAGCGAAAACAGGCCGCTGAGATCAAGGATTCTTGGGTTTATCATCAGTTCAATGGGATTGAAAGTTCAGAGGGAATAGGGCTTCGGGGGGCAGTAAATGCGTTTGTCCAACGAGGCGGTCGCATGCGCGTTGCGTGTAATCAGTGGGTCACTTCAGCAAACGGGGGCGGATGAACCGAATGTTGTCACCGACATCGCCGTCGCCACCATGATCGATTTCCAGTATCACGCGTCGAGCACCATTGGTGTCGAGTTCAAATCCGCGCGGATTTGCGTCACTCAGCGATTCGCTCCAGACTACTTTTCCATCGAACTTGATGTTGACGGTCACTTTTCCTGTTACACCTGAGGTGCGGTCGCGAAGAACCGTACCGGCAAGCTTCTTGAATTGTGGTGGTAACCGGTACTCAGTCATGGCCCCGCCATTGAGTAGCAAGTCTGATTTCGCATTCAGTTCCGGTCCAAAGAAACGATTGAGCAAGGTCGGGTCCACGTTTGTGGATAGGTACGTTTCGAATTTGGACGTTGTCGCTTTCTCTTCGGCCAGCATCCGAATACCACTGGTCCAGTCAATGCGAGCAATCTGATCGATCGGAATGGCGTGTGTCAGGCTGTCATCGAGTTGAATCTGGATTGGTTTGTCACCTTGGCTTGGCTGGTTCGCTGCCAGTGCCCAGTTTGAACCGTAGATGTCGGTGATGCGAATGGGTGGAGTCTCGTCAACTTCTTGATTACCGCCGAAGATCACCCCTTCGAGTTGATTGATGGGGGCGTCGATTTTTGTCCCGTCGAGATCGAATTCTACCGTCGTTTCATTCACCGAAAGAACGATTCCCTGCTGAGGGTCCAAGCGGTTGCCGGGCCGGCGGATTACCAACGTGTCACGACTGTTTTCAACATTGGAGAGCCCCAGCCACTGGGGGTCTGTTCCTGGAGAAGCTTTCCGAAATCGGATCGAACGAACTTTTTTTACCGGCGTCTGCAGTGGTGCTTGGCGGCGGGGTTCAATAAGAACGCCGTTATCGTCAATCTTTAAATCTCCCGAGTAAATGCGTGAGCCGTTCGCGAGTGCTACCTGAGTCGCAGGCGATGCCTTGGGAGTAAAATCCGTGCGTTGCATCGAAGCGAGATTGTTGAAGGGAAACTCTTGTACGTTTCCATCCGTCGTGATCAGGAGTGTGTCAGCAGTGATCCCTGAAAATTCGCCGCGGATCTTCACCCCGTCACTGGTCTCAACCACGACCGGAAAAATGGCCACGGTGATAGCTTGAACGATTTGTAAGAGCCATGTGGCCGCGTACAGATTGAGCAACGATTTCTCCTTGGCAATTTTCTCGACTGAAGTCGCTCGCAGCGAACACGCCGTTTAAAGTCAGAACACGCAAGGTCGGTGGTGTTCGCTGCTGCTGAATCTCCACGGCAGACGAGTACCACTCAACACTCTCTATGGTAGCAGGCGAGCCATAGGCGACCAGCGTCCGCGAGACTCGAGGCGTCTTTTGTCGGGCAATGCTCCTTGATTTTGGTGAGGTCAACGTGGATTTTGTCCTGCTCTCGGCTGGTTTGCCCCGTATTTCGTCGTTTTGACACCGATATTCGTGCTCTCGGGAGCAAATCTGCCTACGGGACGCAACGCGGGGCGTTTGGGACCGAGGCGATCACGCCAGATGCATCAAATGTCCGAGTACGCCGGTGTGAGTTGAAGCTGTGACGTTTCTGCGAATCGTATCCAAACCCAATTCTGGCTGCACTGAATTGTTGCCTCGACTGCTCTGAACTGTTGCCTCGATCTGGGGCAGTCCGCTGGGCGACCCAATGCCTCGGCCATGAGTCGGCAGGTTGTGCACTGTACGTGATCCCTTCAGCATCAAGCGTGATCCATTTAGCAGTGAATGGGTTAAGTCTTCGGTAACTCTGTTACTCGAGTATTTTTCACTGCTGCTTTCAATGCGTTGGCAGGCAGGTTTCCCTGTTTCTTCGCAGTGATCAGAGTTTGCTGAATCGCTTCTTCAATCAGGGCTTCTTCAAAACACGTCTCTTCAGTCGTTCCTCATTCGTCTCGGCTGGACAAATACGTGTAATGTTCCAACGCCTGTTCGTAAAACGAAACGGTCTCTCCGGCTTGTTCATTGTTGATATGGCCGTGTTGCACTGCGTCCTCGACTGCATCCTGCAGTTTATCCACCAATTCACGCCCCTCGTACTGGACGTATGCCAGCACCTCTCGAACGGTGTCACCTTTTACGATGGATTGCACTTTTGCATTTCCATCGTGGACATCGACATGCACCGCATGAGTGTCACCAAACAGATTGTGCAGGTCACCTAATATTTCTTGGTAGGCACCGACCATGAACACAGCCAGTTGATAAGGTTCGTTGGGGCGAAGGTCGTGCAGAAGCAGCGTTCGTTTTTGTTTGCCACCGTCGATGAAGCGATCGACTTTTCCATCGCTGTCGCATGTGATGTCGCCTAAGACGGCATGGCGTGTTGGCTGTTCATCAAGTCGGTGGACTGGCAGGACTGGAAAGAGATGATTGATGGCCCATGAATCGGGGATGGATTGGAAAAGGGAAAAATTGACAAAGTAAATATCTGACAGCATCCGATCGAGTTCCTTGAAATCCTCGTGGACCTCACCTTGGGCGTTTGCGATGTCGCGAATGCGATGGCAAAGCGAAAAGAACAAGTCCTCCGCTGTGACTCGTTGTTCCAGAGGTAGGTATCCCCCACTGAATAAAGTCATGCACAGGTCGAGCGCAAGCTGTGCATCGTGAAATGACTCACGGATGTTTTCGACCGTCAGGTCGCGAAAAGTCATCCAAAGATCGAGCACGGGTTGCTCGTAGTGATCAGGGACCTGCATCGGGACTGCTTGGACATTCCCCTGTGAAGTGACACCCATTGTTTCTACCACAAGTACACTGTGGTGGGCGGCGATGGCCCGTCCGCTTTCAGATATCAACTGAGGGTGCGGGACAGAGGCCTCGTCACAGACGGTCTGAACGTGGAATACGACATCGTTGGCATACTCCTGTACCGTGTAATTCATGCTTGAATCAGTGTCGCTTTGTGAGCCATCGTAGTCGACACCGAGACCGCCACCCACGTCGAGATATTTTAGGCCTGCCCCACGTCGATGCAGATCGACGTAGATCCGCGATGCTTCCATGATCGCAGCCTTCAGTTGGCGAATGTTTCCGACCTGGCTACCAACATGAAAATGCAACAGCTGGAAACAGGCTCCCATGCCATGATCGATCAATCGATCCAATTGGGTCAGCATTTCAGCGACTGTCAGCCCGAATTTGCTACGGTAGCCCCCGCTGGCCTGCCACCGTCCTGAACCACGGGTGGCAAGTTTAACTCGCATGCCCAAGGTCGGACGCACGCCCAGTTCTTTCGAAATCTTAAGGATCAAGTCGAGTTCACTGACCTTTTCCACTACCGGAATGACCGTGCGTCCCAAGCGTTGGGCAAGCAATGCCATTCGGATGAACTCCGCGTCTTTGAAACCGTTGCAAATGATTGGTGTGTCGGCGTCGGTCATGGCGACCACTGCCAACAGTTCTGGTTTGCTCCCGGCTTCTACGCCCGCTCCGAACTGTTGGCCGTGATGGATGATTTGCTGGACAACATCCCGTTGTTGATTGACCTTGATCGGGTAGATGCAGCGATATCCATTCTGGTAATCGTGTTCGTCGATTGCTTTTTGAAAACAGTGGCTCAGTGTTTTCAAGCGATCTCCCAAAATTCCGTTGAACCTGATCAGAATCGGCAGGTCGAGTCCGCGTTGCTTCAGGCGGTCAATCAACTCCTTCAAGTCAATCCCGTCCTCTGGCTTGCGGGTGGGAGAGACCGTAATCGTTCCCTCGTCAGAAATGTTGAAGTAGCCGTCGCTCCAACGATCAATCTCGTAAAGTGCGGCGCTCTGTTGCGGGGACCATGATCGGTTTGTAGCGATTTCCATTATTTTCGCGGCTCCCATCTGGGCACAGAGATGATCTTCAATGGGCGTGATTTACCCTGCAGGAGGTCTTTCGCGACCGACTGTGGCCGCGACCATTGGGCTGTGTGGCGAAAATTACTACTGCGATGCAACCCCAAGGTAAGCCCCTGTGACCTCAACGTAAGCCCCTGTAACCCAAAAGTAAGCATCTGTAACCCCAGAAGTAAGCATCTGTCATTCCCAGTTAACCTAGGTTTATGCCCAGACGGGGAGCCCGTTGGAGCCTCATTGGGACTCGGTCGTGCCTCGGAACGTAGTCTTGCTTGGGAATCCTGCGTCTTGCTTGGGAATCCTGTCTTGTATGCGAAGAACTCCAGTGTACCTGCTCATCACAGTCTATCGGTGGGTGCAGCCTTGCATCCAGCGGGCACGGCATCCGGCGGGGTGGCAGGGCATTCAACGGGGGGACGATCAAATTCAAGGAGGGGCGGGCAGAAACGTACCTTTGGGACACCGAGGAGCAGGATGCCCACATGCTGCTGTTACAATTCCTTTACATCCGGGTTGAGATTTAGTGCGTAAACTGTCAGCATCTCGGCTCGCAAGCGACTGACCCATACTTGTCTTGCCAATGCTTGCCAGATAATTGCGACGCAACCGGATGAAGTACTGCTACAACGAACGAGGAATAATCGCATGACGAGTCGAAAACAAACCATGTCTGCACTCCGATCCGCATCGCAACGGCATTTGATGTCGATGGATCGACGATCCATGTTGCAGAAGGCAGCGTTGGTTTCAGCCGCTTTTGCTCTACCCGGCTGCTTTGCAGAAGAGGTCGAAGGCGGCTTGGTGCGGACTGCAAGTATGGTGGAAGGCCCTTTTTATCCAGATAAGCTTCCGCTTGATACTGACAATGATCTGTTGCTGATCAACGACTCACTTGATCCAGGCGTAGGAGAAATTACCTACCTTTCAGGTCGCGTGATGGGGAAGAGTGGGCAACCCATTCGAAACGCATTTGTGGAAATCTGGCAATGTGATGCAGGCGGAGCTTATCTGCATAGCCGGTCAAGCAATAAAACGAAAACTGATGTTAACTTTCAGGGGTACGGACGTTATTTGACTGACAGTCAGGGAAGATACTTTTTCCGCACGATCAAGCCGGTACCGTATCCCGGAAGAACCCCGCATATCCACTTTGGGGTGAGTAAAAATGGACAGCGTGTTTTAACGACACAGATGTTGGTCAAAGGTCATGCGATGAACAAAGAGGATTTCTTGTTCAAACGCATTACCAACAAGGCCGCCAGAGATTCGCTGCTTGTCGGATTCAATCCCATCCAAGGATCGAGGATCGGCGAGTTGGAAGCGAACTTTGACATTGTGCTGGGCCGGACGGTACAGGAACTCGATGACGGTACTCTTGGCGGCGGGCTGGCAAAGCCTGATCGTGCACGAGGCTGATCCTTTCGCGACTTTGCAGGCACACGTACGGTTGCTAATTGACGTGTGCCTGCGTGTTCGCAGCAGGGCGGATGCCACCCGCTTTAGAAGCGTTCAGACTGGTCAACTCGTAGGCGCATCTTGGTTCAGTAACTGAGGCACTATCCTGTTGCTCGGTCAGACATCGCGAAATCAGCTACGTACCGGAAAATCAGTCAGACATCGAGAATACGAGTGGCTTGTTCGTGTTCTTCTGTTCGTCATGTAACGTTGTTGGCCGATGAACAACGTGCATTTGGGAACTGGGTGCCATCACGATCAGATACTGATTTCGGCCATTGCTGATGGTCACAGACTCTTGTACGCCATTTGATAATGCGTTTCCTGCGTAACCCAGTGGCATGATCTGAACATTGTGAGGTCCTGCAGGTAACTCTGTTCTCAGGACTTGAATCTCTCGGGGCAGCAAGCCCCAGCATCGAGTGTCAGCTTTTTCCATTCCACTCCATGCTGATGCGGTTGCAAAGTGAAAGAGTGATCCGGCAGTTCCTTCAAGACCCATGGCGTCGCCAAGTGATGCCACGGCTGCCTCCTTGGTCACTCGCCGAACGACAGCTCGTGCAATGGTCCATGGCATTTCTGCCGTGTTTTGTCGAATCGCCAGCTCGGCCACGTTCGTGAGTGTTTCTGTTTTCCCAGCGGGGTTGCCGTTGACCATGATGCCCACGCTCGCAACCGGGCTTTCAGGAATGAAAACCTCCGGAACCTTTACCGATGCGATGTTTGGCAAGGCTGGGAGATCTTCGTCATTTGCATGGCCGTCTTCGTCTGCTGCGCCGTCATCGTCGTGATTGTCAGTTTGATTGGTTGCCGAGTTTAGAACGGAGGATGCGATCGCTAGCGTGGCAGTGGTTGTGGGAGCCACCGTTTCGCGAAGAATTGGGCCGCGGCCCACACATGAGATGACGTACAGAACACCATTTCCTTGCCTGCTGTGGGTTCCGCTTTTTGAGCGGGCGATGTCAGTTACAGCAGCTGTGAATTCTGGCCGGACCGCGCTGGCGAGTTGGTAGTACCTTGAAGCATCATCGTAGTCGTGGTGCGTTGCTTCCCGTAGAACACCTCGCAAATAGGGAGCGATGGCGATCGGCTGGTAAATATTCCCACCGTCCAAGCCGTGCTTGTTGGCTCGCGATGCCAATTTTGTCTGCCGGTTGATGGCCTGCAGTGTGTAACTCTCGGCGTCAATCTGGTCGCCCGCCAGTGAACATAACGCGAGCATGGTTCGGATCATGACCTCTTCGTAACCCGCAGGCCGGAAAAATTTCGCGTTGTCGTCGGTCAGAACGGATGCGGTCTCACTCAGTGGATTGATTTTGGGGGCTGCGTCGAACCGGTCACGCATCGCTCTGAGACGGCGTTCTGAAGCTGAGGGATTCCCTGACGCAAGTTCAATGATCGCCAAGTCCAGTTCGACTGCATCCCTCATCTGCGATGAATCGCTGGCCACTTCATTGAGGGTGACGGAGGCTGTTGTCAGATCGCCAACCGCGAATGCTTGGCGTGCGGAATCCATCGTGGCAACCGAACGCGCGCAGCCCGGCAAATGCGCTAGTCCAACCAGCAGCAAAAGTAGGTCGACTGGATGCAGGGGACGGGTACCCATGGAGACGCTATTTCACGATGACTAGGGCTGGCACTTGCACAAATGGCAATCCCCGTGAGGGAGTGTCAACGTTTTGCCACCAGCCAGTGACATGATGACGACTGCGTATCGAGTGACTGCGTATCGAGTGACTGCGTATCGAGTGACTGCGAGCAACGCACGTTCGGGTGACTTACCTAATGTGCACCGTATTTTTGTTTGGCACGGTCACGCTCCGTGTCTCTCGGTTCCGGAGCGATCCACCATTGGCATCAAAGCGGAGTGATTCTCAGAGAGTCTCATCCGTCTGCTTGGTCAAACCAACCGTAGTTCCACCACTTACCAGCGCGATTCTTGCTGTAGCCCTTGCGTATTTTTGCCGATTCTTTCAGGAACTCACCCGTGTGCATGTTTACCATTTCGAGAGTGATTTCATAATCGCGCTGGCTGCTCTTATTTCGATCGGTTGTGCCGCTGGTGACCGTCGCGTACAGCAGGTAATCCACGGGGGCACCCTGCCGTCCGAGTGCCGCCGCAAATGCTGCTCGATTGGCGGGCAGGAAAAGAGCGTCGGGGCGGAGTCGTGTCTCCAGCAGTGCGGCATCAACCATCCGTCGGCTGATGGCGCGAAAGGTCTCGGCAGAGTTGATCTGAGTGTCAATTCGCTCGTAAAGTTGATCCTTGAAGTCGCCAAGTTCTTCTGCACTCTTGTTTTCAATTCCAATGAAACAGACCGAGGCTGGGCCGTTTGCCAGAGCTGCAGGCGTTTCTGGATTCAGGCTGGTGGTGTTGAACGCGGCACTATCCAAAGGAGGTGAGGCGTTCGCCAATGTTGATGCATTTTGAAAAGTAACAGGCTGCACTGCGGGCGGACATCTCCCCAATAGCTGAGCTACCGAAGCGTCCACCAGTGGATTCCATGTTGCGGCACCGGCCGCGTGGCTGCCGACAAGGTTCTTGTCCTGTTGGGCGAGAATGTGTCCATATTGGCTGGCACAACCAACCATTGAGCAGCAAGCGAGCATTAAAATCATGCTCAAGCGACGAAGAAAGTGAGGCTTGTTCATGGAGCGTTTTCCGAAAATATGCCAGCGGATGCGGGGATCGGGTTCAATTTGGCAGCGAATGCGATGCGGACGCCTGATCAGCAAAAAACGTCGTGATCCAACGTTTCATCCCGGTCGAGCGACTTTTCGCACCCTTCTGAACTAACAAAATGTGAGAAATTACTGCTAGGGCAGTGCTGGCGTGCAGACGCCGTCATTGGGCCCAGGTTGTCGCTGCTAAGGTGCTCGCAAGCGGGCCAGAGCTTTGCCAGCTGCACATCGTGCGGTAGCCGAATTCGAGCGAAGCTGAACGAGTGTGGCTCTGCCTACTTCCGTTCCCATCGGTGATTGGTCATCATTCGGGTTGAAATAATCGGTCAGACTGGGAAAGTCGAACAAAACTGCGTTTTTGACGCAGCTTTCCTGTCTTTCCTAGGCTTCCTGTCTGAATGGTGGGGTAAGATCCCATTAACCTGTTCGTGCTGAACTTCCTTGCTGAGTTCGATTCCCGCGATGGCGGAGCTGCGATAAACTGGGCAGGTGACCTGAATCGACATTGTTTTTTCCTGCAGACTCTAATCCTTGATCCTCCCCCATGGCTGTTGTTGATCCCTCCGACACCGTTCTCGGTTCGTTTGTTCCTGCCCCTGCCGCCACTTTGCCCGATGCAGGCGGTACCGTGGTACCCGTTGTCAACGAAGAGACTGAGGGTGATCAGTCGACCGACAGCAGTGAATCCGGCGACAGCAGTGAATCCGGCGACAGCAGTGAATCCGGCGAAAGCGAGGAAGCCACCGAAGAAGAGGATAGTGGCTTTGCAGATGACGAAGAGGCCAGTCCGGACACTGGTTTTCAGGATGACCTCGATGATGATGATGATCTCGATGAGTTCGACGACATCGATGAGGATGATTTCGACGATAATTTCGATGATGACTTCGAAGAAGAAGCAGATGATGATTACGAAATCGAAATTGATGATGAGATAAGCACCGAGTTCGGACTTGGAAGTAATGCCAACAAAGAGCCTGCGATCGAAGATGGTCTCGAGGACTTTGAGGACTTTGATAACGTCGACTAGTTGGATCGACCGTCACAAGCAACTGACGCATGAAGTGGTTTGAGTGTGTCCAGTCTGGAGGCTAGGTGTGTGTTTTCTCGTTGAAAGTCAGGGGCTTGCCATGCGGTGTGTTAGGTTCCAGTCAGTGCCAGAAGTGCTCTCGCGTAGGGCATCGAAACGGCTCATCGCGGTCATCTACTTGGTGCTGTGTCTGGCCGGCCAATGTGGTTCCCCGCTGGTTGCTGGTGGCGCCGAGAAGCACCCCAATGTATTGTTGATTTGTATCGATGATCTCCGGCCAGAGTTGGCTTGTTACGGCAAAGACTACATCTCGTCTCCAAGTATTGATCAGTTGGCATCGCGGGGAAGAATATTTGGCAGGCATTATGTTCAGGCTCCCACATGTGGAGCCTCGCGTTACACCTTGCTGACAGGCCAATATGGGCCCAGTGATAATGGAGCTCTCTTTCAGAGAGCGAAGCGGCTTAACAATCGTTCTGCAGAAATTGTTCCGACCATGCCCAGTTGGTTTCGGTCTCACGGCTACACCACCGTTTCGGTGGGAAAGGTTTCGCATCATCCCGGTGGACGTGGCGGCAGTGACTGGGACGATAGCGAGCAATTGGAAATGCCCGATTCGTGGGATCGGCACTTGCTGCCGGCCGGTCCGTGGCAACATCCTCGTGGTTCGATGCACGGTCTAGCGAACGGTGAAATTCGAAAAAACGCAAAAGAGATGGATGTCTTTCAGTCAGTCGACGGCTCGGATGAAATCTATCCAGATGGTCTGATTCTTGACGAGTCGTTAAAGCAGATGGATTTGCTGGCTGCCGATCCAAAGAAACCTTTTTTTCTCGCGGTTGGAATCATTCGTCCACATCTGCCATTCGGGGCGCCTGCAAAATATATGGATGCTTACAAGGATGTGGTCTTGCCTCCAATCCCGCATCCCGAAAAACCTGCGGGGGTAACCACTTGGCACGGTTCAGGTGAGTTCATGAAGTACAACCGTTGGGGGCGTGACCCCAAAGCTGATAACGACTTTGCCACTGAGGTGCGTCGCCACTATGCCGCCTGTGTAACCTATGCGGATGCCTTGGTGGGCCGGTTGTTGCAGCGATTGGATCGCTTAGGCTTGCGAGATGATACGGTCATTGTTTTGTGGGGAGATCATGGCTGGCATCTCGGTGAGCATGCCATTTGGGGCAAGCATGCGTTGTTCGAAGAATCGCTGCGATCACCTTTGATCGTTCAATACAAAGGCCTGAAAAATCCTGGGCAACGAACCGATTCGATTGTGGAATCGCTGGATGTTTTTCCCACGCTTTGTGAGTTGTCAGGCTTGCCCACGCCACGCGAAGCTGCAGGTGTTTCCCTGAAACCATACCTTGATGATGTTTCGGCGAAGGGGCACTCTGCAATCTCTTATGGTCGTAAGGGCAAGACAATTCGGACGGATCGCTATCGTTTGATTGTGCATGGCAAAGGTACTGTCGAGCTTTATGACCACGATACTGAGCAGGCGGAAACAAAAAATATTGCCTCGCAGAAACCGGATGTGGTTGCGGAGTTGAAAGAACAGCTCAAACAACGTCTGCCGTAAGTCATGGAAGATTGCTGACTCTTCCAAAAGTGTTGCAGCCGCGGTCAACTTCAGCGCTGTGCAGTATTAGGATCTGAATCATGGAACGTATGATCGCCTCTGGAATTCGGTTAGACGAATCTGGGCACGTTTCGGTGAATGCTGAGGTTGGACGTGCTTTGTTCGATATCGCAATTGAATTAGAGGATGCAACGCCACATCCTGTTGATGTTGAGCATGTGCTGGCAGCGATCGTGTTGGCAGAACGCGATGAACTTGTCAACGATCAAACGCGAGTGTCACGAGATAATTCATCACTGCGGGGAATTATCTGTAAGTATTTGCCACTCGTGTTTGAGCAACATGGCGATCAGCTCGGTGCCGAATAGTAAGCCCGGTTGCGCGGCGTGTGTGAAAGCAATCTGTTGGCCATGTATGCCAGATTCGATGCCTGAGTCGATGTCAGCCCCGTACTGCTTTGAAATCAAGTCGTGTATTCAGAGTTGAATTCGACGTAATCGGTTGTGAGATCGCTGGCCCAATAGTCGACGGTGCCAGGCCCATCACCAACGCACAAAACGATTGAAACTTCTGAGCTGGCCTTCATCTTTGCGCTCAGGGCTTGCTCATCGAACCCCAGCGGTGAACCATTGCGGTAAATCGTCGTGTCGCAGATCTTAAGGCTCGTGTTTTCAGGCGAAATATTCGCATTCGCGTATCCGGCAGCTGAAACAATTCTGCCCCAGTTGGGGTCACCGCCGGTGACAGCAGTCTTCACCAAGGGACTGGCAGCGATCGTGCGAGCGATGACCTCGGCGGCCCCCTCATCAGCTGCGCCTTCGATGCGTATTGCCATCACATGTCGGGCGCCTTCGCCATCGGCAACCAATTGTTTGGCAAGTTTGATGGCAGCCTTCGTGAGTTGCTGTTGAAAAATTTGCAGCTCGGTTTGGTTAAGCGGTGTGCCTTGACCGCTCGATAGCAGAAGCAGCGTGTCGTTGGTACTCGTGTGCCCATCGACACTGACTCGATTGAAGCTGGTGTTGGCAGCATGCTGAAGTGACTTTTGTGCCATGTCGGCTGTCAGGGGGGCGTCTGTCATGACACAGGAAAGCATCGTCGCCATGTTAGGAGCGATCATGCCAGCGCCCTTTGCCATGGCAGCGATTCGGAAGCGTCGCGCGTCAACTTGGATTTGTTCGGTCTCTGTTTTGAGATTCTTGTCCGTTGTGCGAATGGCTTCCGCTGATCGCAGGAAACCCGTCATCGTCGGCTCAATTTTTGTGTGTGCGTCGCGGATTCCTTGACGCAAACAAGCCATCGGTAGATGTTTTCCAATGATTCCAGTGCTCATTACCAGGACATCTTCAGGATCGCAACCAACCAGCTCGGCTACCAGTTCACACATTTCGGTTGCATCCTGCATACCTTGGTTGCCTGTGCATGCGTTGGCGTTACCACTGTTGGTGACCACCGCGCGAATTGAACTTGAAGGCGTTCTGCCGCGAGAAAGCACGACTGGTGCAGCGACTATCTGGTTCTGTGTGTAAACACCGGCAGCGACGACGGGGCCATCTGAGACGATCAGGGAAAGATCGGGGGAACCGCTCGGTTTGATTCCGCAGGTCACGCCTGCGAAGCGAAAACCGGCCGGCAGATCATCGTTTGCGCTTCTGTCCTGTGTCGAGTTTGGGTTGTCCGCCTGGTCTGAGGGAGGGACGTTTTCGGAGCAAGTCATGTCTTTTTGGACTAATTTGGGTAACGAAGTGTGCGGTTTGGGTCGCCTGTGTTCGGGGGCGACCGGCTTGTTGCTTTGCCAACCCAGCAACCAGGGTGCGAAGATGCCGACCCTTTTTGAGGTTCGCGTCCGCTTGTAGCGATTTGACTTACCGGCATACTAGCGATGATTAGCAATCCTTTCTGCGCCGACTGTTCCTTCAAGGCCAAAACAAAATCAGATGAGCGACGTTGATCAGATTGCCGAAGCCGCCCAGGCAACGGTACCGGGCGCGAGCGAGAACGTCGATGAAATCGTTCAAATAAAAAGGTTGACCAAAACCTACGGGGATTTCACAGCCCTGTCAGAGTGTTGCCTTGAGGTGGGGCGTGGTGAGGTATTTGGTCTGCTCGGTCCCAACGGGGCCGGAAAAACCACTCTGATACGGCTCATGCTGGGCTTCCTGCAGCCGACTTCCGGGTGTTGTCTTGTTGACGGATTTGATCCCCTTGTAAATGGGGTAGCGCTTCGCGAACGAGTCGCTTACCTCCCGGGGGACGCGAGACTCCCCAGACTCATGCGTGGTGGTGGCGTTCTGAAGTTCTTTGCTGAGATGCATCCGGCCGGTGATCTCGATCGGAGCCTTGAGGTCGCCGACAAACTTGAATTGCAGACTCGCAGACGAGTAGGATTCATGTCAACTGGCATGCGGCAGAAACTAGCTTTGTCGGTCGTGCTGGGGCTCTCGACACCGCTGTTGATTCTGGATGAACCGACCGCAAACCTCGACCCGACGATCCGCGCAATCGTGCTCGATTTGGTGCTCGGTGCGAGGGATGCCGGCCGAACCGTGATGTTCTCATCGCATGTGCTCAGCGAAATCGAAGATACGTGCGACCGTGTTGCTTTTCTGCGGCATGGGAAATTGGCCCACGAGTTAGCGATGAATGACTTGTTTCAACGACATCGGATCACTGCTCGGCAACCTGCTGCGACTGTTCGCTTACCCAGTGAGTTTAAGGACTCTGTGCATCTAGAGCAGATTCAGCATGGCCGCTCTGAACACTTGCAAATTGACACCGCAGGAGACCTTGCTCCCTTACTCGCGTGGATTGACTCTTTGAATCTGAAGCAGATTCGAATTGAGCCGCTCGGGTTACGGGCTGTTTACGATTCCGTGCATCGTGGCAGCGTGCCTGTTCGTGGTGGCAGCGAACGTTCACAAAGCGGATCGGTAGGTAAAGTTGCGGGAGCCGGGAAATGATTAATAGGATTTTAGTTCGTAAGTACATCGGGCAATCGTCGCTGCTGTTTTACTCGTGCGGAATTGCATTGTTCGCATTCGCGTGGGTGAGGGTTTGGGTGGTAAGTCTTCTAGACATGGGGCAGTTCAGAACCATTCTTGAACAGTTTCGTGAGTTTGAGAAGTTTGCTCCCATTGATTTCGATGCGTTGTTTACGTATCCAGGCCGCGTTGGAATGACATATGACGAACCAATGGTGATTTTGTGCGTGGTTGTTTGGTGCATCGCTCGTGGTAGTGACGTCGTGAGCGGAGAATTGGGGCGTGGCACCCTTGAGATGTTGTTGGCTCAACCTGTCAAACGCAGTACCTTGCTCTTTTCCCATGCGACCGTTTCGATTGGTGGGCTTCTCTTTTTGTGCTTGCTGGTGTGGGCAGGGATTGGAGTCGGTGTGTTCGCGACTTCCGTCAACGAAACGGTGGAGCAGCCAACGCTGCAGATTCCATTCTTCAATTTCGATGTGCCGTTAACGATTGACAGTCCTGCCACTCAGGAGGTGCCGTTGCGGGATCGAGTCGATGTGAGAGTGTACGCTGCTTCAACGCTCAACCTATTTGCACTTGGGCTCTTTGTTTTAGGGCTTAGCACGTTGTTCAGTTCGCTTGATCGCTACCGCTGGAGAACCGTGGGTGCTGTTGTTGGTTTGTACATCCTGCAGGTGGTGATGTATGGGTTGGGGAAAGCGACTTCCTCGCTTGACTGGCTTCTCTCTTTCACGTTTTTTAGTTGCTACAAACCACAGAAGATGACGTCGCTCGGGACCGAGCAGGGATTAAGTGCTCCTTGGAGCCTCACAGAGACCCTGCCCGAGGCAATGTTTCCACCTCTGGTCTATCCTCTGATTTTGATCGGGCTAAGTATCCTTTTCTATTTTTTGGCGTATCAAGCCTTTCGAAATCGCGACCTGCCAGCTCCGCTTTGATTTGCGGTGGTGTTTGTGGCAGGACAGCGGCCCGTACTTCGGAGAATCGCTTTGGCATGGCGAATGCGGTCGTGCTGAGGCACGCACGATGTGCGAGGTGGAATGAACGAACTTGCCGCGGGCAACTTATCCAGCCTGTGCCTTTGCTTTCGCTGCAGTTTTCCGGTTTCATGATTTCAGGGAAGACGTAGTCATGCTTGTCAAACTTTGTCGGTGGCTCTGGTTTTGAGTTGGAAAGGTTTGCCAGTTAGTTGAGTTACGTACCCCTCGTTAGATAAAACAGTGGCAGCAATGATGTGAAAAGGTGCCCTTGCGCTTGTTTGGGCGGCAATCGTAGCTTTAATGGTTGGCAAGTCATCGGTATCTGTCGTTCGTGCGGAGCGATTGGGGCCGGGAGGAGTTGTTCATTCAACTTGGCAAACATGTCTTTGCACTGTTTGTAGCAGTCTGTTTTTGGTGTTGTTGACAATGCCATTGGCAGTCGCAAGAGGGGGCACTTGCGGAGAAGGTTTTAGGGGCAACTTACATCATGAATCATGTTTCACCCCACCCAGGCTATTTCAATGCGATTCCCTAACTTCAGCGTTTCGAAAAGTCGGCACGCACAACATCTCGCCCGCCGGTCCTCGCGAAGGCGGTTTTCGGTGCAGAGCCTTGAAAAGCGAGAGTTGCTTGCTGGCGACCTTTCGTTTGCTGCTACTTCCAATGAGCCGTATCGCGTCATCGAGGGTCAGGCTCTCACCGGTCGAATCACGATCGACGAACCCGCTGCAACGGACCTTGTGATTCAATTGGAGCTAGACCAAAGTAGTGAGCAAGCGAGCCTTGGGTTCAGTGACTTTGTCGAATCGAAGACCGTCACCATCCCCGCTGGCAATTTGTTTTCGAACTCGTTTCTTGTTGCCGCTGTGGTCGATGGGGTGCCCGATGGTGAGCATGATGTCACAGTGACTGTGTCGCATGAGGGATATAGTGATTTAGTGATTGATGTGACTATTCTTGATGCCCAGAGTGGGAACGTGGCACCGGCGATCGTTGGCCTTGATGGATTAGGGTTCGTCAATGCTGTGTTGCCTGGAGAAACCGTTTCCCTTGCCGGTGATTTTGATGATGCTGATGAAGCGGATGTTCATCAAATTACGATTGATTGGGGAGATGGCAATACCGACATATTGACTGGTTCGCAAGTGAATCAAGTGTCTGATAGCTTCGGTGCGAACCATGTGTATGCAGAACCCGGACTCTACAATGTTACGGTGACGGTTTCAGATTCTGTCGATAGTGATACCGATGAGGCGAGGGCTGCGATTGTCGGCATTACGATGTCGGGTGATGACATCGTGCAAATTGTGGGGGGCAGCGGCGAAGATCGGGTTGCGGTCAAACAAGCTAAACACGGCAGGTTGTACGCTGCGGCACGATTCGACGGTTTTGGAAAACTGTACCGCTCATTCAAAGTGAAAGAAGTGGCCGGGTTGAGTATTGTCACCGGCCCGGGCCGTGATCACGTGCGAGTGCAATCAAATGTCAAAATCGACGCTGTCATCCGGTCTGGTGCTGGTGCTGATGTGGTTGAAGGGGGAGCTGGAAATACAAGGGTCTTTGCGGGTGCCGGCGATGACGTTGTTGTGACACGAGGCGGCAATGACAAGATATTCGGTGGACGGGGAGACGATATCCTGTCTGCTGGGGCCGGTGACGATGTCGTCAAAGGTGGGCCCGGATTTAATGTCCTCGTAGGCGGTCGCGGTGCTGATGTTTTGGTTTCCGCTGGAGAGGACATCGTGATTGGTGGCATCCTCCGCGACGAAACAAAGGTTTGTAAATTGGTCAAAGTGATGAATTACTGGACCTCCGGCGATGCATTCCAAGATCGTGTTGACGCCATCGTCGATGAATTCAGTGGCCACCGTCATGGCCACCGTCATGGCCATCACCACCATCACGGTCGATTTGTTACCAACGATAGGGAGACTGATGTTTTCCGAAACGTTGATCCTGAGCAGCGGCAGTGGTTCTTCGCTGATGACCATGAAGTGACGGGTGCTGGTTCAGAGGACATTGTTTCCTGATGCATGGCAGAGCAAAATTTGGACGTTGGTCACTTGTGGATTGGATTGACGTCTTCGCGGTTGGCGGCCTGCTTGCGGTGTTAACGCATTGGCAGAGGTGACATTCAAACTTGCTTTGGATGCTTTGGTCGACAGCGATGTTTTGTGCCCTGGTATTTTTCAGTGTGAAAACCGGTTGATGTCCCGTTTGTCGCTTTCAGGTTTTTTGCGGTGGTGTGCAGGAAAGCACAACGTGAATGTCCTTCAGACGCAATTTGTGGCAGCTATTTATCGAAAAAGCGTAATCTGGCGCGCCACGATGCTCGCTGACTTCCGCCTTGTATGGTGTAGGCCGAAGGGGGGCGTTATACTCGCCACCTCAGCTTGAAGCAGTGCTCCGGACTTGTGACTGAATTTCCGGATCGTGCGTTCGATTCGCTGAATGAAGCAAAAAACCTGATTGGAGTAATCGTTATGGGTCTGTTCGACGTTCTACGTGGTGAGTTGATCGATATCATCGAGTGGATCGATGATTCGAAGCGCACACTTGTTTGGCGGTTTCCACGCCATCAGAACGAGATTAAAAATGGTGCGCAGCTGATCGTACGCCCTGGGCAGATCGCAGTGCTTGTCAACGGTGGTGAACTGGCTGATGTGTATGAGCCTGGGCACTATGAATTGACGACTCAGAACATGCCGATCATGTCGACCTTGCAAGGTTGGAAATATGGATTCGAGAGTCCTTTCAAGGCTGAAGTCTATTTTGTCAGTACCAAGCAGGTCACTGACCTGAAGTGGGGAACGCCGAATCCGATCATGCTTCGGGATCCGGAGTTCGGTCCGATTCGAATTCGGGCATTCGGAAGCTACACACTTCAGGCGGTGGATGCAAAAGCCCTATTGCAAGAGCTTGTTGGAACCGATGGCGAGTTCTCGGCCGATGATATCACGGAGCTTCTGCGAAATATCATCGGTTCTTCGTTTGCAGATATCCTTGGGAAGCTTCAGGTGCCCGCGCTGGATCTTGCTGCCAGGTACAGTGATCTTTCAGAGGCACTGCGGAAAGAGGTCGTCGAGAAGATTGATGATGAGTACGGGTTGGATTGTCCGCAGTTATACGTCGTCAATATTTCATTGCCGGAGGCTGTCGAGAAAGCACTCGATACACGTACGAGCATGGGCGTGATTGGAAATATGGATACTTTCCAGCAGTATCAGATGGGCCAAGCAATGACGGCCGCTGCCGAAAATCCTGCAGGCGGCGGAGCTGCTGATGGCATGGGGCTCGGAATGGGGTTTGCAATGGCAAGCCGCATGATGCCGGGGCAGGGGGGCGTCGCCCCAGGTACGCCAATGGCCGGAGGAGCCGCGCCGCCACCGCCACCAACGGTACAGTGGCATGTCGCTGTCAATGGTCAGACCCAAGGACCTTACAGCATGGAACAGCTCGCCGCCGCAATCGGTGCGGGCGACGTCGGACAGGGAACCATGGTTTGGACAGCCGCTATTGGTGGCTGGACTGCTGCAGGACAGGTTCCGCAGTTGGCTGGTTACTTTCAAGCTGCCACGCCGCCGCCGCCGCCGCCACCAGCTTCCTGATCTGTGTTATCCTGTTCGCCTGTCGGTGCGATTCCAATGTTTGCTGATAATCAGGAACCCCGCTGCACCATGAGCATTGTTCAAGCAAATCCAAAGAGTACGTACCCAGCTGTGGGGACGGGCACCGAATGGGTGGTGGATGCTTCCGGGTGCAAGCCGGAATTGTTGCGGGATCTCGATCTGATAAATCGCATTTGTCAGCGGATTGTTGCTGACATTGGGGTGCAGGTCGTCGGAATACCTCAGTGCCATCGTTTTGAAGGGGCGGGGGGAGTCACCACGCTTTACATGTTGAGTGAATCGCATTTGGCGTGTCATACGTACCCCGAATTTGGATTAGCAACCTTCAATTTGTATTGTTGTCGTGAGAGAGCTGCGTGGGATTGGCAGGGCATGCTCGCTGATGCTCTTTCCGCGAAGAACGTTCATGTCAGACAGTTGCCCCGCGGCTTGTCACCGGAAGTCATGTCTGGTTCAGGGGCAGTGGAGAGTACTCGCGAAGGATTCTCTGAGCGGGAGTCTGTTTGATGAAACGCCGAAAGACTGCTTGCCCATCATGCGGGGCGCCGATTGAGTTCACCGTTGGTTCAGTGGTGTCGGTTTGCGAATTCTGCCAGTCGGCGGTTGCCCGTACCGATAGAAAAGTCGAGGACATCGGCAAGGTTGCTGAGTTAGTCCAGACTCCGTCACGTCTCCACTGTGGTCTCTCGGGAACATTCAATAAGAAACATTTTACAGTCGTTGGGCGTGTCCAGTACCAACATCCTGCGGGTGGAGTTTGGGATGAATGGTACCTTGCCTTTCCAGGCGGACGGTGGGGATGGTTAGCTGAAGCTCAGGGAAAGACTTACCTGATGTTTCAGCGAAAACTCTCTAGCCGAGTTCAGATACCCGGTTTCGATGCGTTGGAAGTGGGAAGTTCGGTCAAGCTTGGAGATTCGGAGTTCGCGGTTACCGAACGCGGGGTTGCGACTGCTTTGGCAGCCGAAGGGGATATACCGTGGGCGTTTCGTGGTGGTGCTGAACATCAGTTTGTTGATCTTCAAGGCGAGAATGGTGTGTTTGCCACCTTTGAATATGGAGCGTCAACGTGTGCTTATGTCGGAAAAGAAATCAGCCTCGATAGTCTTGCCCTTGAAGGTGATGGCTGGAACGTTCTCGATGCTCAAATTGTTACCTCGGCTGCATCTCTGAATTGTCCGAAGTGTGGTGGAGCGTTGACGGTCCATGCTCCTGACGCTGCTCTTCGCGTGACCTGCCCAAATTGCAACTCACTTTTGGATGCAGACAACGGGAAATTGACGTATCTGCAGACACTATCAAAGCCGAAAAAACTAAAGCTTCAGCTGCCACTTGGCACCGAGGGAAAGTTGTTTGGCGATGATTACATTGTGATCGGGTTCCTTGCTCGGTTCGCAATGTATGGTGGGGTCAGTTACCCATGGCAGGAGTACCTGCTTTATAGTGAGAAAGTCGGGTTTCGCTGGTTGGTTTATAATGATCGCCATTGGGCGTTTGCATCCCCTGCCTCCGGAGAAGCGGCAAAGAACACTGGGGCTGCAAGCAGAATCAGCTACGATGGATCTAGTTTCCGGATCTACGATCGTGGGGTTGCAACGGTCAAGCACGTGCTGGGTGAGTTTTACTGGAAGGTTGAGGCTGGTGAAAAAGTCAAGACCGCAGATTACATTGCGCCACCAAGGATGCTCTCCTATGAGTGGTCCGAGACGAAAGCGTCGAGTGAGGTGACTGTCTCGGAGTGTGTTTATGTGCAAACTCAAGAGATTGAAGAAGGATTCGGGGTCAAGGATCTGCCCCGAAGTTTCGGTGTTGGTCCGATCCAGCCCGCGCCGTCATTCGGCAAGGAGCTGTTCATCACGTGGCCGGCATTGTCAATTCTGATGGTGATTCTTTATCTTGCCTTTGCACGAGTCGGCGTTAGTAAAGGGGCCGATCCTTGGCTCTGTTTTTATGGTTTGATCGCTATCTCAGCGTTGCCGATTGGGATTCTTACCTATCTGTTTTCCTTTGAAAGAAAACGCTGGGAAGATAGTGACTACAACCCCTATGCAACGGAGTGATTGTAAATGGATTCAAGGTCGAAGTGGTTCATTGGTTATTTGGTTTTTGGTCTGAGCATTTGCCTTTGGTTTGGGGTTGCCGCCGCTTATAGCTGGCGGGCACCTGATCTTGGAATTCTTGACGGCATGAATTCTGGAGGCGGCGGTGTTTATGGACGTTCATACGGTGGTTCTTGGGGAGGAGGAAAGTAATGCTCAATATTATTTCTGGAATGGTGAGTTCGATGTCTTTGTTGGGTCAGATTACAGAGGCAACGAATTCTGTTGCCGGTGCAGGAAATATGGCACTTTTATTAACGCATCTGTTGGCGGCAACTGTGTTTGCAGTCTTGGGAATTGTCGTGCTTTTCCTGGCAATCTTGCTAATGGACAAGGTAACGCCATTCTCGATCGTCAAAGAGGTCATCGAAGAGCACAATCAAGCGTTAGCTACGATTGTTGCTGCGGTCGTCGTTGGCATCGCTGTTATCATTGCTTCGGCGATCCTTGGCTAGTTCTTTGCGATCGGCTCATTGCATTGCTCAACCGTGCGCCTCTCTTTTTGCTCTACTTGAACGTGCTGGCAGTAGCCACGTGCGGCTTGATCTATGAGCTGATTGCGGGGACGTTAGCAAGTTACTTGCTCGGGGATTCAGTCACGCAGTTTTCGCTCGTGATCGGTGTCTATTTATCGGCACTTGGTGTGGGGGCATGGTTTTCACAATACTTGCACAAAGGTTTGGCGCGGACGTTTGTCGAAGTTGAACTCGCGCTCGCTCTGGTGGGTGGGCTCTCCGCCCCTTTGCTGTTTGTCTCATTCGCATTTGTGCAATGGTTCCAACTTGTGCTGTTTGGAACAGTGTTCGTCATTGGAACTCTGGTGGGTTTGGAATTGCCCCTGCTGATGCGGATCCTCAAGGATCACCTTGATTTCAGTGACCTTGTTTCCCGAGTCCTTACGTTTGACTACATCGGCGCCCTGCTTGCTTCTTTGCTTTTTCCTGTGCTGTTGGTTCCCTATCTGGGTTTGATGAGGACATCGTTGTTGTTCGGTGTCCTGAATGCTCTGGTGGGCTTGTGGGGGACTTATTTGCTGCGGCCACTGCTGACCACTCGAGGTCTGGCGGGATTGCGTGGACGTGCGTTTCTTGTGGTGGGGTTGCTGGTCATCGGGATCGTCAAGGCAGACACCCTGACGACTTGGACCGAAGAAATTATTCTTGGCAAGGCAGTGGTTCACGCCAAGCAGACTCGCTTTCAAAGAATCGTGGTTACCAATAATCGGCGAGGTTTCCAGCTATACCTCAATGGTCATTTGCAATTCAATTCAGAAGATGAATATCGCTATCACGAAGCACTGGTGCATCCCGCCATGTTGGCGGCAGAAACACCGAAACGCATTCTTGTGTTGGGCGGGGGTGATGGGCTTGCGGTCAGGGAAATCCTCAAACATGACGGTGTCGAGTCTGTGACACTGGTGGATATTGATCCCGGAATGACCGAAATTGCGACACAATTCCCATTGGTCCGCGATCTCAACCAAGAGTCGTTGATGGACCAGAAGGTGACTGTGGTCAATACAGATGCTTTTATTTGGGTTGGCGAGGAACACGAACCGTTTGATGCGGTGGTCATTGATTTTCCGGATCCGGGATCCTATTCGGTTGGAAAACTGTACACGACTTTCTTTTACCGGCGTTTAAGGCAGATCATCACGCCTGATGCTGTTGTCAGTATCCAGTGCACCTCGCCACTGGTCGCTGGGCAATCGTATTGGTGTATTCTGCGAACAATGGAGAAGGCTGGTTTCAATGTGCGTCCCTACTGCACGTCTGTGCCGACGTTCGGGGTCTGGGGATTTGCGTTGGCATCGCAGCAAAATGATCTGAGCGTTTCTAAACCATTGGGTAGCCTCGAGCAGAAGCTTGCGTTTCTAAATGACGCGATCATGGCGAGTATGTTTGAGCTCCCTCGTGATATTCAGCCAGTCGAAACAGAAATCAACCAGCTTAATAACCAAGTGCTGGTGCGGTACTACGATGAGGAGTGGCGTGGCAGAGAGTGAAAAACTGAATCGTCGTCAACTATTGACTGCCTTGCTGGGGTGGCAGTTTGCGAATAGTGTCGGATGTGGAATGTCTAATCCGCCGCCGGCGGGTGAGCTTAAACACACAAGGTTTGATGTTGGGCACTTGCTGCGTGATGGCGTTGAGTCGGGTTTAAAACCTGATAATTATGAAAGCGTCGGTGTTACGATTGTTGGTGGCGGAATCGCGGGTCTTGCTGCTGCATGGCGTTTGAGACGAGCGGGGTTCAATGACTTTGTGCTTGCGGAGCTTGAATCGGACCCGGGCGGAACTGCTCGCGGTGGCAGTCGTGGTGGATTCAAGTTTCCATGGGGCGCTCACTATATCCCCGTGCCGATGCCAGAGAATCAGACGCTGATCAAACTGCTGACTGAGATGGAGGTGGTTGAGGCAGTGACCGAAGATGGACGCCCGGTTGTAGCAGAACAGTTTCTTTGTCGTGAACCAGAGGAACGGCTCTTCAGTGAAGGACAATGGTACGAAGGGCTTTACCCAAGTGACGGGGCCAACGAGGATGACTTGCGACAGTTGGCTGCTTTCCGAGCAGAGATGGTTCGCTGGGCTGAGATGCGGGATGCCAGTGGACGACGAATGTTTGCCATTCCTGTGGCTCGGGGGTCTGATGATGAAGCAGTCCGCAAGCTCGATCAGATGTCGATGGAGGCGTGGTTGGATGAACGTGGGTGGGATTCACCTCGCTTGCGGTGGCTTGTCGATTATTCGTGCCGCGATGATTACGGTTTGCCACCCGCTCGTGTGAGCGCGTGGGCAGGGGTGTTTTATTTCGCTGCTCGAATCGCTGGGAGAGGCCAGGATTCTCAGGAAGTCATCACGTGGCCTGAAGGGAACGGACGAATTGTTGACTACCTGAAGGATGTGGCTCGGGATCAGCTGAGGACCGGGTTGGGGGTGTATGGGGTCAAAGCGGGGAACCGCCAGGAGCCTTCACAGGTTGTCGCCATCGACACGACCACAAAAGAGCCGATAGGTTTCAAATCCGAACAGGTGGTTTTTGCAGCGCCGCAAATGATGGCCAAATACGTCATTGATGGCTTTCCTGATTCTGGACGCGATGCGTCAGCTTTTCGCTACGGTTCATGGTTGGTCGCGAACGTACATCTCAACAATCGACCTGCTGATACAGGATTTTCCATGGCATGGGATAACGTGATCCGCGAATCAAGGTCGCTTGGTTATGTGACTGCAACTCACCAGTCTGGCGCGGACCATGGCCCGACTGTGCTGACTTGGTACTATCCGTTCGCGGATGACGAGGCAACGATCACACGCAAACAGATGTTGCAACTGAAATGGGCTGACTGGGTCGATGTTGTCTTGACTGACTTACGACGTGCTCACCCGGACATCGATGCATTGGTAACCCGAGTCGATGTCATGTGTTGGGGGCATGCGATGATCCAGCCGCTGCCTGGCTTTGTATGGGGGCCAGCTCGGGAACAGGCTTCCAAGCCGTTGGGGCCGATACATTTTGCCGGAACCGACTTGAGTGGTGTGGCCTTGTTGGAGGAAGCTTTTTTTCATGGTGTGCGTGCAGCTGAGGAGGTTCTGGCAGTGCGCGGGATCGTTGATCGGCCTCTTGGTGATATTCGAAACGGCTGAATGCAACAGTGGAAACTTCATCTCTTTCTGCAGAACAGCGACCTACCACCCAGTGGCTCTTCTCGCGAACTGTCGATTTGTGGACATTCCTTGGCAGCGCAGTGTTGGCCCTTGCTTTGCTTGCAGCAGGCGCGCCTTTTGGGCTCCTGGAAACTGATACGCCGGATTGGATGTGGATCGGTGCGATCCTGATGATCGACGTTGCTCACGTTTATTCGACGGGCTTCCGAGTGTACTTTGATTTGCCAGAGTTAAAACGCAGGCCGTGGTTGTATGGATTGACGCCGTTATTGGCATTTCTTGTCGGGATGGCAATTTACTCAGAGGGCGAGGGGACCTTTTGGCGGCTGCTCGCGTATCTTGCTGTTTTTCATTTTGTGCGACAGCAATATGGATGGGTAGCGTTATACCGGTCGCGTGCTGGTGAAACGGGGCGAGTTGGATTCTGGATCGATACCGTTGCCATTTACATGGCAACGCTTTACCCACTCATTCATTGGCATTCCAATCTGCCACGCAAGTTTTGGTGGTTTTTGGAAGGTGATTTTCAGCAACTGCCTGCCGTCGTGGAAACGATTGCCGCGCCAATTTATTGGGCAAGTTTATTGGCGTACGCAACGCGTTTGATCTATCGCGGGATGGCTCATCAGCAATGGAGCCCCGGTAAGGATATCGTTGTGATCACCACGGCTGTCTGTTGGTACGTTGGAATTGTGACTTTCAATTCGGGTTATGCATTTACCGTCACGAATGTGATCATTCATGGGATTCCATACATGGTGCTGGTGTACTGGTATCGCTGTGGTGCGACTCAGCAGCAGTCCAAGCGGCACTTTCCAAAGATTGCGAGTTTTCTGGGAGTCGTCTGGATACTGGCTTATTTGGAGGAGTTTCTTTGGGATACAGGCGTTTGGCATGAACGCAGTTGGTTTTTTGGACCTGCGTGGAGTCTCCAGGATTACGAGCTCTTTCTGGTTCCCTTGTTGGCGGTACCGCAGATCACTCACTACGTCCTTGATGGGTTCATTTGGAAACGGAAATCGCGGCAGGGGATGGTTTGATGCTGAAAGGTGCCGGCGACTTGCATCCTGGGATTTTCCGGGTGAAACGTCGAAACGCTCGTGTTGTGAGTGGTTTCCAGAAGTCGGAAACAGCACCGAGTCCCCCATGTTTTGTCAAAAAAACTATATGATTTCTTGACTTACGAGTTTTTTGACACATCCTTCAGGTGGACGCGTGTTAACACTCCTCCTGCACGGGGGCGGTGTACCGCTTCAGTCTCACGAATGTGGGTCTCTGAAAAAGGTTCTCCGAAACGGCAAACCGATCGCGAGGTCGGGACGCAAAGCCACAGGTCTCTTTGAGATGGCTGGGCTACCGAAGTTGAATCTATTCCTATGTGATCGGCTCTCGCGCTTTTGCGTTGTGGGGTTAGGTTGCGGAGATCCCAATGAAAAATCCTGAAAACTTTCGAGCAGGCGATCGCTCTGCTACTCACTCGCATTTAAATCAGACCCATCTGTCTGTTGCGTTTGAACGACGTCAAAAATACCCGGGTGCGGTTTCGGGTTGCTCTTGGACGCGATCTCAATGGCCAATGCAGGGCTCACCCTATGTCAGCAACCACAATGGTGGCCTCAGACGCGTTGTTCTCACTGAGAAACAAGTTGCGGGCATTTGCCGAAAAAATAGAACAAGAGAGTTACGGCAGAAGGTGAGGGATGTGTTTTCGGGCAGATTCATCTTCAAAACCATTGAGGGGGCGGTCTGATGCATCCAGATAACACCTCCGGTGATGTTTCCGCACTTCATGGTTTGCTTTCTGGTAACACCATTGGTAGTAGCCGGAACCACAATGCAGCCAGCATGAAAAGTGAAATGGTTGCTATTCAGGAGTGTCGTGCCGATCTACAGGCTTTTTTGCAACGAACACGAACGCGTCTTCAAGCAATTGCAAATACCGCAGTGGAATGTTGCGAGGATCTGACCGATGATTTTGGTTCGAGTCGGATTTTCAGGGGAGCGGACAGTTCTCAAACATTGAAACCGCTTCCGATTCTCGCGCCGGCGGTGCAGCAGCGGGCCAATGATAGGAAGGCGGGTTCAGCCACAGGCAGTCTGCATAGCGTGGACGCTGACAACTCGGCGCATTCAAGGGTTCGCGATTTTGTGCCGTTTTCATTATCGTTCTCTATGGCTGAGTATTTTGCCAGTGATGAAAAAAACAGTGATGAAATGGCGTCACCGCAGGACACCAACCGCTCAAGGCATGAGCACAAAGAAGCGGATTGGCGTGTTGCGAATGCTTTCGATCGCAACACCTATTATGCCCCAACTGATTTTGGTTTCACGCCGGATGAATTAGACTGTTCGATTCCTGCGAGTTTGTGCTCGAACGTTGAGGATGTGCGCCTTGATGCTTTTTGCAACGGAATACCTCCGATTGACCTGAGAGTAAATCAACTTCAATCATCTCGCGGTCGCAGGGTCTCGGCACTGCATTTAGCGAATCAAATTCGTCAAAATTGAAATTTCGTTTCTACGCTGATGTCGACTGTGCTTGATCGATTTTTGGTTGGCAGCGGTCATTTCTGTTCTGGTATCCGGATTCTGGCGACGTTTTTTTCGAATCACTGTTGCAGGTCAGGCATCGACGGTGCATCGATGGACGCTCATACTTGGGTTTTGTCACCCCAAGATTCGATGCGGCCAGTCAGATGCATAAGTACCTTTTGTTGCAGGTCCGGGATCAGAATGATGCAATGTTGGGGCAGGAGGTCGATTGTTTTTCAGATTCGTTGAAATGTGATCCCACCCAGATCACCGTGTTTGACTTGCTGTCCGGTTGCCCCACCATCGAGTATTTCTCCAACTTTGATGTCGTCTTGCTTGGTGGTAGCGGAGATTATTCTGTTGCCGAAGGCGGCGACTGGATGCCACCTGCTTTGCAGGCAATGCGTGAGTTGTACGACATGGGAATTCCAACGTTCGCGTCGTGTTGGGGGTTTCAGGCGATGGCGGCGGCTTTAGGCGGTGAGGTCGTTACCGACATGTCGCGGGCAGAGTTGGGGACGGTAGAAGTCTTTCTCACTGATGAGGGGAAGGCGGATCCGCTCTTCGGTTGTCTGGAGCAATGTTTTCTCGCGCCCATGGGGCATCAAGATTGTGTGGTGAAACTGCCACCCAATGCAATTCGCATGGCGTTTTCAAACAAAGTTGAGAATCAGGCGTTCAAGATCGCAGGCAAGCCGATTTACGGCACTCAGTTTCATCCCGAGCTCAATCGCGCATCATTGATTGAAAGAGTGAGAGCTTATCCACAATACGTTGAGTCAATCAGCGGCGACACACTTGATGATTTTGTTGAGAAGTGTGGAGAGACCGACTTGCAAAAGTTGTTGTATCGCTTTGCGCGATGATGAAATTTGCGTGAAGTCGATTCTTTACGCTATGGCGTCTCCACTTTCATAACAGCCCTCGCTCGCCGGGTTGACGCTGATAATGCAGCAATGCTGCGGAGGAAGAAAGACGATTCGGTTTCGAGAGAATCGGTTGTGCTGACTGGTTGTACGGTCTGGCCTTTTCCATGGTTGCCTTCGCTCATGCTGAGATGTGAGTCTACGGTTGAGTCGAAACATGTTGTCAAGTTGTACAGAGATGGCGTGGATGTGTAATGGCATGCAATTTGCCTCCTGGAATGAGTGATCGGCTTAATCGTATCAAGGGCGAGCTGCTGAAGGACTTCGGATGCTGGGTAAGCAAGACACAGGGAAATGATGGCGTCATCGTCGAAATGTGGACATTTAAACGTCCATGTCCGTACAGTGTGATAACTCTGCCGTAAGCAACCTGTTCGATTTCTCGTTCTGGTATAACTTGCAAGGCGTTCGGTAGCATTGGACTTCATTTTTTTGTTCATGCTACCAGTGCCTCGTCGCTTCCCCTTTCGCTAGGTCATGTTGTGACCTCGAGTAAGCTTTACTCATTCAGCATCTATCGCATTTTTAAGACATGTGCGGTTCAAGATTGACTGCAGCCTGTCTGCTAGTCAGAGGTTGACGCAACGATTCTGGTTTCGAGTCCAAGGTAAATGCGTGATTGGAGCAAACTGTTGAAAAAAGTTGTAATCATTGGTGGCGGGATTGGTGGTCTGACCTTGGCCTTAGCATTGAAACAGCGTGGGATTGCGGTGACAGTCCACGAAAAATATGACCATCAACAGCATCACCAGACAGGTTTCCTGATCTGGAGTTATGCCATCGACTTACTTCAGAAACTTGAGGTTCCGGTACATCGGGTGGGAACACCGCTGGAAGTGTTCGAAGTGCACGGTCGTAGCGGACAGAAAATCAGTGAAATGCCGGTGGGCGAAATTTCGCGGTCGCATGGTGCTGATAGCTTTGAAATGAATCGCCGGCGGTTGATTGAGTGTATGTCCGAGCTGGTGGCTGAAGATCTGAAATTTGGCCACGAATGTGTGTCGGTTGAAACCAGACAGGAGTCCGCGGTTGCGTTCTTTGCTGACGGAACCTCAGATGAGGGTGATGTCGTGATTGGTTGCGATGGCGCGCACAGTGTTGTCAGGGCAGCTATTCACCCAGATGCCGAGTTGAAGATGCTCGATGCAGGGGGATGGATTGCTGTGATTGATCATCATCCCCCGTCGTTGCAAAAAAATCGCCACATGGATTTTTGGCAACCAGGGTGCAAGGCAGGCGTGGCCGATATTGGTAACGGTGAAACGCGTTGGTATGTTGCTTTCAATCATCGTTTGCCCGATGCTTCCAGTTCAAAAAAGCTGCAGATCAAGCAGGGTATGGTGGATATCCCAGAGGTGATTCAGCAGTGTATTTCAATGACGGATGAAGCACAGATGGTCTCAACGAAAGCAGGGGACTTGCTGGCGTTGGATCCTTGGTACCAAGGGCGGTTGTTGTTGATCGGAGATGCAGCACATGCCACTAGTCCGTATGCTGGGATGGGGGCGTGCACTGCGATTGCAGATGCGTGCTTGTTGGCTGAAATGCTTGATCAGAGTAACGATATTGAAAATGTTTTCATCGAATTCCAAAAGCAGCGAAAGCCCGTTGCGGATGCGGTGATCGAAGATTCCCGGCATGGGCTCGACATGTCTACTTGCCGATCGAGGTTTCGAAACTGGATAAGAGATTGGGGTTTGAGCCATATTCCGGATCACAAAATGAAGCAGATCGTTGATGCAATGGTGACGGGACGTTGAGTACTGTCGAACGGTTATCGTGCTTGATCGTGATAGTAAGGTCCGTTGTGTGCCCGGGGAATCTGTTTTTTCGAGTATTCGATATTTGTAATTCGGCCCGTGCTGTGATATTTGCAATCGCATTTTTGTGGTTGATGATGACTTGTTGCCACGCTGGCGATGGAATTGGCAAGCTGCAGTTCAATCGTGATGTGTTACGCATCTTGGGAGACCGTTGTTACGCATGTCACGGCCCTGATGAGCATTCGCGGGAATCCGGGTTGCGGCTGGACCAGCGTGCGGGAGCCTTGGGAACGAACGAAAAAGGTGGGGTGATTGTCCCTGGGCATCCAGAGTTGAGTGAATTCGTTCGCCGGATCGAAAGTGATGATCCTGACGAGATCATGCCGCCGCCATCTCACAAAAAGCCGCTGACTGTAGGGGAAAAACAGATCCTTCAACGCTGGGTTTTCGAGGGGGCTGAGTACCAGAAGCATTGGTCTTTTGTTCCGCCAGTGCGTCCTTTGTTGCCGTCTGTCGCCGTTGGCGATTGGTCAGAAAACCCAATTGACGCTTTCGTGTATGCACGAATGAGACAAGCTGGATTTTCTCCGGCAGTTCAAGCAGATCGAAATGCGCTTATCCGTCGAGTCACACTTGATCTGACTGGATTGCCTCCGACTGCAGAAGAGGTCGCTGCTTTCAAAAATGATGCTGGCAAGAATGCCTACTCGCGCCTCGTGGACCGCCTGATGAAAACGACTGCTTATGCCGAGCGGCGGGCTCAAGATTGGTTAGACCTTGCCCGTTACGCTGACACTCGGGGGTATGCCGACGATCAAACGCGGATTGTTTGGCCGTGGCGTGATTGGGTCATCCGAGCCATCAACCAGAACATGCCGTTTGATCAATTCAGTATCGAGCAATTGGCCGGTGACATGTTGCAGGATGCGACGGATGATCAGCGATTGGCGACAGGCTTTCATCGTAATGCCCCGCAAGCTAGAGGAATGACCTATCCGGTTGAAGAATATCGTATCAAGGGAGTGATAGATCGTGTGAATACAATCGGGCGAGTTTGGTTGGGCCTGACCCTTGATTGTGCTGAGTGCCATGATCACAAATTCGATCCCATTAGCCAGCGTGAATACTATTCACTGCTATCTATCTTTAACAATATTGAACACAGTGGAGCAGGCTTTCAACAGGGTGGGCCGACGATGGAATATCGGTTGCCACCATCAGAACGGTCCGCCCATGTGATTAAGCAACGGCAGTTGCTGCTGCAGCAAATCGACAACACCAGAAAACAATTACTGCCGCCAGAAAGCCTGCAAGCAAGTCAGGTTCTGGGCACTTGGAATGAACCGTTCATTCATGATGATCCAGCCCAGTTCTCATTGCAAAAGAATCTCACCATTGTCGCGACGATTCAAACAGACGCGGCAGTAGCGGACATCGTCTCAAAGTATGACTGGCGAGCTAAGCAACGTGGATATGTGTTTGGTATTGGTGGTGAAGGAGATGCCAATAGTTTACCCGGACACTTGTTTTTCTGGGTGTCATCCAGTCCGGATGTGTTTCGAGGGATCACCGTTTACAGCAGCATTCCCGTCAATGATGGGAAGGAACATCATGTCGCTGTTGAGTTTGTCGCTGGGGAATCAGTTCGCCTTTTCATTGACGGTGTCGAGGATTTTGCTGCAAAAGTGACCGGGGCGGTCCCAGAAACGATCAGCGTATCTGATCGGCCACTCGCCATTGGGTATGGCTACAACGGCGACCCGAGTCGGCCTGAATATCAATTTACTGGGAAGCTTAGTGATGTTCAGTTGAGTGATCAGGTGCTAGGGGATCAGATTTCGATAGGATCTGCAGGGAAGGAACTTGCGACACTGCGTCAGGCACTGGCGAAACTGCAGTCAACGGAGACAGAATCCCAAATCGTCGTCAAGGCGGTTCCCGTGATGCAGGAGTTGAGCGTGCCTCGCAAGACATTTGTGCACATCCGAGGGAATTTTCTCGACCATGGTGATCAGGTTGAACCAGCAGTTCCCTCTGCTTTCGATGTCGCAGACAGCTACCAGCCAGGAAATCGTCTTGAGTTTGCGCGGTGGTTGGTCAGTCGCCGGAATCCGATTGTTGCTCGCGTTGTAGTCAATCGGTTTTGGCAATCCTATTTTGGGCATGGTCTTGTCCGAACGCCTGATGATTTCGGGGTGCAGGGTACCGTGCCAACCCATCCATTGTTGCTTGACTGGTTGGCAACGGAGTTTGTAGCGAGTGGTTGGGACATGAAGCATCTAAATCGGTTGATTGTGACCTCGATGACTTACCGGCAATCTGCGAAAGTTCCTTTAAAGAGCAAGGAAGTAGCTCCAGATAACCTATTGCTCACGCACATGCCGCGAGTACGGTTGCCAGCGGAGCAGATTAGGGATCAGGCTTTGGCGGTGAGTGGGTTGTTGACCACGACGGTTGGCGGACCGCCTGTGTTTCCTGTGCAGCCGCCTGGGTACTGGAAAGAAAGGGTGCTTCCCGGAGAGTGGGTGAACAGCATAGGCCAAGATCGTCATCGCAAATCAATCTACAGTTATTGGCGGCGAATGGCTTTGCATCCAACGCTTGAGTTACTCGATGCTCCTGCTCGTGACAATTGTGTGGTGAAGCGTGAACTCTCCAATATTCCCACGCAAGCTCTCGTGCTGTTGAATGATCCCATCTTTGTGGAGGCGGCAAGGGGATTCGCTAGACGGCTCATTGAACAAGTCGATGGCGATGACGAGCTACGTATTGCAACAGCATATCAATGGTTGTTGTCCCGTTCGCCCGATCAGCAGGAATTGCAGCGAGTTCTCAGCTATGTTTCTAGCCAGCAGGGCATGTTTGCCACTGATCTGCCGGCGGCGAGAGCCATCACCACTGGTGACGCGAATGACAATCCAGCGCGACTGGCAGCATGGACGCTTGTTTGCGGTGCACTGCTGAATTGCGATGAGGCGTTAACACGACCATGAGAAAGAAACACACTGAGAATATTGGTTTGGCCCCGTTGCGTAGACGCATGTTTCTAAATGATGCGGCCTTGGCGTTCGGGTCGATCGCATTAGGAAGCATGTTGCCGAAATCTGGTGCTGCGATGGATCCCGTCGCTACGCAGGATGCCCTTGCTGAAAAGGATTCCAGAGCGGGTGTTCTTGCCGAATTGCATCGGCCAGCACGTGCCAAACGTGTGATTTTTCTATTCATGGCAGGGGGACCTTCTCATCTTGA
>Ga0315321_10000051_pt1 | contig 63841 bp, 76 predicted proteins | sample M180m21515metaG_FD_203464 | JGI IMG/M metagenome (GOLD analysis project Ga0315321, IMG submission 203464) | Ammonia-oxidizing marine archaeal communities from Monterey Bay, California, United States - M1 80m 21515 | ecosystem: Environmental > Aquatic > Marine > Intertidal zone | place: USA... | reverse complement strand
AAGAAAAAACTCTCTCAGAAGTCTACACAAGACTATAAAGACAAGTTTGAAAATTTTAAATAGGAGTTATATAAAAGATGTCACAATTTAAGCACACCAGTTGGGGTAGAACCCGCAGCCCAAAGAACATATTATCCAAACACAGAGCAGGGACTGACGCTCTAGGTACTGCGAAAGAAATAGTACATGGCGGTGACGCAGTTGATTGCATTACAGAAAACCAAAGATTTTTGCATGTTTTTGTAAAAGGTCTTGACAATACAGATGGAGGCGACCCTTCACTTGAGGTTTTTGGAATTACCCACGCCGCGGCCACGTTCAACGCAAATGGAACTGTCAATGCTTTTAGTGAGTTTGCCTTAACAAAGGATATTCACGGCGCCGCTGTATCTCTAGCAGCTGATGGTGCATTTGCTATTATACCAATCCTGGGGTTTGACAAGGTTAGATTTAAAATTAGCTCAAACGGTGCTAACGACAAAGTTCAGTTTTACGCAGCTTGTTCCACCTTCTAAATCACCTCAAAATTTTTTCCTTCCCTTTAAACAGCCCACAACTATTTACTTAGAGGCAAAATTATTTGCCAATGCATAAAAACAGAATTTTTTAGGAGTCAAAAGAATGTCAAACCTACTTGAGAGAGCCATTGTCGACGCAAAAGCGCTCAAAGAAGCCGCGTTGAAAAACGCAGAACAACTTGTAATTGAAAAATATTCAGAAGAAGTTAAAACTGCCGTCAATAATCTCTTGGAAGAGGCACCAGAGGACGAGATGGGCATGCCCGCCGACGCCATGGGTGACATGGACATGGGAATGGACGATATGTCTATGGAAGAGCCTGTAACAGAGGAAGAGCCAGGAGCAGAAGAGATTGCTTTAGATCCTGATTCCCTTATGGGCGGACTGCCCGACTCTTTTAAGTCGGATGATGACCAGATAATCAACATTAAACTCGATTCACTCGAAGCAGAATATGAGGATGAGAACGATGAAGGTCCATTTGCTAGCGGAGACGAGATTGGCGACGACGAGATTGGTATCGATATCTTTGATGACGAAGATATCGCTGCAGATGTTGACGTAGACACCACTCCTGACATGGATACCACTCCTGACGTCGACTCAAACATCGGAGTTGACATTTCTTCTGATATGATGCAGGAAGTTCTCGCCGAGATGGGAATTAATGAAGAAGAGATTGACCTCGACGAACTCATGGAAAGAGTTAGAGTTGATTTCGAACCACAAAAATCAGGTTGGGCAGGAACACCTGAACCTATGATGAGAGAATACGAATCGATGCTGCTTGCCAGAGAGCAAGACAGTGAAGTAAAAGAAGAGAACGAGGAACTTCGAAAGAACGTTGCCGCTCTTCAAAAAGAAAACAAGACTTTAATTTCTGCGGCAACAAAGCTTCAGAATCAGAACAAGAAATTTGACACAGCTTTTGATACTTTGCAAGAAAAGCTGGAAACCATGAATGTTTCTAACGCAAAGTTGCTGTATATAAACCAGGCCTTAGAGAATGCCTCCTTGAATGAGCGACAAAAAAGAAAAATTGTCGAAGCCATTTCCAAAGCCGAAACAGTACAAGAAGCAAAGATAGTCTTTGATACAATGAATGAAACTGTTACAACTACTTCAGACGTGAGGAAGAGTGCAACATTAAATGAAGTGGTATCGAGAAGGTCATCGCTACTTGTCGCGGCTCGTAATGAGCAACCAAACAAGGAAGCCAATCCTTTGTATAATAGAATGCAGAAATTGGCAGGGATAAAGACACAATAAATCTAAATTAAATTTATAGAAAAGGAGGTGATTTTATAATGTCTGTTTTACAAAAACTAACAGAGGGCGTCCAGCATCGCGATATGCAAGCTGAAGGCGCAGCTCTACTAAACAAATGGGAAGCTACCGGCTTGCTAGAGGGCCTTTCTCAAGGCCAAGCTAAGCAAGGAATGGCAGTTCTTCTCGAAAACCAAGCCAAGGAGCTTCTTCGCGAAGCATCCTCTATGGCAGCTGGCGATGTCGAAGGCTTCGCAGCAGTTGCTTTCCCAATCGTTCGCCGTGTATTCGGTGGATTGATTGCAAATGATCTCGTTAGCGTTCAGCCAATGAGTCTTCCAAGTGGATTGATTTTCTTCTTGGACTTCACTCATGAAACTTCTGGAGAGTCACTCTACGGCGGCCGCAAGGTTGCTTCCGAAATCGTTGACGGCGTTACTCCGGACGGAGGTTTTTATAACCTCGGCACAGGCAAGTCCAACGCTATCGTACGAGGCGCGGACGCAATCAGCCTTGCAAGTACAAACGAAGCAGTTACTGCTGCTAACGTCGGGAAGGACCAGGATTTTGACCCTGACCTCGGCGCACACGTTTTGATTTCTGCTGGCAGCGACCCGTTCGCAGCTGCAGGTATCGACCTCACAGCTGCCGAGTCCACTGCCGAGGCTAGCGCTCGTCGCCAGCTTGACCCAGGTGTTCCACAGGCTTTGTCACTACGCGTACTTGCCATCCAGGGCGTAGCCGCCGCAACAGGCACACTGCAGTTTGCTCTTAAAGACGGCATGGAAGCTGTAGTGTTCCAGTCAGACGGCGGCGCAATCTTTGGCCAAGCCGCCACCGACCACGATTTTCAGGCTGTTGTTTTTCGCACCATCCGAAGACTTACGAGTGTTGCAACAGAGTCCGTTAACGGTCTTAAGAGCATCAGCGGATTAAAGAGAATGGTTATTGAGCCAAGCGTTGTAATAGACTTGGGTCTACCAACACTCTACGGCCACGCGGATGCCGACACCACACAGGCTTCATTGGATGCCCTTACTGATGCAAACAAGGATGCCATCGTTGCAGAGATTGAGAGACTTAAAGCTCTTGGCACCGCCAACGCCGCTGTCGACGCGGTAAGCACTGCACAGTGGGGAGTTGAAGTTCATGGTGCAGCTTCGAGTTGTAGACTTGAAGGTCCCGCAAGAGACCAGCTTGCCACAGGCGGAGGCCTAGGTTCTATCGTTGGTGCTGATATATGGGCACTTGAAGAGCCTACGCCAGGAACTGGAAACTCTGGGTCTACTTCGAATAAGAATGCGATTGCAGAGATTGACATCAAGGTTGACAGCATCGCTGTTACTGCACAGACTAAGAAACTGAAGGCCAAGTGGTCTCCAGAGCTTGGTCAGGACCTCAACGCTTATCACAACCTCGACGCAGAGGTTGAGCTTACTGGTATTCTTTCAGAGCAGATTGCTTTGGAAATCGACCGTGAGCTTCTTGGTGAGCTTGTTCGCGGAGCAACCGCCGGTACTCGTTACTGGTCACGCGCTCCAGGTCTTTTCGTTAACTCGGAAGGTGTTGAGCAGGGCGCTAGTTCTGCAGCTCCTGACTTCACTGGTACTGTCAGTGAGTGGTATGAAACCCTCATTGAGACTATCAACGATGTTAGTGCTCAGATCCACAGAAAGACGCTCCGCGGCGGTGCAAACTTTGTTGTTTGTTCTCCTGAGGTTGCGAACATCTTGGAATTCACTAGTGGTTTCCGCGCAAGCGTAACTGCTGACCAGGACAGAGGCACCATCGGTGCTGTTAAGGCTGGTAGCTTGAGTAAGAAGTTTGACGTTTACGTCGACCCTTACTTCATCCGAAACGTTGTCCTCGTTGGGCGTAAGGGTAGTTCATTCCTCGAAAGTGGATATGTCTATGCTCCATACGTGCCATTGCAGGTCACGCCAACCATTTTCGGTACGGAAGACTTCGTGCCACGTAAGGGTGTTATGACCCGTTACGCCAAGAAGATGGTTAGACCAGATATGTATGGTCTAGTTATTGTACGTGGTCTCCTTGGTGAGTCCGGTGCAACAGCCTAATAGCTGAAAACAGCGATTAGATAAACTTAACCCCCGGTCATTAATTTGGTCGGGGGTTTTGTTTTTTCTGGCACTAGTTATTAGTGATTGTAATGATACACCCAGTTTCATGACATGATTATAAATGGTAAAACCAATGGAGGGTTATAAAATGGGTACAAAAAGAGTAGGGCTGGCGAGAGTCCAGTCATTAATGGAGAATTTGAAGAGAGAAATCACTCTCGGAGCAGGAACTGGTTTTCAGGGCCTTGCTCTCGGCGCTCAGGCCGTTGCCGCAGCCGGCAACGCCCAGGGAAACGCCGGAGCTATTGCTGCATTAGGCGGTGCAGTTGTTTTGGTCTCTGGCGGCGATGGCACCAAGGGAGTTGTTCTTCCAGCACTAGCTGATGTTGCAGACGGCCATATTTATCTTATACAAAACAATGCGGGAGGCACTTTGGAAGTGTATCCTGCATCTGGTGATAAGATTTTACCGGCCGCCGATAACGCTGGCATCACTGTAGCTACAAACGCCATGTTGGTTGTAGCTAAAGCAGACGGCGTTCAGTGGGTTGGGTTTGAGCCAACTGTAGTAGCTGCTTAATAAGATTTAGCAAATCTTCTAAAAACCCCCTTCCAATCCTGGTTGGGGGTTTTTTTATATCCAACCTATTTATTATATAACACGAAAGGATATTCCCATGGGAAAGAAAGCAAGAAAATTAAGAAGCCCAAAATATGCAAACAAAGCATCGGCACTTAGAGACACATTCGCAAGACTGCGAGGGCAAATAACAGAAACAGTAGAGACAGTAGTAGAGGCGCCAACAGAGATTGCCACGAAAGCTGTTGAACCAGCACCGGAAGAAACAAAGCAAAACCCTAATGCTCTAAAGTTCATAAAGGAAGATAAGGAAACCCAGCTTGAGGAGCCCAACGTTGAAGCGCCCAATCTAGAAAAGCCAGAGACAATAATTAAAACGACTCCGGCAGTTAAGAAAACTCCTACAACCAAAAAGACTACTTCTAACACGCCAAAGAAAACTACTTCTGCAACACGCAGGCGCCGCACTACGAAAACAAAATCATAAGCCTAGGTTAATTGCTAGCCTCAACAACTATTTATATTGATAAACTATATTTAGCGAGGGACAAAAATGTCTGTACCTACATTAACACCAGCAAGTACACTGCTTGCAATTGTCTTGCCGGCTACGGGCTCAACATATAACGTTAACAGCACGGCGCCGTATAAGATATACTCAGATGAAGACTCACCTTTGTATTCTTTGCAATTCCTAACTGGAGCAATGGATCAAGTATCATATGTATACAAGAAACTCGGCGGAGACGTTCTGGATTTAGAACTGACAGAGGGCAACGTGTATGCAGCTTACGAAGAATCGGTCCTAGAATATTCCTACCTTATAAATGTCCATCAGGCGACGAACATACTGTCAGACGCACTTGGAAACACAACAGGGTCCTTTGACTCGGACGGAAACATTCTGCCAGGAGCGTTATCTTCATCTCTTGAAGGGGGCCATGTTGCACTGAAGTATCCCAAATTTGATTATAGCATGACTCGACGCGTCGCAAATGGTATTGGCTCGGAAATCGGCCTGAACGGCTCAACACAGTTCTCTGCATCGTTTAACGTAATTGTTGGAGAGCAAGACTACGACCTTCAGCGAATAATAGAGACCTCGACAGAACATTCAAGTACTGTCGCTGGCAAAAAGGTTCTTATAAAGAAAGTGTATTACAAGACGCCCCACGCAATGTGGAGATTCTTTGGCTACTACGGTGGGTTAAATGTTGTTGGTAATATGCACAACTACGGACAGTTCTCAGATGACTCAACGTTTCAATTGATTCCTGCCTGGCACAACAAAGCACAGGCCCAAGCATTTGAAGACGCCATTTATACTAGAATGTCTCATTGGTCATATGAATTGAAAAATAACAAACTTAGATTGTATCCTATCCCACAGACGGCTATGCAAGCAAAGATGTGGGTCGAATTTTCTGTACCGCAAGACGTGTGGCAGAATGATGACAAGGCTACTGACGGTGTCAACAACATGAACACGCTGCCGATCGGAAACTTACCTTATGAGAGTATCAATTCAATAGGTAAACAGTGGATTCGCCGATTCGCTTTATCTTTATGCAAGGAGACCCTCGGACAAATACGCTCAAAGTTTGGAACGGTACCCATACCAGGAGAGTCGGTCACGCTCAATGGCGCCGCTTTAATCTCCGAAGGTAAGGACGAGCAGCAAAAGCTAAGAGAAGAGCTTAAAACCACCTTGGCGGAGCTTACATATGCTAAGTTGGCAGAGCAAGACGCCAACATGCTTGATAATACCGAAAAGGTACTCGATAAAGTACCGAATTACATTTTTGTAGGATAACTTTTTATGTCAGATGATAACAAATGGTCACAACCGGACTCTCCACCTCCTCCACTCTTTGTTGGAGAGAAGGAAAAGAATCTAGTAAAGCAAGTCAACGACGAAATTATAGAAAGAGTTGTTGGGCAGACAATTGTATACTATCCAATAAGCTTGGAACACACAAATTACCATGATCTTTATGGAGAAGCCGTAAAGAAGAACTTTCACAACCCTGTTCGAGTGTATGCAATGGTAAAATATGAATCTCAGACAACAACTGTAACCCCGATGGGCGTCGACAGGATTGAACGAATAAACGTCGCGTTCCACAAGCGCCGCTTAACAGAAGACCAGAACCTTTTCGTTAGAGAGGGGGACTTTATTCAATATGGGGTGCACTTCTATGAGATATTGACTCTTGAGGAGCCAAAATGGCTGTTCGGACAAGTAGAGTCAAGCTTTGAGATAGCAGCATCGTGTGTAAGAGCAAGAGAAGGGCTGTTCAATGTCTGAAATTAACAACAAATACGACAAAATATACTTTGACCCATCGACTATCGAAACCATTGACCGCTCAGTGTATGGGTTCATCAGAGATTTAAAGCTTTACGCAGATACGAATAAGGGAAGAATAGAGGTGCCAGTACTTTGGGGTACGGCAGAGAGAGGATTCCTAACGAAAGAAGCTAAAGAAGCTAGAGACCAGCAAGGAGCCTTGATATTTCCAGTAATCACAGTAAGGAGGACGGGTATAACCAAGCCTTCCCCTGGTTCCGGTATATTTATAGGTAACGTGCCACCAAACTCTGACCACCAGGGAGGTTCTCTTCCTGTAATGAGAATCATAAATCAAGAAAAAACCTCCAACTTCGCAACAGCAGATGCAAAAAAGAAGCACGGAGATGAAAACCGCCCTAGAAACAACAAAAAGATTGTTTATAAGACAGTCAGCGCCCCTATGCCAGTGAATGTCGAAATGATGTATGAGATAAACATCAGAACCGAGTTTCAGCAACAAATGAATGAGCTAATCTTGCCGTTTGTTACAAAGCCGGGCACAGTGCGCGCCATAACGTTAACTCATGCAAAGCACAGATACGAAGGGTTCATTGATGGTCAATATCAAATCGGAGACAATCTAGATAACTACAACAATGAAGAGCGCAAGTTCGAATCGAAGATAAATTTAAAAGTTATTGGATATTTAATTGGTGAAGGAAAGAACGGAGAGAAACCATTCTTTTCAGTTCGAGAGAACGCAGTAGAAATCAAGCTTCCCAAAGAAAGAGTAATTATTGATCCGAAAGAAATAGATAAATACAACCTTTAAAAAATAACAAAAACGTTATATTATAATAAATAAATCAATCAACATTATAGAAAGGAGACATACCATGTCACAAGAAATTGATAACCAACAAAAAGAGAATGAAGCTGCCGATGCAGAGGTCGTAGAGGTATCTTGGGAGGATGCGAAAGAAACAGTAGAAATTAGGAAAATGCTGTTAGAAACACAGCAATACCTGTCGCAAATGCTCTTGGAGCACGAAAAAAGAAAGAGTTCTCTACTCAGAAACGTAGAAGAGCTGGAGAAAAACCTGTATGAAACAGCCACGGCCTTACAGCATAAATTCGATGTCAACCCAGAGTGGACTTACGAGTTTAAGCTGCCTACGCAAGAAGGGGAGAAGGCTTACTTTATTCGCAAAGTCGATTCATAGAAACTACTTATACTTGTAGGCCCCACAGCTACATAAGAAGTTAGGAATTCGTAAGGTTTCTAATTAAAAACATACGCGACATGGGAGTGACAAATGTTTAGGACGAGTGACATAGGAATAGCAGCATATTTGCAATTAAAAGGCTTCAAGATTAAAGAATGCAAGAGACTAGAAACTGGAAAGTTTCATTTCTCTTTTGAAGACCCGGAAAACCAGTGTCCTTCAATATCGTTGGAATTTTTAGATTCCGATTTTTGTCGTTTTGACAACATCGTGCGCAACCTCAAGAAAATCCTCTTCTCTTGAGAAAACTAAAAACTATTTACAACGCCTGTTTGTTTTATATTCTTTAAGACCTTTTTTCACCTAGCATTTTTTCACCTAGCATTTTTTCACCTGATATATTTTACTGAATAATGTTTTTTTAATATAATTTAAAAAGAACTGTTAATTGCCAACTGAGGCAATTCATAAAGCTATATATAGGAGAAATTATAATGGCAAAATCAAAAATTAATCAAGGGCAGATTCAAAAACTCGTTTCAGATAACGCCCTCAAAACGATTGCAATCGATATCACCGGTTCAGCAGTCCACTCAACAGTCGTCGCGACGGACGAATTTATCGTCCAGGCGGCTTCAACCGCTCAAGCGAAAAGCGTAACAGCTGCAGCAATGCAGAACTACTTCTCTAACACCGACCTCGTCGCAGCAGAAGACAATGTATCTTATAAGCTTGTTTTCGCTTCAGGATCTGGTGACTCACAAGTTCTCAAGGTCGACGACGATACTCTGACTTGGAACCCGGCTCAGGAGCTGATGACCATGGCAGGAGGTGCACTTCAATCCGATAAATTCAATATTGCAGGTACCTCAAATTACCTGAACATCCAATCGAGTGACCTGACAGTGATCGCAGCTGCAGATATTCATCTCGACCCAACAGGCGGCGCAGTTAATATAGATGGTAATCTTGTTTCTTATGCTGACGGCACGGACAATATCGGTGACCCAGGCGGCTTCGTAGCCGGCACTTCAACAGATATTAGAACTAACATCGTGTCCGGCCAGACTATCTCGATGTCTGACTCTCAGAGCCAGGCAATTCTTTTCGGCTCAAGCCTGTCAGCCGGCTCTGGAGCGTCAGCACCTTCCGGGATTACAACAAGTACCTTGCAGTCTGTAAGTCTCAGCGGCTTCAGTTCTGATAGGTCAGGTACACTACCCTTCAGTGGCAATAGTGGTGCTTCTGTATCCGCTGGTACTGTTATGTCACTTGAGGACAGCGGCGGAAACAAGTTTTTCTTTGTTGTGGTCGAGGATTACACAGGTGGTTCTAGTAGCACTACCATGAAGATTCATGCTCTTAGCAACATCAGTGGCCACTCTACCTCAGTTTCATCAATCAGCGATATTAAACAATACAGTTCGATATCAGGAAGCGGCGGCTTGTCTGGCGTTTCTGCGAGTAAGGGTTCCCTGTTTTCTTACACTGACGGAAGCTCGCCTGCAAACAACTTTGTCTTTGAACTGGAGGCAGCTGTTAGTTCTGGTAACGCATGGGGCTTCGTTGCTGACCCGAGAGATGATTTGAGTGATGGTTCTTCTTTTACTTCGGATAGTTCTTTTGCAAGCTCTGCGATTAACGGATCCGAGACGGTAAGAAACGCATGGAAAACTCTTTACGTAGACGACGCTGTATTTGCCGGCGCAGTTTCTGGCATAACAACCATTGCGGCCTCTAGTAACGCTACAATAGAAGGCATCGTTTCTGGTGCTGCAGGTACTTTCGACGCGCTAGCGGGTACATCCCTTGCGCTCCAGTCTGGTGGCATCACCGCCGCTGGTGCAATTGCTGGCGCCACAACCATTGATGCATCAGGCGACCTAACGGTTGGCTCTATAACAAATACAGAGTTTACTGTTGATGCAAGTGGTAACACTGATATTGATGGTACTTTGAATGTCGAAGGAGTACCAACTTTCCAGGCTGGCGCAGTCTTCTCCGGTGGTGTCACAACCGCTAATGCGATCGCCGGCGCAACAACCATTTCAGGTTCTGGTCAATTTTCGATGTCCCACATCGATCTCGACGGAACTCTCAACGCTGGTGGTAAGGTCACTGTAGTTGGTGTCTCTGATCTAGATGGCGGCGTCAACGTCAATGATGACTTCACTGTTGATACGGATGGTAATGTTGTTGGTGTTGCTGGAACGCTTAGTGGACTTGCGTCCCTCGATGGTGGCGTCAACGTCAATGACGCCTTGACAGTCAGTACTGCTGGCGCAATTTCTGGCTCATCAACGCTTCATAATAATGGCGCTGTCACTCTTGGAGCAACTCTAGCGACGACGGGTTCTATCACTTCTGGTGGTGGCATCGTCGCCGGAGGCGCAATATCTTCTGCAACAAGTATTGATGGCTCAGGTGATCTTACCATGGGCACAATCACAATGACCAACTTCTCAGTTGGCGCAGGTGGCGCAGTCTCAGCCGAAGCATCTGGCACAGGCCTGGCCGTAACACACAATGCAACTGTCGGCGGTAACCTTACCGTAACTGGTGACCTTACCATAAACGGCGCCACGACAACGGTTGAAACCACAAATCTTCTAGTGGAAGATAGTTTGATTGAGATCGCCCGCGGCAATAGCGGCTCTAGAGCATCCAATGCAGGCGCTGGTCTGTATATTTCTGGATCTACACTCGGAGCGGACATCTCTTTGGTCGCCGCGGCCGACGGTGGGCGCTTGAAGGCTAGTGGTTCAACTGCTGGTTTCGACATCCAGACTGGTGGTGACTACGCAATTAACAACGCTTCTGTCCTTAGTGCAACAACTCTCGGGAGTTCTGTAGTTAACTCAAGCTTAACTTCTCTTGGTACGCAAGCAGAAGCTCTGGTTATGGGCAGCCAAGGCATTACTGGCTGTGGTTCGATTGCTGGTGCAACAAGTATTGATGGCAACGGTGACCTTACCATGGGTACAATCACAATGACTGGCTTCTCTGTCGACGCTGACGGCGACACTTCTGTCAAGACACTTGATGTCAACTCTGGAGGTATTACAGATGCCGGCGCAATCGCTGGTGCAACTACTATTTCTGGCTCTGGTCAATTATCTTTGGCAGTTGGAATTAGTGCTGCAAACGAAAACTTCACTGTAAGCAGTGGAGGTGCCGTTGTTGCTGTTGGTATCAACGCCGGTGGCGCCATTTCTGGCGCTACGACCATCGACGCTTCTGGTGACCTAACGGTTGGCTCTATAACAAATACAGAGTTTACTGTTGATTCGAGTGGTAACACTGATATTGATGGTACTTTGAATGTCGAAGGCGTACCAACTTTCCAGGCTGGCGCAGTCTTTTCTGCCGGTGTCACAACCGCAGGTGCAATTGCGGGAGCAACAACTGTTTCTGGTTCAGGCCAGTTCTCAATGTCTCACATTGATTTAGATGGTACTTTGACCGCCGGCGGCATTGTATCCGGTTCGAGCTTCCTTGATATCAATCATGGCAAGTTGAGAATTGGCGGAACCGCGGTTACCGCAAACGCGTCGGAACTCAATTTACTTGATGCTAGCGAAGGCTCTGATATAGCTCTGGCAGCTGCAGACGGTGTCCTCTTCGCGGATGCTAGTGACAGTGGTACTAACCACTTGATGAAGAAGGCGACAATGCAAAACATTGCTGATTTGTTAGGCGCAGGCGACGGGTTACAAGTTAACGACTCAACTGCCGCAATCTCAATCAGTTACCAACTTCAGCATTTCTCGGGCTCTACTGGTTCTGCTGGTTTGTATGCTAGTAGTTCTGGTCCCACCAACTTGCAACGAGTTGGTTCGTCTTACAGCGGACTGTACGCCCCACTCGACGAAGAAATCGTAGTTGGGTCACTTCAAGTTTATTTGAATGGCATGTTGCAGGTCAAGTCAGGCTCCATCGCTGGTACTTTCGACTATGAGCTTCTGACTTCGGGTTCAACCGCAAACAAATTAGTCAAGTTTGCAGAAGAGCCAGAAGATGACGATGCAATCATAATCCAGTATATCAAGAAGTAATATAGCCCACCTAGTTCTTGAATTTCCTACCTCAGCCCGCCTTTTTGGCGGGCTTTTCTTTTTCTTCTTTCCGTTAGAACATACAAAAACTATTTATTAAGTAAAATAACATTTGTATGTCCCCCTCAAAAAGGAGAAGATAATATGGCATCTAGAAAATTTAGATTTGTTTCACCAGGAGTCTTTCTTAAAGAGATAGATAATTCCCAACTTCCTGGCCAGGCACCGGGTATCGGTCCGGTCATTATAGGTCGCACCAGAAAAGGCCCAGCGATGAAACCTTATAAAGTAAAATCATTAGAAGAATTCGAGAGAGTATTTGGTAAACCAATGCCCGGGAATGAAGGGGATGACCCCTGGAGACAGGGTACTGATCTCTTGGCAGAATCTTATTTGCCGTATGCAGCGAAAGCTTACTTATCAGCAGGAATAGACTCTCCAGTGACAGTCGTGCGTCTCGCCGGCGTCCCCGGTGAAGATTCAGTTGCAGACTCTGCAGGTGAGCCAGGTTGGAAAGCCACAAACGCATGGGGACTGTTCATGTTCGCATCAAGCTCTGCTGCGACGATGGCAGCGTCTTCTCCAAAGCTTGAGCTGGCGGGTGTCTTTTATGGTACCTCGGCTGATTTCCAGATAAAACTGAAAGGCCAGTCACTTTCAGGTTCAACCACTCACACAGCTGATCCAGGAACTCCTGTTTTATTTAGTTCAACGTCAAATCGGCTAAGTTTGATGCTGTCTGGTTCAAGCAGTAGAACAAAAGAAGTAAAGTTTTTAGCAGAAGAGATAAGAAAAGATTTCAATACAAACCCAGTGGCTACAAATTCAAGAATAATGACACCAGCGTCTGAAACTCTTGCTGATGAATACTGGCTCGGAGAAACATTTGAAGAATCAATCAGAAAGTTTGAATCTTCAATAACCGACTCCAACAAACGCGCCGCAGTAGTACTCAAATTAGATGACGAGATGGCAGTGTTCCGTTCTGCAAAGCATTCTTTAAATGCAGCTAGAACTGGATGGATTGTCGGGAACGATACAGCGATGGACAATTCCACGTTCAGTGTGGCTTCTCAGCAAAAGCTTTTTAGATTGATTGCAATCCAAGAAGGTGCAGAGGCTAACTCAAACTTAATCACCGCAATAGAGGATATAACTATTCCACGTGAAGGTGAGCAGGGAGATAGACTCTATGGCACCTTCAGTGTTGTAGTGAAGAGAATAACCAGCACTCGTTTGGAAGAGATTGAAAGATTCGATAATTGCAACTTAAATCCTAGTTCTGATAACTACGTCGCAAAGATGATTGGTGATCAGTACTTTGAGTGGTCCGCAACTGAAAAAAGAAACAAGCTGTACGGAACGCACCCAAATATTTCTGAACTTGTACGAGTGGACATGGACAGGATATTCGACGCAGGACAAGGACCATCCAACAAAGAAACCGTTCCTTTCGGCTTCTTGGGTCCAATAGTTCCAAAGACTCTCACGGATGATGCAAACGCTAGCGTTATAGATTTCGCTAAGGCTACGGCTGGCCACTGGATAGACAGTAATGTCGCGTTGAATACTGTTCTCGGTCTTACCGCTTCATGGGGAGAGTTTCCGCTGGTCATAACAGGGTCTTCTGATTCTGGGTATTACATGGGAGCCACGCCTTACAAGAGAACTTATGTCTCGGGCAACGCTGCACAAGTGTCGGAAGAAATAAACCCGGGCTATTCAGACCACACTCGTAGATTGGCAGACCTCGATGTAGCCAAATTAACTACGGACCAGGATGACGGCACGGCAACAGCGAACATCACAGAGCATGCATTCAGCTTCTCAATGGACGAAGTTGTCCTAGTGCCATCCCCTGTTAACAATATAGCCACAGCCAGTATAACAAGAGCTTCTGAAGTATCGGTCGCTCGATATGAGTCGGGTTCCAAGAACGGTACCTTCTCGACTGCAGTAATCACGCTTTCGGGACAGTTAACTGACAACGCGACATTGGTATTATTGTCTGCAGACGGAACTTCGGTTTCTTATCGCGCTGCCGGAGGCAATAGTCAGGCCTCCGGCGACCTTACTTTCAACAGAACAAACGGAACACTTGCAGCTGCAGGTCTCAAGTTGGCGATCGAACATACGAATGGGCACGCCGGAAAGATTCTGGTATCCGTCGACGGCGGCGTTGTGACTTTGACCCAAGGTACCACCGGTACCACCGGTGACAAAGACATTAGTGGCACCTTGCGAGGTACTGCTAACGCCACTGTGCCAGCCAAGTTCACTGGAGGGGTAAGCCCTGCTAGTTTTTCCGGTGTCCTCGCAGCAGCCTCTGGTAAAGCGTCCGCGCTTCGACCATTGACAGAAATTGTAAAGGGATTCCATGTCCCTCTAGCTGGCGGCTTCGACGGAACAGATATAACTGAAGCTAACCCATTTAACAACAACACGTTAAATGGAAAAACAACCGCTAACTCTTATGCATACGCGTCAGTCGACCGAGCAATTGAATTGGTCAAGGATGCTGAAGCAATTGAGCACAACCTAGCCCTATTGCCAGGTATCACAAACACTTCGCTTACTACTAAGTTAGTTAGAGCGTGTGAAGCGAGAGGAGACTCACTGGCCATCATAGACTTGCCAAGTGTTTATGTTCCTCCTTCGGAAGATGCATGTGATAGTTTCGACAAGAGAATACAGACAACACCAGAGAAGGCTTCAGCTGCTCTCGTGAAGAGACAATTGAATTCTTCTTACGGTGCTGCTTACTATCCTTGGTGCAAGATTAGAGATGATCAGAACTCAAGGGATGTGTGGGTACCACCTTCAGTTGTTGCTCTCGGCGTCATGGCTTACACCGAAAAGAGAGATGAAGTCTGGTTCGCACCAGCCGGATTCAATCGAGGCGGCCTCAATCAAGGAAATGCAGGAATTCCTGTACTTCAGGTATCTGAGCAGCTTCTATCGAGAGATAGAGACACTCTATATGAGGCAAACATTAACCCAATCGCATCTTTCGTATCGGAAGGATTGGTTGTGTTCGGACAGAAGACGCTCCAGTCGACTCAGTCGGCCCTAGACAGAATCAACGTTAGAAGGTTGTTAATCTTCATCAAAAAGGTTGTCTCTAGAATATCGAACAATCTTCTCTTCGAGCAGAACGTACAGGAAACTTGGAACAGATTCATCAACGCTGTCGTACCGGAACTTCAAAGCATAAAGACCCGATTTGGCCTTTCTGATTTCAAGGTTGTCTTGGATGACACTACAACCACCCCGGATTTAGTAGACAGAAATGTGATGTACGCAAAGATTTTCTTGAAGCCAGCGCGCTCCATAGAATTCATTGCAGTTGACTTTGTAATAACAAACACCGGCGCCTCTTTTGATGACTAAAAAAAAGATGCGACGTAACTATATACTATTAGGAGACCTATAATATGTCAGGAAATAACTTTTGGACACAACCAAACATCGAGCCAAAAAGAAAGTTTAGATGGCTCTTGTACTTTGCAGGAGCACCACAGTTTATAATCAAATCAGTAACGAAGCCTTCTTTTCAGGTAGGCTCATCTGCACATAACTTTTTGCAGCATCAGTTTCATTTTCCTGGTAGAGTTACATGGCAGGACATTAGTGTCACCTTGGTCGACCCAGTCAACCCAGACGCCACCGACTCCTTGTATTCAATCATAAAGTCTGCAGGTTATGTTTTGCCAACAGAGGTTCTAGACGACGACGCAGGTAAAAGAACTATATCCAAAAAGGCCATGGTTGAGAGTTTGGGCAACTTTATAAGAATAGACCAGATATCAGCTGAAGGTTCAAACGAAATTATTGAATCGTGGAGAATCAATAACCCACAAATAACTTCAGTTAACTTTGACAGCTTGGACTACACCTCAGATGACGGCATTAACATTCAAGTTGGAATAAAGTACGACTGGGCGGAACTAAACCCTGCAGAAATCACCGTTAAGAAGGGCGGAGTTTGGACACCCAGTGTAAACCCCACACCAGGTAATACCGACAACAATTAAGTCTTAAAGTATTAACCATTGCCTGTTACAATATATAAAAAAGAAAGCGAGTAATAATGACTAGAAATTCTAGAAAGTTAAAACCACAAACCAACTCTGAGTATAAAGAGTCCCCCAAACAAGAAGAACAAAAGGAGCCTGAGGTACCCAAGCCTCAGGCGCCAAAACAACCAGATAACCCTTTTGGATTATCTTTTGTTGTTCCAACTGAATTTGTTGACCTGCCTTCCTCGGGAAACTACTATCCGCTGACCAGTCCACTTTCTGCAGTGGAGAGGGTAGAGATAAAGCACATGACCGCGAAAGAGGAAGACATTCTGTCCTCTGTGACCGAATCTGATTCTAGTGCTTTTGAAAAGCTGATTGATAGTCTCCTCTTGGATGATAATTTAAGTGCGGACATGTTCCTAGAAGAAGACAAAATGGCTATCCTTTTGAAGGCTAGGACGACCGGCTATGGCAACGTGTACGAATCCGTAGTGATGTGCACAGGTTGCAACGAAAGGACAAAACACGTTTTTGATTTGTCAAAAGTTTCAAAAACCAAGATAGACGAAACAGAGATAGTTTATACACCGGAAACAAACACATTTAGACATATATTAAAGATTTCAGATGTTGAGGTTGAACTAATAAACCTCACACCTGAGTATGAAAAAGAACTGGAAGAAGATAAGAAACAAAAAGAAAAGTATAACCTTCCATTCAACTATACACTAGCGTTTTTAGATAAAACAATAGTATCAGCTAACGATATCACTGACAGAAAGCTTATCAAACAATTGATTGATGTTCTTCCTGCCTCTGATGCAAAGCAGATACTTAGATTCTATAGCGCTTGTCGGCCGACGCTGAGTACAATACAAGAGGTGTCGTGTGAGGTCTGTAAAACCAAGACTGAAAGAGAGGCGCCTATCTCTTGGGCCTTTTTTCGTACCGACATCTAACTACATCAAGAACGTCGTATACGAGGAAATTTTCTTTTTATTGAAAGAAGGAAACTTTTCGTTCACTGAAGCGTACAACCTACCAATCGGACTCAGAAAGTGGTTTGTCAGTAGAAACCTAGAAGACATCTCAACTGAGCAAGAGTAATAATCGTTGAAGCGTGCTAATTATACTGTAGTATCAATACTGCTGCTAACGTTTAACGGAGATTGACAATGTCAAAACACGACGACCCCAAAAGACCAGGTATAGTCTCCAAAGCCGGAGAAGCTGCCAAAGGAGCGCTAACACCAGCAGCCGCCCAGAAGCTCATTGCGAGAGTTAAGCAGCTAGAGGAGCAACTTCAAGAGTCGAAATCAACTTACGAGGTCGACGCCCCTGGTCTGACCATGTTGGGTAATATTGACGACAAAAGGCTGAAAGTCATAGACGAAACCCTCAAGAGGTTAAACGCAACTGGCCTCACCTTCGCCCCAGGAGGAAAAACAAACGCTGCACTAGAATCTGTCGCAAGCACTTTTGACAGAATGACGGGCAATGCGGGCATGGGAGCCAAAGCGGTCGAAGAGTTGACCCAGAAATTCGCTCAATTCGGTGTCATGACTGAAAACATGAAAGGCGGCCAAGAGCTAGCAGAAGATTTTGCAAACCAAGCCGCGGCCCTTGATCGTCTGGGTCTAGGCTTCGGAGAATATACCAAGAACATGGACTTGGCCATGAACATGTTCAACCTTTCGTCGGATAAAGTAAAAAGCCTAAACCAAGGGCTGTTCGATTTCGCTGAACAGATGAAGATGATGCCATCGGTTGTATCACAAAACTTCCAATTGGTCGCCAAATCATTGTCATATGAAGCTCCTAAGGTAGCGGAGCAGTTCAAAAAAATGCAAAGACTCAGTCAACAAACTGGCGTCTCTATCGGCACGTTCATGGGTGGTATGGGTGAAAAGCTAGATACTATCGGCGGAGCAGCACAATTCACTGGACAACTTAATGCTATATTAGGGCGAAATGTCTTCAGCCCAAATCAAATTCTCATGATGGACGAAGCAGAGAGAATGGTAAAGATAAGAGAAGTCTTGCAAGAATCTCCAATCTACAACGAAATAGAAAGCGGCGGAAAGCTAGGCAAGTTTGCTTTGAATACCATTTCAAAGCTTACAGGTTTCAGTAAGGAAGATACAAGAAAGTACATACTAGGAAAAGAAAACGACGGTTCCTTGAAAACGCTTATGGCCAAGAAGGCTTCAGGAGGCAGAGTCACTGGTGGCGAGACAAAAGATGGTGACAAGGCCGCGGCCGCTAAACAGTTTTTTGGAAAAGGAGACTCTAAAGCTTTAGAAAATAGTTTAGAAAGATTGGCCACTGTAATAAAGAATGTGTCCCTGAATCCATTCGATCGGGCCTTCGTAGAGGATAGGGCGAAGATGATGCCGAAAACCAGGGGGGGCTTAATCGCGGAAGACACACTGCAGAGCATGGCGCTTCAAGGTTTAGCTCGATTTGGCACCGATACCGACATAGAAGAAAGCCTGGGAATCAAAAACATAAAGGACCTCGATGCCGACTCCTTCAGGCGCTCCCGTTTTCGCTTTTCTCAAGTAGGCGATTTGGTTAAAAAGATTCAAACCATGGACGAAGGCGATGACAAAACGCAGTTCCAAGAACAGCTACAAAAAGTCCTCAGATTGTCTGGCGCTAAAACCATGACCACGAAGCAGGAAAAGGATGCATTCAAACAGCTGCAGCAAATGACTAGGGGCGACACCAAGTTTGTTCCGGCTTCCGAGCAGGATGATGAAGTTACATTCAAGGAACAGAAATTTATTGACCTCACCCCCAATATTGCGGGCTTGAAACGCCAAGCGCTTGAGATCGCCCGAAGAGGTGAACTTGAAGGACCGTTGTCTGAAGGTGATACACCATCCAAACCCGTGCAAAAAATAGGGAAACAAACTGAGGCTGCAGTTAAAACCCGGCTCCAACGCAAAATGAGAAAGGAAGAAGCAAAAAAAGACGAAAGTGCTTCTGTTGATGGGTCTAAGACTCAATCACCCGACGATATCACCTCAGTACTTGAAAGCGCGATCGTGTCCGCCTTTAACAACATGAAATTTATAATCAACTTAGGCCCGGGCCAACCGGATATGATAGTGAACGCCGGACTCAAAGGGGAAGGTCTGACGTCATGATAAACCAAGGAGAAAATATATGAGCGATTACTTTCATGAAATAGCAAAAAGAAATTCTGAAATTGGAGAGATAAAGTTCAGCTCTATAGCAACGGGTGAAACGATTAGTTTTCCAGCGTTTATAACGAATTTTAACGACAACTTCACGATTGGGTTCGGAGGAGAAACAACGTTCGGAAGAAACGATCCAGTTAAACACTACCAATCCACGTCCAGAACGATTCAGGCTGCCTTCGATATAGTTGGAGTAAACGAAGAGCAAGCTATTGACAATTTTCGAAAGTATGGTAAACTAATACAAATGTGCTACCCAGTGTACAGTTCTCCCATAGGAAACAGTAATAACGCACGAACAATTAAAGCTCCACCTTTGTGGAGAATAAAGTATGCAAACTATATTAGCTCTCCCACCGGCGCAGGCCTTCTTGGTGCTTTGAGTGGAATGAGTTTCAATCCGGATTTTAGAGATAAGGGACACTTTATAACTAAAAACAACAAACTGATACCAATCATATACAGTTTAAGTATAAATTTTCAACCATTGCACGAGGTTCCACTCGGGTTTGACCAGAACGGTAATTTCCTGGCACAAGGTTTTCCGTATGGGTACGGAAACTCCAACACCCAGGGCACAATTAAGCCGTGAGATTAAAGAAGAAAAGAGGATAACGACATGACAGAATGGAATAAATACGGATTCATATACAATAACTCGGACGAGACTTATCGAGACTTTATGAATAGAACAGGCGCCACATCGATAAGGCATTTTGGCTTAATAACTTATGGCGATCCATCGCAAGAATCCTTTCTTAGTGAAATAGAGATAATGCAACACCTTTATTCAACAGGGGACAGCCTAAGTAAGATAGCTTATAAATATTACGGCCAGGCTAAATACTGGTGGGTCATCGCTTGGTTTAATTCGAAACCAACTGACTTCCACTGCAATAACGGAGATACAATTCTTGTCCCATTACCCCTGGAGGCCGCGATTGGACAGGCATATAACGCGAGTGAATTATGAAATTGAACCTTTTAACGCCGCAGGCGTATTTGCAATACACACTATTCAAACAGGGACTAGCGACCGGCCAAAGTTCTTTCGGAGGCAACACCGGTTTCCAAAAGAAAGTCGCCCTTGCTAAACTGTCTGGAGCATATAAACCCTCTTGTGTTATATCAAAGATTAAAAACCCATCCGGGCACGGAAAAGATTATCGACTAGAAAGAGACTTTTTAAATATTGAAAATCACAAGCTTTCTCTTTTGGTGCCAGAGATACGATTGTACAGGGTGGAAGGAAAGCAATATACGCCTTTCTATTTTCCGGTAACAACTGATTATAATTTTACCACCAATGGTCAATATGACAAGACTAGAGCATTCTCTGCAAATTCGGCAGTTTTAAAAAGTTTTAATATAGATTTTGTGGGTAATAGTCCATTTGATGCAGGCTTGGGAATGCTAGAAACATCCTTGGAGGTGGAAATAGACAGTTTGTCTACTCTTTTCAGTAGGCCAAATGATTCATTCGCAGAACTCGCAGACCTAATTTTAATGAGAGTGCCAGAGTCCAAGAGATTACCAAACTCTGGCAAAACTCCCGAAGTTGGCGCCCTTGAGTCTGGCAGGGCACTAGAAATCGCCGCTACTATAGGATATTCATTTATGGATAAGGATGGCATCCTTACAACAAAAGAAAAAAAAGCAATAGATGCAACAAAGCTTCTTGTATCTATGCACTACAAGGGAAGAGATATTTCTATACAACAAAATGGTTCAGCTACTATCAGTGCACGATATCACGGTAGCCTCAAAGCTGTGGACAAGGACTTTATTTATAATGTAGTTGAAAAAGCTGAGACAAAAAAGAAACTGCTAGAGATTCGTACTGATGCGAAGCCCAACTCTGGGAAAAAAGAACCACAGGATATTAAAACTGCCGTCCCGGGTGATAAGGCAAAGCAAGAAAACTCTGCGGCAAGTAACTCCTCTTTAGAAAAACCGGATTATATGCTGGGTATAGTGTCAGAAGTCTCAAGGGTAATTGATAACTTACATAGGAAAGAGAAAATATTTGCAGTACCCATTGCCGAAGATGCTCAACAATTTTTGAAGTTCGGGACAAAACCAGCCGCAGCAAACGACAAGTCAAGCCCTGCGCCCCCTAGTACAGCTGGACGAGTTCAAGATAACATACTGACAGGAGACTACGTCTTTTATGTCAACTTCGGAGATTTGGTGGATGCTTTTATGGCTAAGATAGCTGACCAGGATTTCAATAAAATAAAGTCGAACATAAAAACGGACCTGAAAAACAAAAGAATCAAACCCAAGCAGGAGCAGAAAATGTTGAAATCGCTGCAGGAAAGTCAAAAGTTTTTGCAACTCACAAACGTGTTTTTCAGCGATATGACCCTGCAACCAAAAGGTAAAAAAGGAGAACTAGCGGTCAACATATCGGATATACCAATCTCAATCGATTTGATATACACTGCGATATATGAGGATTACATACAACCAAGGAAATACTTTTTCGGACTAAAGGAGTTCCTAGTATCCTTTTGCGCCGGATTACTTAATGATGCACTAGCGGAATATTCTGGCTCAGATATCATGAAAAAAGCAAAGGTCAAAGTCAGCACTCTTCAAGGCACCGACTTGTCCGAAAAGATAAGAAAAGGAAAAGGCTCAATAGATGTCAAACATCTAGATACGGATACTGCGAAGCTTATTAAATCAAAGCAAAAACAAAAGGCCCAATACGTGATATATCATCAAGAAAGATGCGACACTTCTGGAACCATCGGAAGGGGAAATCAAATAGAAGATCAGGACAGTGGGATAATACATCTTCGAACTAGTCAAGACAGGGGGTTGGTCAAGAGTATTAACTTTTCTGCACAAAACCAACCGGGCCTTGAGGAATATTTGATAGTTGGACATGGTAATGCATTTGACGCTCTGCGAATACCACACAATGCAACAGTAACTATGTTTGGAAACACTCTTTTTCATCCGCTCATGATGGTTTATATAGACCCGGAAGCCCTGGGCTTAGGCGAACCAGCGAGTTTGGACTCATCAACTCGTAAACTGGGTATAGGAGGGTACTATTCGGTAATCAAAGTTACAACATCGTTTACGTCTGGAGTCTTGAACACAACATTGCAGCTTCAGTTTGCTGGGTACCCTGAGACAATTGGCGAAGCCAAGCGAATGCCAGGGGCCGTAAAGGCAGACAAGGAAGTGGAAGACCTTATGCAGAGATCGAAATCACTTAACAAGAAAAAGTAGGAGTAGCTAATATGACAGTTGAAAATAGATTAATGGGAGGACTCGTCTCTGACCCTGGCCAGAACTACTCAGAAAGAATTAGATATTCAGATTTCATAGAGGAGAAGAAGGCTTCCCTGGGAATTAACTTTTTGGATACCGTGAGCAAGACGCCACTGTATGGTTTTATTGACAACGACTACTATATTGTGGAACCTAATCCAGAACTAGTACAGTTTGGAGATTACGCCGGCGGCATTTCAGGTCTTAACTTTGTGGTCTCTTGCTTCAATAAATTTAGGGATTTCTATTTGGACGCTGCTTCCAGGGGCAACATCGGCGTACCAGTAGGTTTGGAGGGGCTGGTAGTTAAGAAAAGCTATGAAGATATTTCCGAGAAGTATACAAATTTTCAAAATCTACTATCCCAGGTAATGATAGACCCTTTCCTTACTGGACGCTTCGCTGGACCACTGATGTCGTTTTCTTCTTTTGTGTCTGCCCTCGACCAGGTCATATTCGATGAGGATAAAAAACAATACAAGCTGAGTAAATCAGGATACGTTTTAAGCCGCTACGCTTCCGCATATCAGACAGGTTTATATATCGACCTCGCGCCACATAACGACCCGGCGGTCGATTATGTGAAAGTAGCGTTAATCTCTGACCCAAATTTTGAGTGTTACGGGCAAATAGCAAATGAATATGGATTTTTCGTTGACCAAAATTGCCCATGGCGTTTGGTCTTAAATCTCTATTCCCCAGTTGCTCAGGAGAATATATTAAACTCAGTATCTCACAGGCCGTTTAATGACTTTTATTCAGAAGAGTATTTAATCAAGGTTGGACTGGATGATTACTGGAGAATCAAGTCGTTTTACAAGAGGTTATATCTAAAGTATGCACAGACAAAAGGACAATCAGTTCTGCAGACCTTTGCAGATGCTGTGCCAGAGGAGAGCTGGATTGAAACATATTTGACCAACAGGATGAGAGAGATTGGAGAATTCAAAAACGCAGACTTTTACTCTTCAGATGAAGATCCAACCCCGGCTAGAAAAAGATTTAAAAAAGTCTTGACAGAATCGATAGAAAAGTATAATATATTACTTCACCAGGGGCTTTCCCAACTCACTCATAACTCGGGAGTTATATTGTTTATTGAAAACACATGCGCAAATCTCCTAAAAGAAAGACTCAGAAGGACTAACGTTGATTCTACAAACTCTTGACATAAAAGACAACTGCAAGGGGATTTTCCACAAAAACCAATTTATTTTCAATCCGGACCAAGACTTGATGGATGAATATGACTTGTGTTGGAAGCATTCTCCGATTCTAGATGATGAGAAATTTGAGTACTTGCACTTGAGGCTTAGGAGCGATGATTTATCGACTCACTCGCCTGATGTTGATTTGTACGGAGAATACATGACTAGATTGACGTCGCATGCAAAGGCCGCAGCAACAGCAAAAATAGACTTAACAGAGGAGTGCTTCTTTGACTTGCTTCCCGAGCATCAATTGAGTAAATGGTTTAAAATGAGAGAGCAAGCACTACACTCTCTTTACAAGACGACCAAGCGAGAAGACGATTATGATATCCTACACAAGGCCCACGTCCTGACATCCGAGATAGCTCATCAAGACCTGATATTCGAGGGCAAGAAAGGTAGAGTGCAATATAACATCTTTGGCTCGGCAACAGGAAGATTGACTACTAAGAAGGGCTCAGTACCCATTATGACTTTGAAGAAGGGAGACAGGTATAAAATCACCCCTCAGAACGATGCTTTCGTCGAGTTAGATTTAAATGCCGCCGAGATACGTACGCTAATAGCTTTATCAGGCCGAGAACAGCCACAGGAGGACATTCATGAGTGGGTCGTGGAGAATGTGTTCAATGGAGAGATAGAACGCGCTAGGGCGAAGGTGGAGTTGTTTGCGTGGTTGTACAATCCTTCGAGTACAGAAAGTCGATTTGACGATTTTTTTTCGCGGCTAATTTTTCGAGATTTTTTTGCCCCTGAAAACCAGACGCTGAAAACCCCATTTGGTAGAGTTTTGGCGGTGGACGAAAGAAAAGCACAAAACTACTTGCTTCAATCGACAACTTCTGATATAGTTATACAAAACGCATACAAGATTATGAAGATGCTAAAAAACAAAAAGAGTTATATAGCGTTCACGCTGCACGATTCGATTATTATCGATATATCGCAAGAAGACATTAAAATGCTCAGAGAAATAAAGTCCCAGTTTGAAGAAACACCGTGGGGCCCATTCAGAAGCACATGCAAGACAGGCAATAATTTTGGAAATCTAAAGGATTTAGGAATTTGAAGACAGTACTAGGAATAGGAACCGCAGGATCTAATATAGTCAAGCAACTAGGTCAATACAAGATGTATAAGCCCTACACGATTTGTACTGAAAATCAAAAAACAACAAAATACCATTTTAACCTGCCTCAGCTGGATGGCCCAGAAGAATATGAGGCGATGGACACAAAAAAGCTGGATAAGTGGCTTGGCACAATCGAGGAAACCTGCACAGTGTTTGTCTGCGGAGGCGCCTCCTCGTCGGGCCTCACTTTGCGGGCCCTCCATTCACTCCACCTTAAAGGTGTGAAAATGGATGTCGTGTATTTCATGCCCGAGGTTGAGGTCTTATCTGAAGAGAAGACACTCCAAGAAAGAGCCTGCCGCGGCATATTGCAAAATTACGCCCGAAGCGGCCTGTTTGGAAAAATTTGTCTCGTATCCAACCTGCGGTTGGAGGAGTTGGCGGGTTCCACTAATGTATTCGACTACTATGACCAAATAAACCATGTGTTTACAAGCACTTACTATATGTTGGACGTGTTTAAAAACACAAAGCCGATTACGTCCACATTTAAGCGACAAAAAGAATCTTGCAGGATTACTACTATCGGCCTGGGATCATTAGAGAAAGACGATTTGATGTTTTTTCCTTGCAATCAAGAGGTAGAAGTGGTATACTATTATGGTATCAATGAAGAAAAACTAAAGACGGAAGAAAACTTGTTCAGAACAATTACAAACAAAGTGAAATCAAGGATTACAGACGAAACAAAGGTTTCGTTTGGGATTTATCCAACACAATATGAAAGTGACTACATTTACGTAGAATACTTCTCACCAAAAATTCAACAAATAGCTGTTGACACAGACAACAGAATCTGATAGTATATATACAGTTGGTCAGGAGATTTGCTGACCTGCTATAGCCAAACGTGCAAAAAAGCAACATACCATAGGAGGTAATAACAATGGCAATTAACTTAGACGCTATGAAAGCGAAACTCGATAAACTTAACGGAAAGGGAGACGGAAAGAAGAACTTCTGGCGACCAGAGGACGGAGAAAGCAATATCCGTATCGTTTCCACGAAGGACGGCGACCCGTTCAAGGAAAAGTACTTCCACTACGGTGTTGGTGGCCAGTCTTTTCTCTGCCCAAAGCGGAACTTTGGGGATGACTGCCCAACCTGCAATTTTGCAAACAAGTTGTGGAATGAGGGAACAGAAGACAGTAAGAGGCAAGCAAAGGAGATGTTCGCAAAGCAACGTTTCTTTTCTCCGGTTCTTGTCCGAGGGGAAGAAGACCAGGGTATCCGAGTTTGGGGATACGGTAAGATGGCTTACGAAAAACTGCTGACAATTGTTTTGGACCCAGACTATGGAGATATCACAGACCCTGAGACTGGAAACGACCTCAAGCTGATGTACGGCAAGTTGCCTGGTGCAAGCTTTCCTCGTACCGATATTCGGCCACGACCTCGCAAGACAGTCTTGTGTGACGATGTTGTGGGGGGAGACGAGCGATGCGCAGAGCTTCTCGAGACTATTCCAAACTTCGACGAAATCTTTGAGAGAAAGACTACTGCGGAAGTTCAGTCAATCATGGACCAGTTTCTAGCAGGGGAGTCAGGTAACACCGAAGTTCAAAAGTTTGGAGGAAATAACTCTACACCAACAGGTACGACAGACACAGTAGAAGCAGCGTTTAACGACCTGTTGAATGCGTAGGTGAAGAATGCCTAAGGCTAAGGTTACCAAACTCAAAAAGGGCGCTTTAGATATTGCCTCTATTCGAGGCATTATCAACAAGAAAGCCGGCAGAGAAGTCGCTCACTCACTTCAGGATAACAATCCAACAGAAGTGAATGAGTGGATTCCTACTGGCTCACGGTGGCTTGATGCCATCATTTGCAAGGGCAGACACGCTGGTATTCCTGTGGGTAAAATCTCAGAGATTGCAGGCCTCCCTGGTACTGGTAAGTCATTTTTGGCTGCTCAGATTGCTGGGAACGCCCAAAAGATGGGTATCGATGTAGTGTACTTTGATTCAGAGTCCGCCATCGACCCTTCTTTCATGGAGCGAGCAGGTTGCGACTTAGACAGGCTTATGTATGTTCAAGCAGCATCTGTTGAGTTTGTCCTGGAAACCATCGAAGAACTGCTAGCCACTGGCAACAAGTGGCTTTTCATTTGGGATTCTTTGGCTCTTACTCCCTCGATTTCTGATATTGACGGTGACTTCAATCCTCAGTCTTCGATGGCGGTAAAGCCTAGAATCCTAGCCAAGGGAATGTCAAAGCTAACTATCCCTATCGCCGATGCTAATGCTACCTTTCTAGTCCTCAATCAATTGAAGACTAACTTGGGAGCAAGAACACCAGCGCAGGCTATGACTGAACCGTACACGACTCCAGGTGGAAAGGCTATGATTTATGCTTATTCACTTCGTGTATGGCTCACGGCAAGAAAAGCCAAAGCTAGTTTCATCGTTGATGACAATGGTTTCCGCATTGGATCTGAAGTAAAGGTAAAGCTGGAGAAGTCTCGTTTCGGGACCCACGGCCGAACCTGCAACTTCAAGATCCTGTGGGGAGATGACGCCGTTGGTGTCCAAGATGAAGAGAGTTGGTTCGATGCAATCCAAATCTCTGAAAGACTTGAACAGTCTGGTGCCTGGTTTACGCTAATCCACAATGATGGGTCTAAGGAAAAGTTCCAGCGCAAACAGTGGGTCACCAAACTTGAGAGTGAAAAATTCAGAGAAAGTGTCTTGACTATTATTGAAGAAGATGTTATTATGAAGTTCAAGAATAGAGAAGGCAACGCAGGCGACTTCTACGAGCCGGAAGACATTCCGACCGAAGAATAGCTTAACAATAAAGCCCGGCTCTCTGCCGGGCTTTATATTTTATGGAGAAAACATGAAGAGAGTAATGATAGTAGACGCGTACAACCAGTTCATCCGCGGATACATAGTAGACCCTAGCAAAAACCCAAACGGCTCCCCCATTGGCGGAATAAGAACATTTATTAATATTTTTAATAAACTGACGAGAGAGATTCGACCAGACCTGTTGGTTCTGGTTTGGGACGGAAAGGGTGGTTCTAAGAAGCGGCGCTCAATGAATAAGAATTACAAGGGTGGACGTAAGCCACCGAGGACAAATTGGACCCAAGTGGGGATGGGGGAGGAAGAAGTTTTAAACAACAAGGTTTGGCAACAAACAAGAGTAATAGAATACCTCAACCAAACACCAGTGATTCAGTTTATGGAACCTCATGTCGAGGCGGACGATGTGATTTCTTACATCAAGAATACTCCAATGTTTTCAGAGTGGCAGAAAGTAATTGTATCAGCCGATAAAGACTTTATTCAGTTGTTGGACGACAAGACAATATTACACAGACCTATCCAAAAAGAGTATCTGAACAAGAATAATATAGTGGAGAAGTTCAACATCCACCCAACAAATTTCGCCCTCGCGAGGGCGATTGTAGGAGACTCTTCTGATAATCTACCAGGTGTACCCAGAGTGGGACTACCGACAGTGGCAAAGAATTTTCCTTTCCTAAAAGAGGAAGCAACGTACTACTTAGAGCACATTCTTAAAGAATGCCAAAAACCAGAGAATAAACAAAAAGTTTATACAAATATTTTAGAATCAAAGGAGTTAATAGAAAACAATTATGATATTATGCAATTATCCTCGCCAATGCTATCTATACAAGCCAAACAAGGGATTGACGATACGTTTGAGCAGTATAAGCCCCACTACAATCAAACGGAAATAAGAAAGTTAATGCTTCAAGACGGCGTGCTGACCGTAACGACCACAGATTTGGAACAAAGATTTAATCACATTATTACTTCCTTTTCATGATGAAGTCTGCTATACTGTATTAAAGAAAAGGAATAACAATGGAACAAGAGAAGAGCTTTTCCAAGTTCGGAAAAACATTTCAGGAAGACCTTTGTCATTTAGTGTTAAATGACCGAAGCTTCGCAGACCAGATGTTCGAAGTGCTGGACCTTAACTTTCTTGAACTTAAACACTTGCGAGTTTTCGTCGGAAAAGTAAAAGAGTACAGAAAAAGATATGGAGTCCACCCTACTCCTAACATCATGCACTCGATCATACGAACAGGCCTCGACTCTGAACCTGAGTCAGTAAAGGTGCGAATACGAGAGTATTACGCCCGGGTACTCGCTAATGGTAAAATCCCAGAATCCTCGGACTATATTAAAGATACAGCACTCGACTTTTGTAAAAAACAGAAACTCAAAGAGGCACTAATTAAATCAGTAGAGCTTATCAAGTCCTCCTCTTTTGACGATGTGTCAAGAGTTATCGACGACGCGCTAAAACTTGGGTCGGATAACACCCTAGGGTACGACTACTTCGTAGACTTTGAGCAGAGGTTCGAAAGGAAAGCGAGAGACCCAATTTCCACAGGGTGGAAAGATATAGATGACATAGCAAAAGGGGGTTTAGGAAAAGGTGAACTTGGTGTTGTTGTTGCTCCTACTGGCGCTGGTAAATCAATGGTGCTTGTCCATCTCGGCGCCGAAGCCCTCAAGCAGGGAAAAAATGTACTCCATTATACTTTGGAACTTGCTGATACTATTGTCGCTGGTCGCTACGACGCTGCTATTACTGGCGTGGAACTTAAGAATCTAACCGTTTTTAAAGAAAAGATTTATGACGAAATCAAAGACATACAGGGAAAACTGATAGTAAAAGAGTACCCAACAAGAAGTGCTAGTATTCAGACAATCAAAAATCACATTGAGAAGCTAAAAAGGCGAGATTTCGCCCCAGATGTGATCATCGTAGACTACGGGGACCTAATCAGGCCAGAAAATAGCGGAAAAGATGAGAAAAGACACCAACTAGAAACTATTTACGAAGAGTTAAGGGGAATCGCCCAAATTTGCGAGTGTCCGTTGTGGACAGCATCACAAACTAACCGGTCTGGTCTCAACGCCGAAGTGATTACTATGGAATCAATCTCGGAAGCATTTAACAAATGTTTCGTCGCAGATTTTATCTTCACCGTTTCACGAACAGTTGAAGACAAAAACACAAACACTGGCCGAATCTTCGTTGCAAAGAATCGAAACGGCCCTGATGGGCTCGTGTATCCTTTGTTTATGGATACGAGCAATGTAAAGATAAAGGTTTTGAACCAGACAGGCGAGTCAGTGAATGATATCATCCAGAGGTCCTCGAAGGAGAGGCTCGATACTCTAAAAGAAAAATACAAGATTTTCAAGAAAGAAGGAGGAAAAGGTTGAAATGGAATTATCAAATCAAATATTATCATCAATTACAGTGCACATGAAGTACGCGAGGTACATTGAGGCTGAAAAAAGAAGGGAAACGTGGGTCGAGTTGGTGACTCGGAACATGAACATGCACTTAAAGAAGTTTCCAGAACTGGAGCTTCAAATTATTAAAGCTTACAAAATGGTCTTCGACAAGAAGGTGTTACCTTCAATGAGGTCGATGCAGTTCGGAGGGAAACCAATCGAAGTGGCACCAAACCGTATCTTTAATTGCGCCTTTATGCCAGCTGATGATTGGCGTTGTTTTGGAGAATCAATGTTTCTGCTCCTTGGGGGAACAGGCGTTGGATACTCGGTGCAGAAGCACCACGTAGAGAAGTTGCCGGAAATCACGCGACCGAACATGAATAGAACCCGACGATTTTTGGTCAACGACTCGATTGAGGGTTGGGCGGATGCAATAAAGGCAATCACCAGATCATATTTCTATGGAGGCTCGAAGCTTCGATTTGATTTTACAGACATTCGGCCAAAGGGAGCAGCGCTAATCACTTCAGGTGGTAAGGCTCCAGGGCCACAGCCCCTCAAAGAGTGCTTGGTCAAATTGGAGGGCATCCTCTCAAACCGCGAGAACGGAGAGAAGCTATCCACAATTGAAGTACACGACATGATTTGCCACATTGCGGACGCAGTTCTTGCAGGCGGAATCAGAAGAGCAGCGCTCATTTCCTTGTTTTCAGCAGATGACGAGGACATGATTGCAGCCAAGACAGGAAATTGGTGGGAGACCAATCCACAACGAGGAAGGGCCAACAACTCGGTTGTACTACTACGTCACAAGATTGATAAGGAATACTTTATGAACCTTTGGGACAGAGTAAAAGCTTCTGGCGCAGGAGAGCCTGGTTTTTATTTCTCAAACGATAAAGACTGGGGAACCAACCCTTGCTGTGAGATTGGTTTGCGCCCATATCAGTTCTGCAATCTTACAGAGGTTAATGTATCTAACGTGGAGTCTCAAGAAGACCTCAACGAAAGAGTTAGAGCAGCAACTTTTATTGGAACACTGCAGGCCAGCTACACTGATTTTCACTATCTGCGTGACATCTGGAGAAGAACAACTGAAAAGGATGCACTTATCGGTGTATCCATGACTGGTATCGCATCAGGGGCTGTGCTAGAACTTGATATGAAAGAGGCAGCGAAGGGTGTGAAGGTCGAGAACGCGAGAGTCGCAGAGTTGATTGGTATTAAGCCGGCAGCAAGAACAACCTGCGTCAAACCTGCAGGAACCACAAGCTTGACCCTAGGGACGTCTTCGGGTATCCACGCTTGGCACAATGACTACTATATTCGCAGAATCCGCGTAGGCAAGAACGAGCCTATCTATGCACACTTATTGAACAACCACCCAGAGCTAGTAGAGGATGAATACTTCAGCCCCCACACTACTGCCGTCATCTCTATTCCACAGAAGGCCCCAGAAGGTTCTATCATGAGAACAGAGTCGGCACTACAATTGCTCAAGAGAGTAAAACTCGTGACTGACGAGTGGGTAAAGCCAGGTTTTCGCAAGGGGCAGAACACCCACAACATCTCAGCGACTGTATCAATAAAAGATGCGGAATGGGTTGACGTAGGCGAATGGATGTGGGATAATAGAGCTAGCTATAACGGCTTGTCGGTTCTTCCTTACAACGGCGGAACCTACACGCAGGCACCATTCGAAGATTGTTCAAAGGAGACTTATGAGGCTATGATGGCCTCACTCACAAACATTGACCTTACTCAGGTTTCTGAGGATGAGGACAATACCAACCTAGCAGGTGAAGTTGCCTGTGCTGGCGGTGCTTGCGAAATAAAATTTGTTTAAAAAACACTTTACAGATTAGCTAATATTTGATATACTGTAGACATAACAAATTAGAAGAGGAAAAATGAAAAATAAAAAAGTTTTACACATTAAGCCCACACATTCAGTGGCTATAAAAGACCAGATTGTTGAACTCGGATACAATGATCCATGGAAGGACTCAGACCCAAGAATCAAAAAGATGTTTGACCTCATATTTTTGGAAGGTGTCAATCTAGGATTCGGAGTGGAGGTTTTGAAGTCTATCGACCTGGGTAACTTGGCTAGGTGCACAGAATCAAACGAACGTTACTTCAAACAGCTTCAAATGAGGATACAAAAGGCAGGAACCACGGAAGGCCTGCAGGAGCTTTATGAGGAGATATATGTCCGCGCCGAAAGACGAGAGCGAATCCCTATCGTCGTAGAGATAGATGAAGAGATTTACGGAGTAGCAGGTTGGAAGAGGCTGCAGATGCATAAGATGGCTATTGAAGAGTATAAGCATCAGTCTCTTTGTGATGTTTTGCTCCTTTCACCTCCAGACGACTTTGACTCTAAGCCTTATAAGTATATGTCTTTTCTCAAAAAATTGGCAGACTACAGTAACGATAGATCACAAAGCCAAACTAGAGACATGGAGAGGAGAGACTATGTTAATGCGCTCGACGGACAGAGGCTGCTTGATATTGAGGACCCAGAGCATTGGATGAAGGATGATACATCTAGTTTCGACACTGCAAAGCTTAAGGAATATGGTAGAAAATATCTAATCAATAACCACTCTTATTATGCTCCCGAATCAGAGCTTGGAAACATCGTCGGCGCTGTTTTCTCCGAAAACCGGGCATTCGTATTAGACAAGCCTCACACGAGCGAAATAGAAAAGATTCACAACAAGTTCTTTGAAGACACTTGGTCCACCGAGATAATAGAGAACACCTACTGTAAGGAAGTCGCGACTACACGATTGAAGAGAGGTGTCTTCGCGCCCTTAAATGAGGGTAATTGGTCGAAAAGAGAAACTCATAGCGCCGTCCGCGATGAAATTACAATATTCGTGACTTTCGAGGCGAATCTTACAACTCTGTCCGAGTACGCGAAGCAGAAGAAAAAGAACCTAGAAGACATCTCGGAATATAACAAAAACAAGAACTTTAAGGCCTGCGGCTGCAGCCTTTGTGACCGCATAATTTTCCACAAACATTTGGCTGACGATAGAGTCTCAAATGAAGCCTACCAGTGGAACAAGAGACAATCAAAGTTTCTGAAAAAGTAGGAACAAGTATGCCTAAGAGACCCTATAGGAATGGGTGCCTCGTGTCCAGCGAGGAAGCTGCAAGTTCGAATCCTGCCTTAGGCTCCACTTTTTTCTTTACAAGTCCTCCCATCTATAGTATAATATAACAAGTACAAAACAAACAAGGAGAACCCCCCTATGTCAGACTCGCAAGGCGCTAAGGCCAACGCTAGTGGTCAAAAATCCGAAAGCGTCGTGAAGAAGATTTTAAAAGGTTTTGGTTATGACCCAATCCGGTTATCTTACAAACCAGCCAATTGCGCGCCAGACGTTCGCAAGAAAACAACAGATCATTACGTTTCAGAATTATCTACGATTGTAGAATGCAAGCACCAAGATGTCTCAGGTACAGCTGATCAGAAGCTTGAAAATGAAATTTGGAACGCAACCTTAAACTTTACCAATGAGAATATGGCAAAGAACAATTTAAGGAATATCTCTCATTATATTATTGTACTCAGCGGTTCCCACTGGGACAAACCAGGCGCAAACCACAAGGTTGAGACAGCTAAGAAGCTCGCAGAAACCTTGAAGGAAAACGGTCTCATGGGGGATTTGAAGACTCTAGAAATCATTCGAAAAGATGAGTTATCATCTCGCATAAGTAGCTTGAAGTTAGCTAGCCGCAACTCTAAAAGATCATCCAACAAGAAATACGAACTAAGGGAAATTACCAGAGAAAAAGCTACAGAACTGGTTCAGGCAAATCACTATTCTCCCGTGATGCCTAGGCTTACGAAGGTTTGGTTAGGTATATTTAAACAAGAAGAATTTGTGGGTGTTGTAACCCTAGGGTGGGGAACGAGACCTCTGCATACAATTCAGAAGATTGTAAGCAAGGACTTGACTTCTCAAGACTATTACGAAATCGGTAAGATGTGTTTATTAGATTCAGAGCTTAGAAACTCAGAGTCACAGATGTTATCTCAGCTGGTAAAATGGATTAAAGATGTTGAGAATAAGAGAAGAAGAGAGAGTGACCCTCCACAATCAGAAGTCCAATACCTATACACACTAGCTGACGGTATCATGGGTAAGTGTGGATACGTTTACCAGGCCGCTAATTTCCACTACGGCGGTGAGTATTGGACAGACAGTTATATGACCGACAAGGGAGAGAAGGTGCACCCACGCACCACATCGGAGTTGTGCAAGGAGAACTGGAGGTGGCACTACACCCAGGGCTCTCCGGGTTTCAGTCAAGAATTTAAAGATAACCATGACCAGAAAGTCACCGATGCGATTCAAAATAACTCAAAAGCACCTAAGAAGCAAGTATTCTGGCTCACACCTGAATTTCTGAATCATAAAGGAATGAAGAAGATAAAGGGCAAAATGTTTCGATATATTTTCCCATTAAATAAGAGAGCGAAGAAGATGTTGAAACACTCAGAGGAGATAGAATGGAAAATCGGCACAGGAGTATACCCAAAAGAGAATAGTCTCAAGTGGCGCCAAATGGTCGCCCGAAAGAAGTACGAAGACTTGGATAAAATTCCAAGCTGGGATTTGTCTGTAGTGGAATACAACGAGAAAAATGTAAACGCACATAAAAAGAAACAAAGATAAAGGTTGACAAACCTAATAAAATGTACTATTATTATAACACAACTCAACAATAAAGGAGAAATTATGAGTTCTAACAACGATAAAACCACCACCCAAGAGGAGCACCTCGCAAATTATATCAAGACATTCGTCGCCTTAGAAGATGCAATGGAGCCATTCAAAGAGCAACGCAAAGACTTGAGAGAGTCATACGACGAAAACGGCTGGCTAACAAAGCAAGAAATGCGCCTAGCTGTAAAAGCATATCGCCTTTATAAGTCAGAGACAGACATGGAAATCTTGACAGATTATGTTAACAAATGTCAACGTTCTGTAGGGAGGATTACAGGTGGCTGAGATAACAAGACTAAAGCCTGTTAATCGTCATCTGTTGATTATTCCTCACGTAAAGAAGAACGAAACTAGCTCCGGCGTTCTTTTGCCTGAGGACTTCAAACATGAAGAAGATAGCTACGTAGAAGCCACTGTTATCGACATTGCTGAAGACTGTGATAAACAGTTCCGGCACCTAAAATACGGAAATATTGACAACAACAAGATAGTTATTGACAGAACAATGATACAAGAGGTCAGGGTAAAGGACAGTACCCATTACATGATTTTGGAAAATTACGTTGTAGGTGTTTATCGGAGGCCTAATGCGAATTGACCTCTTTGGAGACGGGATAGGTGCGGTTGAGTACATTTCACATATGGGTTCGGATCTCTCGGTTGTTAATGCGGCAAGGGTATCCTTCGGTTCAGAAAAAGAAGAAGTAGACGAAAAAGACATCAAGCTTATCAATTACCTTATGGAACACAACCATAGCTCTCCTTTTGAGCACTGCGCTGTCACATTTCGGTTTACCGTGCCTCTCTTTATACGTAGTCAACACCATAGACACCGCACTTGGGCCTATAATGAAATTTCTAGACGTTACACATCCATAGACATTAACTTCTATGAACCTAAGAAGTTCAGGCAACAACACGGCAGCAATAGACAGGCCAGCACCGATGATTTGATAAATCCAGTCCTGAATTCATCTTATATGTCGCTCGGATATGAAAATGCAGAAACTGCAGTACGGATGCACAACAATAAGAGCTTGTCTTTATACAAGGCCCTGATGGACTCGGGTGTCTGCCGAGAGCAAGCTAGGGGAGTATTGCCGCAAAACCTGTACACCCAGTACTATGGGACGGTCAACTTACACAATTTGTTAAAGTTTGTCTCTCTTAGGAGCCACTCAGGCGCCCAGTGGGAAATTCAACAAGTTGCTGAGGCATGCCTCAAGATAGTTAAGGGCAAATTTCCAAATTCAGTTGAGTCCTTTAGAAAGCACAAAATGGAGAAATAATGAATACCCTACTTTTATCACTGTGCGTCGCCATGCCGGCCGCTTTACCCATGTCCGCCTATCAAGCAAAGAATATCTGTCGTTATGAGAAGACAATTCTAAACGCCGCGACAAAACACGGTGTCGATCCTTATATGTTGGCTTCTTTAATTTACGTTGAAAGCTCTTTTCGACCTAGGGTTGTTTCTACTGCTGGCGCCTGCGGGTTGACACAGGTAGTCCCCAAATGGACAGGCGCCAGAGAGACCGGTGGTAAGAGTTACACCTGCGCCCAACTGAAAAACCCTGTTGTCTCGATAAACGTTGGGGCCCAAATTTTATCCTATGTTATTTCTAAATATGCTAGAGGAAACATAGATAAAGGGCTATGCTTTTACAATGCGGGTACAAGGTGTTTGACAAAGAAGCACTTCTACAAAAGGCTAAAATACGTCAAGAGAGTCAGACAAGTTTGGTCAGATATTACGGACGGATGTTAAGGAAAACAAGACTATGAGAATAATTGCAATTTTACTGTTACTAACAGCATGCACAGACACTGTATCGACTCAAGTAGATGAAGGGGTTAGAATTACTTCTCCAGATTCATCATTTAGTGATGTGTATGTACTGGACTGGTCTCCTCCGATTCCACCGGAACCTGAGCTGACAAGAGAGGAGAGGTGCGCGCAAACCCCAATACAGGAAACACAATCATACTGCCAATGTTATCCGCAGTGTTGCAGTACCCAGAGATGGTACTGTCCGCCCAACCCTCTGCAAACAATTGATGTAATGCAAGTAGTTGTCGAGGTCTGTGACGAAGATAAAATCCCTTGCGTTTATGGCACCGACCCAGAGTGTCCTCCACCGGAGATTATTTCTCAAAGCGAATGTTACACTCAATGGGAGTGTCCACCTGGAACAAGTGGAGAATTTATTAGGTGGTTCGAGTGCCAGCTTGAAGACGGCACGCTAGGAAGACAGCAGATTATTTGTGATAAGGGCAGCCTTCAGCACCTGCCATGCCGCCCATGCGACCCGGAGATGTGCGACGGCACCGACAATGATTGTGATTCCTTGATAGATGAAGGTTTCTTCCCTTGTGTTTCTGCATGCGACACTGGAGTTGGGGTTTGTGTAAACGGGGAAGTCGAAGAGTGCACTGCAGATTTGCCTGGCGAAGAACGGTGTAATTTCCTCGATGATGATTGCGATGGTGAGGTTGACGAGGGCCAAAGGAATGTGTGCGACGAATGTGGCCCTGTTGGTGCCGACATCTGCGACGGTGTTGATAACGACTGCGATGGGTTGATTGACGAGGAGTTGGCCAGGGAATGCGAAACAGTGTGCGAGAGGGGTATAGAGGTCTGTGAAGACGGCAACTGGATTTCATGCACAGCTACTAGGCCGGCAGCCGAAGAGTGCGATGGGGCAGATAACGACTGCGACGGACAGGTAGACGAACAACTTGATTGTCTCTGTACTGTTAACGACGTTGGTAACTTGATGCCGTGTAGCGAGCCACCATTGCTGTGCGGACAAGGTTTTAAGACGTGTGAGTGTGTGGACCCAGCCTGTCAAGAGATGAGGTTGACTGATTGTGCAGCACTGTGTGTATATGTTCCGATGCCCGAACCTCCAGTGTGTGACCCAATTAGAGGCATAGCACTAGTGCAGGAGGAATGTAACAATTTTGATGAAGATTGTGATCAGGTCATTGACGAGAACCTAGCCCAAGCATGCTACACTGGTGAGCCGGAAACGCTGCTTGTAGGTGTCTGTATTCCCGGAGAGGTGTATTGTCACCAAGGAGCGTGGGGCAACGACCGTAACGGCCGATTTGAGCCCTCGCTGTGCACCGGGGAAGTGACACCAAGCGAAGAAATATGTGACGGAGCGGATAACGACTGCGATGGAGTGGTAGACTATGGAGAGGAAATAAGAGATACAGACATACTTTTTATTGTTGACTGGTCGGGTTCCATGGACCAAGAGATAGAGGCAGTACGGATTGCCCTAAACCGATTCGCAGGACAATTCTCGGCTGAACAACAGCTCCAGTGGGGGCTGATTGTAGGCCCGAAGGAGCTTCCAAGAAGTGAGAAAGAAACATTAGTATTAGTGTCTGACATTGCACCATTCGCTCAGTTCTTAGCTGCCTTTGCCGCTTTGGGAGTAGAAGGTATGGATACCGGCAGCGAAATGCTCTTGGACGCCATATACCTTGCAGTTAGAAACCTCTCAGCCAACGCGAACTTGGACCTAGACTCTGTCGCCTGGTGGAGAAATACAACTTCTATCCCCGAAAAGGAGAACTTCAACATTACGTGGAGACCCGACACTGACAGGGTAATAATAGTATTTTCAGATGAGAACGAGCAATCATTTTTAAGAGATGTCAACGATCCAGAGGGCCCTCGAAGGCCAATCACTGAAGGGATAGTCGCAAACGCAGTGAGAGCTTCTCCGAGTTTGAAACTTTATACATTCGCTGAAATGCCCAGGTTGGGCAACGCGAACCAGGACTGGGAGAACATAACCTTAGCAGGAGGAGGTGTAATCTTCGAGTTGACTTCCAACGCAGTAAGTATGTACAACGACCTTATGTCAATCATTGACGAAGCTTGCCTACCAAGAGCAAACGGCCAAGCCTCAAGGAAAGAAATCAACTATTCATTTGCATCACACTCGGAAACACGTTATGATTATGTTCGAGGCGTATGCTACTAGAAAGAGTAGTGCTGGGTACGAGCCTAGAGTCAATAACCTACGCTTTCCTAAATGACTGCTACTTCCTTCCAATTATAGAATACTCTCCAATGTTTTTTGATATCTCTACAATGAATCTATTTGGAAACAGGAGAATAGATTATTCATGGAGTAGACTTCAGACCATTATGGCGCTAAATGGAAAACTCTTGAATCATGAAGAAGTCAGCAGCATCAGAGTCTCCGAAGGAGAGATTAAGATATCTTCGTTTCAAGGCCTCAACAAGTATCAGTTTGAACTTTGTCAAATTTTTGAGACCACAGGTCTGCAACTAGAGAATGACATTGTGTCGTCTGCACAGCCTTTGTTCTTAGTTTATGATGATTTCGAGTTGTCAAACCTTGGAGGCAAACATGAATATCTCCAACCAAAATCAGAACCTACGAACTTCGCGGGTAAAATATACTATTACACATCGAACAGGGTCGACGGAGCTCACTATGTCACTGATTGTGTATCTGAGTCAACTCTGTCAAGAGAGCAGTTAAACGACTTTGAGTACTCTGATTCGATGGTCAGATTCGCAGTGGAAAGACACTTGACTTCTATAGGTATCTATGGTAACTTCATGGAGTACTACAAAAACGGAAACCCAAAATACCGCAAACCGAAGGTTGTACATAGTTCGAGAACGGTACGAGAAATAGAAAAAACAATTTATAGAGATTCAGAACGCGTTAAGTTCCTGGAAATGAACCTGAAGGAGATATTTAATGAAGCCAGCACCACACGGCCGTAACGTTGCTGGTATCATTCCTTTGTCCGGTTGGCACGATTCTTTCGATTTTCCATGGCCAGACTATCTGCAACCATTGAGAGAAGGATTTTTAGCTGTCGAAAGATCTGTATATGAATGTGCATATGCAGGCTGCGATAGCATTTGGATAGTATGCAACGATGACGTTGCTCCGCTGGTTAAGCAGAGGGTTGGAGACTACGTTATGTCTCCGAGATATTTTGAAGAGAAAGAATTCGTAAAAAGAAAAGATTATCACGAGAAGTGGATACCTATCTATTACACTCCAATTTCCCAAAAAGACAGAGATAGGAGAGATTCGCTGGGCTGGTCGGTGTTACATGGGGCACTTAATGCTTTTATGATATCAGACAAGATGAGTCAGTGGGTTACTCCTACAAAGTATTTCGTTTCTTTCCCTTATGGTATATATCACCCTGGAAAAGTAAGGGACCACCGCGACGCGATACGCGGACCTGAATCTTTCTTCTTAGAATATGAAGGAAAAACAGTGAGAGATAACATGTTCTTAGCGTTTACTTTCTTTCCAGAGGATTGGCCAAAGTTTAAGTGGAACATAAAGAATCAGTGCACCGGAGGCAATAAAAATAAGCCGTTCGAAGAAAGGTGGTCAAGTAGACATTTTACGCTTGACAAAATCTTTAATCTTGATATAATAGATATAGATAAATCAGTAGAAATAGAAAAATACTATAGTCTTGATAGCTGGGACAGCTTGAAAGAGTATTACAAATCAGACCTTAAAATTCCAAGGCCAACAAAACAGTTTATGAAACCATATATATTTAACAAGGAGACGGAAAGTGACTTATAACATTGAGGACGCGTACAATACCATGTCGTCATCGGCAAAGGAAGATGTTGGTTTTCCTGACAACTTTTTTAACTTGACAAGAGAGCAAGAAAGGTTTATAATGGGTTTATACTTTACTGACAGGGCCTCGATAAGAAGAGACCTGCTACAAACAATTGAAGAAATGAAAGAAACTATTAATGACATCTAGAACAGAAAGCAATTTACCATTTGTTGGGCTGCATGCCCACTCCGTCGCTGGTTCCCCCTTTGACGCATTGGGATATCCGCAAGAACATATGGACTTCGCCTACGAAAATGGTATGGACGCACTGGCCCTAACAGATCATGGAAACGCGAACGGACTAGCTTACCAAGTCCTGCATGCAAAGAAGATGCAGAAAGAAAATAAAGACTTCAAGCCAATTTTTGGCTGCGAAGCATACTTTATTCCTTCTGTCGCAAAATGGAAGGAGGAGTACGAGACTGTCCGCTCCGCCGCGAAGAAGAAATCCGAATATGAAGCCGACAACTCGGGAACAACAGTTGAGGATGAATCCTCGTCAAAGAAAAAGATTAAGTCAATCTTAAATCGACGTCGCCACCTTATTTTGCTGGCGATGAACCAAACAGGCCTACAAAATATCTTCAAGATGATTTCACAATCTTACTCTGGCGACAACTTCTATCGATACCCGAGAGTCGACTATGCTATGCTGAAGAAATACGGAGAAGGTGTCATCGCCGCATCCGCATGCCTTGGTGGCGTATACGCTGGTAATTATTGGGAGAATAGAGATACCGGCCCAGACGCTATTTTGGGGGCGATGAGAAAAACTACTCAAAAAATGCAATCAATTTTCGGAGACCGCTGGTATGGAGAATTGCAGTGGAACAATGTCCCGGAACAGCACGACCTGAATAGATACATCATCCAGATGCACCACGAGTTCGGAATCGAGCTTATCTCCACTGCTGATTCTCATTATTACAACGCCGACGTTTGGAAGGACCGCGAGCTTTACAAGCGTCTAGGGTGGTTAGGCAAAGGTCGACCAGATTATCTATCAGAGGAGCTGCCACTCTCCGTAGAAGAAGTAGGCTACGAACTGTACCCAAAGAACGGAGACCAGATGTGGGAGTCTTACCTCAAATATTCTAAAGAATGCGGCGCCGAATATGACGACAATATTGTAAGGGATTCAATAGTCCGGACTCACGAGATTGCGCACGAAAGAATCGAAGCGTTCTTGCCAGACAACACTGTCCGTCTGCCTGACTTCGTTGTGCCGGAGGGCTCTACAGCCGGCCAAACGCTAGCCGCGCTGTGCGTCGAAGGCTTGCGGTCGTTGAACTTGCAGGATGACCAAGGTTACGTGGCGCGCCTCAAACACGAGGTAAGCGTCATTGAAGAGCGAGGTTTCTCCAAATACTTCCTTACGATGAAATCTATTGCTGACGTGGCTGTGGACCGACAGCTAGTCGGAGCTGGCCGCGGCTCCGCTGCCGGCTCTCTTGTAGCGTACGTATTGAACATCACTCAAGTTGATCCTATCAAATACGGACTTCAATTCGAAAGGTTCTTAACTAAGGGAGGTTCGGGTTATCCAGATATTGATTATGATGTATCTGACCCGATGGTTCTCAAGGAAGTTCTGATTGACCAATGGGGCGACAACTCTGTCGTACCTATCACCAACTGGAATACCTTGCAACTTCGCTCTCTTATTAAAGACATCTCAAAGTTCTACGGCATTGAATTCACTGAGGCGAACAATGTAACGAGCAAGATGGTCTACGAGGCCACACCGCGAGCCAAGGCAAAGCACGGAATTACATCTGGTGTTTATGTTCCCACGTTTGAAGAGTTAGTTGAGTTCTCAGAATCGCTACAAGGCTTCCTAGAGAAGTATCCACACATCAGAACTCACATCGAGAAGTTGTACGGACAGACACGTTCAGCCTCACGCCATGCTGGTGGTGTTGTTGTAGGTGAGAACCTAGACCAGTGGATGCCGCTTATCAACTCAGGAGGAGTTCGACAAACACCTTGGTCCGAGGGTATGAATGTAAGGCACTTGGAGCCAATGGGCTTCATCAAGTTTGACATTCTTGGCCTCGCTTCACTTCGTATGTTGGAGGGTGCTATCGAACGTATCCTCAAACGACATCATGGAATGGATAACCCTACGTTTGCAGACATCAAAGAGTTCTACGATAAGAATCTACATCCAGAAAAGATTAACTTGGAAGACCGAGCAGTCTGGGAGAACATCTTTCACAAAGGCAAGTGGGCTGGTATCTTCCAGTTCACAGAGACTGGCGCTCAATCGTTCTGCAAGAATGCCAAGCCAGACAACATCATTGACTTGTCTGCCATCACTTCTATCTATCGACCTGGCCCACTAGGTGCGGGAGTAGATAGAAAGTACATTGGAGCAAAGTCAAACCCAGAAGATGTGGAGTACGTCAACAACCATGTGCGTGAAGTAACGGAAGAGACATACGGCTTCCTTATTTTTCAGGAACAGATTGCAATGCTTGCTCACAAGTTGGGCAAGGACCTATCCCTGGATGAAGGTAATAAGCTCAGAAAACTACTTACTAAGAAGGGCACTGGCGAAGTCCAGGCTCAGAAAGACAAAATCTTTGACAAGTTCAAGCGCGGATGCTTGGAGAAAGGAATGAAAGATTATGAAGCTAGAGAACTGTGGGAAACATTTGAGTACTTTTCCGGCTACGGTTTTAATAAGTCTCACGCTGTATCCTACTGTGTGCTCTCTTATCAGTGTGCTTATCTTCTTAACTACTATCCATCAGAATGGCTAGCCGCCTTCTTGGATAAAGAGCCGGAGACAAGAAAGGAAAGAGCAATCGCAACAGCTAAGTCACTTGGTTATAACGTAGAGCCGCTGAACGTCAACACTTCGGGGGTCAATTGGGAAATCAGCGATGATGGCAAAACTTTGATTCAGCCTTTGTCGTCCATCAAAGGCCTTGGCATCAAGGCCATTGAACAGATTATAGAGCACCGGCCATTCAACGTGATTGAGGACTTTCTGTTCCACCCAGACATCGTATACTCAAAGCTAAACAAGAAGTCGATACACGCACTGACTCTTGCTCAGGCTTTGAATGGTCTGATGGATGATAGATTTACTGGGCTAAGACACTTCTGGACCGCCATCTCTGAAAAACGCCCGCGTAAGGAGAAAAACCTAGCCGAGAACATAGAGTTGTATGCACCAGAGGGGGATTTCTCGGAAGAAGAGAAGTTAGAGTACCTGGTAAACCTTACTGGTGTATTCCCCATCAACGCGGTAGTGACACCCAGGGTGCGCCAAAAGTTAGATGAACTTTACATACCTCCTATTTCAGAATATGATCCTGAACTTGGCGTGACTTGGTTCATACCTCGCGAGTGTAAACTCAAGAAGTCAAAGAACGGAAAGAACTTCTATGTCGTGAAGGTAATCGACGACAACAATGAAATGACCGTGATTCGCTGTTGGGGCGTTGACCCAGAGAGAGACATTGTGCACATCAATAGACCATACATGGCAAGGTTAAACTATAATCAACAGTGGGGATTTTCCACTTTCAGTATGAGAAAAATGTTCAAGTTATTAGCATGAGGAGAAGCAAATGAACAATTACACAATTAAGATACACAACGAAGAAGAAGGTCTGTGGGATAAAAGAGTGGTAGAGAAGCTCACGTTTCCAGAGGCAGCCATGGAAGCTTACAACACTCGGAGTAAACTAGGCTATGCGTGGAAAGTAGTCAGTATTTGCAAAAATGAAAAGGAGAAAGAAAATGTCTAGACTAACAGGGCTATGCGCCAAAATGACCGTCAACCATTATAGGGAGACTTTAATAAATAAGGGGTACAGCTTCTTTGAAAAGGGGGACTATAACCTCAACATTATAGGAGTTAGGAGCGACTCCGGCGATGCCAGTAGGTTTGACGACCTGATTATCGTCTTTTATAAAATTGAAGGAGAGTGGGTGGTGGACACTTACCCCGCCACGACAGAACCAGGAACAAGGATTTTAAACAGGCCGATTAACGACAAGGGTACCGCCATCTTGGTACCAGACCAATATCGTTCAACTTACAGAATCGACACCCATGGGGGAAAGAGGAAGTATACCGCGCTATGCCAACGAGCCGGAAAAGTCAAGGTTTGGCGAGACGATAATAGAGATTCTACGCCGGATTACGTTGGGCCCGAAGACGAAGGTATGTACGGAATCAACATTCACAGGCAGTTTGGCTCCGACGAGAGAGAATACACAGGAGGAGTCTCTGCAGGCTGCCAAGTTTTTCAAAGCTCTGCAGACTTTTACGAGTTTATGCATACTTGCAACATCTCCGCAGACAAGTGGAGCAATAAATTTACCTACACTCTGATTGAAGAGAGAGATTTAAAAAATAAGGGGATTAATTATGACATCGTTTGATAAAGTAAAGGTTTTCCGTACTAGGCCAACCGCGAAATTGCCACACAGGGCCCATTCAACTGACGCAGGCATGGATTTTTTCTTCGCCCCTCAGGAAGGGGCAGCTGCAAGAATCAAACCAGGACAAAGTGTCTTGCTGGAGACTGGAATCAAGATGCAGGTACCACCCGGGTGCATGCTTCAGATTATGAACAAGTCAGGCGTCGCAAGTAAGAAGCACTTGATTACCGGCGCATGCGTTGTGGACGAGGGCTACGATGGAGAAATCTTTGTCAACCTGCACAATATAGGAACCGGAGCAGAGTATATAGAACTTGGTCAGAAAATTGCTCAGGGAGTTTTTGTGAGAATTGAAAAACCGGGATTGACCCTCATAGAAGAAGATAATATCTATGACGGCGCTACTGACCGAGGTGATGGAGCATTGGGCTCAACTGGAGATAAATAATGGGCTTCTTGCGTAAAATAAAAAGAAAACAAATGAATGCTGCAAAAAAGCAGTTCATGAAGGATTTCAAATCTCAGATGCTTAATTTTAAAAAGCAAGTGAAGTGTTCCAAGTGTGATCGCCCACCAGAGGAAGGGGAGAACATAGACCAGTGGCACATAAACAAAGAGTCGGAGAATATCGATCTAGTGTGCACCGAATGCCTCACTGGAGACATTCGAAAGGACCCTTTCAAAGGAGAAGGTCATGACGGCTCAAACGGACCAAAGGTTGAACTGATTTGAAGATGTTTAGGGAGACAGTTTGTTTCGATGACGTGCTTCTGGTTCCTCAAAAAAGCACTATAAACAGCCGAGCACAAATAAATCTATCAACGTCCATTGGGGAAGTATCTTTCGAGGTTCCAATTGTCTCAAGCCCGATGGACACTGTCACTGAATCAGAGATGACCCTGTCAATGCTGTCAAGAGGTGGATTGGGGATTGTCCATCGCTACAACACGACCCGTGAGCAGTGCGAGATTGTGTACTCGATTCGAGAGGTCCTTGAAGAACAGTCAAATAATAAAGTGAACTCCATCGCCGTAGCCACAGGTGTCAATGAAGGATTTATGGATAGGGTGTCTTCGCTGCATGCCGCCGGCGCCCGCATCTTCTGCCTCGACGTCGCCCATGGGCACCATTCTATGACGGAATCAGCAGTGAAGAAGATAAAGGACAAGTACGGTTCGTCCATCACTGTGATAGCTGGCAACGTTGCAACGGCAGAAGGTTACCTAGATCTATCTGAGTGGGGAGCTGATGCTGTCCGGATAGGAATAGGAGGCGGCTCCATATGCTCAACAAGGATACAAACCGGCCACGGTGTGCCAACCTTTCAGTCTGTTTTTGACTGCCGCGACATCGACGGCGCTTCGATAATTGCAGATGGAGGAATCAAAACATCCGGTGACATAGTCAAGGCACTGGCAGCAGGAGCCGATATGGTGATGCTGGGTTCAATGCTGGCAGGAACGAAGGAGTCACCAGGAGAGACATTTAAATCGAAAGACGACAAATACTATAAGGTCTATCGAGGAATGGCATCACCGGAGGCACAAATTGCCTGGAGAGGCAATGCTCGTTCACTAGAAGGTATTTCGACAACAATTCCATATAAGGGAAAGGTAGATAAAATACTGAGTGACACAATACAGAAGGTCAAGTCTGGACTTTCATACACCGGCGCACACTCCATCGGAGAACTGCAGTCGAAAGCGAGGTTTATAAAACAAACCTCTTCAGGTATGAGTGAGAGTAAGACACATATATTAACATTATGAGAGACCCAAATAAAAATGTTACTTTTGTATTCAGGTGTTATGAGAAGGAATCAGCAGACTTGAAGATTAGGCTCAAATATGATGGACTACAGCAGGGAGAGTTCTTCAGGTCAATATTAAAGATGTACGTGTCACAAGACCCGCTAGTCATGACTGTCGTAGAAGAAATCAAGAAAAACAAAAAGACTATGGGGAGGAGAAAGCTTACAAGTACCTCAAAAGACCTCGAAAGAGGCAAAAAACTGCTATCAGATTTGGGTATTACGGAATCAGATAAGCAGGATATATTTGATATGATTGAAATGGATTTAGGAGAATATGAGTAAATATCAACTACCAGAATGCGCCCGCAGCTGTGTAAAGAGCGGAGAAGAATGCGATAAGAAAAGTTGCCGTATGTGGGTAGACTATGAAGGAGATCAGAATTGTTCTCTTGTTTCTATTTATCACAACGGCTCTATGACACTGGACGAAGTTTCTAAGAGATTGAAGATATCTCTTGTGAGAGTTTCTCAAATAGAAAAACAAGCACTCGCAAAACTCTCGAAAAGGATAAAAATCTGACGTTTTAAAGCGACATAAACTATTTATATTTGTATTATACGAATAAACACTACTTTGCTAACAAGGAGATTATAAAATGAGTGGTAACAAATTACTGAACGAAAACACTATCCGCCGGTTCATGAAGCTGGCAAACGTGAATGGATTAACTAACAACTTCATCAGCGAAAAGTTTGAGAAGGAGCAGGTTAACGAAGAAGAAGAAGACGAAGACGAAGCCCAAAACGAAGGCATGTACGACCGAGATGATGACGATACCTTGAAAGAGGAAGAGGAAGACGAGATGGCCCCCGAAGGCGATATGCCAGAGGAAGGTCCGGACGACGAAATGGACATGGAAATGGACATGGGTGACGATTCCGAAGGCGATTTGGGCGCAGCCGACATCAGTTTGACGGAAGAGGAAGCGCAGCTTCTCATCGACCTAGGTGAGAGATTGTCGGCTGCCATGGGCTCAGAAGAAGAGGACATGGAAGGTCTGGAAGATGAGCCAATGGACGACGAAGTGGTCGCCGACGACCCGATGGGTGATGAGCCAGCTGCTGAAGAAGACCCTGCAATGGGCGACCGAATGTACGAGAATCGTGATGAAATAGTGAACGAAGTTCTCAAAAGGGTCACCAAGCGAATCGTAGCACAGAGAAGAAAGTAACAACTATAATACGAATGTTATTGCTCATAAAACCCCATCCTAAGTAAAGGTTGGGGTTTTTTATTGTGTTGACAATTTCTTAGAAGTAGAGTATACTTGCTATGTAAGTGAGATACAGTCTAACAAAAAGTTTTTTAACGAAAAGGAAAATATAAATTGATTGAAAGAATAACATCCCAACCGAAGAAAAAGAAAGAGCAGAAGAGGGAGCAAAAGGAAAAGCCAGAGTCACCTCAAGAGGACAAGCAGGTGGTGATAGTAAATAACATTCAACTTCCGCAAAATCCTGAACCAGAGCTTAGAACTATTAACCTTTATGGTGATATTACCGAAAGAAAAGGCGCCGACGTAATTGCGGCCCTGTTGTACCTCGAAAACAATTCGCTGACAATGGTACCAGAAGACCCTCTTGACCCGAAGAGCCCAGACAGAATTGTTGCTAGGTCTATATCTATGATGATTTCAACTCATGGTGGAGTTGCTTCTGATATGTTTTCTATTTTGGATATAATGGAGATGATTAAAAGGAGAACCTGTGATGTGGAAACCTTCGGCATCGGAAAGGTAATGTCTGCGGGAGTACCCATTCTCGCTGCCGGCACACCTGGAAGAAGAAAAGTTGGCCGCAATTGTCGCATCATGCTTCACAATGTAATGGCAGGAACAGGCGGCACCATTTTCTCAATGGAGAATGAGCTTGAGGAAATCAGATGGGTCCAAGATCGCTACATTGAAACCTTAGCAAATTACACGAAGTTGACGCCATCCAAGATAAAGAAGCTTTTAAAGTCCCAAAGAGACATCTACATCTCTGCAGAAGAAGCAATTAAAATGGGAATTGCAGACGAAATTATCTAATTACATAGAGGAACTTTAACATGACTTGGCACAAAGAATTTTTATCAGAGAACAATAAGAAGAAAACACTATCAACAATGGGAGATCTTTTCAACCTCATCGAAGAGGTCTATGAAGTAGAGAAGGGTAGACTGTTTAAGTCGAACAAAGACCCAATCGCTCTACTTAAAGAGCAATTCCTCAACGAACGAAAGTCTATGACCCTAACTTTGGATGCTATTCCTGAAATAGCAGTCACAGAATTGGGCTGGACCGACGTCACAGGTGCCGGAGGCGACAATCCAGTGAATGGACCTGAGAGACAAAAGCTATTGCAGTTCTTGGAGAACATTCCAGGCGGAGACTTTGTAGAAAAGATTAAATCACTTTCTAATTTCTATGACAATCCTGATGCTGCAATGCAAGAGATGTTCGGCGAAGGGGGAAGTACTTCAACCGCGCAACAGATAGCGGTAGCTTTATCTTACTTGGTCTTCTATAAAACCTTAACGAAGGTCATAGCGAACTTTAACGCTGCCTCTGCCGGCTTTAGTTTCGAAGCGTTCCTAGCTGTCTTAATGGAAGGCGAGCAAATACCAGCCAATACTGGGACTATTGCAGACTTTCTTTCTAGAAGTGACGGTACCGCCATGCCCGTAAGTTTGAAACTGTATCAAGACGGAAACCTGCACGTTGGAGGCTCTTTCAGAGATCTCGTTGGGGACATAACAAACCCTAAGTTTGATAACGATCTTATGCGTTATGTTGCTGTGACTAAGCGCTTCGAAGGCGGCCAAAAAGAAGGGCAGGACGTCAATGGTTTCTTGAAGTGGTATAGATTTGACTTTACTCTAGATAACATTTTTGACATACTTTCTAGGTCTTCAAAGCACTCCAGGTTGTGCATTCAGTTGCCGAAAGGTGGCCAAGCTTTTATAGACAACCTACCAGGCATCGCTGCACCATCAGCAGAAGAGATGGAAAACAAATACGCCATGGCTTTTCAAAAGGAAATGGACGTTATGAACGCGAAGTTACCAGAGGAACTACAAGTTGATGAGGCATTTACGCAACAATTTCTTAAAAATCTAAGTTGGGCCACACAGCTAAGTGATAAATTTTTCGTACAATTCGACCCTGATGCGGGATTATCAGATGAACAAAAAGCTGCTCCTGATTATGAACCAAGAACGCCATATGTTAAGAGGGGGACTTCTAAAATGTACGGCTCAGGCGAGCCGTTCGCAGCGCTGATTCAGGTAGTGCTGGGGACTCTAGCTCAGGTTAATGACACACTATCTGAACCTAGGTACAACCTGGAGGATAGGACTATCACTAACCTACGAAACGGTCTTGCCATTAACATCGCAAGGCGCGCCAAAGCTGCCAACAACGGCGGCGGAGCCGCTGACAAGCTTAGTATAATAAAGCAATATTCTGCCACGAAAGAGACCATGAAACGTAATAAAATTCTAAGCCAGAAGAGGAACTGGTACACACCGGAGAAGTCTGCAGAACTATACAATGATATGAGCAGAGAACAAAAGTTGGCAGCCTTAGTGCAAACCCGCGGCTTTCTCTCGACAGAGCAATTTGGTTTAACCCAGAACATGGTAGCGGAGATACATACTTATAGTAAAAGCCGAGTTCTTGGCCCTAACCAAGAAAAAGCATTCTTTGGCGCAATAAACGTCGGCCGCAAGAATACACAGAAAATGCTGAACAGAGTTACAGGAATCCTTAATGAGTCTCTGTTTGAAATTTTTGTGAACGTAAAAGCAATACAAGACAACACCTATGCTTATATCGCCGGCGGAATGCAGAAAGACGAACAAGCAGAAGAGGCAATTAAGGCTTCTGGAAATGTTATCTCAAAGACAGAAGAACTTCAATCAACAAAAGATAAATAAACCCCTTGACATTTCAGCCGAAATGCATTATAGTATATACATACAAACATGAAAGCGAGTCAAAATGACCACACAACTCAGCCACGGAACTGAACTCCGCAATAAAGTTCTTGAAGGCGTAAACACTCTAGCGGATTACGTAGCAACAACACTCGGACCCAAAGGACAGAATGTTCTTATCCATCAAAAGGATAGACGACCCTTTGTCACAAAGGACGGAGTGACCGTAGCACAGCACGTCAACTTTGAGGACCCGCACATGAACGCGGGAGCAGAAGTAGTAAAGCAAGTATCAGCAATGACTAATGCAGAAGCAGGCGATGGTACCACAACATCTACAGTTCTGGCAAGAGAAATCCTAAACCAAGCAAACAAGCACATTGCTTCAGGTACATCTCCCATTGAAATTAAGAGAGGACTAGAGCAATGCCTTGAACAGGCTATGGGGTTCATATCAGACATCGCAAAACCAATCGCGTCAACCGAAGATGTAAAGCATATTGCAACAATCTCTGCCAACAACGATGAAATCATAGGAAATCTTGTCGCAACAGCAGCCGATAAAGTAGGCAAGAACGGTTCCATCACCATCGAAGAGGCGCGCTCTCACGAGACGAGTTTAGACCTTGTAGAGGGTTTTCGTTTTGATAGTGGGTATGCAGCAACAGCCTTCGTAACGGACGAGAGACGGGGAGTGTGCCGCTATGAGACACCAATGTTCTTGATTACTGACTCAAAAATAGACCAGGTCAACGATATTTTACCTTCTCTTGAGATTGCCGCCCGAGAAGGACGACCATTCATTATCGTAGCGGAAGATATAGAAGGTCAGGCTTTAGCTGCACTAATTATGAATACTATGCGCGGTTCGATGAAGGTCGCAGCCATCAAAGCACCGCGGTATGGAGAAGAACGTCGCGCCATCATGAGTGACCTTGCAATCACCACTGGTGCCAAGTTCTTTCAACAGTCCATGGGCCACAAGCTGACAGAAGTATCTCTGGTCGACTTCGGCAAAGCTAGTAGTGTAGAAATCACCAAGAATGTGACTACGGTCGTTGACGGTGAAGGAGATTATAATAAAGTTGAAGAAACTATTGCAAAAATCAAAGCCGAAATTCAGCAGACTGAAGACCTTCATGAAGCAGGACGACTCCAGGATCGTGTTACTCGCCTGTCTTCTGGTGTTGCTATCATCCGCGTCGGCGCATCTTCTGAAGTAGAGATGATTGAGAAAAAGCACCGCATTGAAGACGCATTGGAAGCCGTCCGGTCGGCTCAGCAGGAAGGGATAGTTCCCGGCGGAGGCATGACTCTGTTGCGCGCCTCAAAGTCCATCGCACCCAACTTCGCGACAGAGGAGCAATCTGTTGCTTTGTCTATATTTCGAAGCGCGCTAGAGGCCCCCTTTCGCATCATGGCCAAGAATGCCGGCATGTCCGCGGATGTCACAATGTGGACGATATCTGATGCGAAAGATTTCGAAGGAGTTAATTTTTCCACGGGAGAAAGAGTGAACCTTCTAACTTCTGGCATCATCGACCCGGCCAAAGTCACTCGATGCGCTCTCAAGAACGCAGTATCCGTTGCAGCAACTCTTTTGCTGACTAATCACAGCATTGTGCAACAGTAGCGACTACTTATTAGTGCGGAGGTGAACGCTATGGTAGAACAAAAAGATATATTAGATTTAACTAGTAAATTGGACAAAGTGTGTAACGGTATCGACGTTATGCAGATGAAGCAAGAAGAGATGTCAGAAGACGTAACTAAAATAAAAGAGGCGGTATACAATCCGGACAACGGATTGTATGCACGATTGAGAGAGTTGGAGTCCTGGAAGTCAACTAGCTCTAAAATGATATGGACTCTGTTTACAAGCGTTGTGGGACTCATAGGTGCTTTCATATTAAAAGGCATAGGCTAATAGATGTTGGTAGAATTAAAAAAATTGAAGATAATGAACGAGGGATATAAACGCAGCATATCGCTCGCCAAAATTTATGTTAACTTGAACAACGTAATTTCGATAGTTGATTACTCCGGAGCCCACGATTTCTTGCTCCGCGAAGGCGCCGATAAATATTTAGATAGAAGCTTTTCACTGGTTAAGGTAAGCGAGGGCCACACAGTATCTGAAATCATCGCGCTTGGTACCGCGGCCGAATTACATTCTAGTTTTAACTCATCGAAAAAAGGAATCCTCAATGGATAAAAGGTTTATTATCTATGGGCGCGCCAACTGTCCTTTCTGTGTATATGCCATAGATTTCTGCAAAGCTAACGATGCAGAGTATATATTTCTAGATTACTCATCTAACCCCTCAATATTGGACGAGTGCAAAGAGTTTTACAAACATAACACAGTTCCAATCATATTGTCCAACGACACAAAGACCGGCGCGACGAAGAAAATAGGAGGCTACACAGACCTTTTAGAGTGCTTGCCGTGAAAGGTATGACTCCGGTTAAGACAAGCGTCATAAAGGTTGTTTACGACGCTGTACTCCCTACTTATTATCGCTTCAATGCACTACTTGAGGATGTCGTCATGAAGAGAATCCTGATATCAGAAGTTGACAAGGCTGCCTTGTTAGAAATTACCAGCTGTGCCACCACCCTCAAGACCCTCTTGGAAGAATACCTGGAACAAGCAAGGGAACATTCAGCTACAGAATTGCACCTACCGAGAAGAGAATTTGAAGAGTTATTGAGTATGGCGAAGGCGCTGGAGACCTCGCAGAGAATACCAATTATAAACACCGGCATCTGGAGTCACTAACATGAGCGGCACAGCAGCTATACTACTAGGTTCGTTTATTTTTATGCTAGGCCAGGTGGGAGGATGGTTTCAACTGAACTCTCAGTTTATCTGGAAGTGGTGGGAAAACAAACCTATTGTTTCAGCTATCATCTTCGGAGTACCCACGAGCATATTGTTTTGGTATGCTTGGCGTATCGTCGCGAGCCACACTGACTCTGCTTGGTCGGCTCGATTTATAGGATCAGGAACTGGGTTCCTTGTTTTTCCGCTACTGACCTGGTCCTTGTTGGGTGAATCGATGTTTACTCCGAAAACTATGATTTGTTTTAGCCTTGCTATTCTTATAATCCTAATCCAATTGTTTTGGTAAATACTATTTATAGTAAAAAGGTCTCAATATCACTATGAACTTCAACAACACATGGCGAAACTATGTTCGCACACCAATCAAATCTAGGAACGTCCTCCTGATGGAGGAAGGCTATAGGCTAGCTAACTTGTTAGCAGAAAGCAAAAAGAAACTAGCCAAGGGAAAGTTTGAAATAACAAACGAGTTCGGAGTGGTGGATATCCTCGCGACACAACTGAAAAGTCAATTCGGACCTCAGGGCATGTCAAAATACATAATGTTTGCCTGCAAGTGCATGGAAGAATTTTATCAAAAATTTACAATCAAAAACTCAGAAGGCAAGCATGTTATGAAAGATGGATACACTGCGCAGACCTTCTTTGATCAAGTGATGGGTTTAGTTACGGACTTCCACAGAAACCAGCAGAGAATCGATGAGAAAGACATAAACAAGTATACTTTTGATACCCTCACTCAAAAATTGCAAGCCTTGCCGCAGTCCGCCGGAGAAAGAAAGAGGCACCTAAAAGATAAAGAATTGGCCAAAAAAGACTCAGAACTAGTTTACAATGAAAACGGCATTTTTGCTGTGCGTCCACTCACAACACAATCTTCGTGCTACTACGGCCAAAACCCTCGACTAACAAATTGGTGCATCTCGACGAAATCTAAACTAAACTATTTTAACAGATACACCGAACAAGAAGGTAAGGCATTTGTTATGGCTTATTTTTCAGGGATCCCAGAAGGCGACAAAGACCACTTGATTACTTTAGAGTTTGATCAGGACGGTGATCTAACAATGATATGGGATGGTCCAAACAAGTCGCAGGATCCGGATGATATTTACGAAATCGTAGAGAGACACCTCAAGGGCTTGCAAGAAAAGGCATCTGCCGATGCTATAGCGAATTTTAGAGAAGAGCCGAAGCCAATGACAGATGCAGGATTAGAATCAAAGGCCTTCTCGATAGTAGAAGAAATTCTGAGGGAATCAAAAGAATGGATACAACACAATCCACCAGCAGATCCTGAGCAGGCGACAGAGAGACGCTGCCAAGAAGCAGAGCGCATGGCCGATGAAGAATACGAGTTTGTTAGTCCACACTGGGAAATGGGAAACCGAGAACCAGGCGAACCGCCTTCTGTTATGTTCTATGCGAACCTGGAGGTACTCTGGGATTTAGACCAGCCGGAGTACGAGGATGACACAGGTAACGTGTTACTGAACAAAGACTATCGTTTCTGGAGAGACTTCGAGTCTAAATTTTCAGAGAATTTGCAAAAAATGGGCCCACCATGGTCTGACATGTCCGGAGAGGTAAACTGCTATGCTGAAGACAACTATGCGAAATTGGAGCTTAGATTCGACGGGTACGATTCTTACCACGGAGACGATGCAGAAGGCTTCGAGGCCTTTTGTGCAGAAGACTGCAAAGCAATAGAGAACAGAGGCACCCAGATGCAAGAGCTTATGGCAGCAATGCTGGACGCTGAAGCCGGCGTAGATAGAAACAGAGACGAAGATGAAGACGATGATTTGCTTGAGAATAAATTCTACCAAGGCTTAGAATCACAACTCCTCGGAGAAGAAAAAGGCCGCTCAAGACAGAGAGGTATTTATAAGTTCTATTGTATGATTGCTTACAATTTGACAGCTGAAGGTGAAAGAACGAGAGGCCTCGACGATATATTGGCAGACATGCGCGCCCTGCCAAACGTAACAATCGTGACGGTTGCAGTTAGAAATCAAAAAGTGGCTGAGGGCAGGTACATTGCTGGCTTAGCCATTAAATTTATACCATCAACACCAGGGGATATGAATACTCCCGAAAACGTAAAGGCGAGGATAGTTCGAGATATAAAGAGGCTCGTGAATGTTCATTCGCTATTTAAACTATCCACAGGATTGACAAGGTTAGAGTAAATGAGGAAAACTCCGCAAGAGTTCAGAAGAGAATCCGTAAAGGAACTATTTGTCGAAGTCTTGAGAGGTCAAGAACTGAAACTAGCACCATACGACATCTCCGTAAAAGAGTTTTGGAACAGTGACTTTACTGTGGTTGAAATGGTCATAGAAGAGCACATCGGCGGACTTAAAAGATGTAAAGAGATTAAGTCAGAGCAAGCAAAAGGTTTTGTAGACGGAATGTTTAAAGCGTGTTGTGAACAATACGTTGCAGAGCACGCTAGTTTGAACAACCTAAGATTAGTAGACTATCAGGTGAAGCCAAATTTTAAAAACTCTCGAAGCGCTATAGGTTCGGACGCGAAAACAGAAGTGACTCTCATGGTTGAAGTGTCAGGTAGAGGAGTATCAGAGTTTAGTTACACGTCTCGTTCGATACTTTATTCTTCGTTCGCCGCTACGCTCGACGCGTTTGAGTTTTATATCAATTGCGACTCAACATTTAGAAAATTGAATTTGATAATTGAAGACGCCCAGTCTCGAAACCGGGGGGATATAGCAGAGAAGTGTAGATTTCAACTTTCGAAACTCACCGAGGCAAACGCTTATGAGAAAAAGAACAAACATTGATTGGCCTCTGGCGATTGCTGCAGCGCTCGCGACAGCAGCTTTATTCATTTTTAGAAATTGTTAACAGTAATATTCGTTTTATCGTGATATTGTGGATTCTCTCCTTAATTATATTAGGAGCGGTTCAATATTATGGATTCGGATATATCGAGAAGCAGGGGCTTGACCATCGGTGATTTAGTTACTCACGTCCTCTATGGAAAAGAGTGGATAGGCGTAATTCTAGATTTTAAAAACGATGAAAACAACAATTCACTACACAATGAAAAAGCACTGGTCCAAATTCAACCAGGAACCAAACACGAGGGCTTCTTCAAACAGAAGGTCTCGAAGGAAAACAAAATAAATGACAACCTCGGATATGTCTCATCCAATTGGCTGTTTAAGATAGAGATCAAACATGATGACGCTCGATTTACACGGAAAAAGACACAAACTGATAGACGAGGAAGTTAGGAGGTTTCTTAACTTCGTAGATTTGCCTTGTGAAATCATAACTGGCAACTCCGAAGAAATGAAAGAGATTGTTAGGGAAGTGGTTGAACAATATGGCTGGCACTGCTACGAGAAAAACTCATACAATCATGGAGTACTGACAATCGTTGATAAAAAGATATAAAACTCTTGACTTTTCCATCAATCTAAGCTATAATTTATAAACAATCACAACATCAAGGAAACCCCTGTGAAGCAGAACTACGGCTATGCCTGTATCAACATGACATTATCCGATGTGCCTAAGTCCAAGCGCATCATGACTAACCGTTCTATGATTAAAAGAACATTCAAAGCTAAAGGCATCAAGTACGCATCAGAACTTGCCCTTGACAACATCATGGACTTGCTTAAAATACTGAAGTGGAATGAGCAAAACGACATCAAGTTCTATCGCATGTCCTCTGACATTTTTCCATGGGCCTCAGAGTACGAGTACAGTTCACTTCCGGACATCAGGGAGGTTAGAAGGCGCCTCAAGCTGATTGGAGAATACGCCACGAGAAATGGCCACAGACTGACGTTTCACCCTGGGCCCTACAATTGCCTAGGCTCACCCCACAAACACGTCGTAGAGAAGGCTTACAAAGACTTGAACATGCACTCTCGTATCTTTGACATGATGGGCTTCGAACCGAGCCATTACAACAAGATCAACATCCATGTCGGTGGCACGTACGGAGACAAGGACAAGACGGCAGCCAGATTCATTGAAAACTTCAATAATCCCGACGGCCTTGATACAAACTGCAGGAAGAGATTTACACTAGAGAATGATGACAAAGCTTCAATGTGGAGCACAAAGGAGATATATGAAAAAATTCATCACAAAACTGGAATCCCGATTGTTTTCGATTACCATCACCATAGATTCTGCACCGGAGGACTCACAGAAGGAGAAGCAGTCAAACTCGCCGCCAAAACCTGGCCACCCTGGATCACTCCCGTTGTTCACGTCTCGGAGTCGAAAGCTCTTGAATACGGCGACCCAAAAATTCGCAAACAAGCTCATTCAGATTTTATCAAAAGACCAGTAGACAATCATGGACAGATGCACGACATCATGCTAGAATGCAAGAAAAAAGAGTTGGCGCTCTTGAAGCTACGCAAAGTAAAATAAAGAATAGATAAGTATTGACAAAATTATAGCAAAGTGCTATAATCATTAAAGATAAGCAGTTATCACAAACACAAATAAAGGAGAAAAAATGACTGTAACAATTATTGACACCATCAACAATCTTGATGTAACCGACGAGACAATCGTCACACTGACATACGAAGACAAGCATGAGGGCTGGCATTCGACCGGAGACTTAGAGGAGAACGCAGTCCGAGAGACAGACACGGCAGACAGGGTCGCGGATTTAATCACCGACACTCAACTCGCAGTGAGGACGTCGTTCGGGGATACAAACGCCCTCGAAGCGATGAGGGATGCTGATTTTTTGGAGGACTATGGCCGCGGCGAATTTGCATTCCAACAGTTCATCGCGGAAACAATCAGGGAGAATCCGCACGACTTGGATGAATTTGTAGAGTTTTCAACAGAACAGTACGACCACAAGAGAGGTTGCTGTACTGTGTCTGCTGAATTTACGACTACAGTCGCAAACTTAAAGGAAAACATTGACGCTGCTTCTGGTTGGGGAGTTTCTATTCCAATCGAAGGTGGCGAGTTCACGACGACAATCTAAAATGAAAAGACCAGAAGTAAAAATCTTTACAGGACCAATGTTCGGAGGTAAGACGACCAAGATGTTAGCAGCTCTTGAGCGCTTTTCTTATCAGAACAGGAAAACAATTCTGTTCAAACCGAACATAGACAAGAGATATTCTGATGGTAAGGTGGTAACGCATAAGGGACAGACTCATAACTCAGTCTTAGTGTCCACGGGTTCGGAGATTCTTAAAAAGGCTCGCAACGTCGACGTTGTAGCCGTTGACGAGATGTTCATGATCCCTGGGTCTGCCCAAGCGTTGCTCACTCTCTTCAAAAAAGGTAAAACAATATTAGCGTCCACCCTACAGCTATCTTCTCAACCTACAGGATACACTGCGTTTGAAGAAGTAAAAGAGCTAATGCCGTGGGCAACAAGTATAGAGGTTTGCCCTGCTGTGTGCTACAAGTGCAGCAGGGATGCCTACTATACTGAGAGGTTGTGCAAGGAAGACAAAGAAGTGTTAGTGGGCGGCGCAGAATCGTATCAGCCTGTGTGTTACAAACACTCGCTTATGTTAGAAAGTTAATCAGCACCCTATTTAAAGTATGGACGACTTTGAGAAGGGAGACCGAGTCATTTTACTTGATAGGCCATTAGGACACGCCACAAAGATACGAGGAGTTATCGTTGGTTTTGTTGGTGAAAGTTTGTTTAATGTTTTATTGACAAATGGATACGGAAAAGGTAAGATAAGAAGACTCAAATCATTTGAGCTAAGAAAGGAAGATAATTGTGTCTTTGGACAACGTGACAAAAATAAGGAATGGGAGACATTTGAAAACGATAATTGAGGAAGAGTATCGAACATCTGAGTTCCATGAAACAGACAATCTGAACACCAAAACAATAGCGGAAGCTGTCGACTCATACGAGAAAACTTTCGTTGCAATTAGAGAGGCCCTAGAGAATAATGAACAATATTGTTGTGACGACGAAAACGACAGACTCTCAATGGCTCAAGTCATTACTGACTCTCTCAGAAGAAACCAGCTTATTCGTAAGGAGCCCTGATGAAAAGGGGTGAAGCAGTACGTTGCATTGACGATTATGATTTATTCGAGAAGAACATCAACGGAGAAGAAGGCTGCTTCATTAAGTTTAGTGAAGCAAACGACAAGTACCTTGTTTGGTTCCCTTGCAACGGCGAGTGGGCCGAGCTAAAAGAAGAACAATTTGAAATGGTAAACAAGCCAGGATACATCCCTAGCAAGTATAGAAAGTTCATAGAGCACGTCAAAACTTTAGAATACACATACTAATTATTACGTGAAATCAAAGCAAGTAAAATGCAATAAGACCTACTGGTCAACCCGCCACAAAGAAAAGTGTATCTGCGTCTCCATCGCCCGTTGGCTAGTGGAGCTACGATTCAGAGACTCCACCAAATCAGGATGGTACCACTGTCAAGAGATAGAAGAAGTGCCAAAATCACAAGAAAAAGTTATTGACATTACTAAGATAATAAGGTAGAATAGTATTATGGAATTTGGATTTATCTTTTTAATTCTCGCGATTCTGTTTTTGCGGAACAGAATCAAGGCTGCAATCCTTCAAAGCCAGAAGGAAGATTTTGTCAGAGAAGTTATTCGCCGCGTTGACCAAAAAAAGAAATTGGATGAACTTTATGGAAGAAATGAAGATAGGTGATTTGGTGAGGCACAGGCGTAATCACAGTTTGATAGGTGTGATCGCGAGTCTACTCACAGGCAACGGTTATCTTGATGTCTTGAGATCTGACGGAGTAATCGTTTTTACTCACGAACGGTCAGTGGAGGTTATCAGTGAACATAGACGTGGGTGATTATGTCCAATACCGCGCCGCTTCAGGTGAGGTAATGGGTTACGGAATTATTGTTGAAGTGACTAAGTATTGGCACATTCTTGTGGACCAACACACAGGCAAGAGAGAGCATTGGTCTGACGATTTAATGAGAAAGATCGTGCCATGAAGGCAGGTGACCTAGTGCGATGGCGCGCCGATGATGGAATGGGCATTGTTCTACAGACGCGAATCGTCAGCAAGATTACTGGAAGTTCTATCGTTTATGTGCTTTGGTTTGATGGTAACACCACCGGACCGATAGAAAACGATCATGATGAATTGGAGTTGGTTAGTGAAGGTCGGTGATCTAGTGAGAAATCAGCGCGGAGATACTGGTATAGTGGTGGGTCTCGATTATACCGACAGCCAGAGTATTTACGACCTCAACCTTTGTGGTCCCTTTATGGTTGTCGCGACCCCTCAGGGCAAGAGAATCTGGAGCGCTCAAGCAATGGAGGTTGTCAGTGAAAGTCGGTGATTTGGTGAAACAAACACCGCGCTGGTCTTCCCCGCGTTTTGGTATTATAACTCATGACCTGAAGAGCGACAGGTGTATGGTCCTCTTCTTTGACACCAACACTCAATACAATATGGACAAAAATTTGTTGGAGTTAGTCAGTGAAGGTCGGTGACTTGGTGAGGCATCAATCTATTGAGGCGTTAGGTACTGGCATTGTCACCTCCACGTCGTTGGTAGGTTCCGCACACTGTTATGTGCTTTGGTCAAAAGAGCATCTAGGGTCAGGGCATTTTCTAGGTCAGCCGATGCTAGAAGTGGTCTCTAAGTTGGAGGTAATCAGTGAAAGTCGGTGATTTGGTGAGGTTATCTCGCGGTGTAGGCAACCATTTTGACTTGAAAAGTTATGTTGCTATTTTAGTTAAGAAGTTGCCAAGGAATGATTCTTATGAGTATGACTGGCTCGTTATGACAGATGGCAGGTACATTGCACTAGGCAGGCAGATAGAGCAAAGCGCGAGGCTTCTCAATGAAAGTCGGTGACCTAGTGAAAGACAACCACCCAACCGGCCCACGCTGGGTTGGGATAGTTGTTGCCTCAGTGCCACACTCAACCGCTCTAAATAAAGTGTTCAAGGTATTGTGGCAAAACGGTAAGGTTGGAGACAACATCTGGGACTACGATTTAAAGCTACTCAGCGAAAAAAAGCCTTGACTTTCAGTGGTTTACCTGTTATACTTATAATATAGAGAAATGGAGAACTCAAATGAAAGTCGGTGATTTAGTTAGGAACGGACAAGGGCACACAGGCATCGTGACAGGCATTGGCTATGCTGGCAACTGTCCGAGTTATGATGAGTGTCCTTTCTTAAATCCAGACGTTCACGTCGTCACAGCACACGGTAAAAGGTTGTGGAATTACAAGGCGCTGGAAGTGATCAGTGAAAGTCGGTGACTTGGTAAAAGAGAATTGGGGGATGGAAAGAGCTGGCATTGTCTTGGCAGAGGTTCCTCGCCCACCGTACTCATCTCGCAGGAGATTGTTCAAGGTCTTGTGGGGCACATACTCTCCAACATTGCCCACTTTGACAGGTCCACTGTGGGAAACGGAAGCGGAGGTCATCAGTGAAAGTCGGTGATTTAGTGATGTGGAAGTATCATGGCAAGTTAGATCCTAAAAAGACAGGTATTATTGTTTCAGATTATGATTATCCTGGCAAGGACGGGCTTTTGATGCAGAATGTTTATTGGTTTGATTGCGAATGGGTGAGACCAATCCGGCAACAATTTCTAGAGGTTATAAATGAAAGTCGGTGATTTAGTTAAGAAGCGTTGGGGCAAGATTGAACCACACCAAGTAGGGACAGTTGCAATCGTAACCGGCAAGCACGTTGATCCCCTCGGGCCAAACCCTGCGTTTCACGGTTACTGGCTCATGGTGTTGTATCCAGACCGCCCCATCCGCCGCGAACGACCTGGTGAATTTGAGGTGATAAGTGAAAGTCGGTGATTTGGTATCTTTTCGTGGTTCAGTGGGCATTATTGTTGAAGTCGGTGCCTTCGGCAGTTTTGGATGTGATGTGATGGTTATGTGGCATGATGAGGCTACACCAATACCATGTCAAAGTGTGAGGCTAAAAAATGAAAGTCGGTGATTTGGTTAAATGTATTGGTTTTATCGAACACGAGAACATTGGTGTTGTAATGGAGATTTCAGTGAATGGCCACCTCCGTGTGTTAATAGACGGAGAGGTAAACCATCTTTGGCAATATCAAATGGAGGTAATCAGTGAAAGTCGGTGACTTGGTGAGACAGGTAAGTCAACCCCAGTTAACACTTGGTATTATCACTAAGGTTGTTCCTTTCGGGTTTTATGTTTTATTTCCTGATGGGGAATATCGTGTTCATAGAGATGATATGGAGGTAATCAGTGAAAGTCGGTGATTTAGTGAGAATCAATCTGCCACTCGCTGCTGACGTATACCCACCTCATTGGCGACTGGGACTAGTCGTATCAAATGACCTTGTGCGTCTCAGTTTCGTACCTGATAGGGTGATAGTCTTATGGCAAAATGGCATCAAAGAAACCGCATTACCGGACCACTTGGAGGTTATCAGTGAAAGTCGGTGATTTAGTCTGTATAGCACTGCCAGCAAAGGAAAAAAAGAAACCTGTTGGAATTATTCTTGGGTTCAGTGTTGACTTTCTTATCAACAGATATGATAGCCCTGAGTATAGAATACTGTGGCAACACGGTGGAATTGGCACTGCTTCGGAAAGTAGCTTGAGAATAGTCAATGAAAGTCGGTGACTTGGTTAGGTGTGTCGGCTTTATCAAGCATAAACACATTGGTGTTGTAGTAGAGATTTCATTGAATGGTCACCTCCGTGTGATAATAGGTGGAGAGGTAAACCACCTTTGGCAATATCAAGTGGAGTTAATCAGTGAAAGTCGGTGATTTAGTTAGAAACGGACAAGGACACACAGGCATCGTGACAGGCATTGGCTATGCTGGCAACTGTCCGAGTTATGATGAGTGCCCTTTCTTGAACCCGGATGTTCATGTTCTGACATCCCAAGGCAAAAGGCTTTGGAGCTATAAAGCACTGGAGGTAGTGAGTGAAAGTCGGTGACTTGGTTTATTATTTGGATTGGGTAGGTATCGTAATTAAAAGGCACTGTTGGGGTAGGCATACAATATTGTGGAGCTGTGGTACAAAACAAGATTTACATGAAGACAACAAGCAGATTGAGGTGTTAAGTGAAAGTCGGTGATTTAGTTGAGTTGAAGTACGACCCTGGCACTGTCGGTGTGGTCATTAGCACTTTGAATGATAACGGGTTTTTTGATGTGATAAGGATGGATGGAGTGGTAATTTCCGCACACAAAGTGTCCCTGGAGTTAGTCAGTGAAAAAAGGTGACCTCGTTCGTTGGCGCGCCGATGGTGATATGGGTGTTGTGCTATCTGTCAACAAAGGCTCACTCATTGGTGGAGACAACGTTGTATATATTATGTGGTTCGACGGTCCTCCTACCGGTCCA
>Ga0315321_10000047_pt1 | contig 65714 bp, 56 predicted proteins | sample M180m21515metaG_FD_203464 | JGI IMG/M metagenome (GOLD analysis project Ga0315321, IMG submission 203464) | Ammonia-oxidizing marine archaeal communities from Monterey Bay, California, United States - M1 80m 21515 | ecosystem: Environmental > Aquatic > Marine > Intertidal zone | place: USA... | reverse complement strand
GAGCGAGACCATGCTTCAGGGTCTTCGCGCTGAGATCACATAATCTCAAACGAGAGTCTCGTACCTCATCATCAGCCTTCAGGACCGGGCAAGACTCATAGAACGTCATAAAGTGTTGGGACAGGTCGAAAAGGTAATTGCACAGAATGTTTGCCTGATAGTCCTCGACAACACTTTCCACTGCCTCAGGGTACTGCAGTAGCCGGGTGGCGAGGGCTATTTCTTCCTGTTCGCGTAGATTGAATGGGCTGTTAATGTCTCCGCTGTTCAATTTGGCGCGGCGAAAAATGCTCATGATTCTGGTGTAGGCGTATTGAAGGTAAGGCGCAGTGTTGCCTTCGAACGACAACATAGTGTCCCAGTCAAAAATATAGTCAGTGGTGCGGTTTTTGGACAGTTCGGCATACTTGATAGCGCCAATGCCGACTACCCGTGCAATATGATTGCGGTCTTCTTCCGTCAAGTCAGGGTTCTTGTCACTGACCAGCTTAAGCGCTCTTTCGATAGCTTCGTCCCCGACATCGGCAAGCTTCACGGCACCACCGTCCCTGGTTTTGAAGGGTTTCCCTTCCTTGTTCAGGATAGTGCCGAAGGGGATATGGTTGAATACTTGATTTTCCTGGATGAACCCGGCCGCGCGTGCAATCGCATAGAGCTGGCTTAAGTGAAGTGATTGTCGACCGTCGACGAAATAGAGTGCCTCATCGACGCGAAGTGTATGGCCACGGTATTCTGCCGCTGCAAGATCTGTTGCCATGTAGGGATAACCGCCATCCGATTTTTGCACAATTGCCGGAAGGGGTTTGTCATCCTTACCGGTAAATTCATCCATGAACACGCATTTGGCGCCGTCTGAAATCTCCACAAGCCCCTTTGCTTCGAGCTTTTCGATGGTAGACGCAAGAACGTCGTTGTAGGCGCTCTCAGCACGAACATCTTCTGCCGTCAGAGAAATATCGAGCAGATCATAGATAGCCTGGCAGTGGCGGATCGACTCTTTGATGAAACGTTCCCATAAATCTATGCAATTTGCGTCACCCGATTGCAATCGAACGACGAACTGCCGGGCGCGGTCTGCAAATATTTCATCGGTTTTGAACAGTTCACTGGCCTTCTGGTAGAAAACCTCCAGGTCTTTTAGTTCAGTTGCCAGCGCTTCGCCCGTTTGTTCAAGCTTGTCCATATAGGCCAACAGACTGCCAAACTGGGCCCCCCAGTCACCGACGTGATTCGCCCTGACAACTTCATGCCCCAGAAACTCGAGAATTCGCACATTGGCATCGCCGATAGCAGTAGAACGCAGATGACCGATGTGCATTTCCTTGGCGAGATTAGGAGATGAATAGTCGATCAATATTTTTCGGGCTGTCTCCAGGGGTATTCCAAGTCTCGAGTCTTGCGCATTTCGATCGAGTTCAGTCTGGATAAATGCGGGTGTTAGGGTGATGTTGATGAATCCGGGTCCGGCGATTTCATATTCAGCAACCCCCGTCAGTTCCTTTGATTCCTCTATCAAATCAAGAAGTGACTGAGCAAGTTCTCTGGGATTGGACTTCCTTTTTTTTGCGGCGCCCATAACACCATTGGCCTGGTAGTGACCAAATGAGGCTTTGCTGGCCTGTTTGACAACAGCGGGTGCGTCTAATGCGCCAAGGGAGCGTAGGCCATTCTCGAACTCCCTATCAAGATACTTCTTTAGGTTCATCGACTGTATTAACTCTTTGTTAATGGCGTTATTGATCACGGGATGGGCCGCGAAGGTCGCACATGTTAGCCAAATTCAGGTGGCAGGTCTAACCAGTTACCGGTGACGCCCGGCGGTTGGCATTGTCCCTGATGAGTGAAACAGTTGAGTGAAAACCGCAAAAGCGGAATTCAGGAGCAATATATTTTTGATCTGGGTGAACCAGCTTACTTTGAAGTTTGCCGCCAGAGGCGCGCAGAACCTGTGCTGGATCCTGTTTGAGTTCTGCGAGGACACCCGGGGATTCCTCCTGATCTTAACAGTGCTTGTCAGCTTATGTTCCAGGTGCTGCCTGCGTCCTAACCGGTTTTGTTCCAGGTGCTGCCTGCCTCCTAACCGGTTTTGTTCCAGGTGCTGCCTGCGGCCTAGCCAATTTCGGCGTCCTTATTACTTTCATTGTCCAGTGCTGTTCGAACCTGGGATCTGAGTATATCAACGCCAAAGGGTTTTTGGATCATTGGCCTTCCGGTTTCGATGACCGATTTGGTGTGTTGGCTGCTCTTCGGATAGCCGCTGGTGAAGACGATTTTTACGTCTGGATACTGATTTGAGATTTTTCCGGCTGCTTCAACTCCTCCCATTTGTGGCAGCACGACGTCCATGATTACCAGGTCTATCGATTCAGCATTGTCGAAGTAAGTCTCTACAGCCCTGGCGCCGTCTGACTCTTCGAGTACTTTGTAGCCTGCTCCGGCGAGGATTAACCGGGCAAGGTTTCTGTCCCTTCGGCTGTTTTCAACGATCAGGATAGTTTCTGTGCATTCCGATACGTTCGTTGATGCACCGGCAGCGAGGGTTTTCCGCTTGGGTGCTATTGCCGGTAAGGAAAGTTGGAAGGTCGTTCCAACGCCCAGCACGGAGTTAACACTAATGGTTCCCCGATGTTGCTCAACGATATTCGCGACGACTGACAGGCCAAGACCAGTGCCACGGCCCTCAGCTTTACTGGTGTACAGCGGTTCGAATATCCGCTGCTCAGTCTGCGGATCCATTCCTGTGCCGGTATCACGGACTTCCAGTAAGAACTGTCCTGTAGCGTTGGTTGGAGATTCTTTGTCTTCGGGGATGTCGTTGGGGATCTTGTTGGTACTGATCTGTAAAGCTCCGCCGTTTGGCATTGCGTCGCGAGCATTAATGACAAGATTGATCAGAACCTGCTCGATTTGTGTGTGATCAGCCAATAGATAAACAGGTTTCTCATGCAGAAGGACATCCACCTTGATGGAATCCGGCAATAAGCGGGAGATCACAGCCATTGAACCCCCTATGGTTTCGTTAGCATCTTTTAGGGTAAAGCTAGTGTCCTGGTGTCTACTGAAATTGAGCAGCCGCTGGGTCATGTTTTTTCCCAGTTCTCCCGTTTTTTTGATTGCACCCAGCCTGTCGCTGAGTTCTTCGTTTGTCGATGACTTCAAGGCCAGGTCGGTTAGCCCCAGGATAGCGACCAAAAGATTACTAAAATCATGGGCGATTCCGCTGGCGAGTTGGCCGATAGAATTTGTTTTCTGCACAGACTGAATCTGTCTTTCAAGGGACTGCTTTTCTTTCTGGAACTGGGCACTGCTCGTCATGTCCCTGACAACGTAAATTCTGTTGCCAGATTTATCCAAAAATTCAGGAGAAGTAATAATCTGTAAGGGCAATGCCGAGCGGTCTCTCCGGATGCCGTAATGCGAATCTGCCAGTGACTGGGGCAGCAGGTCTGTAATGCACATGCCTATAAGCTCCGGGCTCTGGTAGCCAAAAATGGAATAGGCGGACGGGTTGGCTGCAATGATTTTTTCATCCTGCCCCAGGGTAAAAATGGCGTCCAGGGACAGGTCGCTGATGGCCCGAAGGTTTTCTATTTGCCAGTCAAGAGCGTCGACAAGTTTTTGTCGGTCTGTGATGTCAGTCGCTATACAAATGGCCAGTTGTTCGTCTTCTGATGAACTTCCTGCGTGGGGGCCTGGGATTACTTGTACGGCAAATCGGGTGTTGTGCCCCTGTTTGTGTTTGACCTCCAGTTCCATGGACGATGCTTTCAAGGTTTTCAGCACTTCAGCCCCAGGTCGGCAGGATTGAAGTACTGTGTCAACCAGCTTGGCGAGGGCCGTGACCTGAAGAGGACTTACGATGTTTTTGAGGTTTACCTCGTTTTCCTGGTAACCCAACTGATGGGTTATGGAAGTAATAAACCTGGCATCTTCTCGGGGAGTCATTGTCCATACAATGTGCGGGAGTTGGTCTGCGGCCAGTTCGAAGAAGCCTAACTTCTGGATTAGTTTCTTTAATGTAGATTCCTTGTTTGAAAAAGACCTTTGGTAATCACGAGTCAGATTTTCCTGTCGTTGCTGAATGCCTGCAAATTCTCGCGTGATCGTTTTCGATGCTGTAAGCCAGAGACACAGTCGCCGGAAGGCAAAGACGGGCAAACTGGCTTTGTACATCGTCACGGAGTAGTGTGCCGTTTTGCCTGAAAAGGCAATCTTTACCATGGATCGGGGCAGCCCAATGACCGTTGTAAGGTCTTCTAATTGGCCGGCAAGAATGGTGTAGAAGGCTTTACTGGTAGTTAGGCCGTGCCGAGGTTTCAGCCAGATATCGATTTGTGTCTCAGATAGTTGCCGTGCACTGGTTTCAAGTGGGAAGTGGCGCGCACAGTAACCACCGGTACCATACACGCTAAGGAATTGATCGAACGGCGTAAACATGATCCGCCCAATGCTGGCGTGTACCTGCAGCAGTGGGGAGTTCCAGGAATGCCTGCCAATCTCGCGGAGATCGTCAGCATCGAAAAATTTCCCGGTCTGGGAAACCAGATCCTGGAAGGTTTCCCAGGGGATTGTTTGCGTTTGATCGGTGAGGTGCGTCAGCGGGTAAGGGGACCCGCTTGTGATTCGTTGCAGTTGAATTGATCTGCTTCTGCAATGATCGAAGATGCAATCCAGGTGGGCGCAGGATATTGCTTCTATCGTGTCCGTCATGCTCGCCAGTTCCAGAGACAGGCCACCAGTATTTAAGAAGTTCCTGGATGCGTCAAGTCAGGCGGAAATGCGCTCAATGAGCTGGGTGTGAAACCCGGAAAAGGAGCCGTTACTCATGATGACGACATGCAGATTTGAGCTTCGTTCTGTGATTTCTCGGGCAACCGTCGTGACCAGTTTTTCAGTGTCAGTGGCAAGGCTCATATTCCCCTCAGAGAGCTTTTGCATGTCCCATTTGACGTTGGTCGGTTGAAACCAGATGGTCTGGTCAGCGTGCCCGGCGCTGCTCGCGAGGGTTGATTCATGAATACCAAGTTTCATGGTGTGAGATGCAGGTTCAATGATGGCTAGAATCCGTTCGTCACCCACCTTGTTCCTTAAGCCTGCTAATGTGGTGTCTATTGCCGTTGGATGGTGAGCAAAATCGTCATAGATATGAAGGTCAGGTTTGGATTGGGTTAGTTCTGAATAGATCAGTTCCATTCTCCTTTTCACGCCCGCAAAACCAGAGAGTGCTTCGCAGGCGACCTCGGGCGAGACGCCTACGTGGCGGGCTGCAGCAATGGCAGATAGCGCATTGCTGATATTGTGGTTACCGGTCATTGACCATGAAACATCACCTTTGGTTTGGCCCTCAAGAACAACTGAAAACTTTGAGCCGTCTTCGCTATGCAGCACGGCATGGAGCTGTTCTCCGCCGATAGTAAGGGTTGATGTCCAGCATCCCTGAGCTATGACGTCTTGCAGGTTTGCATCATCGTCTGGATGTATCACCAGGCCTTCACTGGGAACTGATCTGAGTAGTAGGTGGAACTGTGCCTTGATGGCATCAAGGTTCTCAAAAATGTCTGCGTGGTCAAATTCGAGGTTGTTCATTACCAGCGTTCTTGGTCGGTAGTGCAGGAACTTGGATCGTCGGTCGAAGTAGGAAGTGTCGTATTCATCTGCTTCTATGACAAAGAATGGGTCCGCGCCGAGCCTGGAAGATTGTTCAAAGTTCTGCGGGATACCACCGATCAGGAAGCCCGGGTTTAACCCTGCGTACTCGAGTATCCAGCTAATCATTGAGGTTGTGGTTGTCTTGCCATGGGTGCCCGCAACAGCGATGACCCAGCGATCGGCGAGAAGGTATCTGCCCATCCATTCGGCGCCTGAGGTGTAGGCAATGCCCCTGTTCATTACTGTTTCCAGGGCGGGATTTCCCCTTGGCAGGTTGGCATTTCCGACGATGACGAGTTCTGTTCCAGCAGGTATGCATTCAGCCGTATAGCCGGTTGAGAGTTTGATCCCGGCACTCTCCAATTGGGTGCTCATGGGCGGGTATACGTTCTCGTCAGTTCCTGTGACCTGGTGTCCCAATTGCCTTGCCAGTAAAGCGATACTCCCCATGAGTGTGCCGCAAATACCCAGAATGTGAATCTTCATGCTCATCTCGGGAAAAGGTTGAAGGCGATTATGACGCCGATGAACTCGATCAGGAATGCGATGACCGCTCCCTGAAAAACACTGATTTCAACTGCCTTGTGATAGATATAGCCGGCGATAGCCAGCCACCAGCCCAGGCAGACCCAGGTAGCCGAATCTGCGAACATCAAAATTGTGTTGTTGCTCGAGTTGAGAATGATGAAATTAAAAGGGAGTAGTATTAGCAGCATGATGGCATTAGCGCCAAGAAGTGCTGACCAGGTAGCGTTAAACCGATAGCGATAACCTTTGAACTGCAGGAGCAGGAACGTCACACCGGTTTGAAGCAAGATACCAATGGCGATTGTTCCAGTGGTAGTTGACAGGGATTGATCCGGTCGGGTGACTGCTGCAACGCCAAGTGTAATGGCGAGGTAGGTCATGAAGGTTGCGCCTGTTGAGAACCTGGTTGAGGGAAGTCCTTCAGGGCTTTGGCGTAGCAGGCATATCTGCCAAAAAAAATTCACTATCTGCAACATACTGGACCCTAATAACCGATGTTAATTGCCCTGACTTTTGGCATCAGTGTGCCTAAAAGCAAGGTGCTGAGGCACAGGATAATACCGCTGGTGACCAACCCGGCTGAAATGCTGACGGTTTCAGCGATGTATCCAATAGGCAGTACACCAAGAGGCATCAGCCCATGTGACATCATGTCGATACTCATTATCCTGCCTCGCATGTGTTGTTCAACTTGTAGTTGAACCAGTGACCGATTCATCGACATATTTACCGCAGAGATGAATCCGATGATCGCAATGTACAATGTTGCGGTGACAAACGTCTCTGACAGCGCGAAGAGTGCGACCATCAACCCCCACAGCGCGCCTGTGGCAATGAGCCAGTATCCTTTGTTGTGGACATTGCCCATTTTGGCCAGGACCAGGGATCCAACAATGGCGCCTGCGCCCATGCCGGTCATTAAAAAGCCCAGATCATCTGGTCCGCCCTGCAGCACATCTGTTGAGAAAGCCGGTAATAAAGTGTTGATGGTCAGTCCAAACAGGAACGGCATAATTGACAGCAGTATCAACCCGCCGACGACAGGGGAGTTCATGACATATCTCAGCCCATCGGCTGTTTCAGCCATTGGGCTCTTTCGCTCACCGGGGACGGGACGTCCCTCATGCTTCAGGAAAAGTATGCTGAGCGCCGATATGAAGTAAAGTATGGAAAGCAGAAAGTAAACCAGTCCGACACCGAAGGTGGATGAAGTATCACCATCGGCGAAAATAGCGATCATGAATCCGGCTAATGCCGGTCCCAGTATTCTCGAAAGGTTCCAGGAGGCCGTATTAAATGCCATGGCATTGAACATGAGCGGCTCGCCAACGACCTCGGGGATCAATGCCGTCCTTGCCGGAATTGACAGTGATAGTACTGTGCCATTCAGGGCCCCTACCCAGATGAAGTCCCAGAACGTCACGTGCCCCGACATGATGACACCACCCATGGCGAGCGTGGCAACACCGTTGATCACGGGGGTCCAGCCGATTAGGGGTTTTTTTCTGACTCTGTCAGCGAGCACGCCACCAAGTAGAGAGAACACTACCTGAGGTAACATAAAAGAAAGGGTAACCCAGGTGAGATTGATCGCCGAAGAGGTCATTTCGTAGACCAGCCAACCTTGCGCTACCAGTTGCATATTCAGCGCAAAGGCAGACGCCAGCATTCCGATCCAAAGGCAGCGATAGTCATGGACTTTCATTGACGCGAAGATCGACTTGTCTTCAGTGCGTGTCAGCGGTGTAGGAGTGTCGTTCAAAAAACTGCCTATTGCGAAAGCAGCAGTATAGCGAATCACGAGCAGGCTGTTTTCAATGAGTTTGCGCCGCTTGGAAATACTCCTGTCGGATATTCCGTCGCGGCATGGACGTCTCAAATGAGGGCTAGTCCGTGACCTGGATTAGTAGGTGATGTTGGCTACTCTGGTAGGCCAAGAACACGTTTGCTAATGATATTCATTTGAACTTCATTAGTACCGCCGTAAATGGTTACCGCTCGCGAGTTGAGCCAGTTTCTGGTGGTCTCCAGTTCCTTGTCTGAGAATTCCTCCCCTTCCCAGCCAATACCGTTGATACCCATCATTTCTGACTTTAGTTCGGTCGCGTTGCGGGCGAGGTTGGCGCCAACCAGCTTGAAAATGGAGGTTGCAGCGCCCGGGGTTTTTCCTGATTGGTTTTCCTGCGCGACACGCCGCGCCGTGAGTTGGAATGCGCGTTCTCGCATCGAATGCTCCAGGACTTTTTCGCGTGTGCCCTGATCAGCAATCCGGGTGTCGCTCTCGCCGGTATATTGTTTGGCGAGGTCAGCCAGTTGGTTGCGCGTTTTTTCAACTTTTTTCTTATTGGCACCAGCCAGCCCACCAATGCCTGATCTTTCAAATTGCAGCAGTCGTTTGCCGACAGTCCAGCCTTTGTTCATTTCGCCTACAAGGTCATCCCGACGGGCGGTGACGTTGTCGAGGAATGTTTCACAAAACGGCGAGGAACCTGAAATAAGTTGAATCGGCTTAACGGCCACGCCCTCCTGATGCATATCAAAGAGCACGAAACTGATGCCGTCATGTTTGGGTGCGTCTGGGTTGGTTCGAACCAGCGCAAACATCCAGTCAGCGTGCTGAGCGCCGGATGTCCAGGTTTTCTGTCCGTTGATGACGAAATGGTCGCCGTCCAGGACCGCTTTGGCCTGCAGAGCCGCCAGGTCAGATCCTGCGCCGGGCTCACTATACCCCTGGCACCATCGGATCGAGCCGTCGCAAATTTTGGGAATATGTCGCTGCTTTTGTTCCTCTGTGCCGTACTCGAGAAGTGTTGGGCCGATCATCGTCAGGCCCATGCCCGAGGATGGGGCAGTGGCATTGATGCGCTTCATTTCTTGGGAAAGTATGGCGGCTTTTTCCGGGGGCAGACCACCGCCGCCGTATTCAGCGGGCCATGTTGGCGCAACCCAACCACGTTCGGCCATCCTTTCCAGCCATACTGCGGCTTCGGGTTTGCTGTAAATCATGTGTGCGTCTTCCCAGTGGAAGGACAGGTTTCTCATTTCTTTCGGACAGTTTTCTTCTAGCCACGAACGAGTTTCTTCTCTGAAGATATTTAGGTCAGACATGTTTTACTCCAATTTTCAGGCGCGTAGACTGCCACAGGGTGCTGCCAAGTTAAATGTGTTTCAGTGAATATTTGCGATTGGCTAAACCAACGCTGTACAAACTCTCTACAAACACTGCATAAACTCTCTACAAGCGATGCTGTTTCCGGCAGATGCCATGTAATAGGTCGGCTGGTGTCATCCTTGCTTTTCCCTTGGCACGCTGGATGTCTGGAACAGCGAAAATCGACGACTGGAGCCACCTATCGGGCAGTCACTTAGCTGGCTGGGTAAATTCCCAGCGCGACCTTACCGATGTAATCCCTGGCTTCAGTAGGTGAGTAGGGCTGCATAAAGGGGCCGGCTCGCACGTCACGATAGAGTCGTGACAGAGGGTTCTTGTCCATGAACCCGCTACCGCCGACGACGTCCATCGCGCGATTGACGATCTCTATTGCGTTGCGATTAACGACCCATTTCATACTTTGGTGGTCTTTCAGTAATTCGTGAGCGCGCTCGATGGGGATTTTCTTTTGCTGAAACTCTTCAAGGAAATTATCTGTAATCTCACCCATACGGCCGACGATAGATTGCGTCGACGCGAGTGTGATTTCTATTTCAGCAATCATGTGTTGTATGCCCGGTAGATCAGCCTGACGGGGCTTGCCTTCTTTCTTGGTGGCGAGAGCAGCGTCAATTGCGAGCTCATAAGCGTGTTCAGCGATACCCAAAAAGACACCGAGTAGCGGCAGGTTGGCCAGATTGCGATTCATTAGCATCCCCGTGTTCCATTGTCCCCATGGCCCTACAGGGTTTACCGCAGTCTTGGGAACAAGGACGTTGTTGAACCGAATAGACTGGCTGCCCGAACCTTTCATTCCCATAGCGTTCCAGTCGTTCTGCGGTTCAATACCTTTGGTTGTCATTGGCATCATGACCGAGCTAATTGAGTCAGGCTTTTCATCACCTCCTTTGACTCGAAGGTTCATCGCGATATGGGATGCGATTGGCGAACCTGTAACAAACAGCTTTAATCCGTCAATTCGCCAGCCATCGTTCACGGGGGTGGCTAGTGTCAGGGGATGTAGATTGTCGGTGCCAGGTTCTGTTGCTGTTGCGCATATTGTCATGTTACCCGTCACGATGTGTTCGAGTTGTGCCTCGATAGCCTTAGCCAGCAAATCGTTCCCTGATGATTGGGCGCTTGCTCTGCTGGAAGAGAGGCCTCGAGATACGGCCAGATGCATGTTTGTTGCTAGCGCAACTGAACCGTCACCTCTGCCGAGCCTGGACATGCCTACTATCCAATCATGAATCGACGTTAGGCCCATACCGCCGCAATCTTCTGGCACGAAGGCTCCGTTGATCCCTGCAGTCTTAATATCATCAAAGCTGGCCTCGGCGACGGTACTCGACTGGTCGGCGGCCTGTGCCCGATCTCTGAGGCTTTTAGTCAGACTTTCTGCCGCATTGACAAAATTTTTCCCCGCCGGGGTCTTGGGTGTTAATTGGTAACTCATATCAGGACTGCTCCACAAATGGGCTGTGTTAGGCCGTAATCGGATTCTGAAGGAGCCAAGGCTCCAGAAAAATATTGGGCCCTTTCAATATCTCACACTCGGCCCTGGCACCTTGTTAGGCCAGTGTGTCGGTCCACCTATGCACACTCACTGAATTTGCCTGCCTTAGATATTCGAAACCTATCCCAGGGTTAAAAAAAGTGAGTCCCCGTCAATCTGATCCCACGTTGGAGGAGTGCCGCAGAGTAAAAAGTGAATTTAAGAGTTTTAGCGTCTATTGGAAGTTAACGCGGCAATACCTTTTTTCTGCTGATCATCGTTTGTGCTGATCATCTCGACGTTGATTAAGTTGCCATGGATAAGCATGGGGCAAATTAGTCAAAATCTCAATTCGATGTGGTATCGCCCTTAGAGCCTCGATAAACTCTACGCCATCTATTGTTTAGAGGGGCTATGGACCCGCGAAATGAGCGTCGATAATCGAAATCTTATAATCTGGCTTTCCTGTGTCTGTGTCGTGATCTATCTCATGATTGTGGTTGGTGGTGTTACGCGACTGACCCAGAGTGGTCTTTCGATGGTCGATTGGAAACCCATTATGGGAGTCATTCCTCCTATTACGCTAACTGAATGGGAGCAGGCGTTTGAGGCCTATAAGCAGTACCCTGAGTTTCAGAAGATTAATCGAGGTATGGACCTCGAGCAGTTCAAAGGCATTTTTTACTGGGAATTCGGGCACAGGGTATTAGGGCGGGTTATTGGGCTTGTCTACTTTGTCCCTTTTGTGATTTTTCTGGCGCTCGGAAGGATCGAAAAAAAGTGGCGGCCTCAGCTTTGGGTCGCATTTGTGCTCGGTGGGCTGCAAGGGCTCATGGGCTGGTACATGGTGAAAAGTGGCCTGGTGGATGTTCCTCACGTCAGCCATTTTCGATTGGCGGCTCACCTTTTGCTGGCGATTCTGATCCTGGCGTTTCTGTTCTGGTTAATCATGGATCTGTTGGCCGTGAAGCGCATCCAGGTGTCAGGCAGGGTCCAGAAAGCGTCAGTTTTTATATTACTATTGCTGGCACTGCAACTCTTGCTGGGGGCCTTTACAGCTGGTCTGGATGCGGGTCACGGTTTTAATACCTATCCGTTAATGCATGGCCAGTGGCTGGCGGATGCCGCTGTCATGATAGAACCCTTCTGGCGAAACTTTATTGAAAACGGTGTGATGATCCAGTTTATGCACCGCTGGCTCGGCGCAGTTTTGTTAGTCGGTGTGATCGGTCTGGCGTTTGCGACAGCCAGGAATGGCATGCTGTTACCGGCCATGGTGTTGGTTGGCATTACAGCAATACAGTTCGGGCTTGGGGTAGCCACGTTGATGCTGCGTGTCCCGGTGGTACTCGGAAGCCTGCATCAGGCAGTAGCTTGTTTGATGGTTCTTGTACTTGTCTATCTGGTTTATGTGAGCCGTAGCCCTGGCTCCCGGCCGGAGCCAGCGGGATGAAAGTTTGCCTTGGGCAAATCAACACGACGCCCGGAGATTTTGCGGGCAACCTCGAGAAGGTCAGGGTAGGTATTGAGGCAGCCTCGAAGGCGCAGGCTGATCTGGTCGTTTTCCCCGAACTGACACTGCCTGGTTATCTCAGCCAGGACCTGATTTACAACCCGGACTTTATTGAACGCAATCTGCAAGCGCTTCAAGAAGTCGTTGAAATGTCTCGTTATTGCAACCCGGACCTCCATGTCGTTATAGGTTACATAGGTAAAAACACGGGGGTTGGCAAACCGTTTACCAACCTGGCGGGGGTTATCAACCAAGGCAGACTGATTCATACGTACCAGAAACAACTGCTGCCTTTTTACGATGTTTTCGATGAGCTTCGATATTTTGAGCCTGGCAATGAGTTGACAGTGTTCAACATTGGCTCTGTGGCGGTTGGACTGGCGATCTGTGAAGACCTTTGGAACGATAAGGGCTCAGATGACTATCATTATGCCGACAACCCGTTGCAAAATTATCGTGCGGCAGGTGTAGATGTGCTGGTTTCAATTAACAGTTCCCCTTTTGTACATGGCAAATGTCAGCAACGCTTGGAGCAGATTGTGCCCGCTACCAGCGATGGGCCTGCCATCGTTTATGTCAACCAATGCGGTGGGCAGGACGAACTCGTATTTGATGGACAAAGTTTTGTTGCAGACAAGGGTGCAGTCCGCTATCTGAGCGCCACTATCTTTAATGACACCTATGATGTGGTGGAAGTTTTTGATGAGACCCGGGTTGACCCGGTGCCGGATGAGACGGAAACAGTTTCTCTGGCCAACCTTCTGGTGCTTGGCCTACGTGACTATGTACAAAAGACAGGGTTCAGCCAGATTGTGCTTGCTTCGAGTGGCGGTGTGGATAGCGCGGTTGTCTGTAAGCTCGCCTGTGACGCGGTGGGTGCCGAAAATGTCCATGCGATCCGCATGCCCTCCATCTTCAGCAGCTCGCATTCAAGAGATGATGCGAAGTTGTTACATGAAAATCTTGGTTGTTGGGACTACGAAGTGCCAATTGAGCATGAATCGCTGGTTCAAAATCTGAATGAACATTTCTCTGTACATACCGACAGTGCGAATATCGTGGTCAAAAAAGTATCTGCCGGTGGTTACAGCGCAGTAGCGGATGAGAACATTCAGGCGCGGCTGCGGGATGTTTATCTTATGCACTTTAGTAACGCTTACGGGGCAATGCCTCTGTCAACCGGAAACAAGACTGAGTCGGGGTGTGGTTACTACACGCACTTCGATATGAACTTCTCTTATGCCCCGATCAAGGATCTTTACAAGTTTGAGGTGGTTGATCTTGCGAGTAGTGATGCCAGAATCCCAGAGAATATCTGGCGGAAGCCTCCTTCCGCCGAACTGGCTGCTGGTCAGACCGATGAGGAGAGCCTGCTACCTTATGCATTGCTTGACCCAATCGTCATGTCGTATGTAGAGGATTACGTGACCAGTTTCGAGCGTTTTCGTGCCTGGGTAGCGACATCTGATAGGCAAAAAATCACAGGCAATATGCAGACCCTGATGGCTTGGCTTGATCGGGATGGCGCGGTGAATGATTATGAACGTATCGTTAGTTTGATCGGACGTATGGAATATAAAAGACGCCAGACTTGTCCCGGTACGAAAGTATCCAAAGTAGCATTCGGCATTGGGAGAAGAATACCGATTGTCGAAAAGTGGTCCTAGGGACTTAGTTGCATACAAGCCCCCGGACCAGCAAGCTGCGCTGAGAGCTCGAGATAACTTCAGATTGTGGCTTTTGAGTTTCTAGTGGTTTGGCTAGTGCGACCCCCGCTGCACCATGTTTGCACTGCTTAACACCTTTGACAAAGATTTGATCGATCTGGCAAGAGTTGGAGTAGTAGACTACTTGGTACTTCTTGAAGAGTCTTAGGGGGGTATTCGACAGGCGAACCCTGGACACGGTGAAGGACACTTAACGATTTTTTTCTACTTTTCGAAAATGGAGTAAACCTTGGTACACAATATTTTCTACGCTCAGTCTGGAGGCGTGACAGCCGTTATTAACGCGACAGCCTGTGGTGTGATTGAATCGGCACGAAGGTCAAAGAAACTGGGTAAGGTGCTGGCCGGTAAAAACGGGATTCTTGGTGCGTTGAAGGAAGAGTTAATTGATACTTCGCTAGAATCGAAAAAGGACATTGCTGCTCTTCGGCATACACCCGGCGGTGCATTTGGATCATGTCGCTATAAGTTGAAAAGTCTTTCGGAAAACAAAGCCGAATATCAGCGGTTGATCGATGTTTTTAAGGCTCACGATATTGGATACTTTTTCTACAATGGTGGTGGTGATAGTCAGGACACGGCTAACAAGGTGTCCCAACTTAGTCTGCAAATGGGACATCCGCTATGTTGCATAGGGATTCCCAAAACCGTAGACAATGACCTGCCGATGACAGATACCTGTCCTGGCTTTGGGTCAGTGGCAAAATATGTTGCGGTTTCAACGATGGAAGCAGGTCTGGATGTGGCGTCGATGTCGGAATCGTCGACCAAAATATTTGTGCTTGAAGTCATGGGACGACACGCGGGGTGGATCGCGGCTGCGTCTGGTCTGGCGAAGGACAATCCCTTAGCGCCACCGCACATCATCCTGTTTCCTGAGGTAGCTTTCGACAAGGCTAAGTTTCTGGCTCGAGTGAAGCAAACCGTCAACCGTGTTGGCTATTGTGTTGTGGTAGCGTCTGAGGGCGCTCAGTATGCTGATGGCAGGTTTCTGGCTGATGCTGGAGCGAAAGACGCGTTCGGGCATACTCAGTTGGGTGGCGTTGCACCGGCGCTTGTAGAGATGATCAAAGGTGCCCATGGATACAAATGCCATTGGTCCGTCGCAGATTATCTGCAGCGTGCCGCCAGGCATATTACCTCTGCGACAGACGTCGCACAGGCTTATGCTGTGGGTGAGGCAGCTGTTCAGTTTGCGCTGGAAGGCAAGAATGCTGTGATGCCTGTGATCAAGCGCAAAAAAACGAAGCGTTATGGATGGGAGATCGGGGAAGCACCTTTGTCCCGGGTGGCCAATGTAGAGAAAAAAATGCCAAAGTCATTCATCACGAAGGATGGTTTTGGTATCACTGGGAAGGCTCGAGATTACCTGGAGCCACTGATTAGTGGCGAGGATTACCCTCCCTATAAGAATGGGCTGCCTCAATATGTTCGGTTGAGGAACAAGCTTGTTCGCAAGCAGCTCCCGACATTTGTACCTTCCTAAACTTGTTTATCCCCCAGGAATCATTAACCAAAACGGATTGAGTATGATGAAAAGATTAATTTTACTGATGATGATCGGCACACTGATTGCTGCCTGTGATCAGTCGACGAAACGCATGACTGACATGCCTGCGCAAGAAATGGATGCGCCAGAAAACATTCAGCGAATCTCTGGTATTGATCTCGAAGGGATGAATACCGACATCAGGCCGCAAGATGACTTTTATGAATATGCCAATGGTAAATGGATAGCGGCAACAGAAATTCCTGCAGAAGAGATTGGCTGGGGTAGTTATATGACGCTTCGCAAAACATCACTGGAACAATCAAAAGCGATAATTGAAGGGTTGTCGGCATCAACAGGCCTTGAAGGGGAAGAGAAAAAGATCAGCGATTTCTACAAAGCCTGGATGGATGAGGCGCTTGTCAATGAGAAGGGTGGAAAGCCTTTGATGAAGAACCTCAAGAGGATTGAAGCGCTAACGTCACATGATGACGTCATGACTTATTTCGGCGCTGAGAATCCGAATGGGCTGGATGGTCCTTTTAACTTTTATGTAGGGCAGGATGATAAAGACTCAACGCGGTACATTGTGTTCTTTGTTCAGTCAGGCTTGGGTTTGCCGAATCGGGATTACTATTTCGATGAGTCTGAACGTGGCCAATTTCTGGTTCAGGAGTATCAAGGTTACATCAGCCGGATATTGTCGCTTGCAGGGCATGATGATGCGCAGACCGCTGCTGCGGCGATTGTTGATCTGGAAACCAGACTGGCGGAGCATCATTGGACCAAGGTTGAGAATCGGGATGCGGACAAAGTGTATAACCCATTCACTGATGCAGAGCTCACATCGCTTTTATCGAACCTGAACCTGGACTCCTATCTGCAAGGAATCGGCTTGGCTCGCCAACCTACCGTGATTGTAATGCAACCTTCATATCTTGAGCAGGTCAATTCGTTGTTTCGAGAAGTGCCGGTTGAGACCTGGAAGCATTATCTGCAGGCAAGGACAGTCTCCAGTTTCGCCAATTTCCTGAGTGAAGACTTTGTGCAGGCGCGATTCGACTTTTACTCTAAAACACTTGCGGGCAGTGAGGAGCAGACACCCCGATGGCGCAGGGCTGTTTCTTCCATCAATAGCAGCATCGGTGAAATGTTAGGAAAAATTTATGTAGAGCGTCACTTTAAACCCGAGTCCAAGGAACGAATGGTTGAAATGGTCGCCAACCTCAACAGGGCTTACGAGGATTCGATCAAGAATCTTGGCTGGATGAGTGACGAAACCAAAGAAAAAGCATTGATTAAACTTTCCAAGTTCACGCCCAAGATTGGGTATCCCGATAAGTGGAAAGACTATTCTTCTCTGGAATTATTTGCGAATGACCTTGTGGGGAATATCAAACGCGCTCGAACCTACTCTCATAACCGAAATGTGGACAAGCTGGGTAAACCGATTGATCGAACTGAATGGTTTATGGCGCCGCAACAGGTCAATGCATACTACAACCCCGGGTTGAACGAAATTGTATTTCCGGCGGCGTATTTGCAGTCGCCGAATTTTATACCCGAGGCGGATGATGCCTATAATTATGGTGCGATCGGCGTCACGATTGGCCATGAGATTGGCCACGGTTTTGATGACCAGGGCAGTAAGTATGATGGAGATGGAAATCTTCGAAATTGGTGGACTGATGAGGATCGAGCGAATTTTGAGATAAGAACCAAGGGGCTGGTTGACCAGTTCAATAAATTTGAAGCTTTGCCAGGCTTATTCGTCAATGGAGAGCTGACATTGGGTGAAAATATAGGAGACCTCGGAGGGACGGCTATCGCCCTGAAGGCATACAGAATGTCACTTGAAGGCGAAGATGCGCCTAATATTGATGGGTTAACTGGCGAAGAGCGGTTCTTCATCGGGAATGCACAGGCTAGTCGTTTGAAATGGCGTGACCAGTTCATGGAACTGCTGGTGAAAAGCGATCCTCATTCCCCGGACCGATTCAGGATTAACGGCGTTATGTCTAATATGAGCGACTTCTATTCGATCTACGACGTTAAGGAAAGTGATGAACTGTATTTGCCCGAAGCAGATAGGGTGTCGATTTGGCACTAACCGAACGAATTAGTTAAACGTCTTCTGAGCCAACAAAAAAGGCGGGTAATCCCGCCTTTTTTGTTAGAGACATTTCCGCTTACAACAGCGGAGCAATCACCAGACTTACGATAGCCATGACATTAATCAGGATGTTCATGGACGGGCCAGAAGTATCCTTGAACGGGTCACCAACGGTGTCGCCAACGACCACAGATGCGTGGACATCTGATCCTTTGCCGCCAAGGTTGCCTTTTTCAACATACTTTTTGGCATTGTCCCAGGCTCCACCGGCATTAGCCATCATGAGCGCCATAAGAACACAACCCAACAGAGCTCCTGCAAGCATACCGCCTAACGTCTGGGCACCCAGGCTGAAACCAACAATAGCGGGCATTGCGATGGCGATGATGCCGGGCAGGATCATCTTTTTCAGTGCAGCCTGTGTAGCGATATCAACGCATTTGGCGTGATCAGGTTCAGCGGTGCCTTCCATCAGACCAGGAATTTCCCGGAACTGTCGTCGAATTTCTTCGATCATTTCCATCGCCGCATCACCTACTGCGGTCATGGTGATAGAGGCTATCAGGAATGGCAACATGCCACCGATGAAGATACCGGTTAGGACTTTCGGGTTCGAAAGTTCGAGCGAGAATCCCGGGTTGTTGTGTGCCATCGTTTCCACAAAAGCTGCGATAATGGCCAGTGCAGCCAGTGCCGCCGCACCGATCGCGAAACCTTTACCGATTGCGGCAGTGGTATTTCCCACTTCATCCAGGCCGTCGGTGATTTCACGCACGTCCTCACCCAGACCCCCCATCTCTGCAATACCGCCAGCGTTATCTGCGACAGGACCGTAAGCATCGAGCGCCATAGTCATACCAACGGTCGCGAGCATGCCAACCGCAGCGATAGCAACGCCGTAGAGTCCTGCCAAGTCTGTAGAAACGTAGATAATGGCGCTGATTGCCAGGATTGGGATAACAACTGATTCCATACCAACCGCCAGGCCGGTAATCATGACTGTTGCGGTACCTGTTTTACCGGATTCGGCAATTTTGATAACGGGACCTTTAGAGGTGTAGTAAGAAGTCACAACACCAATCAGGATACCGCCTACGGTACCGGCGACAATAGCCCACCAGACATTGGTGCTGACACCCATGTAGTCTGTCAGGAAGTAGGCAGCAATAATTAGCAGCACGGCTGAAATCTGGTGGCCCAGTTCCAATGCGCGTTCCGGGCCAAGACCTGACAGCAGGTTAACGATAATGATGCCGAGAACCGAACAGACGAGTCCGACCGAGGAAAGTATCAGTGGCAGTGACAACAAAGCCTCACGCCCACCAGCTGCAGACAGCGCATCTACGCCGTAAGCCGCGCCCGTTCCCAGGGTTGCTGCAATGGCGATAGTGGCAATCATTGATCCGCAATAGGACTCGAAAATATCAGAACCCATACCTGCGACATCGCCTACGTTGTCTCCAACGTTGTCTGCAATTACACCAGGGTTGCGGGGATCGTCCTCGGGAATGCCTGCCTCGATTTTTCCGACTAGGTCAGCGCCGACATCAGCACTTTTAGTGAAGATACCGCCACCGACTCGAGAGAATAGTGCGACACTGGATCCCCCCATACCAAATCCGTGAATGGCATGTGCTGTTTCAGGATCGCCGCCGAAGTACCAGTAGAGTGTCCCAAGCCCCAAAAGGCCGAGTGATGCGACGCAAAGCCCCATGACTGATCCGCCGTAAAATGCGACTTTCAGTGCAGAGCCAGCGCCACTTTGTTGAGCTGCAGCGGTTGTTCTGACGTTTGCTTTTGTTGCTGCAAACATGCCCAGATAACCTGCTGCCGCGCTGCAAACAGCGCCGACAGCGAATGCAACGGCTGTTTTCCATCCGAGGGGAGAAAATAGGATGATGAGAAAAAGAGGCCCGGCAAACAGTGCCAACATCGTATATTCACGATGGAGGAAGACCATAGCGCCTTCATGAATGGCGGCCGCGATTTTTTTGATCTTTTCACCGCCTGCGTCATATTTGGCCATCAACAGATAAATGATGGCTGCACAGACCAGACCCAGCACACCTGCAATAGGTGGCATAACAACTAACGTTTCCATAAGCAATTCCGATTGGAGTGATTCTGTAATTCAAGTGCCTTTAGTCAAATCCCCAATGGCTGAAATGACAGTAATTGGCTGATTTTAGGGGTACCCCCTCTAAGGCGCGCTTATGGTACAAAAATGGACGCCAAGTTTGAACCGGAATTTAGCACTTATCCGTCTTCAAGTAGGCGTCTTAGGTCAATAATCGCTGCATTGGCACGTGAAATATGCGAACCCATGACTAGCGAATGGTTGGCCAGGGTGCCAAAACCGCTGCCATTGAGAATAACAGGGCTCCACAAGGTGTCCTGGGTGGGTTCCAGTTCACGGATGATTTGCTGCATGCTGATCAGGGCATTTTTCTTTTGCAAGACATCAACAAAGTCGACTTCAACCGCTCGGAGCAGGTGAAGTAAGGCCCAGGTAGTGCCGCGAGCTTCATAAAAAACGTCATCAAGCTCTGTCCATGCGGTTTTAACCTCCTGTTCTGTAGCGGAATAGGTTGACTGGGTCGCAGCGACATCTCCTGCCAGCGATGTGTCTAATTGGCGCTTGCCTACGCTGGCGGAAAGACGCTGGGATAAGCTGCCAAGGCGAGTTTCTACTTCCGATAGCCATGCTCTGAGATTATCAGCACGAGCATAAAACTGTGCGCTCTGTTGTTGCTGGTCACCGAGTCGAAACATGTACTGTCGTAGGGCGTCGGTTCCTTTTTGGTACTCGGATTCGGTTTCTGGCAGCATCCAGGAATCATTGTCAAAGTAGAACTGCCCCTCAGCCTTCACCAGATCGGCGTCTTCAGTGGACTGGGACTGCGATCTGCTGAGATTGTTCCTCAGGGTCCGGGCCATATCCCGGATTTGCACGAGTACGCCGAATTCCCAGTTGGGGACATTATCCATCAGCAGGCTTGGCAGGATAACGTCGTTGTGCAGGTAGCCGCCGCGCTTGTAGAGGAGTATGTCCGCCATAGTGATCATGGTGGCAACGGTAGTGCTACCCGTCACTCCACTGGTTTTAAGCTTGCTTATCTGTTGATCGGTCACCTGTTTGACATCGAACATGTCTGGTTCGTGGTCCCAGTAAAATGCTAATGAACTAAAGAGCACTAAAAGGACGACGATGGTGATAATGGCGCCACGCAAAAGATTTTGTGAAAACGTAGAGACTTCAAGCGTGTCGCTGACTGTTTCTTTGGCGTTTTCGATGCTGTCTTCTAATCCACTCACGTTCCTGTTCCCTGGTGTGTTATGACAATGGTAACTCTTATTCCATGGACCAGAAACTCAGAAACTCAGAAATCGGTAATTTGACTCAATCAAAAGGTGAGCGCGAGCCGGAATCGGAATCGATTACAGTGTGAGTGAAACTGATGGATTACTGCTTATCTCGAACCTCGCCTCTATCCTGAAATCCACCCGGCGGTTGAGTTCCTGATATAACCATCGGCCGCTCCGGTCGTCTCGTGCCCTGATGATAATAAAAGCGCGATGGCGCTGAATCCTGGCAGCGATTGTTGCAAACAGACCAGAGTCGACTGACTGATTACGCACAGAGGTTGCGTCAAGTTGGAAGACGCTGACAACCTTGTCTTCCTGGTCATTTATTTTGTTGACTACGGGCTTGATATTGGGATGAGCCGGATCGATACCCTCGGCCAACGAGACGAAATGTCTGGCTTTTGTGAGGTTGGACCTCTCGGCGTGATCAAGCGCCCAGGCAAGGTACCTTTCTACAATACGATTTATGCCTGCGATCGCGAGAGTATTCGACGGGTTTAGTGTGAGAACAAGTTTGTAGCGGTCCAGAGCGTTGTCGTCTGCCGGGGTCGTTAGCTGGTTGTGCTGCATTGCTACATCGGCGGAAGAGAGCAATTGCTGGATTTTCTCTTCTGTCAGATCAACAGGTGGGGGTTTGATGGGGGGCATTACCGTGCAGCCGGGAATAAATACCGACAGAACAAAACTTAAGGCGAGATATCGGCTCACAATGTTAGTGTAGACGTCTATATGAATTGCTAATTGAAGCACGAGAACCCTGTGAAGCAAACCCTGAAGTCTTTTTTGCTATTTATGCTGATCCTGCTGTCCTGGAGTTGTCGCGCTGAGCTGGTTATTGATACCCAGATTGGTCGCGATAGTTTTGAGCAGGAATCCCTAATTCTGCCGGTTGATGAGGCCTTTCGGTTTGGAAGCTACCTCGAAGGCGCTGGTATCAAAATGTTCTGGCAGGTAATGCCTGGCTATTTCCTCTACCGGGACAAGATTGAAATATTTCATGACGGAAAGGCGCAGGGCATCCAGCTGCCTCAGGGCGTCTTTCGACAGGACGAGATTTTCGGTAGGGTGAAGGTCTTGGATGGATTGATTGAGCTGCAAACAACCTTGCCTCCGGGACAGGAACTTGAAGTGCGCTATCAGGGCTGTGCAGCTCAGGGATTTTGCTATCCTCCCCAAAAAAAGCGGCTAACTTCGCCCAAAGTAGCGAAAAATCCGAAAAAATAGAAAATCGACGAGAGTCGCTGGCGCGCCAGGCATCGTTGTCATAATCGCTTCATAATTAATCAAATAAATTGCCTAAAATCCGAAAAAATCGGACAAATGAGCCAAAAAACGGTATTTTATCCAAAAAGCCGCGAGAGAATCGAAATGACTGAAATTACGTTGCTAAATGGCCCAAACCTGAACCTACTTGGCGCGAGAGAGCCGGAGATCTACGGTTATGAGACGCTGGATGATATCAACACAATGGTCAGTGCCATTGTGGAGAAGGCGGGTTACCAGTTCTCGTCGAGTCAAAGCAACGCTGAACATGAGCTGATTGACCTGGTTCACGCGGGCAAGGGAAAAGCGGGGTTCATTATCATCAATCCTGGCGCATATACGCACACCAGTATCGCGCTTCGAGATGCGATGCTGAGCGTGTCGATCCCATTCATCGAAGTCCATCTGTCAAACGTATTTAGCCGTGAAGATTTCAGGAAGCACTCATTTCTATCCGATATTGCGGTGGGTTGTATCACCGGACTGGGTTCGAGTGGTTATCGGTTTGCCGCTGAATATGCGGTGAGTTACCTGGAGGATCAGTAATGGATATTCGAAAGGTAAAGAAGCTGATTGAGATGATGGAAGAATCAGATATCAGTGAGATCGAGATCAAGGAAGGCGAAGATTCGGTTCGGATAAGCCGGGGTGGTGTTGTTGTGCCTCTTTCTGACCCTAAATTGTCGGAGCGTAAGCCAATAGCTGCTCGTTCGGAGCGTGTGGCTGATCAACCTTCGATTGGCGATCCTTTGAGTGGCCATGTCGTTGGGGCCCCAATGGTAGGTACCTTCTACAGTGCAGCTTCGCCATCATCGCCCCCATTTGTAGCCGTCGGAGACGCGGTGAGGGAAGGAGATACGCTTTGTATCATTGAGTCGATGAAAATGATGAACCATATCAAGGCTGAACAGGCGGGGAACATTGGGGCCATACTGGTCGTCAATGAAGAGCCCGTCGAGTTCGACCAGCCACTTTTTACCATCAGTTAACAGAGGATGAAGCGGGTACTTATCGCTAACCGTGGCGAGATCGCCTTGCGTATCCTGCGTGCCTGTCGGGAACTTGGCCTGGAAACGGTTGCCGCACACTCCCAGGCGGACAGTCTTGCACTTCACTTGCCTCTTGCGGACGACACTGTCTGTATTGGCAAATATTCTTATCTTGATTCATCACAAATAATATCTGCGGCAATAACCAGAAATTGTGACGGTGTTCATCCCGGGTATGGATTCCTATCGGAAAGCAGTGATTTTGCGCTCCAGGTAGAGGAAGCGGGGCTCTGCTATATAGGACCTACCGCAGCCCATATCGAGCTGATGGGGGACAAGGCAAAAGCGCGTGCAGCGATGACTGCGAAAGGAATTCCGGTTTTACCAGGTAGTGATGGAGAGGTTACCAGGCTTGATGATGCCTGTGATTGTGCCGAGCGCATTGGCTTCCCTGTGATGTTAAAGGCAAGTCATGGCGGCGGCGGACGTGGTATCCAGGTTGTCGACGATGAAGCATCACTTCGATCGGCGTTTGGGCGACTAAGAAACGAGGCAGAGCAACTATTCGGGAACGATGGCGTTTATATTGAAAAATGGCTGGACGCACCCAGGCATATAGAGATCCAGGTTTTCGGAGATGGTAAAGGCCGGGTCATTCACTTTGGTGCAAGGGAATGTTCCATCCAGCGGCGTCACCAGAAGTTATTAGAAGAAACACCTCCGCCGGGTATCCCGGGTGATCGAATTGAAGCGTTGGCAATGTCCTGCTGTGATGCGCTCGCTGATCTAAAGTACTCGAATGCAGGAACGCTGGAATTCCTGTTTCAGGATGGAGCTTTTTACTTCATTGAAATGAATACAAGAATACAGGTGGAACATCCGATTACCGAGTCTGTTACCGGGATAGACCTGGTTAAGTTGCAGCTATCCTTTGCGTCCACCGGAAGTTTGTCGCTCAAACAGAGTGACATCTGCTTTTCAGGACACGCGATGGAATGCAGGATTAATGCTGAAGGCAGGGATTTTAGACCAGCACCAGGGCCCGTTAATCAGTACCGTGCACCGGGTGGTCCGGGCATTCGATTGGACTCACACCTGTACCAGGGGTATCTAGTGCCCCACCAATACGATTCTCTGCTCGCCAAGTTAATTTCAACAGGATCTGACAGGGGCGAGTGCATCGCACGAATGGAACGAGCGCTGGCCGAATTTGTCATAGCGCCGTTGTCGACCAACATTGAGCTTCAGCGATTGATCCTTCGTGATGCCCGCTTTCGATCAGGGGAACTGGACACCCATTTCCTGGAGAGGATGAAGAAGTAATGTATTGGATGAATGTGTCGGCGTCGTCAACCAAGGGTAGGCTTGATCTATTGGAAGCCTGGTTCTGGGATCATGGCGCAGTCTCCGTGACAGTAGAAGATGGGTTGGACAAGCCGATCTTCGAGCCACCCCCCGGGGAACATCCGCTGTGGGATGAGGTCATGGTGACGGGACTTTTTGAAAGTGATATCTCTGTTGAAAATCTAACGATGGAGTTGGCCCGCGATAACTATAAACTGGAAGATGTAGCAAGGCTCGATGATCGGGCGTGGGAGCGTGAATGGTTATCGCGATTCAAGCCGATGCAATTTGGTCGCAGGCTGTGGGTTTGTCCAACGGGGTTCTCGCTGGAACCTGGCGGCAAGGTAATTATAGAGTTGGATCCCGGGCTGGCCTTTGGGACTGGCACCCATGAAACGACCAGGCTATGCCTTGAGTACTTGGACTCTATTGAGGTCGGTGGGCTTGATGTTATCGACTACGGATGTGGTTCCGGTATCCTCGCGATCGCATCAGCGTTGCTTGGAGCAAAGAAAGTTACCGGAATCGATAACGACCCCCAGGCACTGACAGCTACGACTGAAAACGCGAGACGAAATTTGGTGACGGTGGGCACACACCTCCCCGGGGTAGCACTGCTGCCATCAGATATCGTACTCGCTAATATACTCGCACAACCGCTGGTCGAGATGGCTCCGATGCTGGTAGAAACAATGAAGCCGGGCGGGCTGTTGATACTCTCCGGTATTATGAGCAGCCAGGCTGACTGGGTGCTACAAGCGTACGTCGAACTGGTCGAGCAGGTTGAGCTGATTGACCGTACTGAATTGAACGGCTGGGTTCGGCTGGTCTGGAAGCGAACTTGATCGAGGCGATTACCCAGTGCCCGAATTGCCAGATGACATTCAAGGTCACCGAGGCGCAAATATTTATTGCTAATGGTTCTGTGCGTTGCGGGGCTTGCCTGCATACTTTCAAGGCCGAACAATATTTTGTGTCACCGTTGTTGGATAAAACTGAACGGTTGGCAATCGCTGCGGAGTACTGGTCCAACTTCGACGATTATTTGCTTTCAGCGGTTACTCTCAGTGAACCCGAGCCACCAACTTACTTCGATGCAATTCCAGGAGACAACCAGGCTGACGAAACTGCAGCCGAATCCGAATCCGAATCCGAATCCGAATCCGAATCCGAATCCGAAGCCGCCGGCAGCGAGCTGATGGAGTTCTATCTGGATTATTTGGTCACCCATCCGGGCGTTCTTCCGGACCCGCAGTCAGGTGTCCCCAGTTCACCCGGGATTGAGGAAGATGAAGATGAAGATGAAGATGAAGAGGAGGATGAGGATGAGGATGAATATGAGTATTTTGCAGATCTCTACTATGAAGAATATCTCGCGTATCCAGAGACCGGCGAGGCCTCCACTGCCCGGGAGTTAGGAGAAAACAGCGTTGTTGTCCCGGGCTTTGAGTTTCCTTTGCATGATGATCATGAATTTCTTCTCCAGGACAGGCGTCGAGTCTTCGCAGCGAGGTCTCTGAAATGGCTGCCTGGGATTGCCCTGATGATTGCCATAGCGATAGGTCAGGTCTCCTTTTTTAGAATGCATATTTATGCACAAATGACTGAATATCGACCGACTTACATTTTTGTGTGTCGATACCTGAGCTGTGAAGTTCCGGAATATGAAAACCACGATGAGCTAAGAACGCGTGAACTGGTGATTCGCACCCATCCAGATGAGCCAGAAGCGCTCCTGGTAGATGTCCTTTTACTCAATAGTGGGCCATTCAGGCAGACTTTTCCTGGTCTGAGGCTAGAATTCTATGATGTGCTTGGCGAGGTAGTCGCAAGCCGGGTATTCAAGGCGAGCGAATATCTTGGTGGAGAAATGCGAGGGCTTAAATTGATGCCTGCGGAGACAGAGGTCCGCCTGTCCCTGGAGATGATCGACCCGGGAGATGATGCGCTTGGTTACCAGATGGAGGTCGTTCCCCTTTGATCGACAGGTACAAATATACCGTTAGGCTTTAGTGTGTAGAGACAAGTTTGTTATCATTGCGCATCTTTAATATCTTCCCTGAATGCAATGTTGTCGATTGGACCATACTCCAGTGCCAGCCGGGTGATTGTTGCCCCCATGGCCGGTGTGACTGACAAACCATTTCGTGACCTTTGTCATCGACTGGGGAGTGTCTGGTCGGTCTCTGAAATGGTGACGAGCAACCAGCAATTATGGGAAACCAGTAAATCACGTCATCGTCTGGATCATGCGTTAGAAACAGGCGTGTCATGGGTGCAACTGGCGGGAGCTGACCCCGGCCAGATTGCCCGGGCGGCGGCTGTCAATGTTGAGCTGGGTGCTCAGATCATTGATATCAATATGGGCTGTCCCGCAAAGAAAGTCTGTAATAAAGCTGCCGGGTCGGCACTCCTTCGGGATGAAAAGCTGGTAGCTGATATTCTGGCTGCAGTGATAGATTCAGTCGAAGTGCCTGTAACACTCAAGATACGTCTCGGTTGGTCGCTCGATGAAATAAATGCCCGATCAATCGCAGCCATCGCCGAATCGGAAGGAATTTCTCTTCTTACCGTTCACGGTCGTACACGAGCTTGCAGGTTCACCGGTTCGGTAAACTATGAAGCCATTGCGGCCGTGAAAGAAAGCGTTTCTATACCTGTTGTGGCGAATGGAGATATCCTGACACCCCACCAGGCAAAAAAGGTACTCGATATCACCGGTTGTGATGCTGTAATGATAGGCCGTGCAGCGCAGGGAAAGCCCTGGTTACCGTCGCAGATTGATCAGTACCTTGAGCTCGGTACGATGAAGCCGGACCCCAGCCTCGATGAAATCCGAGAATTGCTGAGCAGTCATGTGCAGGCTCTGCATGAGTTTTATGGACAGCATCTGGGCCTGCGAATAGCTCGAAAGCATGTAGGCTGGACACTCGACCAGATTGCGGGCTCGGAGGCGCTAAAGCAGCGCTTTAACCGCGCCGATACGGCCGCTCTGCAGTTTGGATTGATTGATCAACTTGGCACGTTACAGACGGCCGCCTGACGAGAGGGTTTTCCTGCATTGAAAAAGACCATTAATAAATCTGTTCAGGAAGGTGTGGAAGAGTATTTGCAGACGATGGGGGATGAACCTGTTTCGGGTCTTTATGAAATGGTAATGTCTGAAGTTGAAGCGCCGTTGCTGCGGTCAGTACTCGTTTTCACCAATTACAATCAAAGCCAGAGCGCAGAAATCCTTGGGCTTAATCGGGGAACTCTCCGTAAAAAGTTACGCAAGTACCATCTGCTCTGAATTAAATCCTCTTAGGAGAATCTATGACTGACGTTCGCGTTAGAACCGCACTGTTGTCTGTTTCTGACAAGACAGATCTTTTAACAATAGCCGCGTCTCTCGATGCTTATGGGGTAGAGATGTTGTCCACAGGAGGAACCTTCAAGGCAATTTCCGAAGCGGGCTTTGCAGTTCGCGAGGTTTCTACCTATACGGGATTCCCCGAAATGATGGACGGCAGGGTCAAGACGCTGCATCCGAAGGTTCACGGTGGATTGCTTGGCAGACGGTCTGTTGATGGCGATGTGATGGAGGAACATGGCATAACCGCAATCGATCTGTTGATTGTTAATCTCTATCCCTTTGAGGAAACAGTTCGCAAAGACCCTGATGACCTGCGAGAAATTGTAGAGAACATTGATATCGGTGGGCCCGCGATGCTGCGCTCCGCGGCGAAAAACTTCAATGATGTTGCCGTAGTGGTAGATCGCAACGATTATGAAAATGTAATCAGGGAGATGCAAACATCGAATGGGTGCCTGAGCGCTGAAACCCGGTTGAGGTTAGCGGTTAAAGCCTTCGAGTTGGTCGCTCGATATGATGCTGCAATCGCGAATCACCTCTCAAGCCTGGATCCACAAACCAAAGAGATTGCCGAATACCCAGGGACACTTACGCTCCAGTTTTCCCGAGAACAGGCAATGAGATACGGTGAGAATCCACACCAGTCTGCTGCATTCTATGTTGAAGACAACAAGCCGGCAGGCTCCATTGCAATAGCAATTCAGCAGCAGGGTAAAGAGTTGTCCTATAACAACGTTGCAGACACTGATGCAGCGCTCCAGTGTGTCCAGGCGTTTAGTGAACCGGCCTGTGTGATAGTGAAGCATGCTAATCCCTGTGGTGTAGCGGAAGCAGCCGACGTGATGTGTGCGTATGAGTCGGCGTTCAAGACAGACCCGACCTCGGCTTTTGGTGGAATCTTGGCTTTTAACCGGGAAGTAACTGCTGAACTTGCGCTAGCCATCACCGAGCGGCAATTTTCAGAAGTCATTGCTGCGCCTTCTTTCAGCGATGAAGCTATGGTTGCGTTCGAGCGAAAGAAAAATGTCAGGGTGCTGCAGGTTAGTGATGACAAGGGTGCGGGTGATAGTTTTTCGGGTAATACAAGAGATTACAAAAGAGTCGTCGGTGGGCTATTGGTCCAAAGTCCTGATGCGGAACTATTAAAGGAAACCCAGGTTGTTAGTAAAAGAGCACCAACAGCCGCGGAACGCTCGGACCTGTTGTTTGCTTGGAAAGTCGCCAAGTACGTCAAGTCCAACGCCATTGTTTATGCGAGGAATCAGGCCACGATAGGTGTTGGGGCCGGACAAATGAGCAGGGTGATCAGCGCGCGGATAGCGAACCTGAAAGCCGCAGAAGAGGGACTGGAAGTGGCGGGGTCCGTTATGGCGAGTGACGCGTTCTTCCCTTTCAGGGATGGCATTGATGCAGCTGCAGAGGTGGGTATCAGCGCGGTCATCCAGCCCGGTGGTTCCATGCGGGACCAAGAGGTTATCGATGCAGCCGATGAAGCAGGTATGGCGATGATATTCACCGGGATGAGACATTTCAGGCACTAAATTATCACTGGTTTAAAACAGGGTTAAAGATTATGTGGGGCTCGTTATGAAAGTATTGGTCACTGGCGGCGGTGGGCGTGAGCATGCGCTCGCATGGCGAATCGCTCAATCGAGTGCTGTCGAAAAAGTGTTTGTTGCTCCGGGCAACGCAGGAACTGAAATTGAAGAGAAGCTGCAAAATGTGTCCATTTCGCCGATGGACTTTGAAGCATTGATTGAGTTTGCGCACAGCGAAAAAGTTGACCTGACAGTCGTTGGTCCTGAGGACCCATTGGTTGCCGGTTGTGTCGACAGGTTCGCAGAAGCCGGACTGAGATGCTTCGGGCCATCAAAGTCTGCAGCGCAACTGGAAGGATCCAAGAGTTTTACCAAGGCTTTCCTGAAAAAATACGATATTCCAACAGGAGATTACCGGACTTTCGATGAAATAGAAGCCGCCGATGAATATCTGGATACACAGATACCGCCCATTGTTATCAAGGCAGATGGCCTTGCCGCAGGAAAGGGAGTGGTCATCGCTCAGTCGATAAGCGAAGCGAAATCGACGGTAGCCGATATGTTAAGCGGAAACGTTCTGTCGGGCGCTGGATCCAGGGTGGTGATCGAAGAGTTTCTAGAGGGAGAAGAGGCCAGCTTCATCATCATTGCCGATGGCGAAAATTTCTTGCCGTTCGCAACATCCCAGGACCACAAGGCCGCCTACGATGGTGATACCGGTCCGAACACTGGCGGTATGGGGGCTTATTCTCCTGCACCGGTAGTCACGGCTGAAGTATTTAGCAGAACGGTCGATCAAGTGATCAGACCTACGCTTCAGGGAATGAAAGATGAAGGGCACCCATATACCGGTTTCCTTTACGCGGGGTTGATGATCGACAAAGAAGGCCGCCCCAGGGTTATTGAGTACAACTGCCGTTTTGGCGATCCGGAAACCCAGCCGATCATGTCGCGCCTGCAGACCGAACTTGTCAGCTTGATGGTCGCGGCAATTGATGGGCGACTGAATGAGACTGAAATATCGTTTGATTCTCGTGTTGCTTTAACAGTTGTGATGGCATCGGGTGGTTACCCGGGCAGTTATGAAAGCAGCAAGGTGATTTCCGGCCTCGGGGACGTTGACGTTGCCAAGGTTTTCCATGCTGGAACTACGATGAAAGACGGCGAAGTTGTTACCAATGGGGGAAGAGTATTAGGGGTTACTGCGCTAGGGTCTAGCGCCCTTGAAGCCAATGAAAAGGCTTACGCAGCGGTGAACCAAATTTCATTTGATGGGGCGGAGTTTCGTACCGATATTGGTTACAGGGCGATAGCGAGAGAAAACGCCTGAATACGCGTGTGGTAGGAAAGGCTATTGATAAGCCAGAGAATAGCGGCTGGGGATGGGGCGGCGATTAATGCGACTTTCGTGGTATCGCGCCGTGTTTGTCATTCATTGTTTGAAATGTCGGCTTCCACGAGTTTCGTCTGTTTTTCCCGTATTGCTGTGCCCAGCGCCGGGCCTGTTTCCCCGGTATCGATATCACTTGCCCTGACATTTGAGACAAGATCGAGGAAATGACCCCAGCTAGCGGCCAGGGTTTTGTCATGGCTGATAGTGGCGCAAATTTCGTTAAAAGCATCGAACCGGGCTCGCTTTCTGAAGGCGTCCGTTTGCTGAAGTAGCGAGATGATTTCTTCAGCGTCAAGTTCATTCAACAATATCCATTGCGCGAGAAACTTTGCGACCAAACCAGAGGTCTCTGTTCTGTTGTTTGAACACTTCAAGCGCTGACAGAGAGCGGTGAGCCGTTTGCTATCCAGATTCATCGTTAAACCCGCAAAGCACGTTTCGATCTGCGGGGATGGGATATTTGTCGATGACAATTGTCGAAGGTTATCGATGTCGTGGTTTGTGAGCTCGGGCCACAGAAATTCATGTGCACCCACCAGGCGGAGATAATCGAAGAATATTGCAGGGTCTTTGGTGTTCAGGGCCTTATCTAATTCGCCATGAATACGTTCCGCCGTTAGTTCTGCCATCTGTCCTTCATTTACCATCTTCACGATCAATTCAGTTGTATCAGGGTGAACCGTAAAGCCAAGGTGGTAGAACCGTGAATAGAACCTGGCGACGCGCAGAACTCGTAGGGGGTCTTCCATAAAGGCAACGGAGACGTGTCGCAGTGATTTAGCAGCGATGTCTGCCTGGCCACCCAGTGGATCTATAAGCTCCCCTGCGCCAGATCTCGCGATGGCGTTGATTGTCAGGTCGCGACGTAGCAGGTCTTCCTCGAGGGTAACCTCAGGGGAGGCGTGGCACACAAAACCGGTATGCCCCGGACTGGTTTTTCTCTCGGTTCGGGCGAGGGCGTATTCCTCTTGAGTGTCAGGGTGCAGAAATACAGGAAAATCCCTCCCCACTGTTCGGTAGCCCGCGTCCAGCATTTCCTGTTCCGTAGCACCGACGACGACATAGTCTTTTTCTGTGACCGTCAAATTCATTAGAGTATCGCGTACAGCGCCCCCAACCAGGTAGACATCCATCGTCACGATGCCGCCTCTACTGCGAAAAAGGTTTTAGTTTCTAAACACATAGCCGTGAGTTCTCGTCCCCAGACGCATCCCGTATCAAGTGGGATTGCGAAGTCGACGCCGGTGTATCCGTTTAAGGCAGCCCAGTGGCCGAATGCAACCAGCAATTGATCGCTACGCTTAAAGGTAAACCATGGCGCGAAGCCTTCGGGTTGGATGTCCGCCTTGTGGGTAAGTTCCAATTCGCCATCGTGGCTACAGTAGCGCATCCGGGTAAAGTAGTTCGTAATCACTCGTAGTCGGTCCTTACCTGCGAGTTGATCATGCCAGATGCCTGGTTCGTTACCGTACATTGCTTTAAGAAATTCGGGATACTGTTCCGATTGCAGGATGGTTTCAACTTCACCTGCCAGTGCCAGACAGGTGTTGATGTCCATTCTCGGGGGAATACCAGCATGAACCAGGGCAAGGTTTTCAGCACGGTCATAATGCAGAATCGGAAGATGCCTCAGATAGTCAATATACTCATCAAGCCTGGGGCTATTGAGCAGATCCTCGATCGTGTCCTGGCGTTTCGGTGTTTGCTGCCCCGTAGCTATAGCAAGAAAATGAAGATCATGGTTACCTAACACACATTTGGTGTTTGGTTCCGACATGATCAGGTCAAGTACTTCCGCATTGCACGGTCCGCGATTAATGAGGTCGCCAGCGAACCAGAGATGATCTTGCCCGGATTGGTAGCCGACCTTGCCAAGTAACATTTGCAACTCATCGAAACAACCTTGGACGTCACCAATAATGTAGGTGCTCATGACCTGTCTGCCACGAATCGCGTGCAGGAAAGGTAATTTTCAATTGTCAGATTCTCAGGGCGTAGTTGAGGATCTAAGTGAAGCGATTCGAGATCGTCCACTGTCAGGAATTTCCTGAGTGCATTACGAATCGTCTTGCGCCGCATAGAAAAAGCCTGGACGAGAATGCTTTCGAGCAGCTTCTTGTCAACATCGGTTGCCTTTTTGTTTGGCGTTAGCCGAATAATGGCACTTTGAACCTTTGGACGAGGAGAGAAAGCCTGGGGCGGCACTTCGAACAGCTTCTCGGTATGGCAGTGAAGTTGGGTCATGACCGATAATCTGCCATACGCTTTTGTTGAGGGCAGTGCTGTCATCCGATCAACAACTTCTCGCTGCAACATGAAGTGCATGTCCTGGATATGCTCCCCGAAATCAAATAACTTAAATAGCAGCGGGGTTGAGATGTTGTAAGGCAGGTTGCCGATAATGCGGATAAGGGATTGCTTCGCAAACCTGTTGAAATCTATCGTCATGACATCCTCGTTGATCAGTCCTGCATCCGGGAACCGAACTGATAATTCGGCCCCCAGGTCGCGGTCGATCTCGATCAGGGTAAGGTCACATCGATCGTCGTATAGAGGCTGGGTTAATGCCCCCCTACCTGGGCCTATTTCAACAATATGATCGCCTGGCCTGATATTGAAGGATCCAATAATTTTTTGGATCATGCCGGGATCAACCAGGAAGTTTTGCCCAAACCTTTTTCTTGCGCGCAACACGGCTAGACACATAGTTCGGTGGCACGGCAAACTGCGGCTACCAGGCTTGAGCAGTCCGACCGTCCGGATCCTGCTAAATCAAAGGCCGTACCGTGATCAACCGACGTACGGACTATTGGCAGGCCAAGGGTTATGTTGACGCTCTGTCCGAATGCTACATGTTTTAGGACGGGTAAACCCTGGTCGTGATACATCGCAAGTACAGCATCGGCACGGGCAAGGTTGTTGGGTGTAAAAAGGGTGTCTGCGGGAAGTGGACCTTCGAAATCCAGTCCCTGTTGCTGCAAGGCTTTAATAACAGGGATAATAGTTTCGATTTCCTCTCTACCGAGGTGCCCGTTTTCTCCAGCATGCGGGTTCAGCCCACAGACCAGGATTTTAGGGTGATTAATTTTAAATTTTCTGACGAGTTCGCTGTGCAGGATACTAGCAACTTCGGTCAAAGAAGTCGGCGTGATGGCATCACTGACTTTTGCAAGCGGCAGGTGAGTGGTCGCTAGTGCAACTCGCAGGGTCTCACCAGCGAGCATCATGACCACACGTTTGGTGCCGGTTTTGTCAGCAAACCATTCTGTGTGGCCGGAAAACGGAATGCCGGCATCATTGATAATAGACTTATTGATGGGTCCGGTTACGATACCGTCTGTTTTTCCAGCAAGGCATGATGAGAGCGCCTGTTCCAGAGTCTCGGTAACGTAACCCGCGTTTTCCGTAGTTGCGACCCCTGGAACAACGGTTGCAGAGGTTCTCACAGGGTGAACATTGAACGCTGCGATATTAAACGGTGCCAAGGTCACGTCATTGATTGGAACTTCGATCCTAAGATCGTTAGCCCGGTTTTGAATCAGCTCCGGATCCACAAAGTAGATGAGCTCTGCCTGTTGGTTATTTTTCTCGAATGCCTGAAGGCAAATATCGGGGCCTATACCAGCGGGTTCTCCGGGAGTGACCGCCAGCCTAGTTCTTGATTTCGACAAATGCCTTGTCCCTGATTTCTCGTTGCCAGTTATCGAGTTCCTCGTCAAATTTCTGGTTTCTCAGGTAATTTTCTGCTTGTCCCATCTTGAAGCGTTCGCTGAAGTCTTCTATTCGTCGCCCGGTTACCTCAAGGAAGTGGTAACCGTGAGAAGTCTTAAAAACTTCGCTAAGTTCGTTTATGTCCATTGCTTTCATGGTGGATTCGAACTCGGGAACGAAAACACCTGCACGACTCCAGCCGAGGTCTCCACCGCCTAATGCGGAACCTGGATCGTCCGAATATAGTTTAGCGACATCTGCGAAATCCCTGCCCGCAACAATTTCCTCCCGAAGGCTGATGGCAAGGTCCCTGCATTCGTCTTCAGTTCTGATTTCGTTTGGCTGGATTAATACATGCCGAACCTCGGTTTGCTCAATCTGGCCTTCCGAAGTCGCCCCACGTTTGCCCATTAATTTTAGCAGATGGTATCCACGACCACTCTTGATCGGGCCTTTTATGTCGCCGGCCTTCATGTCTGCGACCAGATCAGAGAACATACTGGGTAATTGACCGGGTTTGCGCCAGCCCATATCGCCACCTTCCAGAGCGTTCTGGTCTTCTGAAAACTCAATCGCGAGACTGCCAAAATCCGCTCCTTCCTGTAGTCGTGTACTTATACTGTCAGCCTTGTCGCGCGTAGTACGAATGTCTTGTGCAGAAGGGTTCGGTGGTAAGGCAATCAGAATGTGCCCTAGTCTGTATTGATCAGAGGTAACGGATTCACCAACTTCTGTAGCAAGGAAATTATTAATCTCCTGTTCCGTCACTTCTATTCTTCTTCGCATAACGCCTTGCTGGACCCTGCTGATGGCAAATTCCCGTCTGACCTGTTCTCGCATTGCAGCCCAACTGACACCGTCATTTGCCAGGGCAACCCGAAATTGGGTCAACGTCATCTGGTTCTGCGAAGCGATACCGGAAAGCGCCTCATTTAGCTCATCATCACTTACCCGGATGCCGGCGCGATCAGCTGTTTGAAGTTGAAGGTTCTCAAGGATGAGTCTCTCGATGATTTGTCCTCGCAGCGCGTCATCTGAAGGAGCCTGTGTCTGTGGGTCTGCCGCGATCTGCGCCTTGATGGCTTTCATTCGCTCATCAATTTCTGATTGCATGATGACATCCTGGTCGACGACGACAGAGATTCTGTCGATTAAAACCAGCGCAGCGTAACTGCTTACTGCGATCGAACTCAGGGTTAAGGTTGTTAGCAATGCTATGAGTTTCATTTGTCTACCTGCCAGGGTCGTATCCTGGTATTGAATTGTGAAGCCAATTGTCGAGTCGTCCCCCCAGAGAGGCAAGCCCTTTTAACTGGAATTCGAAATAGATGCCGCTGTCGGCTCTTCGGTCCTGAAAGAACTGGGTCGCAGATCCGGGTTGCGAAATACGAACAGTTCTTGGTCTTTCCAGGTTTCGACGGAAGACAACGCGTGTTCTCCAACAGCAGTCATTGTATTCGACTCCGAACAAAGACTCTATTGTTTGACCCTCATCCCAGCCATAGTTCCATCGACCAACCAGACTCCAGGCATTTGATTGGCCCAGGGGCCATCGGAAGGAAAGGTCCGTTTCTTCGCGATTACGTAGCTTTCTTTGCTGAAGTTTGTCTACCATTGAATAGCTGATGTTAAATACGGCATGATTGTCGCTGATATATCGCAGTGCAATAGAGCCCCGATTGGAACGATTATGTTCGGTATCGTGTTCGTAGCTCGCACGAAGATCGAAACCTTTAGCCTGTGTAGTCAGGCTAATGAATATCGGTGAAGTGTCATCAAGGGGGTTGTTGCCCGGGAAATCAGTGTCATTTACCGTGCGATCATCCATGTAGAAGATCTGTCCGACGCTGATCGCCAGTCGTTGTGCCCCGGTTGTCTCATCCAGGTATCTGGTCGTTATCCCGAGCGCGACCTGGTTGGCATCGCCGACTCTGTCATACCCTACATAGCGGTTTTGTCGAAACAGGCTGTCATAGCCTGGCGTGATGATCAAAGAATCGAATACCGGAAGGTCATCCTGAAATTTTTCCTGGGCGTAGAGGTAATAAAGCCGCGGTTCCAGGGTCTGGTAAAAACTCTTGTTCCGAATGGAGGTGCGTCTTTCGAAGGTGAGCCCCATATCGAGTGATGCAAGACCTGTATTAATCGTTGCATGGTCTCTTGCGCCGGGAAGTTCATTGTCAAGACGATAGTTTCGATGAATATATCTAAGCCCGGGAGTTATGTATCCCCAGCTATTATGGAACGGCGCGCTGCCACTGATATCAGCAACTATTCGTGATCCCTCGGTTTTTTTGTCGGAAGGGTTATCAAACACAGTTGCCTGTAATAAGGCAGAAGAATCGATCTGACCGAACGATTTCGATCCGGAAATAGTGAGCCTGGGAAGAATTTCGTATTGGTTCGACTTGAGCGAGCTTATCTCCTGGAAGCTTCGAAGCTCCAAGGTGGATTGCCAGGAAATGGTGTCGTAAGAAACAGTGCCCGCTCTTAAGAGCGCGGGCTCCCTTGAGTTGCCCAGGGCGTTACTAAAATCTGAGTTGGTGTTGGTGAAACCTCCCAGATCGTCAAGATAATCGATGTCTGAGACGCTCGTATAATTGACCGAAGAGGACCATGGGCCTGCTCGACCCTTATGGCTGAAATGCGCGAGCCATCGATCTTGTTTGTCAAATTCGGAAGCGCTGGTCGACGTGATTCGTTCCAGCTCATTATATTCGTCATCGGAAGGTAGGAATGTCCCCGCGAGCAGGTTCTCGCCATAGTTATTCATGTGTCGGAGCTCAGCCTCGTGCATTACCCCGCGTTTCCAAATACTCCTGAGGATGTAGGTAGCGTCCAGGTTTGGCCTGAGGTTGAAATAGTAAGGTATGGCGACTTCTGTGCCGCCGTCGCTGTCGCGACCAATTGACGGCCATAGAAAACCGGATTGACGGGAATCATCAATAGGGAATCGAAAGTAGGGGGAGTAGGCGACAGGCACGCCCTTGATTCGCAGCGTGGCTCGCCGGGCAATGCCATATCCCTGCGCCTTGATGAGTTCGATTTCCTTGCCGCGAATTGCCCATATATTGCTGTTAGGTTCGCACGTCGTGAAGTCACCTTCAGTTATCGTCAGCGTATCTTGTTCATTTTTCTTAATCGATGTCGCTGTACCGCGGAGGCGGTTGTCATGTAACAAGAAACTGGCGCTGTCTATGGCCGCGGTACCGGTATCAAAGTTCCCCTCCACCCTGGCACCTTCAATAAGCAAGCCCTGCTGCCTGAGACGTACATTACCTTCGACGGTATAATGTTCAGTTTCGACGTCCATGGTGAAGAAATCACCGCGCAGCAACTGGGAACCCTGATGAACAGTCACATCGCCGGTTAGCGTTGTGGAATGGCCCTCGACGTGGAGCGCGCTGTTGCCGCTGGCATTGATAGGTGGAGAGCCGTCGGTGCGTTCAGAAGGGCCAGTTTTGATTGATCCATCGACATACTCTCCCTGACACTGGCCTGGTTTGCTGGTTATGCGCCAGTCGATTTCCGCGGCAGAATCGGCTAGAACAGGCGCACAACAGGTGTAAATAGAAAACAACAGCGGGCAAAGGTAACGGGGCAGCCTGATCATTGATGATGTGTCATTAAAAAATTGTGTCGATCGAAGCATTCCGACGATAATAAAGCATTCGACAAAGCAGGTCAGTCAGTTTTCATGAAAGATGATTCTCAATATGACGCCAGGGTGGCTGGCCTTGCCGAATGGGCCAGAACAAATGGCTCAAGCGCTAACATTCCTCCATCTGCGGTACTGCTGCCGGTTTCAGATGATGCCAGTTTCAGACGATATTTCAGGTTCAATGAAGGCGCCACAGGTCTGGTTTTCGTTGATGCGCCGCCAGAACACGAGGATAACGAGAGTTTCGTTAGAATCTCAGCAGCACTGTGTAACGTTGGTCTAAACTGCCCTGAAGTTAAAGCTTATGATGACAGTCTTGGTTTTCTTGCTGTCACAGACCTCGGCGACCGACTATACCTTGACGAGATATTAGAGAACCCAGCGGCAACTGCTTCCCTCTACAGGGACGCCGTTAATGCGATCCTGAAACTTATGCCTGTCAGGTGTGAACTGCCCCTTTACGATGCGCAGAAGTTGAGAACAGAGATAGGGCTTTTCCGTGAGTGGTTTCTTGAGCGTCAACTGGGCTTTAAAGTTAGCAGCGATGTGGCATCCATGCTTGAAGAAGTGAGCGACTGTCTCGTCAGGAGCGCTCTTGAGCAACCGACAGTTTTTGTTCACAGAGACTTTCACTGCAGAAACCTTATGGTAGACGGGTTAGCGAACCCAGGAATTATAGATTTTCAGGATGCGGTTATCGGCCCTGTGACCTATGACCTGGTCTCTTTGTATAAAGATTGTTATTACCAATTTGGTCGAAATCTGGTGGAACAGATGGTGAGCGATTTTCACCAGAAACTTGTTGGGCTGGGGTTGGTGACGCCCGCTGCGCCGATGCTACGATGGTTTGATCTTATGGGTGCGCAAAGGCATCTCAAGTGCCTGGGAATCTTCAGCAGATTGAACTTGCGAGATGGAAAGCCCGGCTATCTTTCGGATATCCCGCTGGTGGTTGATTATTTGGTTGAAACTTCGGAAATTTATCCGGAACTAGAAGGCTTTCACCGTTGGCTGTTAGCCGAAGTCATGCCCAAGGTTAGTGGTCTAAAATAGGGGGTTCAATGAAAGCGATGCTGTTGGCTGCCGGGCTTGGAAAGCGCTTAATGCCTATAACGAATACGACGCCTAAGCCGATGCTGGAGGTTGCAGGAAAACCGTTGATAGAGCATCACTTGGAGCGGCTGCGCAAGGCAGGTATTGAGGAAGTGATTATTAACGTCCACCACCTTGGCGGACAAATTCAGGAGAAGTTGGGGGATGGCACCAGGCTAGGCGTAAAAATCCAATATTCTGTTGAAGCCCAATTGCTTGAGACCGGTGGTGGAATCAAGAAAGCACTCCCGATGCTGGGTGACTCTCCATTTCTTGTGGCCAGCGCTGATACCTACCTCGATTTTGATCTTGGCCGGCTACCGAATAAATTGCCATCGGGAATGCTAGGGCTTTTGGTGATGACCAACAACCCTGAGCATCATCCGGAAGGCGATTATGCGTCCGGTGATAATTCTATTCTGCAATTAGACGGTGATTTGTTGACGTATACAGGGACAGGGATATTACATCCTGATCTGGTGAGGGATGTTCCAAAGACCGTCTTCATGCTGCGGCAGGTCTTTGATGATGCTGTTCGAGGCGGTAAGTTTTTAGGCATAGAGCACGATGGTTATTGGTGTGATGTTGGTACAGAAAGCCGGCTCAAGCTGTTGCGAAAAAAATTGGATCAATCCGCGTAGCCTGCTCGTTAGCGAGCAGGTTAGAGAACAGAGAGGTAGGACCATGCCGCTTTCCCATGGTTAGTAAAAGCAAAATGAAGTCAGTAGAATGGCAGCAAAAAGGAGTGATCGCTCGGTGGAAAACATGATAGCACCGTCTATATTATCAGCAGACTTTGCCCGCCTTGGCGAGGAAGTCCATTCTGTGCTGGATGCTGGAGCAGATATCGTTCACTTCGATGTAATGGATAATCATTATGTACCGGTGCTGACCTTCGGGCCTAAAATTTGTAGTGACTTGCGGAACTTCGGTATAGAGGCACCGATTGATGTGCATCTGATGGTGAGCCCTGTCGATGGGTTGATCGAGGATTTCGCTGCCGCTGGCGCCAGTTATATTACCTTCCATCCTGAAGCATCAGCCCACGTTGACCGATCCCTGCAACTGGTGCGTTCTCTGGGGTGCAAAAGCGGCCTGGTATTTAACCCCGCAACACCGTTGCACTGTCTTGACCACGTGATGGATAAGGTGGACATGGTGTTAATTATGTCGGTTAATCCCGGTTTTGGTGGCCAGTCTTTTATTCCTGCTGCGCTGGATAAAATCAAAGAAGCAAGGCAGAGAATTGACAATAGCGGATTCGATATTCGTCTGGAAATTGATGGCGGAGTCAAATTAGACAACATCAGTGAAATTGCGTCAGCGGGAGCGGACACCTTTGTTGCTGGATCAGCTATCTTTGGTCATAAAGACTATTCCGCAACTATCTCGGCAATGAAGTCGGCGATAAACCAGCAATGAACGCAAATTTGGTATGGGGCGATCAATCTTGTCAAACATACAGGGCTTGCTTTAAGCTCCCACGCCGACAAATGAGATTAGCGATGAACCCCCTCTTCTGGAATCAAATCAGCTTATTCCGGCCGACACTGCCTTTGTGTTGGCGAAGCCAACACTGATATTCGTCCCTGGGGTGCACACCCTTGTTAGTAGAAGAAAAGCTTTAAAGAAAAGCTTTTGGATCCGGTAGAGAGTAATGACACCTGAAGAATTTATTAAACTTGGTAAAGATGGATACAACCATGTACCTGTGGTTCGGACCATGTTTGCTGATTTAGACACGCCACTTTCCTGCTATATAAAGGTAGCGAGAGGTCCCTATAGCTACCTGCTTGAGTCTGCTGCTCAGGGGGGCGAGAAGTGGGCAAGATATTCGTTGGTGGGTCTGCCATCTGACCGTGTCGTCAAAATCCGGGGTTACGAGATCACCATCGAGGAGTCGGGTGAGATCACCGATCGATTCCAGGTTGAAGATCCGCTGGCTTTTGTTGAAGAGTTCCAGGCGGGATTTTCCTACCCTGAACTTCAGGGCCTTCCCATCTACACGGGCGGGCTGGTCGGTTACTTTGGTTATGACACTATTCGCTATGTTGAGAAAAAGATAAGCCAGAGTGCGCCGCAGGACACATTAGGTACGCCGGACATCATTCTTATGGTCTCCAACGAGGTGATTGTTTTTGATAATGTGCTCGGACGTATCCATCTGATCACTCACGGCGACCCTGCCGTGGACGGAAGCTTCGAGCGTGCACAGGAACGGCTCCAGCAGATGACACAGGACCTCCATGCGGATGTCCCGAAGAATCTTCATGATCCGGTACGAGGGCCCCGATTACATGAGGCCGATTTCGTTTCGAGTTATGGTGAGGAAGCCTATAAGGCGGACGTTGAGAAGATCAAAGACTACATAGTGGAAGGCGATGTCATGCAGGTTGTGCTCGCCCAGCGAATGTCAGTGGCGTTCGAAAGCGATCCGTTAAACCTTTACCGCGCCTTGCGTTCTCTGAACCCGTCCCCGTATATGTATTTCCTTGATCTGGAAGATTTTCAAATAGTGAGTTCCTCTCCCGAAATACTCGCTCGACTTGATAACGGTGAGGTGACCGTACGCCCACTTGCAGGTACAAGACGTCGCGGCCGTGATGACATGGAAGATCAGGCGTTGGAGAAAGAGCTACTGGCCGACCCGAAGGAAATCGCCGAGCACTTGATGCTGATTGATCTCGGCCGAAATGATATCGGTAAGGTTTGCAAAACAGGATCAGTTGAAGTTAGCGAGATGATGACAGTCGAGCGGTATGCCCACGTAATGCATATTGCGTCAAATGTTCGGGGACAGATTGAGGATGACCTGGGTCCGATAGACTTACTTCGCGCGACGCTGCCCGTGGGAACCCTAAGCGGCGCTCCCAAGGTCAGGGCGATGGAAATCATTGACGAGTTCGAGCCGGAGAAGCGAGGTATTTTTGGCGGGGCGGTTGGGTATCTGTCATGGAATGGCAACATGGATACCGCGATCGCCATCAGGACTGCTATAGTCCGGGATGGCCAGCTTTACATCCAGGCGGGGGCGGGAATCGTCGCAGACTCCATTCCACAACTTGAGTGGAAAGAAACCATTAATAAAGCCCGTTCTGTCTGTCAGGCGGCAGCTATGGCCGAAGCCGGTTTGGACCTGCAGGGTGTGACGGTTGAAAATCAACGTATATATGATCAGGCGGAACAAAGGCATGTGGTGGGTTTGACCGTACAGGGTGAATCGTAATGTTGCTGATGATAGATAATTACGACTCATTTACCTTCAACATCGTTCAATACCTGAGAGAGCTCGGTGAGGATGTCCGCGTTTACCGGAATGACGAAATCAACACTGCGGAAATCCAGCAGTTGTCGCCGGACATGATTGTGATTTCCCCGGGTCCCTGCACTCCCAACGAGGCAGGAATTTCGATGGAAGTGGTTCAGGCGTTTGAAGGTGCTATCCCCATTCTTGGTATTTGTCTTGGACATCAGAGTCTCAGCCAGGTTTATGGCGGTAATATCATTAAGGCCGGACAGGTTATGCATGGTAAAACCTCGCTTATTCATCACACTGGGCAAAATGTGTTTGCCGGTCTCACCAACCCGTTTACGGCGACCCGTTATCATTCGCTGGTGGTCGAAAAGGAATCACTGCCTGACTGTCTTGAAGTGATTGCGTGGACTGAAAATGATGACGGAGAATTGGGAGAAATTATGGCCGTGCGGCACCGTCAGTTCGCGATAACCGGCGTGCAATTTCATCCGGAATCAATACTGACCGAGCACGGACATGAACTGCTGGGGAATTTTCTTAATCTCGCGAAAGGAAAAAATTGATGGATATGCCAACGGCAATAGCGAAAGTGATTGATGGCGGCAGTCTGAGCAAAGGTGAGATGAATACCGTGATGCGGCTGATCATGACAGGTGAGGCGACTGACGCTCAGATTGGCGGTTTTCTGATTGGTCTTCGACTCAAGGGAGAGTCCGTCAATGAAATTGTTGGCGCTGCGGAAGTGATGCGTGAGCTCGCGACGCAGGTGAAGGTCAATGCCGCAGGTCTGGTTGATACCTGTGGTACGGGTGGTTCCGGAGTTAATAAGTTTAATGTATCGACAGCAAGTGCCTTTGTGGCAGCAGCCGCAGGCGTTAGGGTTGCCAAACATGGCAACCGAGCCGCCTCGAGTAAAAGTGGTAGTGCAGATCTCCTGGAAGCAGCTGGCGCCAACATTATGCTGGCACCGGACCATGTGGCTCGTTGTATCGACTTGGTGGGGGTGGGTTTTCTGTTTGCACTTAATCATCATGCTGCGATGAAGCATGCTATTGGCCCTAGAAGGGAAATGACCGTCAGGACAGTTTTTAATGTGCTGGGGCCTCTAACAAACCCGGCAGGTGCAAAAAGGCAATTGATGGGTGTCTATGACCGCGCCCTGGTGCGGCCTGTAGCGGAGGTTCTGCAGGCGCTTGGTAGTGAGCATGTCATGGTAGTCCATTCCGCCGATGGTCTAGATGAAATCAGTATCGCAGCGGAGACAGCTGTCGCTGAACTCAAAGAAGGCCAAATCGCCGAATATGTTATCGCACCCGAAGACTTTTTACTGAAGAGGGGCGCTCTCGATGAATTAAAGGTCGACAGTGCTGCAGAGAGCCTCGTGATGGTGAAAGCGGCGTTAAAAGGAGAGATTGAGCCTGCGAGCGACATGGTCGCGATGAATGCTGGTGCGGCTATATATGTCTCGGGGCAAGCAATTGATTTAGTGAGCGGCGTTAGTATGGCTCAGGACGCGATAGGCAGCGGACTAGCAACTGAGAAGTTAAAGGAGTTCGTTGATTTCACCGTGCAGTTGGGTGACGGTTAATAACGTCCTAATGCTGAAGTTGTTGTTGAAAATAAACAGATGGGTTTGAGTAACGATGGTTGAAAAAGACATCCTTGGAACGATTGTCGATCGAAAACATGTTGAGGTGTCGGGTCGACAAAAGCAGGTGTCGGTTCCAGATCTCATGGAGCAAATTAATCTACAGCGACCCCACCGGCCTTTTGTGGAAGCGATAAAAACGAGAAGTCGCCAAAAATTGCCCGCTGTCATTGCCGAGGTCAAGAAGGCATCCCCCTCAAAGGGCGTGATTCGACAAGACTTTGACCCCGTTGCAATCGCGCAAAGTTATGAGCGGTCAGGTGCAACCTGCCTTTCCGTATTGACAGACGTTGATTTTTTCCAGGGTTCAGACCAGTACCTTGAGATGGTGAAAGCCAGCTCTTCGTTGCCTGTATTGCGTAAGGATTTCATTGTTGATGGGTATCAGGTCTACGAGTCGAAGGCTATTGGTGCAGATTGCATTTTACTGATCGCGGCTATACTAGATATTGAAAAACTGCATCAATTCTACGATCTTGCAATGAGCCTTAATCTTGATGTCCTGGTGGAAGTGCATAATAAGTTGGAGCTGGACAAGGCGCTCACCTTATCGCCCGCGATGATCGGCGTGAATAACAGGAACCTTAAAACGTTCGAAGTGAGTCTGGAGACAACGCTGGGTTTGTTGACGCATATTCCGTCGGACACCATTGTCATTACTGAAAGTGGTATCGGAAAACGAACCGATGTTGATCGAATGTTGTCGCATGAGGTCTACGGTTTTTTAGTAGGAGAGGCGTTTATGCGTGAAGCTGAGCCAGGTCTGGCGTTGGAGTCTCTTTTTACCTGACTGTTAATTAGGCCATTACAATCAGGTTAGCGGGCTCCGAGCACCACCATCGTTTTTCCTTTAACGGTAACAAGCCCCTGTTCTTCCAATGTTTTCAGAACACGGCCTACCATTTCCCTGGAGCAGCCGACGATTCGACCGATTTCCTGACGGGTAATTTTGATCTGCATACCGTCAGGGTGTGTCATAGCATCCGGTTCAGTGCTCAGCTCCAATAATGCGCGAGCGACCCGCCCGGTCACGTCAAGGAACGCAAGGTCGCCGACCTTCTGTGTGGTTTTTCCGAGTCTCTCAGCCAGTTGGGTAATAAGCTGATGCAGTATGCTGGTATCTCTTTGGGAGAGTTCGATAAATTTTTGGTATCCCAGTTCTGCGACTTCACATTCTGTTTTAGCTTTGACCCACGCGGTTCTTGGGCCCTTGCCAAGCATTGCAATCTCACCAAAGAACTCACCTTCGTTGAGATAAGACACAATAATTTCCCGGCCATTATCATCTTCTATGATGACCGAGACGGAACCTTTTGTGATGTAGAAGATAGAATCGCTGACATCGCCGGCAAAGATAATGGTGCTACCTCGAGAATGGCGTCGCTTGTGTGCAGACGAGAGGAACTCGTCCATATTATTGAGGGCAGGATTTCTGGGTGTAGGGCTTGCCATAAAAGGTGGTCGAAAGCGAAACCTTGAGACAGGTTACGACTCGAGTGCTAGTAATACAACCTCATTCTCAAAACAGCAACGCCATTTGATTTTCACGAAAAATGCTATGATATGTTTTGCCAGTTATTGGGGTGTAATAAGAAAAAGTTAGGATGGAAAGATGAAAGCAACAGTTAGATGGCTTGATGATGTGATGTTCCTTGCGGAGTCGGGGAGTGGGCATACGGTAACCATTGATGGACCAGAGTCAGAGGGAGGCAGGAATATCGGCGTCAGGCCCATGGAAATGATGTTGATGGGCCTGGGCGGCTGCGCCAGTTTTGATGTGATGAAAATTCTTCGAAAATCTCGTCAGCCCGTTGAAGATTGTATTGCGAATATTGAAGCCAAGCGTGCAGATGAAGTACCTAGCGTGTTCACGGATATTCATATCCATTTCGTTGTAAAGGGTGCGGGAGTGAAAGAAGCTCAGGTTAAGAGGGCTATTGAGCTGTCCGCCGAAAAATATTGCTCGGCCTCAATTATGCTTGGGAAAGGTGGTGTGAACATAACGCATGATTACGAGCTGGTCGATTAATGAAACGTCCAGGGTTGACTGATGGCATGCGTCACGCAGCATTGTTTGTTGAGCGGTTTTCTGAATGTGAACACTTCTACACCAAGCTGTTAGGAATGGAGATAGAATGGCGTCCGGATGAGGACAACGTATACCTGACAAGTGGCCGCGATAATCTCGCGCTGCATCGTGTAGACGGACCGCGGGATCAGGGCCAACTGGACCACATTGGCTTTTTTATTAATGACATTTTGAAAATAGATGCCTGGTATGAGTTTCTATCGGAAAATGGAATTGAAATGCTCACGGACCCTCGAACGCACCGAGATGGGGCGCGCAGTTTCTACTGCCTCGATCCTTCGGGTGTGAAAGTCCAGATCATTTATCACAAGCCAATCGCAGAAAATGATCGTCAGATCCAGTAGGTTGTTCGGGTCATCAATTTGCTGACCGCTGTCATAATGCTTTTAAAGGGTTTCGGAAAGTCCATCCCGCCCCGATTTAGAGCATCTGTCCGGTGTTGATCTTCGTCAAGTTTCATCTGTTCAAGAATGGCCTGTGAACGCTTGTCCTCGGAAGGAAGTCCCTGGAGATGTTCTTCCAGGTGTTTAACGACTTGCTCTTCAGTTGCTGCGACAAAGCCCAAGTTAAAGCGATTACCTAAAAGGCCGGAAACGGCGCCACTGACGAAACTCATGGTGTAAAAGAGAGGATTCAGGTAGCTTTTGTGGGAATTCAGCTCAGCCAGTCTTGCCTCACACCAGAGCAGGTGATCGGTCTCTTCCCTTGCAGCCTGCTGCATTGTTTCCTGGATGCACGGGTCTTCGCTCGTGAGACCCTGGCCAACGTAAAGCGCCTGGGCGCAGATTTCACCACAGTGGTTTACCCGCATGAGTCGGGCAGATATTTTTCGATCAGATTCGCTTAGCTGTTGTTGCTCAACTGGATTACCGGGACTTGGCCTGGCCGGATGTCCCACGCCGTTCAACACCCGGAGTGCGCCGTCGAATTGTTGTATTAGTGAATTAATGGAAGGCGTTCTCATAAAGTTTTCTACCGTTTGAGGACGTATGCAGAGTAGCCTTCTTCATTCAATTGATAGGCGCCGAGTTCAGATCTCTTTCCGCCATCACAAACCGTAACGTAGACAGCATCACTTTTAAGCTTGTTTAAATTTCTACGAAGGAGCAGCAAAGGTAAATTCACGCTGCCAGGAATTTTGTCCTCTTTTGCTTCCCTGGAGGATCGAACATCAATGATATAGGTCGTGGGGTCACCCTGCTTAATCATCTCCTGAACTTCTTCCATGCCAACGGTTTCGATCACAGGGCTCAATAGCAATGACTGAAAATCGGGATCCGATAGTCGCATCAGGGTGCCATTGCTGGTCATGGTCACAGTTGCGTTTCTGGGAGAGTCACTAACCAGTGCATCCTGGCCAAAATTGTCTCCGGCCTTCAATTCCTTGATAACCAGAGTTTTGCCTGCAGCAGTTCGTTCTAATCTTACTCTGCCTTTCTGGATCACGTAGAAGTAATCACCCTTCTCGCCCTGCGTGATAACAATGTCGCCCTTTGAATACTTCGTCTCTTCAAACTTGCTGAACAATACCTGAATGTTACTCGGCGGTATGAACTCGAACAGCGGAGAACTCAGCAAGGTCGACATCCAGTCAACGGAAGGCACTTCCTCGTCGGCAGCCGAGGTGCTGGGTACACGGCCCATATAAACGGCCATGTTACTTCTCTCGCAAACCAGCACGGTCGAATCTTCCGTGGTAATGGCGGTGAGTCTGTGAGGACTGTTGTTGTCAATGGGATTCCGCGTGACTTCTTCGCCTGCCTTGCGGCTCTTCGCCTCGAACTTTTCATCAACAAGGTCAACGGTTCCGATGAGCAGCCAGTACACTTTTGTATTCTTTTCTGCCCGCTTGAAGATCATTTTCCCTTTCGGCACGACTTCAACTGTCGCGTGCTCAAGCACGGCTGATAACTCGCCTTCACTCATATGTTTGAAGGGGATCAGGTTCTTAACCAATTCTGTGTGTTCGGCTTCCAACTAGGGTGAACCTCTTAAGCTTTTCTGTTTGTGACGGTCGAATAACGTTGTTAGAGGCAGGTAGTATAAAGAAGGAGGGTCAATTCGCATAGGAGTCACTTACGAGCCGGAACTTTTGGGATAATCTTTGCTGTACCATTCGGTCTGGAAGTAATTCAGATCATTTTTCTTAAGCTTTCTTAATATCTGTTGGTGCCCCTGGTGGTCCAGAGGCCCAAGAACAACGGCGTAGAGCGTGCCTGTGACGACCAGACGCTTTTCGATATGAGGGGATAATCCTAGGCTACTGAGTCTAGTTTGCATGGATTCAGCGCCCTGTAATTTGGAAAATATGCCAAGTTGTAGCTTTGCTCCAGGCGCCGGAAATTCTGTGTCGGGGAAGTTTCGGGCAATTGGTGTGGCAGGGCTTGAATCTTGACGCCTGAAATTTTCAGGTACCGAAGTGTTTGGTTGGTCGTGTCCGACAGAGGCTACGATAATCAGAAAAAGAGCGGCGACGGCTACTGCACTGCTGATTTTGTACCACGGTTGGTTGGTGCTGATGAGTGAAGTGCTGTTTTTGGCGCTATTTGCTGTAAGACTATTGGGCCGGGGAGTGTGGGGCCGGGAATCAGGTTTGGCGTCAATGGACAGGTCCAGTTGTCGGCCGACTTCACGTTTTTGCGTCTGCATATTGCTTGATGTTCCGGTGTGCGGTCTCAATAGAGCACAGTTTGTCCAGGTGAATGCTGCAACCACAGAAGAGGCTTTAGTTCCCGCGCCTAATTCCTAGTCCTTTCTATTATGATACCTACTGCATCAGCAATGTCGACCGCACCGGGTTTGGTAATTTTGATCTTCATTTGCATGATGGGGAATTCGTCGAACAATATCTTTGACAGCTGTTCAGCCACCGATTCAATTAGGTAGTAGCTTGTATGTTCTACAAAGGTCTGGGTACGGCGGGAGATTGCATCGTAGTCGAGCGCATCCTCGAATGAGTCTGACACACCGGCTTTCCTGGCATCGCAACCCAGTTCCAGGTCAATGATCAAATTCTGGGTGATGTCGCGCTCGTGATCATAGACCCCGATAGTGGTTGCGGCGGTCAGACCGCTGATAAAAATAGTGTCCAAAATTAGAGAGCCTCGCAGTGTAATGTTTTTGGTTGGTAGTTCAGTCTCTATTCAAGCCAGTCTCTATTCAACTCGGTCTCTACTTAGCTCAGTCATGGGCCAACGAGGTCTGACGTCAATCGACAGGCTTTCCTGATGTCCATTTTGCAGTCGAAGATAACCTGCGTAAGCGATCATGGCCCCATTGTCAGTGCACAGGTGCATTGGGGGGTAGTAGACCTGTCGATGATGCTTCTGCGCCGAGTCATCTAGACGAGCCCTGAGTTCAGTGTTGGCGCTGACACCACCCGCTAGGATGAGCCGATCAAGACCTGTTTGTTCCAAAGCTCTGTCACACTTGATCCTGATTGTATCGACAACCGCCTCCTGAAAGGCAAATGCCACATCGGCCTTTTCCTGAGACGACAGATCCTCTCCCGATTCGTCTCTTAACCCGCTCACAGTGTTTAACGTAAATGTTTTCAGGCCACTGAAGCTAAAGTCCAACCCAGGTTTGTTGGTCATTGGTCGGGGGAATTTAAATCGCCCAGGGGTGCCTTGCTTTGCTATTTCTGCAATGGAGGGACCTCCGGGATAGGGTAGTCCCAGCATTTTGGCAACCTTATCGAAAGCCTCGCCGGCAGCATCGTCCTGTGACTCTCCGAGCAGTTCGTACTCGTGTGCCTGGTGACAAGCCATCAGCTGTGTATGGCCACCCGAAACGAGCAGGGCTATGAATGGGTATTCAGGTGCGTCTTCCTCCAGAAGCGCTGCGACCAGGTGACCCTCCATGTGATGAACGCCAATGGATGGAATGCCCCAGGCCAGCGCTAGGGATTTTGCCACCGACGCGCCTACCAATAGTGCTCCGACCAGGCCCGGACCGGCGGTGTACGCGATCGCGTTGATATCGTTGGCTGCGAGATTTGTCTCCCACAGAATTTCATCGATCATCGGTAAGGTTCTGCGAATATGATCACGGGAGGCCAGCTCGGGAACGACACCGCCATACTCCCGGTGAAGTTCGACCTGACTATAGAGGCGCTCGGCAATAATGCCCTTTCCGGTGCTATAAATGGCGATACCGGTCTCATCACAGGAAGTTTCTATGCCAAGTACGTTCAATTGAATGGCTGCCTGATTGTTGGAAGTCTGGATAGTACTGATTTTACAGGAGAAAATCTCAAGTGAGTCGGTTCGTATTTTGTGAAGAGTCGCTTTGCAATTGGGCGGAATTGCCGATAGAATTCGCGTCCTTTGAAACACTACATTGGAACCCGGACTTAATGCCCTACGTTAAAGTCAAAGAAAATGAGCCGTTTGACGTCGCCCTCAGGCGATTCAAACGATCCTGTGAGAAGGCAGGTATCCTCGCTGAAGTGCGACGTCGTGAGTTTTACGAGAAGCCAACCTCAGTCCGCAAGAGAAAAGCAGCTGCGGCAGTCAAGCGACACGCCAAGAAGGTACAGCGGGAAACCCGTCGCATGGAGCGGCTGTACTAGCCTCCGATGTCCGAACCCATTTATCAGCGGGTCTCCGCTGAAGTAAAAGTGGCCATGAAAGCTCGTGACAAGCCGCGTCTTGGCGCGCTTCGTCTTATCATGGCAGACTTTAAAAAGATCGAGGTCGACGAACGTATCGAGCTTGATGACAAACGTGTTCTGGTCATTCTTGATAAGATGACCAAGCAGCGAAAGGACTCCCTTAAGCAATTCGAAGATGCCGGGCGAGAAGACCTCGCCAACCAGGAGGCGTTGGAGATTGCGGTCATCGCTGAATTCCTGCCGGAGCAACTCAGCGACGACGAAGTTTCTGGCCTGGTCAAGGCCGCGATCGCAGAAACCGGTGCCGGGTCGATGCAGGATATGGGTAAGGTGATGGCTATCGTTAAACCCCAGATTCAGGGCAAGGCGGATATGGGCGTAGTCTCCGGCCTGGTAAAAGCAGAACTCTCCTAAGCCCGATTTAACCGGGTTCGCGGCACTTGCACTCTATATGGGAGGATGACATTCTTTCTTTCCCATCCACCTCCAAAAAAGACGTTCGGACAACTTAACTGTGATCCCGCAGGAATTTATCGAAGAGGTACTGGAGCGGACCGATATCGTCGAGATAGTCGAGCCTCGGGTCACCCTGAAAAAATCAGGCCAGAACTATACCGGACTCTGTCCGTTTCATGACGAGAAAAGCCCTTCGTTTTCGGTCAGCCAGGACAAGCAGTTCTATTACTGTTTTGGATGTCAGGCTTCCGGATCTGCGCTCAAGTTTTTGATGGAGTTCGATCGAATGGACTTCGTATCATCGATTGAACACCTGGCGCAACGAGTCGGGCTTGAGGTTCCCCGGGACCAGAAATCCGACCCAGGCGCCTCTCAAAAACGAAAGTCAATATACGAGGTGTTGGATCAGTCAACATCATTCTTTCGTGAACAGTTAAAGAGCCATGAGTCGCGCTCTCGCGCTGTAGATTACCTTAAAGGAAGAGGTTTAAGCGGCGAGATAGCGAGAGATTTTGGCGTGGGTTATGCCCCCCCTGGCTGGGATAACCTCATGTTAAAACTGGCGATCAGCAATGCCGACCGGCAACTGTTGATTGATTCCGGAATGCTGACCGAACACGTCGAGGAAGGTAAGACCTATGATCGCTTCAGAGATCGAATCATGTTTCCTATTCGAGATCTTCGAGGCAGGACGATCGCATTTGGCGGCAGGGTTCTGGATGATGACGCCAAGCCGAAGTATCTAAACTCTCCTGAGACAGATGTCTTCCATAAAGGCCGGGAGTTATATGGCTTGTTTGAGGCACGCAAGCGGGTAAGGAAACTGAACAAACTGATTGTTGTCGAAGGGTATATGGATGTTGTTGCCCTGGCGCAACATGGCATTGGTTATTCGGTTGCCACCCTTGGAACCGCGACAAGTACCGATCACATTGAGCGAATGTTTCGAATAGTCCCGCAGATCGTCTTCTGCTTTGACGGCGATAATGCAGGCCGAAATGCTGCATGGAAGGCGCTGCTGTCAACGCTTCCGGCAATGGAAGATGGTTGTAGCGCTAAATTTCTGTTTGTACCCGACGGTGATGACCCTGATTCGCTTATTCGCCGGGAGGGTCAGGAAAAATTTGAAGTAAGAATCGGGAAAGCCCTGGGGCTGACGGATTTCTTTTTCCAGACCCTGGGTTCAGATCTTGATCTTGAATCTGTAGAAGGCCGTGCAGCCTTGAGCAAGCTGTCGGTTCCGCTCATTGCGCAGGTGTCCGAAGGCGTTTTCAAGCAGTTGATGATTCAGGAACTGTCGCGGAGAACAGGCGTGGATTCAGAAAAGCTGCTAGGCATTACTGGTTTGGACCGGAGTTCGCCGACAAGAGAACGTCTACCACCCGTTAATCAGCGGCAGAGGCAGCTAAAGCAGTCTGGCTTGGGAGAGCATGCGACCAGAATACTGCTCAGGCAGCCAGATGTGGCGAATCTATTGGATGATGTTGGTCTGGCAAAACTCGATGGTGTGACAGAGTGGCAACTTCTGGTTGAACTGGTCAGATGGGTTCAGCAGGCCAAAGATACCTCACCGATGCTACTCCTGAGCCACTATCAGGATGGCCCCTATTTTGATTATTTACGAGGCCTCGCTGAACAAGATCCAATGCTTTCCCAGGACCAGCTGGCGGACGAGTTCCTGGATACGCTTCGCAAGATGGTTCGGGAAAGTGAAAGTGAACAAAAACAAAGAGTTATAGACGGTTTAAAGCAAAAACCATTGTCTGAACTATCACCCGCTGAAAGGGAATTATTGACGAATTATCGTCGATCCAAGCCCCAAAGCTGAACATACCCCCATTGATCCTACTTATAGTTCGAGTGTTCCTTCATTCAAGTTGTGGAAGTGGGGCCTCTCACTCGATATACTGACCGGCTCGTCAGTTTTTTGTATCAAAGAGGTCCTATGTCCAGTGGTCTAGCACAACAGCAGTCGCGGCTAAAAGAGCTTATCAGTCGTGGTAGAGAGCAGGGTTATCTGACTTACCAGGACGTTAACGATCATTTGCCGGACGATATTACCGATCCAGCTCAAATAGAAGACATTATGGGCATGATCAACGACCTGGGGATTGCCGTCCATGAATCTGCGCCTGACGCCGATGATCTTCTTGCGGAAGGCGATTCGACGGATGAAGTGGCCGCAGAAGAAGCCGCCGCCGCGTTGGTTGCTGTAGAAAATGAGGCGGGCAGAACGACTGATCCTGTGCGTATGTATATGCGTGAAATGGGTACGGTTGAGTTGCTGACCCGCGAAGGCGAGATTGTCATCGCAAAAAGAATAGAAGAAGGCATCCGTGATGTTTTGAACGCGGTTGCCCATTTCCCCGGGCCCGTCGCCTTTACGCTAAATCAATATGAGGCAACGCTGGAGGAGGGAGGCAAACTTGCCGATCTTCTGATTGGTTTTCTTAATCCTGTCGAGAATGTCATACCAGCCGCACAGGTAGTGCCCGGCGAGAAGAAGGAAGAAGACGAATCAGAAGAGAATAAAGGGGCCGACCCTGTTCTGGCAGCTGAAAGATTCGCCATTCTTGAGAAGCAATTCAAAAAAGCCCAGCGAGCTATTAAGAAACATGGGCGGAGCTCCCCGCAAGGTGCTAAGGAACTGCAAGGTCTGGGAGATGCGTTTCAATTTTTCAAATTCGTTCCAAAACACTACAACGTTCTTGTGCAGATGGTGAGAGATACACACGGACAGATTAGGCGCCAGGAACGGCACATCATGAATACTTGTATTCGTCGTGCGAAGATGCCGCGCAAGATATTCCTCGAGAAATTCGCCGGGCATGAGGCAGACTTGAAATGGGTGTCGAAACAGATCAAGGCGGGACACGACAAGCTCAAGAATTTTGAAGACGACATCCTTCGTGCCCAGAAACGCATCAAGCAGGCATCAGAGGGAGTAGGGCTTGAAGTGATCGAAATCAAGGATATTAATCGTCGTATGTCCATTGGTGAAGCGAAAGCCCGTCGCGCCAAGAAGGATATGGTTGAGGCGAATCTTCGCTTGGTCATTTCTATCGCCAAAAAATACACGAATCGGGGCCTGCAGTTTCTGGACCTGATTCAGGAAGGCAACATTGGCTTGATGAAAGCGGTTGATAAGTTTGAATATCGACGTGGTTACAAGTTCTCGACTTATGCGACCTGGTGGATTCGCCAGGCGATCACCCGGTCCATTGCGGATCAGGCCAGAACTATTCGAATTCCCGTACATATGATCGAGACCATTAACAAATTGTCGCGTATAAGCCGACAGATGCTCCAGGAGATGGGACGTGAGCCGACGCCGGAAGAACTGGGCGAACGAATGGAAATGCCGGAAGATAAGGTCCGCCGAGTGCTGAAGATTGCAAAAGAACCTATTTCCATGGAAACACCAATCGGTGATGACGAAGATTCACATCTTGGAGATTTTCTCGATTCAGACTCCAATCTCGGAGAAGGTGCATCAGTGGGGTCTCCGGTAGATACAGCTACCGAGGAAGGCTTGCAGGAAGCGACTCGAGGTGTTCTGTCAGGCTTGACCGCAAGGGAAGCGAAGGTGCTTCGAATGCGTTTTGGTATTGATATGAATACTGACCACACGCTTGAGGAAGTGGGTAAACAGTTCGATGTGACCCGCGAACGTATCAGGCAGATCGAGGCGAAGGCTCTCAGGAAACTGAGGCACCCGTCGCGTTCGGATCACTTAAAGAGTTTTCTGGATTAGATCAGGAAGCCCGCTTACAGCGGGCTTTTTTTTTGAGGGCTTTAATTGTCTGGATCTTCGCGAGGGCTGCCGGTTGCCGCTCGTAGCATCGACGGGTGTCAGGGAACACAAACTTAATATTGCTGTGGCCCCTCATGTGTATCAGGCCGAAGGGCTGATACCTAGAAAGTGGTGGGCCCGGGAGGACTCGAACCTCCGACCAATGGATTATGAGTCCAGTGCTCTAACCAACTGAGCTACAGGCCCTTGTGCTTCAGTTTAGAAGGCGGGTAGTCTACCAGAAGACTAGTCTATGGCGAACTCAAACAAAAAATCCGTCATAATTTTGGTTCCACGCCTCAGATTCTCTACTGATATGCGTTCGTTGTTGCCATGTACCCCGGTTACCTCGCCCTGAAGATAAAGGAAAGGAGCAAATCCGTAGCTGACAATGTCGACATCACGAAAAAAGTGGCTGTCGGTAAAACCGGTTGAAACACTAGGGATCAGCACAGCGTTTTCCATATTTTTAGTTGCCGAAATCTCTATCGCATCATAAAGGGGTGTGTCAGTTTTGCTGATGGCCGGCGTAAAACCCATAATCCTGGTGATGTCGATGCTGTCGTCGTTGATGATGGTGATCAACTCGGAGAGGAACTGCTGCGGATCCTGATCTGGCAGGAGCCTGCAGTCCAGCTCAAGTTCAGCTGTCGGTGGTACGACGTTGATTTTGTTGCTGCCCTTCAGTGTAGTCAGTGAACAAGTATTGCTTAGCAAGGCTGCTCGCCATGGCTCCTCCATTTGAAGGGTAAACATAAATGCATCATTGTCTACTGCTCTTGATATATTGGACATCATGACCTGGCGCTCTCCATCCTGAAAAGGCGCAAGAGCAGCAAAGTAGGCCTGGACCTCTGGCACGGCTCTTCTCTCGAATTGGGTATCCGCAATTCGGGTACCGGCCCTGAGAATTCTTTTTACCGAGCTTGTCACTCGCGGTGCGCTGCCATGGCCAGGGATATCTGTGGCGGTGAGTCGTAACCATAATGGGACTTTCTGGGTAACTTCGATGTTAAACGCCGGAATGTCGTCCAGCAACATAGCCGAGCCACCTTCATTGACCAAATAGCCCACGCCTTCGAAAATTTCAGGTCGGTTTTCCAGTAACCAACCCGCACCATAAAACCCGCCGGCTTCTTCGTCGGCAGTCGCCATAAAGATGACGTCCCTGTTCAGCGTCTGACCGCTGTCTTTCAGCGCAAGAAACGCTGAGAGTTGGGCGATGCCCAGGCCTTTGGTGTCGATAGCTCCACGACCATAAATGTAGTCGTTCCTGATTTCGCCGGATAGCGGTGGTACGTCCCAGTATTTGGCATCTGCGGGGACAACGTCAATGTGGTGCAGAAGAATCAGGGCAGGCTTATTACCGCCCTTGAGACGTGCCCAGATGTTTCCTCTGTTGGGTGCTGATTCGGCAGTTTCGAACGGGATATCTGCCTCTTCAAGAATATTTGCCAGGAAGGCGACTCCCCGGGACTCGTTACCTGGAGGATTCACTGTGTCGATGGCTAGGTATTGGCGAAGCCAGTTTACGGGCTGGTCGGCGTGAATTGGGACAGATGTTAGGAGGGCCAGAGATATCAGTAGTTTCAGCATACTTGGATCCTACAAACGAGTCAGAAAATCATAATTGTCAGGCACTGTCAATTTTCCAGCCTTGGCTGGACACGGGCAACATGTTTACCTACTATTCGCCTCAACTGGCCTCGAATCGAAACGATAGGGGACCTGATACGCAAAATTATAAAACCGTCATTTAAGCTCGGACTTGATCCATCCATAAAAGGACAGGTACCTATGAAACCATTCTTTTGCCATCAGCCGATGGCAGCTCGTATTTGTTGGCTGCAAGCCGTCCCTCGATTGAGGAGGCGTTGTGATTAACGTCAATACATTCAAACAAAAAAAACAAAGCGGTTCACGCCTTTCCATGGTTACCTGCTACGACGCATGGTCAGCCAGGATTCTGAACAACACGGATGTGGACTGCCTCCTGGTCGGAGATTCGCTTGCCGTGGTCATGCATGGTTTTGATTCGACAGTACATGCCACGACCGAAATGATGGAATTGCATGTTGCGGCGGTTAGCCGGGGTGCACCCGATAAGTTTATTGTCGCTGACATGCCATTTCTTTCATGTTCTAAAGGATTGGAAGTTGCGATGAATTCAGTGCACCGCCTCATGCGAGCTGGCGCTCATGCGGTCAAAATTGAGGGCGCTAGCCACCAGCTTCCAGTGATCACGCAGATTATTGAAGCAGGGGTTCCTGTCATGGGTCATCTCGGGTTGATGCCCCAGTCGATTCATAATCTTGGTGGGCACAAGGTGCAAGGGAAGGACGAAGCGGGTGTGCAGAAGATCACCATGGAAGCGAGAGCGCTGGAAGCGGTGGGCTGTTTTTCTCTCGTTCTTGAATGTGTTCCCAACAACCTTGGCGAGTGTATCTCTCGATTGTTGAGCATTCCGACGATAGGCATTGGTGCCGGACCAGGCACCAATGGACAGGTGCTGGTGCTCCACGACCTTATAGGGGCCAATCCTGACTTTTCGCCCAAATTCTTGCGCAGGTATGCGGATGTCCACGAAATAATTGGTGCGTCGGTACAGAGATATCACCGGGATGTAGCGGAGGAATCATTCCCCTCGGTTGAGGAGAGCTACGGGTGAAGGTTTTGACATCGATTGCAGAGGTCCGAGGCTACAGGAAAGAGGTGTCCGGTTCAGTTGGATTCGTTCCAACAATGGGAGCACTCCACCAGGGACACCTTTCTCTGGTAGAGCGAAGTCTTAATGAAACAGACCACACTATAGCCAGTATCTACGTGAACCCAACCCAGTTTGATAACCCCATGGATCTCGCGAACTATCCAGATTCAATCAGTGTTGACCTGGAGCTACTGCAGGCTGCGGGTGTTTCCGCTGTGTTCATGCCGACTTATGATTCGTTGTATCCGGATGATTATGCCTATGAGGTTAACGAAAAGTATTTTAGCAAGGAGCTTTGTGGCGCGAATCGATCAGGGCATTTCACGGGGGTTCTGACCGTTGTGTTGAAGCTGTTAAATCTCGTCAAACCCCAGAATGCCTACTTTGGAGAGAAAGATTTTCAACAGCTTTCTCTTATAAAAGGAATGGTAGAGGCCTTGTTTCTAGAAACTGAAATTATTGGGTGCCCAACAGTCAGGGAGGCAGACGGTCTGGCAATGAGTTCCAGAAACCTGAAACTTTCGAACTGTGATCGCGACAAGTCGTCGCTTTTCAATAACTTGCTGAGTAACAACCTGTTGAGCGATGAAGAAATTCAAAAGGAATTGGGTCGCACCGGTTTTGAGGTGGATTATGTTGTGACTAAAGGTGATCGGCGATTCGGCGCGGTAGTGATGGGTGACGATCTTGCCCCGGTTCGTTTGATAGATAATGTAGAGGTGATCAGCTGATGTTGCTTTGTCTTGATGTGGGTAACAGTCAGGTTTTTGGGGGTATTTTTCATGACCACGAGCTCCAGGTGCAGTTTCGGCGAACCTCTCAAACCAATAGCTCTTCAGACGAGCTTGGCGTGTTCTTCCGTTCGGTGCTACGTGAGAATAACGTGGAGCCCGACCTGATTTCGAAAGTGGCAATTTGTTGTGTCGTGCCAGATCTGCTTTATTCTCTTAGAGCCTGTTGCCAGAAGTACTTTGGTCTGGATCCTTTGATCCTGCGCCCTGGCATCAAGACGGGATTGAAAATCCAATATCGGGATCCAAAAGAGGTGGGCGCAGACCGCATCGCTGATGCTGTGGGCGCAATCAAGATGTTTCCTGAAAAGAATTTGATTGTCGCCGATTTTGGAACCGCAACGACCCTATGCGCCATTACCAGGAACAAGGAGTTTCTGGGTGGTAACATCATTCCGGGTGTCAGGTTATCCATGGAAGCATTGGAAGAAAGAACAGCGCAACTTCCTTCAGTCGAAATTCTACCGCCACGAAATGCGCTGGGCAGGACGACTGTTGAAAGTATTCAATCAGGTCTTTACTGGTCTAATGTAGGCATGGTCAGAGAACTGGTTGGCAGAATCACCGAAGAAGAATTTGCAGATGAGCCGCCTCTGGTGGTCGCAACCGGTGGTTTCGCCCAGCTGTTTAATCGCGAAAAGTTATTCGACGAAGTGGTGCCCGATCTGATTCTCGCAGGCTTGCGGGAAATCGTTCGCCTTAATCAGTAGCGATTTTCGATTTGGTAACCTGACTCGACTATCATGGGAGTGTGCTGAATAACATAAGGACTAGCTGGCTCTGTCGTCAGCGGTTTATCACAATATGCCCCCCATCCTAACAAGGCACTTAATGCCAGGAATGCTGTTGGTGTTGCTGGTGACTCTAAGCCTGTATCTGGTCACGATGCCGCAGACAATTACGCTCGAGGATGCAGGATTGTTCCAGATGATCTGCCACAAAGGTGGTATCGGTCATCCTCCTGGGTATCCGCTGTTCATCCTATCGTGCCAGGCTTTTGTCAATTTGCCTGTTTTTGAACAGGACGTGGTAGCCGGCAACCTGATGTCTGCGCTTTTTGCCAGTGCGGCGTGTTCGGTTCTGTTGATCGTGTTGCGGCAGTTACAGGTAACAGGTCTGTTATCCGTTTCGCTCGCTCTGGTTTATGGGTTGTCGGCGACCTTCTGGTCGCAGGCGATTATCGTTGAAGTTTATTCCCTTGCTGTGCTCCTGTTCCTGATTTGTTTGTCGCTGTCACTCGCCTACCGGGATTCGGAGCAAGTGAAGTATCTTCTATGGCTGGCGTTGGTTTATGGACTTGCGCTTTCGAACCACTGGCCGCTCCAGGGACTGGGGACGCCGGCGCTGCTGGCCATTCTGGCGCCTAAAGCACGATTGATCGTCCGTTTTTTATTGGTGCCGGCCAACTTTTTGGCCATTGTTGCCTTGATAGCACTTGGATTGGCGCCCTACCTGACATTGTTTCAATCGTCTCCTGAATTTTCGATCTATGGCCCCGTAGAGTCGGGCGCGGATTTCCTGAAGTACATTACACGAGCCGCCTACACGGACCAGGCTGTACTCGCCGGAATTAGCGATAAGATCAGCTACCAGTGGTGGCTCGTTGAGCGATCAGCTTTACAGTTTACGCTTCCCCTCGGAGTTCTCGCAGGGCTTGGTTGCCTTTTGTCCTTTAAGCTGCTCCCGCGGCACCTGTCGGTTGCGTTGGTACTGCTGTATCTGGGTGGGACCTCAATGCTTAATTTGATGCTAGGATTTGAGTTCAACGATCAAGGGGTCGCAACGTTTAAACCCTACCCTGTGATCAGTTACGTGGCTTTGGTTATCTGGCTTGGAATTGCGGTGAGGTGGTTGATTGATTCGGTGGGACAGAGAGTCCCCTGGTTGCGTCAAACGCTCCCAGTGTTGCTAGTGGTATTAGTGTTTCTTGGTAATTTCCCCGCATTTCACAACAGCGACAACGGTTTTGCGCAGGCTTATGGTGAACTGGTGCTCGAAAAGGTTCCCGAAGGTTCGGTGTTATTTGTACAAGGAGATACTGGTATCGGAGTTATTGGTTTCCTACATTACGTGCGAAACCAGCGTCCGGATGTTGAGCTTCGCAGCTGGAACAATCTTGTCTTCAGTAACAGGCTGGTTTCACCTTATATGCCTCTGGGCCAGCAGGCGAAGTTGCGTAATGAATTTATCCGCAAGTCGGAAAAAGCGGTGTTTAGTACGATTCCCCGGGTAGAGGAAGGCCTCAACACGGGGCTGCTCTTTCAGCATAACGTTGAGTCAGGACATTATTGCGACCAGAATTTGCACGGTTATATGGAGAGACTTGTCGCGTTTGACCGTCTCGATGTTCTTAGCAATGGTCACGAAAAGGAATTATTGTTTGGCCTGTTGTTGGAATTTTCACGCCTGCACATTGCCTTGGTGTCAGAAAATAATGCGGTTGATGGGGCAATTGAGATGGAACTGGCTACGATGGCGATGTTAGAGCAAACATTCCCAGGGAAACTGGCGCTGCTTGAATTTCTTTTCCGGAACGGTGGTAATGTAATGCAAAAACAGCAGCTTGAACTGCTGGTTGAGGCTGCGGCTGCGCAGATGCGGCCCAAGGAAAGTGTGCGTATCAAAGCGCTTCTGGAAGAGTTCCAAGGCAGAGCTGCGCTGCTCGCACCAGCGAAGCTGGATCTTGCTGCCGGTCACTTCGAACGGTCGATCGCCTTGAACCCGCAGCCCGGAAATACCAGCGTGTGTCCGCTGTATAAAACTTATCGTCAGTTAAATGTGCAAGCAAGCGCTGACGACCTGCTAAGCAGGTTCGATGGTAAAATATGTGATTAGTTTTATTTGTGACTGGATTAAACGGTGATGAGATTTATTTGCGACTGGATAGAGATTAAATGCTGAGCATTATTGTACCGACCTATCTGGAAGCAGAAAACATACCCTCCCTTATTGCTGAGATTTTTGGTTCACTCAATGAGACAGGTATCTCCTGTGAGGTGATTATTGTTGATGATAATTCGCCTGATGGAATCAAGGAGATTGTAGATCAACTGGTCTCTGACTTCCCCGTGCGTTTAATGCAGCCCAATGGCAGGAGGCGGGACCTTTCGCTGAGCGTAATCGAAGGAACCCTGGCGGCGCACGGTGATCATATTCTGGTGATGGATGCAGATTTGTCACACCCGCCGGGTTTGATTCCCTCTATGTATCGGACACTCTTGGAAGATGAGTCAGCATTTGTAGTTGGAAGCCGTTATGTCAAGCACGGTAGTTTTGATAGAAGATGGAGCCTTTGGCGGTTTTTTAATTCCCACATCGCGACGCTTATCACGAGGCCTCTGGTGCAATGCCAGGATCCGATGTCAGGCTTCTTTGCCTTTCGGAGGGATCGGGTTGAAGACTACGACGACCTTAATCCAATTGGCTACAAGATCGGTCTTGAGCTCATGGTAAGGGGTAACTTCACGAGTGTTCGTGAGGTACCGATTAATTTTTCCGACAGGGAGTTAGGAGAAAGTAAACTTAACCTGAACCAACAGATAAAATTTTTGCGACATCTTCGAAGGCTGTATACCGTTAGGTTCGGTACGCTGGGTGAGATACTGAATTATGGTGCTGTTGGGGCTGGTGGTTTGGTTATAGATCTGCTGTTTTATTATTCGTTGCAGCTCCTGGGGATGCCCCATCAATTAGCCAGGGCATGTTCTTTCTGGCCTGCTGTCAGCTCCAACTGGTATCTGAATCGCGTTGCCACCTTTGGGGAGCGCAAACGGCGACCTCACGGCAAACAGTGGTTTGAATTCGTATTGACCAGCCTGCTGGGGTTCTCGCTTAATTGGGGGGTCTATTACATACTGACTAGCGGTACAGCTTACTTCGACGACTATCGACTATTGGCTTTGATTGTCGGAGTTGGCGCAGCAAGCGTGTTCAACTTTGTGATGTCGTCGCTGGTTGTCTACAACGAGAAACGACAATAGGAAGCTTTAACGTGCGATATGAAAACCTGAATATCTGGGATGGTCAATCGAGTAGCCAGCACGAAGGTGCGCTGGTGGTATCCGATGGGCTTTTTGTCTCTGAATCGACCGACCCCGATGACGAGGTTCAGGATATGAATGGACTGTTTGCGATTCCGGGTCTGATTGATGCGCATGTGCATATGTGCCTGGATCCAGAGCTAAAGGACCCGCTACAGCAGACTGTTCCCGGCAAGGAAAAAGTCACGGAAGATATTCGACGTCGCGCTTCCATGATGGTCAGGGCAGGCATTACAACGGCAAGAGACCTGGGTGGCGGTGAATACCTCGAACTTGACGTTCGTGATGAAATCGCGGCGGGTAAGACCCTTGGGCCAAGACTGGTTTGTGCCGGCCAGCCTATTACCTCTGTCAGCGGTCATTGTCATTTCTGGGGTGGGGAAGCGAGCGGTGATGATGAAGCCGTAGCAGTGTTAGAACGCCAGAGAGCAAAAGGCGTAGACCTGATTAAGATGATGGTGACGGGGGGCAACATTACCCCAGGTTCGCGCCCGGTAGACAGTCAGTTTGAGGATCAAACAGTGACGAATGTCGTCGCGCTGGCGAAACAGTACGGTTTTCATGTTGCAGCACATTGTCATGGCACAGATGGCATTCGTCAGGCTGCCTCAGCGGGTGTTACAACGGTGGAACATTGCTCATGGGTGGGGGAATCCGGTTGGGGTAAAACCTTCGACACCGCTGTTGTTTCTCTCATGGTTAACAATGGCGTGTGGGTGTCTCCAACCATCAATGCCGGCTGGAAGAGGTTTACGCAGAAGGACTTTACGGAGATGGTGCAGCAGAATTACAGAAATATGAAGGAGGCGGGGATACGCCTGATTGCGTCAACCGACGCAGGCATCCCGAATGTTTTTCATCATGACCTTCCCAGGGCGCTGCCGGTTTTCGCGCATTTTGCCGGATTAACTGCGGAGGAGGTTTTGCGATCTGCTACATCGGATTGTGCCGAAGCTATTGGGCTTGGCGGAATAACCGGTCTAATCAGGCCTGGTTACTCTGCGGATTTTGTTCTCTATGAAGAGAATCCATTGATCAATCTTGAAGTGCTGGAAAAACCTTTCATGGTTGTGAGCCGAGGCCGAGAGATTCAGCCAGTCTAGTCTTCCTGCTGAACCGCTATTCGTGGATTGACACACCCATCTCATCTAGGTAGGTTGCAGGCTGATAAACGCAACGGACTTCTAATGGAAAACTTGTTTGATTTATCCGGTAAAGTTGCTGTGGTTACTGGGTCCACAAAAGGTATTGGGCGGGCGATTGCCCAGCAGATGGCGTTCAATGGCGCCGATGTTGTGATCTCGAGCCGTAAAGAGGATGCTTGCCAGAGCGTTGCAGATGAAATTAATGCCGGGTTGGCCGGAAAGGGCGGTAAAGCCATCCCCATCCCATGCCACATTGGCTACAAAGAACAGATGCAACAATTAGTAGATAGCACCCGGGAACAACTGGGTAAGATTGATATCCTCGTCTGCAACGCGGCTGTCAATCCCTACTACGGTTCCATGATGGACATTCCCGATACCGCCTTTGAAAAGATTCTTGATTCCAATGTGAAGTCCAACCACTGGCTTTGCCAATTGGTACTGCCAGAAATGGTCGAGCGCGAAGATGGCGTTATTCTAATTGTCTCGAGCGTTGGCGGTTTACATGGCAGTGCTGTGCTGGGAACCTACGGTATCTCAAAAGCCGCCGATATGGCGCTCGCAAGGAATATTGCAACAGAGTTTGGGCCGCATAATATTCGTGCCAATGCGATTGCGCCGGGATTGATTCGCACTGATTTTGCGAAGGCATTGTGGGAAAACCCGGAGACCTTGAAGGCAACCACAGCCAATGCCAGTCTCAGGAGGATAGGTGAGCCCGAGGAAATAGGTGGCGCAGCAGTTTTTCTTGCCTCCAGGGCCGGTAGTTTTATGACAGGGCAAACGGTCGTGATTGACGGCGGGCGCTGATGCCACAATGGGTTGGCTCAATTAGTTTTATGCTTTTAGAGGCTAAGCTACTGCTTTAGTAGTAAATATTGCACTTGTTGGGTAGTATGAAACGCTTTGGTAGAGTCGGGTTTAGAAGGCGTGGAGCGAAGAGATTTCCTAAAGATCTTTTCAATAGGAACGGTTGCGGCGATGAGCGGACAGGTTGCTCACCGTGGTATGTTTGTTCCTGAAAACATTCCATTCGAGGATATGGATACCAGCATCCGAGGAATGGCGAATTCTATTGAGTTAATGTCGACACCGGCGCCAAACGCCGCGAATTATCTCAATGCTTTTCTGCCGAGTCAGCCCCACCCTGCAGCAATAGATCAACCAACCCTGGCGACCACAAGCAGCCCTGATCTTGACGAGTACATCGCCAAGATGATCGACTTTGAACAGTCACATGCGGCGGACGCTTATCTTGAGCGGGATCAGTACCCGATTCTCATTTCCAGTTTCAAGCGCATAGATCGTGTCCAGAATCTGGTGGGACACGGTAACTTCAATGTTGTAAGTTTTGACGAAATGCTTGGCTATGGTCGGCGCTACAGGAGCGTGGGTGAGTTCACGCTGGCAGAAAAGACGTTCCTGGAAGAGTTATTTACCGCGAACGCACAGCGATATGGTTTTTTGGGTAAGAAAGTAATCGATGAATTGACTGCTCCCATTCCTGCAAAGGACCGAAAGAAAGTCGGGCGTACCGGGCATTTCCTGTACAGGGGTGAATCCGAGAGACTTTATAAAAAGCTACAGCAGGATCTTGGCACAAGTATCGTGCTGACCTCTGGAATTAGGAGCGTTGTTAAACAAACCCATTTGTTTCTTGCCAAGACGATTCAATCGAAGGGAAACCTGTCGAAAGCATCACGAAGTCTAGCGCCACCCGGACATTCTTATCATGGTGTGGGTGATTTTGACGTTGGTAAGGTCGGCTTTGGCCGGAAAAACTTTACTCAAGCTTTC
>Ga0315321_10000046_pt1 | contig 65720 bp, 43 predicted proteins | sample M180m21515metaG_FD_203464 | JGI IMG/M metagenome (GOLD analysis project Ga0315321, IMG submission 203464) | Ammonia-oxidizing marine archaeal communities from Monterey Bay, California, United States - M1 80m 21515 | ecosystem: Environmental > Aquatic > Marine > Intertidal zone | place: USA... | reverse complement strand
TATTCAATGTCCGTATTGTCGTAACGGAAATCAACATATCCGCGTAGCTTGACGCGGTTGCCTAGTGCGATTCCAGCGGCATTGACCGTAGTGTTAGCCCCGAGGTCAGTCCCTTGGGGGACGGAAGCTGGCTGCATGGTCATCATACCAGGCACTTGCGCGAATAATGAGGATCCCCAGAAAAGGAGGACGGTGGAAACAAGGCGTAGGGTCAATTTCATAGTAATCTAGTTTGTTAGCCGATCATCGATTCTTTATAACTTGTACTTAAGGTCAAGCCCGAATTGAACACCCAACGGGGTAGGCAAATACATTACAAGACTTTGGCCAGGAGCTCCAAGACGTCAGGTTTGGGAAAAGGCGGAGACCGAAGCCCGGTAGAAAGAAATTCTTAGAGCGAGCTCTTTTTTTTCTTTTGGTTTGGCTGAAGCTTTGGATCTGCCCCAAACTGGTCGACCTTGATGTGCACGCTACCCTCAAGCGTTTCCAAATGATCGAGCAACCCCTCGGGCATTGCAGCCCGCTCGTCATCGGTGTTGACGGGGCCGTCGAAAAGGACCTCGCCATCTGCGGAGGTTACCTTGAATTGCTTGTCCCCGTCCTCGGAGCTAAACTCATAGGTGCCATCGGCATCGGAATTCACAATCTTGGTCTTCGCGGTACCCGACACTGATGACCAAGAGGATACTCCCCCTCTTTTCCGTGCTTCCTTAATCATTTTTTGGAAATCCGGACCGGGGCCAAAATCCAGGTTTATGCCAAAATCAAGTTCGATTCCCGGAATAGCCCCTTCATCCATGGCCTTGTCCCGTTCGAGCGGACTTAGTTTTCCATCACCGTCCGCATCAAACTTCTCGAGCACTTCCGGGGAAACCGCCCCGCGATTGCGACTCCGTTGACCAAAGGCGTGCGATTGCCGCTCGATTTGCCTACGGATACGGTCTTCAAGGATCCGTGCATCCGGGAACACGATGTGCCTGTCGATTTCCTGAATTCGATTGAACGAGTTCGCGACACCGGATTTTTTCTTCCTCCCAAGTTTCACTTTCAGGGTTTTCTCTTTTCCTCCCCTTAGAATGGAAAGGGTGACCTGTTGGCCCACCTTGCTTGACCGGACGAGCTCGACGAGTTGCTCCGGGTTGATCAGTATTTGATCATCGAGCTTTTTCAGGATGTCATACTGCCTCAAACCCGCTTTTTGAGCCGGACCATCGGGGCTGACCATCGCAACGGACAGGTAAAGGTTGCCTGAAAGTCCGAGTTGCCGGCTGACGACTGGCGAAAGTTTGTTTGCGAGGAGTCCGAGAAAAGTAACCTCGGTTTCCGGCACTCCGCTTTCAGGGTTGAGCGGATTTTCGGAATCACGCAAAGGTTCGGCAAAAAGAGAGGACAGTGGCAAAACGAGGGCCAAGATCAACGATAGTGATTTCATAAAAGGCGGTAATTTCATTAATGTGTTCATAGTGGTGAAGTTTTTTTCAGAAAGGATCGAGCCCTATGAGCAAGGTTTCCTTCCGGGGCACGGAAGATCGGATCAAGGTGTTGGTTTCCGGGTTCACCCAGATGGTTTCGTCCAGAAAATGGTAGCGATACCGTCTGGCGGGATTCATCCCCGGGCGCTCGACGATTCCTTCATCGGAAAAATCAAGAAAGATTTCTTGGGCTTGCGGCTCGTTCCATCCCGCGGACATTGCGGACAATTGTTCGGTCGAAACCCCGTTTATCGGACTGTCATCGGCAACAGGGAGAGAATCCTGCGCCACGACGGGAGCCGTGAGTTCAATTGTGTCGGCAGGGACACTGGTGTCCGTTCCGGATTTGAATGAAGGGGATGACGGAAAGGAAAAGATCAGTGCGACAAGAGCAGCGGAGCCAAGCAAGAAAAAAACGGGAATTGAAAATAGGTTGCCACGCGGTGCAGAAACGCAACGGCTCTCGGGTTCCAGTTCGGGCAGCCGACTGACGGCAAGCTGCCCGGAATCACCAAGAGCCTCTTCCACCCGGTTCTCAAAGTCGGCTGTCGGTTCTTTCGGGCGGAGAGATTCGAGTTCTTTCTCCAATTGTTCGATCTCGTTCATGAATTCCGGGGTTTGCCAGCGGGACGATCTTCAAGAGATACCGGCACCCATTCCTTGAGCTTGCCCAAGGCATAGCGATAACGGGAGGCAACCGTATTGTGGGAGAGATCGAGCGTACGGGCAATTTCGTCAAAAGTAAGCTCTGCCCAAATCTTGAGAGTCAAAACTTCCTTTTGCTCGGGAGGCAAACGCTCAACGGCATTCAAAAGAGCCGTCCTGCGCTCGTCTTTTTCCAAGCTGCGATCGAATAAATCGACAAAGGAAGATTCCGTATAAACCTTCTTTTCCCTAACCTTCCTTCTGTCCAAGCTTCTGGCCCAATCGATTGCCAACCTTCTGATTGCGCGGTAGACCAAAGTCGGCGACACCTCCCCCGTATGCCCATAGAGCCGCCAAATTCTGACAAAGGCTTCTTGCACGAGATCTTCGGCATCGTCAGGATAGCGGGCTTGTTGTCTGGCAAAAAGCAGCAGTTTTGCTCCGTGCTTGGCAAACCACGCTTTCCATATGGGTTCGGTCTTCATGATAAATTCAATTACGCCTCACTAAGCGAAAGAAGAGCGTAGATTTGTTTATGGATCCTAAAAAAAACGGGCAAGAAGGCAAACAAAGGATTTTTGAGCGTATTTTTTATACTTTCCTCGAATTTCCAAGAAGATGGCATTTTAAATGCAAAAGGAATCGGCAAGGGCAAGGTTATCTTGATTCAAGGTAATCGTAATGCGCGACTCAGGACAGGGTCGCGCATTTTTTTTACTTCGACCGGAAAAATGACCGACCGGTAGAAATGGAAAAAACAACGATGTAGCCTTGTCATGGCATGGTCAATGGGCTAAACAAACTTGTCCTTTCTACACATTCAAAACCATGAAACTCTTCAAAGGCTTGGACTTGGCGTATTGCACGAACGTTCATCGGGGAAACAGTTGGTGCGAAACTTTCGATTCCCTCGAGAAATACGTGTTGGCGGTCCGCGAAAAAGTCGCTCCGGAGGAAAGATTCGCAATTGGTCTGCGCCTCGGAGCAGATGCAGCAAGAGAGCTTTCCCGTCCCGAACAAATCCTGCGTTTCCAAAAATGGTTGGCGGCGAAAGATTGTTACGTTTTCACCATTAACGGGTTTCCCTACGGCAACTTTCACGGTCAACGCGTCAAGGAAGATGTCTACCGCCCTGACTGGGCAACACGGGAGAGGCTTTCCTACACCATCCTTCTCTTCGAAATACTGGAGCAATTGCTTGAACCAGGGGAAGAAGGCAGCGTCAGCACACTCCCTGGATCGTTCAAGGAATTTCAAACCGACAAAACGGCTTACTCGAAAATTCTCGAAAACCTTCTTCATTGCTCGGATGAGATCGACCGCATCAAGGGCCCGAAAAGCCTGGATTTGCACCTTGGACTCGAACCCGAACCCTTGGGCCTGTTCGAGACCACGCCGGAAACCGTTTCCTTTTTCGACAACCTCAAGGAAAGGGGCGATGGAAGGGATTCGCTATTGCAAAACGTCGGGGTAAACTATGATTGCTGCCATCTTGCCGTGGAATTCGAGGAAGCGGAGGAAGGTTTGAACCTCTTGGATCAAGCAGGCGTTCGGTTGAGCAAGCTCCACTTGAGCTCCGCCCTTCGAGTCGCCCCGACTCCCGAAAACCTCAAGGCTCTGAATCGATATGTCGAAGAAGTCTATCTCCATCAAGTGGTAATTGGCCAGAATGGACAAATCCTCCGCCGGTACAAGGATCTTGATCTGGCGCTTTCCGCCATCAAAGCAGAACAGGGACCTACGGGCGACGAGTGGCGGATTCATTTTCATGTCCCCCTCCATGCTTCTCCCGGAAACGGGATGGAGGACACGAGGGATCATGTCCGCAAAACCCTTGACTGGCTGGCCCTAAACCCAGAAAAGTGCAGGCATTTGGAAATGGAAACCTATACTTGGGAAGTCCTGCCTGAAAACTTACGCTCTCAGGATGTCGTGCAACAAGTTGCCGAGGAGTACTTCTGGACCCTTGAAACCCTGAGGGAAAGAGGGCTGGCCGCCACCCCGAAGCAAACCACCTAGGGTGGCATTTCCAGTGAAGGGCAACTTCCCGAATCAGGTTCTCACCTTGGCCCGGACATCCAATCTGCCCACGGTCTGGACGAATTGTCTGGCCGCTTGGGGAGTGAATGCGGTTGCCGTTACCACTTTTCGGGGAATGCCCACTTGGGGCGACACCGGGTTCCTCGATCCGAATTGCCTTTTCTTTCTTCTTCTCGGAAGCAGCCTAGTTTATGCGGGGGGATGCACGCTAAACGACGCTTTCGACGAAAAGTTCGACCGCCGGCATAACCCCGAGCGGCCTCTGCCCTCCGGAAGCATAAGCTCAAGTGCGGTTTGGATGCTGGGTTTCATTGAGTTGAGCGGAGGAGCCTTCCTGCTCATCCTCGGCGCCAAATGTTCCGCCCTCTGGATCCTTTTGCTCCTTGCAACCGTAATAGCCTACGATTACCTACACAAGAAATGGGCGGGAGGGTTCGTCCTAATGGGCGGGTGCCGTCTTTTTCTTTGGCTTGCTGCCGCGACCACCGGCGGACTCAACGACCTTGCTCCTCAAACTTGGCTTTGGGGACTGACTCTTTTTGCCTACGTTATGGGCATCAGTTTATTTGCAAGGGGCGAATCGGAAAAGAGAGAAGCACCCGCCCGAGTGGCCATCCTGTTTCTTTTTTCCCCTCCCCTGCTCGCCTTGGCCGGCTTGATCCACTGGCACCAGATCGATCCGGTCAGGCAGACCTTGATCAACTTGACGGGGCTTCTTGTCGCGTGGATTGCCTTCCGGTCGATCAAGGAGATGAGGAGTGGCCGGGAGGGCGCCATTGGGAAAGGGGTATCCCATTTGCTTGCAGGTATTTGTGCGATTGACGCAGTGGCTCTCTCTTTCTACCAACCCTCTCTTGTCGCACCCTGCCTTTGCGGCATATCGCTTGCCCTTTTGTTGCAAAAGAAGTTTGCGGCTACCTGAACCTTCGCCCATAGTTGCGTCCCATGCCTTCCACCTACTCCACCATCCGGAAAAACATTCGCTTGGACTGTACCCACAGAGTCTTCTTCACGAAGGACTCGTTTTCCATGACCAATGACACCTTGGCAGAAATCCTGCAACCTCAACGGGAGGGAAACAGGACAAAGGTGTTGGTTTATCTCGATGAAGGGATTTTGGACGGAAATCCCAATTTGCCCGAGCGTATCAAAGGGTATTTTCGCGGCAGGGAGGAAAGGTTGAACCTCGTGACCTCCCCCATCTTCATGAGAGGTGGCGAGGCGGCGAAAAACGACTGGTCCCTCGTGGAACGAATTTGGGCGGACTTGAACGAGCATGCCATGTGCCGGCATTCTTACGTCGTCATCATCGGCGGCGGCGCCGCACTCGACTTAGTCGGCTTTGCCGCATCCACCGCTCACCGGGGGGTTCGCTTGATCCGTTTCCCCACGACCACACTCAGCCAAGGAGACGGAGGCGTAGGCGTAAAAAACGGAGTCAATTTCTTCGGGAAGAAAAATTGGGTCGGAACTTTTTCCATTCCCGATGCCGTGGTGAATGACTCCCTCTTCCTGCGCGGCTTGCCCGAAAGCCAAAAACGGGCAGGCTATGTCGAGGCCGTTAAGGTCGCCCTCATTCGAGACCGCTCCTTTTTCGAACAAATGGAAGAACGGGCCCAAGAGCTTGCCCGGTTTGATGAAAACGCACTCGAGCAAGTCATCCGGAAGAGTGCAGCGCTTCATTTGGAGCATATAGCCGGCTCGGGAGATCCCTTTGAAAAAGGCTCGGCCCGGCCTTTGGATTTCGGGCATTGGGTTGCCCACAAGCTCGAACAACTTTCCGATTTTCGCATTGGACACGGAGATGCGGTTGCCATAGGCCTTGCGGTCGACTTGACCTATTCGGCGCGAATTGGCCTGATCAAACCAAAAACGGCTGAACGCAGCCTCAGGCTTCTCGAGAAGCTTGGCTTCCATCTCTATAATGAGCTTCTCCATGCCGAAGGAAAGAGCGGCAACAGGTCCATCCTCGAAGGCCTCGAGGAGTTCCGCGAACACCTTGGGGGAGAACTCACCATCACGCTCGTGCAGGGTATCGGGGAAGGCGTTGAAGTACATGCCATGGACAAGAAAGCAATACTCCAGTCGGTTGAGGACTTGCAAAGAAGGCACGAGGCCCTTCTTGAAGCGTAAGCGATGACGGGAAGCGGGCGTTGCGATGGCCCCCGGGTGGCAATTCTCAACGTGGTCGGACTGTGCAACCGACTTTTGGGCGAGCACACGCCCCGCCTCACCGCCTTTTCCGGAAGAACCACCGGAACCCCTCTTTCGATCAAGCCGGTCATGCCGGCGCTTACCTGTGCGGCCCAAGCGACCTACTTGACCGGCACTTTTCCGGCCGAGCACGGAATCGTCGGCAACGGATGGTATGACCGCACTCTCAACGAACATCATTTCTGGAAACAATCCAATCGACTGGTCGGTGGTCAGAAAATCTGGGAAAAACTCAAGCAAGAGCATCCGGGTTTCCGGACAGCCAACTTATTTTGGTGGTTCAACATGCACTCCTCCGTCGATTACTCGATCACTCCCCGACCACTTTATCGTTCCGACGGACTGAAGACCTTCGACATTCATGCCCATCCGCTTCCCATCAGAGATGAAATCAAGAGCAATCTGGGCCCGTTCCCCTTTCATTCTTTTTGGGGTCCCAAGGCCGGAATCAAGTCATCCCAATGGATCGCCGACTCGGCCAAGTGGACGGAAAATCGATACGAACCCAATCTTTCGCTCGTTTATTTGCCCCATCTCGATTATGATCTACAGAGATACGGGCCGGATGACCCCCGAATTCCCGCAGCCCTCCAAGCAATCGATCAAATAGTCGGCGACCTGATCGAGTTTTATGGAAAGAAAGGGATACGAGTCGCCATCCTATCCGAATACGGAATCACAAAGACAGACAAGGTCATTTTCCCCAACCGTATCTTTCGCCGTAAAGGCTGGTTGAACGTAAAAGACGAACTGGGTCTCGAATACCTGGACTGCGGAGGATCTCAAGCTTTCGCTCTGACCGACCACCAGGTTGCCCACGTATACCTCAACCAAAAGGACGAAGCCTTACTCAACAAGGTGAGGAGTGCATTGGAAGAAATGGATGGGGTTTCATCAGTCCTGGTGGGTGAGTCACGGAAGCAAGCTGGGCTTGACCACGAGAGAGCGGGTGACTTGGTCGCAATCTCGGATGAGGACGCTTGGTTTGCCTACTATCATTGGGAAGATGATTGCCTGGCTCCGGATTTCGCACGATGCGTGGATGTCCACAGGAAATACGGGTATGATCCGGCAGAGCTTTTCGTGGATCCAAAAATTAATTTTCCCATGCTCAAGGTCGCCCGAAAGCTAATCGGAAAGAAGCTGGGATTCAGAACCCATATGGACCTCATCCCGCTCGATCCGCACTTGGTCAAAGGGAGCCATGGGGCAACCCCGAACGATAAACTTGATTGGCCCGTATTCCTCGGAGATGGAATTTCTGCGGACGAGGATGCAATACCCGCAAATGAAGTAAGGGATCAAATCTTCTCCCTGTTTGCATGATGAAGATTTAACATAACCATTCGACTAGGACTGGCTGTATACTTTCGTGTTCGCACATTTCAACTGAAGATGCCAAGTCGCTCTTTATTAAATTTTTTTCATTTTTTTAAAATTTTAAGTTGCTTCTTCAAACCTCGGCTTAAAGAAACCATCCAAGAGCAATCGGTTTGATTGCCGAACCGCCCGAGTCAAATCCATACAAAATTCAAAAAAACGTGAGTCCTGCCACCAAGAACAACGACGACGAAAAAATGGCCCAAGCCCTTGTAGAGGCCTATAAAAAACTCAAATCCCAAGTCCAACAAGTAATTGTCGGTCAAGATAATGTTCTCGAGCAATTACTCATCGCAATGCTTGCTCGGGGTCATTGCTTGCTAGAGGGAGTCCCTGGATTGGCAAAGACGCTCATGGTGCGATCCTTAGCCCAGGCAATCAACCTGAGTTTCCGCCGGATTCAATTTACACCCGACCTTATGCCCGCCGACATAACCGGCACGGACATCATTCAAGAGGACAAAACCACTGGGCATCGGGAACTCGTATTCGAAAAAGGGCCAATTTTCTCGCAAATCGTTCTGGCCGACGAAATCAACCGGACTCCACCCAAAACTCAAGCTGCCTTGCTCGAGGCCATGCAGGAGCATGATGTTTCAGTGGGGGGGAAAACCTATCATTTGGACGAACCTTTCTTCGTCCTCGCCACTCAAAACCCGATCGAACAGGAAGGTACCTATCATTTACCCGAAGCCCAACGTGACCGTTTTCTTTTCCAGGTCATTGTCGATTACCCAAGTCGGGAAGAGGAAAGACTGATAGTCGAACGAACGACATCGACTTTTGAATCGAAACTCGAACCTGTCCTGGATGGAAAAACCATTCTCGAATGCCAGGAAACCGTTAAGCGGGTACCGGTTCCAGAACACGTTTATGACTTTATACTCGACCTCGTGAGAATGGCCCGACCTAAAGAGGAATCTTCCCCCAAGTGGGTCAAAGACTTGATCGAGTGGGGACCAGGACCAAGAGCTTGCCAACAACTGGTCTTGGGATCAAAGGTCCGGGCATTACTGCGGGGCCGTTACCATGTGACCGTAGACGATGTGGAGGCATTAGCTCACCCCGTACTGCGTCACAGAATTGTGCCGACTTTCAATGCCGAGGCGGAAGGGATTTCCGTCGAGCACCTGATAGACCGCCTGCTCAAGGACGCCCCGAAAAAAGAAGAGAGTGTAATGTAGGGGTCCGTTCCGAAACGAAAAATCAGGGAACCCCGTGGCCAGCGTAACCGATTATCTAGATCCCAAAGACCTTTCCCGACTCGCCAACCACCAGGTATTGGCAAGGAGAGTGGTGGAAGGCTTTTGTTCGGGCTTACATCGATCTCCCCACAAGGGCTTCAGTGTCGAGTTCAAACAACACCGGCAATATGTACCCGGAGATGAGATCCGACATCTCGACTGGAAGGTCTACGGCAAAAGTGACCGTTTCTACATTCGCGAATATGAGGAAGAAACCAACCTGCGGTGCAATGTGCTTCTGGATGCAAGTGGATCCATGGCTTATGAAGGCACCCGGACCGAAGGGCGTTCCAAGCTTCACTATGCCTCGCGACTCGCAGCCTGCTTATCTTACATGATGCTTCGGCAAACCGATAGCGTGGGCCTCATCACCTTTGACACGAAAGCTCGCAAGGTTCTCCCTCCGCGAGGGCGTGCCGCTCATGTCAGAAACATTGTCGACTTGCTCGAAGACACATCTCCCGGCGGAGAGACTGATCTTGGGAGCGTCTTTCACGAACTTGTCCCGAAGCTAAAACGCCGCGGACTCGTCATCCTCATTTCGGATTGCTTCGGAGATTTGGAGTCGGTGATGAAGGGGTTGGCCCATTTTCGTCACGCCAAGCACGATGTCCTGATTTTCCAGATTTGGGATCCCGACGAGCTCGATTTCCCTTTCAAGCAATGGACGCGCTTCGACTGCCTGGAAGACGCGGGAAAGAAGCATACGGTCGACCCCAACCATCTCAGGCAGGCTTATTTGGAGAACCTCAAGGAATACCGTGAAAACTTCACCAAAGGGTGCCACCGAAACCGCATCGACCTGGTTCCTATGACCACGGACCAGCCCTATGCTGACGCCCTCTCCTATTACCTGGCTTTGCGAAAACGGGGTAAGGGAGCCATGCTCAAATGAACTTTCTCAATGTAAGTTTGGCTTTGGGTGCAGCAGCAGTCCTGATTCCTTTGATCATTCACGTTTTTAACCGAAGCCGGTTCAAAATCGTAGACTGGGGAGCCATGCATTTGCTCGAATCCGTCATTCGGGTCAACCGAAAGCAGGTTCAGTTGGAACAATTGATCCTTCTCTTGATTCGGTGCGCAATCCCCATCCTTCTCGCTCTATGTCTTGCCCGTATGGTCGTGACCGACTGGGGCCCCTTTCTTCACCGTATCGTTCTTCCGCTGACCGCCTTGGCGTTCCTGATCCTGTTGGCTCTTGTCCCTAGGCTAAAGGTTCTTTTCGGCATCCTTTGCGCAGGCTGTTTGCTTTATGTTCTTGCCGCGGAAACCGGCCTCATCGGCTCGGGTTATGCACAAAAGGAAATCTCCTCGGAATCCATGGACGTGCCCAGTTCCACCGTCATCCTGATGGACGATAGCTTTTCCATGAATGCAGACGGTGGGTTTGAAACCGCCGGAAGTTTTGCGGAAGGCTTTCTCAAGAAATTGAAAAAGGGATCGGAAGCAACCGTCGTACGCATGGGAGGGACCGCTTCACCTGTTTTTGACAAACCGACGTCCGAAACCAAAACCCTCGGGGAAAGGTCAGGTCAACTCCGGGCAGCTTCGGACAGGGTCGATTTGGCGGGATCCTTCGACACCGGAATCAGGGCGACCCATGAGGGACAAAATGCCAAGCGTGAGATTATTCTCATCTCGGACTTCAGGAAATCGGATTGGGAACAGGCGGGCGGTTCGCTCGCTGGGTTAAGGCAGCGCCTGGAAAACGAAACCCTCCAGCCAGCCATAACCTTCATTGACGTCGGAGGTACTTCCCTCGAGAATGTATCCGTCGAAAGCATAGACTTGTCCGCCTCTTCCGTCGGTGTCGGGCAAAAAGTTCTCATAAGAGCCGAGCTTCGAAACCATGGTTCGAGGTCTACCTACGAGGGCGATTTGCCGGTCAGGTTATTCGTTAACGAAGAAATCGAACCCGTACAGGAAACCGTGGTCTCCCTTAAGCCGGGGGAAACCAGGCAGGTTCTCTTTCCCCACAAATTTTCCGAAGCCGGTTCTTCCACCGTTACGGTCGAGATCGGGGCCCGCGATGCACTTGACTCGGACAACCGCAGATCCTCATCCATTGCCGTACTGGACCGAATCGGGGTTCTTTTGGTCGACGGAGCGCCATCGAAAGAATGGCTTCAGGGCGAGACCGACTTTCTCAAAATTGCCCTTACTCCCTTTGAGGAGGCCCAGGCCAAGAAGACTGTTCAAGCGAAAGACTTGATCGAGGCTTCCGTAGCCCCGATTGACGGGTTGACCCCCGCCGTCATCAAGGATGGAAATCAAAGCGTCATCGTCCTCGCCAATGTCGCCAGCCTGAAAGACGATCAAGTCAGCGCCCTCTCCTCATTCGTTCAAAACGGGGGTGGACTCTGGCTTTGCCTCGGTGACCAGGTGGACGGGAACTGGTACAACGAAGTTCTCGGTTCGGAGAAAAACGGATTATTGCCCCTCAACCTCTTCAGCCTTGGCGGAAGTTTGACCGATGATTCCGTCCGAACCAAGGTGGTCGCATCCTATTTCGAGCATCCCGCCTTAAGCCTTTTCAACGACCGCAGGAACGGAAACCTGTCGGACGCGGATCTTTGGCGATGGCATCGACTGGACGAATCCGAACCCTCAAGCTTTCGGGACACCACCATTCTGGCAAGAATGGAAACAGGGGATGCCTTTCTGGCCGAAAAAAAAGTTGGCAAGGGAGTCGTCATTCAAATGGCGACCGCCGTTGACGGGGATTGGAGCAACATGCCAATCCGTTCCTGCTACCTCCCCCTTGCTCAACAAATTGCCACCTATTTGGCCGATCAAGTGACGCCCCCACGCAACTTGCCTGCCGGTGCAACCTTCACACATTACCTACCGGAAAAAAATGCCGGAAAAAAACTTACGGTGAAGACTCCGGACGGTTCCGCCTATGTCGTGAAGGCAGTCAAGAGAGGAACCCAAGCCGTAGCCGAATTCTCGGAAACCAGAGAACCCGGAACCTATGAGATGAGCGGTGAAGGAATTGGTAAGATCAAGTTCGTTGCCCTAGCATCTACCAGAGAATCTCTCCTTGAGCGGATGAGTACGGAGGAAATTCTTTCCGCAGGTTCGGAGCTTTCCGAATCCGTTGACTACATCGATGCGTCCGAAGACAACGCGCTTGCCAAATACCTTGAACTCGATGGCAATCGCACTTTCGGACGGGAGATGTGGAAATATTTGCTCATCGCGGTCATGTTGCTCATCTTCCTCGAGGTCATTCTCCAGCGAATATTCGGGAGGGTCAAATCGTGAAAGACGACGGCACGGGATTAAGCCTTTATCTTGCCGGCGAACTGGAGCCATGGGCTTGCATCCTCATCGTCTTGGCAGCATCCGGATTGGCGTGGTGGCTCTACAGGTTGGAAACAAAAAAAGGAACCTCCCCACCCTTGGACAAGCTCCTTCCTTTTCTTCGTGCCATAGCTGTTGCCTTGGTTGTCCTGACCCTTGCCGGCCCGACCTTGAAAAACGTTTCCGAAACAGGGCAGAGAGGGAGGGTTCTGGTCTTTCTGGATGGATCGGAAAGCATGTCCATTCAAGACAAGCATATGTCTCCCGGAAGGAAACTTCTCCTAGCGGAACGCCATGGCTGGCTCCCGCAAGACCAGCAATTGCTCGACCCGACCTTGTACGAGGTCGCCGACCTCTTGTCAGTTGCCCGTTCTGGACTTAACGACGCGATGGAAGACCCGACCGCCGACTTGAACAAGGTAGCCGCCGACTTCGCCAACGAGGCAAAGATAGCCGCAGAAATGCTCAAGGGCAAAGATTACCAAGTCGCCTTGCGTGAGGAACGCAGGGGCTTTCTTACGCACGAGGTTTGGGAAGGAATACCCGGAGACGATGTGCAGAGTTTCACCAACCATTCAAATTTCAAGGAAGGGAAGCCCGACGTCTCCGGTTACCTGAAGTCAGTCCAGAGTCCGGTCAACATAGGGGATAACTTCGGCAGAAAAATAAGTGGCATTCTCGTAGCGCCGCAAGACGGAGACTATCTCTTTTGGCTCTACGCGGACGATCAATGCATGCTCAAGCTCAACAACGCCGGAGAAAACCCAAGCAATGCGAAGGAGATTCTTCGCGTTCCTACATACGCTGAAGCCGACTGGGGTAAAGCTCTTAAATCCCGACCTGTTTCTCTCCGCAAGGACAAGCGTTACTATTTCGAGGTTCTGCACAAGGAGGGAGCGGGAAACGACTTCTGTGCCGTGGGATGGACCCTACCCGACGGCTCACTCGAACGACCCATTCCCGGAAAGCGTTTTCTCGTCCCCAACCTCGATCGAGCCCAAAGCTTTTCCGAGTTACTCAAAAGCATGAACGAGGATGTCGTCAAAGTCGCTCAATCCTTGCGCAAAGGCAAAGGAGACGCGGCTGATTCGGACATGCGCAAAGCCCTTTCCGAACTTGCGAACGAATGCCTTGCCTATGAAGATAGTTTTCGGGAAACCTTTGACCTTTATGCGGAAGAACAAGCGGAAGAAAAAAGCGCCGGTATTCCCGGTGCGCTCAATGACTTTGACTCAAGCGATCGCTGGAAGCGGGCAACTCGGCTTCTAACCGAGCGACAAGATAGCATCCTTCGCGAGCTCAAGGATACCCATGTCATCGAAGTACGCACACTATCCGGCTTTGAAACCGACCACGCTTGGGCAAACGGAACGGATGACGAACCGCCAAGTGATTTTGGGAAATCTCCCCTAACCCAGATCACAGATTTGGCATCCGGCATCCTGTCCACCGTCAAGGCGGATGAGGATCAGGATGAAGGCGAGCAAGCAGGAAAACCGCGTTCCGCAGCCGTCATCCTTTCGGATGGACTTCATAACAAGGGCTCTTCGCCTTTCGAGACCGCAAAATTAATGGCAGGTCGGGATATTCCCATCCACACCATTAGCTTCGGAAGCAAGAAGGCTCCCCCCGACCTTGCCGTTATGGATGTGACCACCCCACCAATGATTCTCAAGACCGATCGCGCGCACGGAATCATAACCCTTAAGGACAACTTGGATCTAGGTACCGATTTCAGGATCGTGGTGGAAGATGAGCAAGGCAACAAGGTTTGGGACGACAACCTCACCGGGATAAACGCCAACCGCAGACGAATCGACTTCGACTTCCCGATCGAGGAAATGGTCGAAGAGCGGATTTTGGCCTTGGGGTTGGATAACAGCGTAGAGGTTAATTCCGTGCCCATGAGATTCAAAGCAAGGGTTGAGTCGGTCAAGGGAGAGGCTCGTTCGGACAACAACCTCAAGTCCTTTTCCTTTGATGCCATTACCAAGAAGAACAGCGTGCTGATCATCGACGGACGGCCGAGATGGGAAACCCGTTACCTCCGTAATGTATTTGAACGGGACGATCGGTGGATCGTAACCGCTGTCTTCGCAGGATCCGGTTCCGCGGAATCGGAATTGCCCAGGGGAGAGGACGGCGAGTCGTTTCCCAGGGACAAGAAGAGCCTCTTTGCTTATGACCTCATTGTCTTCGGCGAGTTGGCTGTGGGATTGCTCAAGGAGGAGGAATTAGTTTGGATCAACGAGTTCGCAACCAACCGGGGCGGAGGAATTCTCCTTCTCGACGGCCCTCGCCAAAAATTCCGCGAATATGCAAAGGAAGAGAATCACCCGATTGCCCAACTTCTTCCCGTCAAGTGGCTCGACGACACCAAGGTTCGCCTCCCTCCCGAATCCTTCCGCCTGACGGACCGGGGCCAATCCGAAACCGCTCTTTTTCTAGACCCTTCTCCCGAACGCAACGCGGAATTGTGGGGTTACCTTCCCGCTCCCGGATGGGTGGCACCTACCGAACCTCTTCCCGGAACGGAAGTTTTTCTTGAAGCGACCCTTGACAAGGAAATATATACGGTCGAATCCGTGCCCCTTTTGGTTGCGCGCACGGCTGGCGCGGGAAGAATACTTTACGCCGGTTTCGACGGAACCTGGCGCTGGCGCTTCGAAGTCGGTGACAAGTATCACCAACGCTACTGGAATCAATTGGCCTCATGGATCATGGAAAAGCCCTTCGCGGTAAAGGACGACTTTGTCGCCATTGATCCCGGATCCTCCGCTTATCAACCGGGCGAATCCGCCGCTTTGCGTGTCCGGGTCCGGGACCGTGAGGGCAAGCCCTTGAGCGACCCCAAGCTCACCGTGGAAGGACTCATCTGGAAGGAAGGCAAGATCGTCGCGACCGTGCCTTTGAAAACCAGTGCCGAGTCAGGCGGGCTCTTCCGCGGAAACACTCCTCCTTTGTCATCGGGCCAGCACGAGATCAGCGTACGCGTGGACGGACTATACGAGGAGAGCGAACTTCGTAGCCGCGTATCCTTTCTTGTGCAGCAACCGGAAAGTACCGAGCTTTCGACCCTGACTTGCAACGAAGAGCTCCTTCGGGAAGTCGCAAAGTTGTCCGGAGGAACCTACTTGCGCGAGGAGCAGATAGGCAGGCTAAACGATTTGCTCAAGCCCATCAGTTCGGGGAAGCTCGTAACCAAGGAAATTGCCCTTTGGCAAAGCTATTGGTGGTTTGTCCCCATCATCTTGATCTTGGGACTTGAGCTTTTCCTAAGAAAACGAGCAGGCATGCTTTAAACCATCGAACGAGGAAATCACATGAGCGTTCAATTAGACCCAATCATCGCCAGTAAACTGGAAGACTTTCGTCGACGACGGCGCAACCTGATCATTCTTCGCGGAATCTGTACGGCCATCGTCACCTCGCTAGCCGTCTTCTCCTCTATTGCCATTGCCGACTATCTCTCGCAAGCCCGCATGCCCGACGAGTTACGGACTGCTCTGTCCTACTTGGGCTATGCCATCGTCGTCATAGCCGTCTGGCGAACTTGCGCCAGACTACTCATCCAGTTGCCCAGCCGCAGAAAACTCGCCCGCTTGATCGAACAGGCCGCGCCTGACCTCAGAGAAGATCTTCTCTCCGCCGTGGAGCTTGCTAGGGGAGACGGAGTCGAGACTGACTCGGAAGTCTTTCGAAAACTCGTTCAGAAAAACGTATCCTCCAAGGTCAAGACGCTCGACATGACAAGCACCTTGCCCTTGGCCCACCTGCGCAAGTGGCTCAGCGCCACCGCTGGTTTGATTGTCCTTACTCTAATCTTGCTCTACAACCCCAATTTTGGCGTAAAGTTTCAGCGGGCAATCGGACGGGCCCTTATGCCGGGAGCAAACATCGCTGCGGTAACTGACGTCGAGGTCACGATCCTTGCCCCCGGGGAAGACATTACAGTGACGCCAAAAAGCGAACCGCTTCGTTTTTTGATCGCCGTCGCCGGCAAAGAAAAGGACCAGTCATTCGGGCAGGTCCAACTGCAAACCAGAGTTGGAGGGACAAAACAGAAGCCCGTTGGCATGGCCGGGCGAAAGGACAACCAATTCTCGATCGATTACAACGTCGAAAGAGAAAAGTTCGAGTACCGCATTCTGGTCGACGATTCCCCCGTAACCATGAACGTGGGCTCAAGTACCGCTCAATGGATCGAGATGGACGTAGCCTCCCGCCCTTACGTGACTTCTTTCACCAAAACCTATCATTACCCTGAATACACCAAATTGGAAGTGGTAACCGAAATCGAAAAAGATCAGGGAAACTTGGAAGGTTGGGAAGGAACGAAAGTCGACTTGATCCTTCACCTCAATCAACCGGTCACCGCTGGCGTCATTGAACTTGATCTCACCGGCACGGGGAACTCCAAGCTCGAACTCACCCCCAACGAGAACGGGACGCAGTTGTCAGGTACCCATACCCTCCGCAACCCCGGAACATACCGGGTGGTTGACGCAGCCTCAAGTGAGACCGGATGGAAAAGCAAACCTTCGCAAGCTTACGAGATCAATGTACAATTGGATGAAGCTCCTGCAATTCGCATCGTTTCACCCGAGGAAAGATCGGTCCTGGCCGCTTCGGACGACATTTTTCCACTGACCTTTGCTGCGAGGGATGACCTGCCCCTTGAGAAAATCGAATGCCATGTCCAGGTCAACAAGCGGGGTTGGAAAAAACTTCCCATCCCCGGACTTCCCACCCCCATCGACAAGAAGGAATTGTTACGACAATTCGACTTGGACCTGATCGACCTGAGGCTCAAACCGAACGACCAAGCCATCCTTAAGCTCGTTGCCTTTGACAGAAAAGGCTCGACCGGGGAGTCCGAACCGATCCAGCTCTCCATCATCTCGCGTGACTTGGACCTTTCCGCATTACAAACGATCAAGCTGAAAAGCATGATCGTCGAGGGAATCACAAAGCTTGCGGAATCCGCAGATGCCCGTGCCAAAGCTACCATCGAACTCTATAATTCCTCTCTGAAAGACCACAATAGTCCGATTTCCACTTCGGAAGCAGAGGAATTGCGCGCTCTGTCCAGTTCCTTGACAGAGGAAAGCGGCCTGCTCCTCGACAAGACCCTGACCGCCCTGACCGCGATGCCTCGGGGAACGGATTCTCTGGAGATTTCCTTGCTAGCCAGATCGATCAATTCAATCACGCAACTTCGAGCAGGAAAGGCCCTCAGCCGGGCGGAAACAGTGCTTGCAACCGATGATCCCAATATCCGCAAGGAAGTGATTCGAGAATTCAGGGCCACAATCGAGCAAGACCGTGGTTTGACCGGCAACCTCAGGAATGTAACGCAAGGCCTCCTCGCAAACCAAGTCCGCGCGATTGGGGGCACCTACCTAAGGCAACTCGTGAAAAACCAGAATGAACTGGAGGAGTTGCTCAAGGGGGATTACCACTACAAATCGATCGTCCGCAGGCAGGAAGTCGCAATCAATCATTGGCGAACCATAGAAAACGTCCTGAAGCTCAGTTCCGCCAGTCGCAGCCATATCTTCAGGAGCATGAGCAAGGAAGAGAATCAGCTTCGCGAAGCTCTCGACGGCAACGATACAAAGACTCAACGGGATCTTTTGGCAAGAACGGTCAAGAGCTGGAACGACAAAGTGCGGCAAATCCACGACACCGAAAACAACCGGTTGCGCTCAACGGTCCGTTCCTCCCGTTCCGGTCGGGAAAACTTTCTTTGGCAGATTCCTCAATCCTCCGTTCAAATCAACGACGTCTCCGCATTGGTTACCGCCATCGAAAGCAATCCCGATTACTCCTCTTGGCCGGCCGCCAAAGGGAAATGGGTCGAACGGGACTTGTTGAGCAAAATTCACGGGACTGCCCTCGTATCGAATATCCAAGGCCGGGCCCGTCTGGAAGAATCGAGAAAAGACTCTGATTCCCCCTTTGTAAAGGACTTGGGTCAGACAGCCAGAGCCCTGCGCCGTCTTGGAGAGCAATTCGGTTCACAGAAGCAAACAGGTCCCATGACCAAGGAGGAGAAAGACAAAATCCCGGAGATCCGGCTTGTCCATGAAGATTGGGGTTCGGGAAATCAAGCCGACGTATTGGCAGTCCTGCGATCGACTGCCCGGCAACTCTTTCCGTACGCCGAAAGGTACGATTGGAACCCCATAAACGTGGGACGCTCAAGCGACGGCCCAATCGTGCTGTTCCGCAGGGGAGATTTGGGTGAATATTTGGTGAACCTCAACACGGGTGACAGGTACTGGGCCCAGTACGCCTTTCAATTCTCCCATGAAATCGGTCATATTCTTTGTGGATTCCGGGAGGGAGAGCAAAGCAACCACTGGTTCGAGGAAATGCTTTGCGAGACCGCCTCCTTGTTTGCCCTCAGGAAACTAAGCGAGGATTGGAAGAGGAATCCGCCCTACCCCAATTGGAAATCGTTTGCCGAATCCTTTGACGAATACGCTCAAGAAAGAATTGACCGGCAGCCCTGGCCCAAAGAGCTGAGCTTGGCGGACTGGTACGCCAAGGAAAAAGATCTTTTGATTGAGAATGCAAACAACCGCGACCGAAACCTCATGGTCGCAATCCGAATCCTGACCTTTTTTGAGAAAAACCCGACTGGTTGGGCAGCCTGTTCGGCCTTGAACAAAATGAAAGGGAAAGAAAAACGGAGTTTCGAAACCTACCTCCGCGACTGGCACGAGAGCTGCCAAACGGATGAGCACCGTGACTTTGTCCATAAAATCGCAAAGGAATTTGGCTACGACTTCGCCGATCCGGACCCCCAAGTTGCGGAAACCATTGCAGCCGTTCCCATGGCAGGAAAGTTCAGGGAGCTCAAAGACATCTTCAAGCTTTTGGAAACTTACCATGAAGCCGTGGAATCTCTCGGTCTCGCATCAACCTTCGCAAACAAAGAAAAATGGGAAATGGTCAAATCGGACAACCGGGCCGAAAGAGCCATTCACTGGGGTGCCACCGCTGCCCCATGGCGTATCCTTTCGGGCCGGGTCGCAGCAATTCCGCACACGGCGTGGAGACCTAGCGAAGCCCGAACCGAGGCGGCGAAAATCCTTCGCGAACTTCCCAAGCAACCCTACGTAAAGGCCATTGACGAAGAAATTCTCAGGCGCGTGGAGGATCTTGATCGAGCTCCCCAATCGGCTGCAAAGGAAGTCGATTTGGTACAGGTGGATTTGCGCAGGGTAATCAAGCTATTGACACCCGCAGTCAAGAAGGCGCGTGAAAGGCTCAACCAACTCGCACCCAGTTTGCCCGAACTGGCCCGTCAACTTGCAAAGAAGGCAAGAGAAGCAAAAGCTCAATCGGAAACCATTGCCGGCAAACCGGAAGACGAACCCGCGGAAGTTCGTCAAGAAACGACCGAACTGCAAAGAGAACAAAGACTCCTTGGAAATGAAATCTCTCTTTTCAACGCCGCGCTCCGCCAGGAAGCAAATGTGCAAAACGTTCTGGACAAGGAAGGAAGGGAAATCGCCCGGGATGCCGACGATGCCGCCGCCCTCGTCCAAGACAGACAAAACGCCTCGGCAAATGCAATTGCCCAAGCCCTGCAGGCAAGCGACCGTGGATCGCAAAACGAAAACCTTGAAAAGGCATCCCAAAAGCAAGGCGAACTGGCCGAGGCACTCGAAGCCATTGCCGATCATTTCGAACTTGTACAGGAGGGGCAGGAAGTATCTGAATCCAGGGAGGATCTGCGGCAGGTCGAAAAGGATTTGGGAATCAAGGAACAAGTAGACGAGCAATTTGATCAAGCCGAACGCCTGGCGGAATTGGCCAAGCTTTCGGCCGAGGAACTTCTTGCTGAACTGGAAAAGGAGCTAACTGATAACAAGCCGATGCAACAGGAACTTTCCGATATCGCTGAGGATGCCGTCGAGGAAGCCCAGCAAGCTTTGGAAGAAGCAGTCGATGAGGAAGATGAAATTGCCGAGGGCCTGGAAAATACCGATAAGGAAGTGGTCGACGAGAAAAAGAAACTGGCCAAGGAATTGGACAAGTTGGCTCTGGAAATCAAGAGATTGGCCGATCGTGAAGTTAGACAGGCTTCTCACCTGGCCCGTCAGGCAAGTGCCGGGGAATCCTTCGAGGAACTTACCGAGTCCAGAGAAGAGTTGCTCGATATCGCAGAAGAGGCGAAAGCAGGAGCGAAGCCTGAGGAATCCATCGCTGAACTCGCCCAAACCGCTCAGGATCTTGTCGAGCCCCTTCTTGAGGAGGCGGAAGATTTGGCCGGAGCCGCCCAATCAGCCGAGGAAATTTCCAAGCTGAATCCCGAGACAGCGAAGACACAGGCTGAGCACACTGAGGCTGCCGCACAAGATGCGCAGCAACTGGCGCAACAGGCGGAGGAAAAGGCGAAGGTCGCCGAAGCCAAGGCCAAACAAGCAAGCGAGGAAACGGAACAAGCCATCCAGGAGGCAGTCAAATCCGCACAGGACGCGGCCTTTGCCAAACAGCAAGCCGAACAGGCCACCCAACAAGCTTCGCAGCAACCCGACAACCAAACTGCTCAAAACGATGCCCGTCAGGCAAGCGAAGAAGCCCAACAGGCCAAACAGGAAGCGAGTCAAGCAAAGCAGACTGCGGACGAAGCCCAACAACAGGCCAATGATCTTACTCAGCAATCAAACTCAGCCAACGAAACGGCACAAGAGGCACAGGAACAAGCCGAGGAAGCGCGTCGAAATGCGGATTTCGCGCAAGAGAGAGCGGAAAGAAAACCCGCCCAGTTTGCATCCTCCCAAAAGAACGCCGAGCGGGCCAAGCAAGAAGCGGAGAAGGCATCGGAAAAGGCATCGGAGTTAGCGCAACAAGCGCAGGAACTTGCCGAGAAAATCGATGCTCTCGGCGAAAATGCATCCCCTGACAGCGAAGCTCTTTCGCAGGCCCAGGACCAACAACAAGAGGTTGGGGAAAACGTATTCGATGCAGCCCAGGACATAGAACGCGCCGCCCGTCACGAGGAACGATTAGGCAATGAAAAGGTCTCCGAAGCCCTTTCCGAAATTGCCGAGAATACCGAGCAGGCAGCTCAAGAGGAAGTGGCCCAAGCAGGACAAGAATTACAGAACGAACAACTCGCCCAACAACTCGACGAACTAGCACAAGAAGGCCAGGAGATCGCCCAAAGTCAACAAGCCCAGCAGGCGGCAAAGCAAAACCAACAAGCCCAAGATGCACAGGAATCCCTGCAGGAAGCGGGCCAGCAGGCTCAGGAATCAGCCGAAAGCCAGCCAGACTTTCAGGAACTCGGTGAGGCTGCTCAGGAATTCGCTCAGGAAACCCAATCGGCTTCCGAGGAATTTTCCGAAGCCGCTGAACAAGGTCAGCAACAGGCCCAACAGGCCCAACAACAGGCTCAGCAAGCACAGCAACAGGCTGAACAAGCTAAACAACAGGCGCAGCAAGCTCAGCAGCAAGCTCAACAGGCTCAGCAACAGGCTCAACAAGCTCAAGAACAAGCTCAGCAGGCTCAGCAGCAAGCCTCTTCACAACCTGAGAATACGGAAGCTCAAGAAGAAGCCCAAGAAGCGGGTCAACAAGCTCAACAGGCTCAGCAATCGGCCGAAGAAGCAGGTCAGCAAGCTCAGCAAGCTCAACAGGTTGCCCAAGAAGCGGGTCAGCAAGCCCAGCAGGCTCAACAGGCGGCCCAAGAGGCGGGTCAACAGGCCCAGGCAGGAGAGCAGGCGGCCCAAGAAGCCGCGGAATTGGCCGAGGCTGCTGAATCCTTTTCCGACTCGTTCCCTTCCGAACCGGCGTTTGCCGAAAACGGATCAGAGAATTCTCCCGAAGCCTCCGAATCGGAGGAAAGTGGTTTTGGCGAAGCATTGGCCTCTGCCGAGCAGGCTATTGGTGAACAAGCCGAAGCCTTGGCTGCACTTGGTGATCAAAGCGGCGAAGGGCAACAGCCCAGCGACTCTCAATCAGGAGAAGGGCAACCGAGCGAGGGACAGTCAGAATCCGGACAAGGCGAGCCAAGCGAGGGACAAGGAGAAGGACAACCGAGCGAGGGACAGTCAGAATCCGGACAAGGCGAGCCAAGCGAGGGACAAGGAGAAGGACAACCGAGCGAGGGACAGCCCTCTCAATCCGGTGAGACTCCTTCCGGACAAGGTTCGCCCTCCCCTTCATCCGGTGAGGCCCCCCTGACCAACCCGGAAACCGCGCAAGCCCTAGCCCAAACTCTCGACTCCCTGGATCAAGCTCTTAACGCCGAATCCAACCCGTTTGGGCAAGAAGGCACCCCTTCCGAAGGAGGAATTCCCTCGGATTCTCCTCTTTCCGAAGCCGCTCAGTCAGCCCAGCAGGGTCAACCGAGCGAAGGACAACCCGGAGAAGGTCCTCCGGGACAAGGACAACCTGGCCAAGGACAGCCAAGCCAACAAGAGTCGGGCCAAAGCTCTCAGACCGCCCAAGCTCAGGCCTTGGCCGAAGCGGCTCAAGCCTTGGCTCAGGCAACCATGGCTCAGGCAAGCTCAATGGCTCAATCCAGAATGCAAAGCCAGAATGCAATGACTCAGGGTTTCCAGCCGAATTCGGGTGAAGGGGCGGCTGTCGATTCGGCCCCGGTCACGGATTTTCTGGAATTGCCAATAGCCGATTTGGAAAATAATTCAAAACTCGAATGGAGCAGACTTCCTCCAAAATTGGCCAAGGACCTCATGGACGGACGCCGGGAAGCAGTTTCGGGTGAATACCGGAATCGCGTGGAAGCCTATTTCCGGGCCATGGCCGAAAAATCACGAAAGAAAAAATAGGGATAACAAGAGATGAAATTATTCGTTTTACTTCTTTCGCTCGGTTCTTTGCTGGTCCCCTGCTTGCTAACTGGGCAGACCGACAATGCCAAGTCTACCGGAAACCCTTTTGAGAAAGATCAGGTGGACAAGGATATCGAGAAAGCCGTTAAATTTCTCGTAAGCAAACAAAAGAAGGACGGTTCGATCTATGATCGCGGAAACCATACCACCATGACCTCTCTTGCCCTCATGGCCATGGCGGCCGTGGGTCACCAACCCGTCAATCCCAATGACGAGGGGGAAGCCATGCAGCGGGCTCTTGACTTCGTTCTGCAGGAAGACAGACAGAGCGAGACCGGATACTATGGGGCAAAAGACGGTAGTCGCATGTATGGACACGGGATCACCACGCTGATGCTTTCCGAAATGCTCGGCATGGGCCTGGACGAAAAGCAGGATCAAAAAATCCGCAAAAGAACCCAAAAAGCGATCGACTTGATTTTGCGTTCGCAAAAAGTTCCCAAAAGCCCTGCTCACCAAGGGGGGTGGCGTTATTCTCCGGATTCCCGCGATGCCGACCTTTCCGCAACAATTTGGCAACTCATGTCTTTGCGTTCAGCCAAGAATGCCGGTCTGAACGTTCCATCCGCCGCCATTGAAGACGCCATTGGCTACCTCGAGCGTTCCTATTGGTCCAGCCTCGACTCCAAGGGCGAACCAGTAAACAAAAAGTCCGGGTTTGCCTACCAACCGGGCGGACACCCCGAATACACAACCACCGCTGCCGGATTGCTCGCCATGCAAGTTTGCGGAGAATACGAGTCCCCCTTTGTCAAGGGAGCCGCCGACTGGCTGCTCGAAAACGGCCCCAATACCAGCAGGAAATTCTTCTACTACGGGACTTACTATTATTCCCAAGCCATGTACCAAAGAGGTGGCGATTATGCCAAGGATGCCCGTAAGCAAGTGGAGGAAATCCTCAAGAAATTGCAAAGGGAAAACGGTTCTTGGCAAGGATCCGGATCGGAAGGAAGTGCCGGAGAAATCTACTCCACCACCATGGCCGTTCTCGCCTTGGCCGTTAAGTATCACTACCTCCCGATTTACCAGAGGTAGAAGCAGACCATCCGCCCCGTCAGTCCAGCCGGTACGTCCGAATCGCGTTGCCGCCTTCGATTGCCTCGCGCTCCTCTACCGACAAGCCCGAGACGAATTCCCTGCAAAGATCGACCCAAGGTTCGTAATCGACCGCCAGGCGGGCGACCGGCCAATCGGAACCGAACATCAGACGGTTGGGGCCGAAAGCATCAAGAGCAACCTCCATATACGGCCGAAGTTCCTCAAAAGTCCATTCCGTCCAGTTTGCCTCGGTAGCCATTCCCGAAAGCTTGCAAGTTACGTTTTCCCGACGGGCCATTTCGAACATCTGCTCTTTCCATGGCTCCATGAGCCCATCGCCAATTCGGGGCTTGGCAACATGATCGAGGACAAAAGACAAATTCGGGTGAAGATCGACGAACTCAATGGATGGACCCAATTGCCGTTCGTAAATCAGAATGTCATAAACAAGGTCGAACTTCTCGAGTTTTCGTATGCCCTCGTTAAAGGCCTCCCCCAATATGAAACGGTCATCCGGTTCGTCCTGCACCACGTGCCTGACTCCCTTGAGCAAAGGATTGATCGAGTACTTGGCCAGTACTTCTTCAACAGATGGATCGGCCAAGGGGAACCACCCGACCACCCCTCTGATGAAATCATGTTTTGCGGCATGCTCGAGAAGCTCATCCGTTTCCAGCATGGATTGATCGGCCTGCACGGAAACAACCCCGTCTATTCCAGTCTTTTCTATTTCGATCAGGAGCTCGGACGGTTGGTAATCCTGTTTCAGAATTTCCATACGGTCGTTCATCCACGAGTACCTGACCGGGTCGTATTTCCAAAAGTGATGGTGGGCGTCGATTTTCATGATGTTTGTTTTTCAATCGGGAGGGGAGGATTTTCTTTTCAATTCGGCGATCAATGCAGGCCAACCGATTTGGCCCAACCTCTGTCTCATCTTGCGGTAACCCGCACCATACACGGGGCTTGAGCTGTTATTCATGTTCTCGAGGAGAATTGACGAAAGCTTGCTTTTTTCCTTTTGCAAAACAGTAAGGGACGCTAAGTTGCAAAACCCCTCGACCACGGGGAGAGGGGCTTCGATGAATCGTTCGTTCAACCAGACATGAACGTGCTCATGAGCAAGGACGGAAATACACTCCACATAAGGAAGACCGTATAGAACGTAAATGCGGTGATCGAAAGTCGTGCCCGGGTTCTTGCCGCCCTTGACAACACGGTATTTGGTCAAAGTCAAGCCTCTCAAGTTGCCGCTGGCATTGATTTTAGCCGCTTCCCGCAACAAGGTTTTTTGGTCGACCAATTCAAGAACGATTTTGCTCTTGGGTTTCGCAAAGCCCACCTGCAAAAGTGATTTCCATACTCGAGCCTCAACTTCCTTGAGCAAGTCCAATTTGAAGATTCCGTCCTTCAAGCAAGGCCCACAAGTCATCCGGCCATCCGCAAAGAATTGTTCCTTTGTGGCATTTCGCTTGGGAAAAATTCGCGAGCAGGTTCCACATAGTCCTGTCTGAGAGAAATGCTCGACATGAACCATCCCACCCCACCCGTCTTTTCGAAAACGGTTCCCGGGACCAAAATTCTTTCTGCAGACCATGCACCGGAAGCATGCGGTGTGATAACTTGCATTTCCCGCTTTGGTCGAACGGGTACCGAGGGTTCCCGAGCAGGCAGCACATCTCGGCACTCTCATCCATTGCTTGATGTAGGCCTGGTCGTCTGGGGAAAATCGGGTAATGGAAAAATGGTAGTCCCTGCCACGTATCCTCAATCCGATCCGGTCGCCCACGACCTCGAAAAGTTCACCGTCCGACTTGACTCCAGTCGTGGTCGTCCAAACCCGGGCTTCCAAGAACAGGCCGGGCCACAAGCCCAGAAAGAGAAGAGACGCGCGGAGAACGGACACGGCAATGCGAATGACTCAGGCAAGAAGGGACCGCCAGTATTCGATTCGACCTTTGATTTGTTTGGGCCCGGGCATTCCCGGATTTTCCCTTTTTCGGAATGCCCGATCGAGGTCAAACACTTCACGCCAATCGGAACCGATTTGGGGACAAGAATTCTGGGCTTGCTCGTCCGTCAGTTCGGTAAGAACGCATTTTTGTGATTCGGCCAGCGAAACCAATTCGCCGACCACATGATGGGCCTTTCTGAAAGGTACGCCCTTTTCAACCAAATAGTCGGCCAAGTCCGTTGCCAGCAACAAAGGATCGGATGCTGCTTCACGGCAAACATCTTCATGAAAAGAAGATTCACGCAAAACACCGGCCACGACCGCCAAGCAAAGGCAAAGCTGATCAAACGAATCGAATACGGGAGGCTTGTCCTCCTGCAAATCACGGTTGTAGGTCAAGGGGAGCCCCTTGATCGTAACGAGGAGATTTTGCAGGTTGCCAATGAGTCGGCCCGTTTTGCCCCGGATAAGTTCGAAAGAATCGGGGTTCTTTTTCTGAGGCATGAGGGAGGAGCCCGTAGTATAAGAATCAGGCAACTCGACAAAACCGAACTCCGAGGAATTCCACAGAATAAAATCCTCGGCAAGCCTTGAAAGATGCAAGGCGCATCCGGCACAGGCACTGGCAAACTCTACAAAGACGTCCCGGTCGGCCACTGCATCCATGCCATTGGGGGTCAACCTGGGCTCACCTCTTTCGTCGACAAACCCAAGAGCTTTGGCTGCAAAGCCCCGGTCAAGGGGAAGGGTCGATCCCGCAATCGCACCCGAACCGAGAGGACACACGTTCGCGTGATCCGCTACGGTTGAAAACCTTTCGTAATCGCGACCCAACGCCTCAATGTGGGCAAGAATATGGTGCCCTACCGTTACGGGCTGAGCCCGTTGGAGATGAGTGTACCCGGGGATCGGCAGGAGCGCGTACCGTTCGGCCAAGTCCAAGGCCGATCTCATGCTTCCCTCCAGTGCCGTCTTGATTTGATGGCATGCATCCTTGAAAAACAGGCGCATATCGGTCGCAACCTGATCATTCCTGCTTCGCCCCGCATGAAGCTTGTCGGCGGCTTCGGTCTTTTCCCTCAAGGCCTGCTCCAAATTCATGTGAACGTCTTCCAGCTCAAGCTTCCATGGAAAATTATCCTGAAGGATTTCCTCGGACAACTCTTCGATCCCTTGTTTGATCTCCTTGAATTCATTGCTGTCGAGCAAGCCGACGTGGGCAAGCATGGAGGCATGACCGAGGCTACCTTGCAAATCGTAGGGGGCTAATCTTTGATCAAAGGATATGGACTCACCGAATACCTGCATGAGGTCATCGGGTTTGTGGGAAAACCTTCCGCCCCAACTCACTTGCTTTTCATTGTCTGCCATAAGATTGATATCTTCCAAAGGAAGCACCCTCCCGCAACCTTATATTCAAAGACCGGGAACAAAAGCTTAGCTCAAAAGCTTCTTCAAGTTCGCCTTCGCATGATCGCGATTGAGCTTGGCGATGAAATCCAGAGAAATGTCCTTGGGGCAGGCGGCCGAGCATTCCCCGTAATTCCTGCAGTTTCCAAAACCCGCATCGTCCATTGCCGAAACCATGTCCAGGGTACGTTTGTTTTTCTCCGCCTGACCTTGAGGCAACATGTTCAAATGGCCGGCCTTGGCTGCGGTAAAGAGCATGGCAGATGCGTTTTTGCAGGAAGCCACGCAAGCGCCACATCCGATGCAAGCTGCCGCATCCATCGCACTGTCAGAGTCAGGCTTGGGGATGGGAATGGCGTTGCCGTCTGGGGCACTTCCGGTCCGTACGGTAATATATCCGCCCGCCTGGGTAATCCTATCAAAGGCCGAACGGTCCACCACCAAGTCACGCACCAAGGGGAAGGCACGGGCCCGGAACGGCTCGATGGTCAGAGTCTCCCCATCCTTGAACTTGCGCATGTGAAGCTGACAGGTAGTGGTCGAGTTCTCCGGCCCATGCGGATGTCCGTTGATGGTGAGGGAACAGGTTCCGCAAATGCCTTCCCGGCAGTCATGATCAAAGGCAATCGGTTCTTTCCCATCGGCAAGAAGTTGTTCGTTAAGCTGATCAAGCATCTCCAGGAATGATGAGTCCTCGGATACGCCGTCCAGTTCATGCGTTTCAAATGAACCGGATTTCTCGGGTCCGGCTTGCCTCCAAATTTTCAATGTCAGCTTCATCGATTTAAACTATTTGTAACTCCTCACCGCTAACTCCACGTTTTCAAAAGACAAATCTTCGGTGTGACGGACAGGGGTCTTCCTTTCTCCTTTGTATTCCCAAACTGCGGCATGGGCAAAGTTTTCGTCATCGCGCATTGCCTCCCCATCCTTGGTCTGGTGCTCTTCTCGAAAATGCCCACCGCAAGACTCGTTTCTCTCCAAGGCATCCCGGCAAAGCAATTCCCCGAAATCAATGAAGTCTCTCGTGCGGCCCGCCCGTTCAAGCTCGGCATTCAAGGTTTTACCGGAACCCGAAACAAGCAGGTTCTTCGCGAAATCATCGCGCAATCCCTGAATTTCACCGATCGCTTTTTTCAACCCCGACTCGTTCCTCGCCATTCCGGCATATTCCCACATGATCTGCCCAAGTTCCTTGTGGTAGGACCTGGAAGACCTTTTCCCCTTAGGCGAGACAAGTTGATCAACGCGTTGCTTGACGGAATCCAAAACTTCCTTGACCTCCGGGCCGTCCGGACTGACGGACCCCGCTCCGGTGCTCGCCAAGTAATTGCCTATCGTATAAGGAATGACGAAATAACCGTCGCTCAAACCTTGCATCAATGCACTCGCTCCAAGCCGGTTTGCACCATGGTCGGAAAAGTTAGCCTCGCCAAGAACAAAGCATCCGGGAATCGTGCTCATCAAATTATAATCAACCCAAAGCCCTCCCATGGTGTAATGAATCGCGGGATAAATTCTCATCGGTCTCTTGTAGCCGTTTTCACCTGTGATTCGTTCGTACATCTGGAATAGATTGCCGTATCGCTCCCGGATAGCCGATTCGCCCAGTCTGGAAATGGCATCGGAAAAGTCCAAGTATACTCCGCGACCACCAGGCCCCACTCCCCTGCCCTCGTCACAAGCTTCCTTGGCTGACCGGCTGGAAATATCACGCGGAGCCAAGTTCCCGAAACTGGGATACTTGCGCTCAAGATAATAGTCCCTTTCGCCCTCCGGGATGTCAGTGGGGTATTTGGAACAATCGGCAGCCTCTTTCGGCACCCAAACCCGGCCGTCATTGCGGAGAGATTCAGACATGAGGGTAAGCTTGGATTGATGATCTCCGGAAACGGGAATACAAGTCGGATGTATTTGAGTATAACAAGGATTGGCAAAGCCGGCACCCCTCATGTAAGCACGGTAAGTTGCCGTCACATTGCACCCCGTTGCATTGGTCGAAAGATAATATACATTTCCGTATCCTCCTGTACACAGAAGAACGGCATCGGCTGTCCATGGATCCACTTCGCCGGTGACCAAATCACGGGTGATGATACCCTTGGCATGACCGTCCACGCTAACGATATCGAGCATTTCATGGCGGGTGTGCATCGTAACTTGCCCGGCCGCGATCTGCCGGCTCAAGGCACTGTACGCTCCAAGCAAAAGCTGTTGCCCCGTCTGCCCTCGGGCATAAAAAGTACGGCTCACTTGAGCTCCGCCAAAGGAACGGTTGGCAAGAAGTCCGCCGTATTCGCGTGCAAAAGGCACGCCTTGAGCGACGCATTGATCGATGATATTGGCACTTACCTGAGCAAGACGATGAACATTCGCCTCGCGCGAGCGGAAATCCCCTCCTTTGATCGTATCGTAGAAAAGCCGATGGATGCTATCGCCGTCGTTCTGGTAATTCTTGGCTGCGTTAATGCCGCCTTGGGCAGCGATCGAATGGGCCCGACGAGGGGAATCCTGATAGCAGAAACAATCCACATTGTATCCCAATTCGCCCAAAGTCGCCGCGGCTGCCCCACCAGCCAAACCCGACCCCACGACGATTATCCGGTACTTTCGTTTGTTAGCCGGGTTAACTAATTTCGAGGAGAAGCGGTGATTGTCCCACTTCTCTGCCAAGGGACCATCCGGTGTTTTCGAGTCGAGATTCATTGGGTCGAACGGTTTGGTTGGTACGAATTACGGGAGCAAGGAAGCGGATGAAAATACGGCGGCATCGAAAAGACTGAAGATTTCGTACTCTTGAGCAAGCACGGCAACGGGCACGATGGAAAAGCCAACGAAGATAAGCCACGCGTATGCTTCCGAAGCAACTTCCAACCTTCCCCGCCAGGACTCTGAACGGATTCCCAGGGATTGAAAGACACTCGAAACCCCATGCGAAAGATGCCGGCATAGCAAAAACATGGAAACGACGTAAAAAACGGAAACTCCTTCCAGGCGAAATCCGGCCAAAACCATTTTGTAAACGTCTTGAATCTCGGAATCATTCGGAGAACCGACGGTTGTCTTAAGTTGGTTGTATTCGGGAAAAATCAGACGAATCGTAAAATGAAGAAGATGAAAGACGATAAACGCCAAGAGGATCGTTCCGGTCAACCCCATGTAAAGGGACGACCAGCCAGCTTTTTTGGTAACCTCCACTTCATTGGACTGAGGCCGGGCCTTTCTGTTCTCGCCAATCAGAGCAAACGCAGTCCATGCATGAAGGATCACGCAGGCCAAAAGAAAGATTCTGGAACCCCACAGGACGAACCACGGAAGGCTTTGCAGGTTATAGGCATATTTGTTGATCTGCTCCTGCCCGGCAAGAATCTGCAAATTTCCAGCCATATGAACGAAAACAAAGCCAATCAGAACGATGCCCGTGAGGGCCATTACATACTTTTTTCCGAGTGAAGTAGAAAACATGGATCTTATAACTTATTGGCAGTTTTTTACTTACTCAAACAAATGACGAGTGTAAAGGCATCAGATCAGAAGGATATAAGCATGGTAAATTAGAGAGATTAATACTCTTGGGAAGCTTTTGCGGATCTCAAAGTGGATAATTTCGCAAAAAATTCAAAACAAGGTTGCATGCGCAGGGCTTGCCGTGTCATTTCATTTCGTGGGATCAAAAAAGGCATGAAGTACATTTTTATTACGGGGGGGGTGGTTTCATCCTTGGGAAAAGGGCTAACGGCTGCATCGCTTGGCGCATTACTCGAACAGAGACGGTTGACCACCCGAATTCAAAAGTTCGACCCCTACCTAAATGTCGATCCGGGAACCATGAGCCCCTTTCAGCACGGAGAAGTTTACGTACTGGACGACGGAGCGGAAACCGACCTCGACCTAGGGCACTACGAGCGCTTTACCTCGGGCAAGTTATCCCGTTTCAACAATTTGACGAGTGGCCAGATCTACGAATCGGTCATTCGCAAGGAAAGACGGGGCGAGTATCTGGGCAAAACGGTCCAAGTCATTCCTCATGTCACCAATGAAATCAAGGATCGTATTTATGCAGCCGGCGAAGGAGTCAATGTCCTGATCACGGAAATCGGGGGAACGATCGGCGACATCGAAGGTCTGCCTTTTACCGAAGCGATGCGTCAATTTGCGAGCGAGGTAGGAAAGGCAAATGTCCTTTTCATTCACATGACTTTGCTTCCCTCGCTCAAGGCGGCCGGTGAACTCAAGACCAAACCCACCCAGCAAAGCGTGGCCAAATTACGCGAGATCGGAATCCAACCGGACATCCTGATTTGCCGTACCGAGAAGCCTATCACCGAGGAGATCCGGGAAAAACTCAGCCTCTTTTGCAGTGTCCCTCCCGAGGCGGTCATCGAGGAATTGGATGTCGAGCACTCCATCTACGAACTTCCCCACATGCTCAAGAAGGAAGGTCTCGACATGTTGGTCACCCGCTTTCTCGGACTCGATGCTCCCGCTCCCAAGCTGGACGAATGGGAAGAAGTCGTTCACCGGTTGCTCAACCCGAAGCACAAGGTCAGGGTGGGAATGGTCGGAAAGTACATGGACCTTCAGGACTCCTATCTCTCGGTAAACGAATCGATCGTACACGGAGGTATCCGCAATGATTGCGAGGTCGAGGTTCTTCACATTGATGCGGAGGATATCGAACGCGATGGTCCGAACGCACACTTGGCGGAACTGGACGGAATCCTGGTCCCTGGTGGATTCGGGGATCGCGGAACGGAAGGTAAGATCATCGCCTCCCAATATGCCCGCGAAAACAAGATCCCGTATTTGGGCCTTTGCCTCGGGATGCAAATTGCCGTAATTGACTACGCCCGCAATGTTTTGGGACTGGAAAAGGCTAACAGCACCGAGTTCGACCCCGAGACTTCCGATCCGGTCATTCACATTATGGAGGAGCAGGTCGGAATCCAGGACAAGGGGGCAACCATGAGGCTAGGCGCATGCCCATGCACACTGACAAAGGAAAGTTTGGCTCATCAAGCATATGCCCGGGATGAAGTCTCCGAACGCCATCGTCATCGCTACGAATTCAACAATGATTACCGTGATCAGCTCTCGGAAGCAGGTTTGCTCATCTCGGGAATCAATCCGGAAAGGGACTTGGTAGAGATCGTTGAGGTCAAGGACCACCCGTGGTTCGTGGGCGTACAGTTTCATCCCGAATTTCAATCGAAGCCCAACCAAGCCCACCCCCTGTTCGCCTCTTTCGTCGAAGCGTCTCTTGGCAGGAAACTCGAATCAACGAGCAACCTGCCTGCCGACTCCGCCTAATTGCGGTTTGACTTGGAATCACCTGGTCGGAGGATGAGGTGGAACGCATAAGATAAGTCGGTGTCGTGATCATAGACTCCCACACCCATCGCTATCCGCCCGAAGTTTTCGAGGATCCGAAAGCCTTTTCCGAGGCAAGAAGGGAAAGACATTGGCTTGAATTGGTCTTGCCGCAAGAGGGGCCCCGGTTACAGGGATGGGCGGACAGGAATCAGATGATCGGGGACATGGACGAGGGCGGTGTTGACCGTTGCGTCCTGCTTGCCTGGTACTGGGAAAATCCGGACACCTGCTTTTGGCATAACGAATGGCACGCCCGGTGGATCAAAGATGATCCTGAACGATTCGATGCCTTTGCCGCCGTTCATCCAGGAATGAAGGATCCGGTCGGGGAGTTACAAAGAAGACATGATCAAGGATTTTCAGGAATCGGGGAATGCCACCCCTGGGTACAGGGATTTCCGATGAGTGATCCGACCTGGCTATCCTGCATGGAATTTGCTCAAGACAAAGGTTGGCCGGTAAACTTTCATGTTACCGAACCTATCGGACACGATTACCCGGGCAGAACCCATACCCCACTCGAAGACTTCCTCTGGCTTGCCCAACAGTTCCCACGGCTCAAGATCATCCTTGCTCACGCAGGCGGATTGTTTCCCTTTTACGAACTCAACCCGCGGTTGAAACCCGAATTGAAAAATGTCTATTACGACTTGGCCGCCTGCCCCCTGCTTTACGATCCATCCTTGTACCGCACGTTGATCGATGCGGTCGGTCATGAAAAAATCATTTGGGGATCCGATTATCCTCTGAAAATTTACCCGGGCAGACAAAAAAAGCCCGACTTTTCAACTTTTCGCAATGACCTCATTGAACAAGCCGACCTATCGAGGGTTGAACAAGAAGCGATTTTCGGGCTTACTTTTCTCTCCCTCCTGAATTGACGTGCAAATCGAGCTTAAATCCCTTCGTCCCTACCCCATACCGGACAAATTCATTCCCGACTCCGAAGTGTGGGAAAAGAACCTCCACATCGAAAGCGGACGTAAATGCCTGCTTTCGGCCCAGTCAGGCAAAGGGAAAAGCACCTTGCTGCATGTTCTTTATGGCCTTCGGCGGGATTGCTCGGGGGAAGCCTTTCTTGATGGTCGTTCTGTTTTCTCCAATACGGCAGAAGAATGGGAAGCCCTGCGAAAAACCAGAATAAGCCTTCTTTTTCAAGACCTGAAGTTGTTCCCGCAACTCACTGCCCGAGACAACCTCGGACTGATCCCCGAGACAAACCCCAAGGCTCCTCCGGTCGATGAAATGCTTGCCCAAGTGGGCATGGAGCAATTCTGCAATCAACCCGTGGAAACGCTTTCTTTCGGACAACGTCAACGCATCGCGTTACTGCGTGCATTGCGCAAACCCTTCGAACTGCTTCTTCTGGACGAACCCTTCAGCCACCTTGATGAGGAAAATACAGACCACGCTTGCCGTCTCATCGTCGAAACCGTCGAGCGAAACCAAGCAAGCTTGATCATCTCTTCCCTTGGAGACGATCCCCCCATAAGCTTTGACGAAAGGTTCCGCCTATGAACCGATCTCAAGAAAGATCGATGCGCGAAGCAGTAAGGGCAAAGGGCTCGGGTTGGGAAATTTGGATCGCATCCCTTGGATGTCTGCTCGGTTCAAGCCTGCTCATTCTTGCCGTTCAACTCTATCAGGACAGCAACCGCTTCTTCGACGAACAAGTCTCCCCCAGCAATTTCTTCACCCTCAACAAGAAGATTCACGGTGGGGCCCTAGTCAACATGGGCAAAGGCGAAAAGACTTTCACGCAAGAAGAACTCGATCAAATCGAAAAGATGGACGGGGTCATGCGAACGGGAGGCTTCACCCGGAACAAATTTCCCCTCACTCTTTACATTTGGCCCTCCGGCAAAGTCGGGTTGGGCGCGGCCGCCAAAACCGATCTGTTCTTCGAGTCCATTCCGGATGAATTTCTCGACTACGTTCCCGATGGTTGGAATTGGGATGAGAACTCCTCCACCGTACCCATCATCGTACCCAAGTTTTATCTGGATCTTTGGAATTTCGGCCTCGCCCCCTCGCGGGTCGAGTACCCGACCCTCTCGAACGAGGCCGCTACCGGCATGCCCATAGAATTATTCATCGGCAACAACCGGGAAGTTACCCTGGAAGGAAGATTCGTGGCCTTCAGCAAGAGGATCAACAGCGTGCTCGTACCCGAAAGCTTTCTATCCCAGGCCAACGAAAAGTACGGAAAACCAGATGCCAGCCAGTATTTCTTCCTATGGAAAGACGGTGCAGTCGACGGTCCTCCCCGAACCCTCGGTTTTCTTCGCGACCTACCCGAAGAACAAAAACAAAGCGGGGAAGTGTCCCCGATTGACAGCCCGGCGGAAAGAAAGCCGATCTCCGAGATTCTCGCGGCTCAAACTTCGGATACGCACTTGCCTTCACGCATCATCGTACAGATAGAAGGGTCTCCCTCCGATGCTTTCCTCGCCAAACTCGAGAAAGAAGGGTACGAGATCAACCGTGAATTTCCCGAGCAAGACTTGGTCAAGAAAATCACCAACGCCATCTTTTTGGGAATGGCAATCATCGGGGTGCTTTTCTCAATCAGCTCGATCGCCACCTTTGCCACCAGTTTCCGCTTGGTCGTTACCCAAGCCTCCGAACCGGCAACCAATCTTTTGTTGCTCGGCTTCCCATCCGACTCCCTGACCAAGTTGTTCTTCCAGCGCTTTGTTCTGATTTTCATACCCGTCTTTCTTTTCGCCCTCGTCCTTGGGTTCGGGTTGCAATACCTGCTCAGCCAGGTAGGCAAGAAGGTCGGCATAGACATGGAATCCGGGCTTTCCATCTGGACCTTGGTCTTCGCTACAATTTACTGCATTCTCTTCCTCGTCGTAAACCGGGCGGCTATTGAAAAATCCGTAGACAACCTTGCCAAGTAACCTTCGGCCCTTGGAAGCTCACTCGAAAGGAGCAGATATTCGAATCTTGCTTCAAGACAGACAGGACGACCGATGAATCGTTGCAAGATACCATTGGCAGAGAAAGACAAGGCAGAAGATTGGATCCAACCGGTGAGGAATTTGAAACCAGTCTACTCAAAGACTGATTTCAGCCCACCTTCATCAACAGCTCGTCGTCCTTGACGGAAAAGGTGACTTCGCTCCCCTCCTCCACTTCCCCGGCAACCAGTGCCCGAGCCAGTTGAGTCTCGACTTGCTTCTGTAGAAATCTCTTCAGTGGACGGGCCCCATAAGTCGGATCGTACCCTTTCTCCCCGATCCATTTCTTGGCGGCTGCCGTAAAGTCGACGGAGACTTTGCGGTCTTCGAGCCGTTTGTTGAGTCCGTTGAGTAACAGGTCGACTATCTCGGTGATCTCCTCGAGAGAAAGCGGTTTGAAGAGCACCACATCGTCAATCCGGTTGAGAAACTCAGGGCGGAAATGATCACGCAAGTCAGCTAGGACGGACACCCGGGCGGATTCAGGGATTTCGTTGTCGATCACATTGTCCTGCAGGTAACGACTGCCGACATTGGAAGTCATGATGACCACCGCGTTCTTGAAGTCCACGGTGCGTCCCTGTGAGTCGGTCAAGCGACCGTCGTCCATCAATTGAAGAAGGACGTTGAAGACGTCGGGGTGAGCTTTTTCGATCTCATCGAAGAGAATGACGGAGTAGGGTTTTCTTCGAACCGCTTCGGTAAGCTGACCGCCCTCTTCATACCCGACGTAACCGGGAGGGGCACCGAGAAGGCGGGCCACGGAGTGTTTCTCCATGTACTCCGACATATCGATGCGAACGACGTTGCTTTCGCTGTCGAACAAGGTTTCGGCGAGGGTTTTTGCCAGCTCGGTCTTCCCCACCCCGGTGGGTCCGAGAAAGAGGAAAGAACCGATCGGGCGGTGAGGGTCCTTGATCCCGGCACGAGCCCGCAGGATGGCCTCGGCGACCGCATCGACCGCTTCTTCCTGCCCGATCACGCGTTCATGCAAAATACTTTGGAGGCGCAAGATTTTTTCGCGCTCGCCCTCGATCAACTTCGTAACGGGAACTCCAGTCCAACGGGCCACGATTTCCGCGATTTCCTCGGCGGTGACTTCCTCCTTGAGGATGGAATCCTCCTTTTTGTCGGCATTCTCGAGCTTCTCCAATTCGGCCTCGAGGTCGGGCAATTTCCCATGCTTGAGTTCAGCCACGAGGTTGAGGTCGTAGGCCCGCTCGGCACGTTCCATTTCGGCACGGGTTGTTTCGATCTGCTCACGAAGGGCACGGACGTCGTCAATCCCTTGGCGCTCCCCTTCCCATTGCCTCTTGATCGTTTCCATCTTGTCCCGGGCATTGCCCAAATCCTTGCGGAGTACCTCAAGCCTGTCTTTGCTGGCTTTGTCCTTTTCCTGCTTGAGGGCGGTTTCCTCGATCTCGAGCTGCAGCACGCGACGGCTTATCTCGTCAAGTTCGGCGGGCATACTGTCGAGCTCCGTCCGAATCATAGCACAGGCCTCGTCGACCAGGTCGATCGCCTTGTCGGGAAGAAAGCGGTCGGAAATATAGCGGTTCGAAAGGACGGCGGCGTTGACCAATGCCTCGTCCCGAATATTGACACCATGGTGAATCTCGAATCTCTCGCGCAGGCCCCGCAAAATGGAGATAGTGTCTTCGACGTTGGGCTGATCGACCAACACTGTCTGGAAGCGTCGCTCCAGAGCGGTGTCTTTCTCAATGTGTTGGCGGTACTCGTTAAGTGTGGTGGCCCCGATACAGCGAAGTTCACCACGGGCAAGCATGGGCTTGAGCATATTCCCCGCATCGATCGCCCCTTCTGCCTTGCCCGCCCCCACGATGGTGTGCATCTCGTCGATAAAAAGAACGATGCGACCATCGGCTTTGCTCACCTCGGTCAAAACAGCCTTTAGCCGCTCCTCGAATTCTCCTCTGAATTTGGCGCCGGCCAACAGGGAACCCATTTCTAGAGTAAAGATCGTCTTGTCCTTGAGGCCCTCGGGGACATCACCACGCACGATACGCTGAGCGAGTCCCTCGACGATGGCTGTCTTTCCTACCCCGGGTTCACCAATGAGTACGGGGTTGTTCTTTGTCTTGCGGGAAAGGATGCGAATGACCCGACGAATTTCGGAGTCCCGACCAATTACCGGATCGAGTTTTCCGGCCTTTGCCTGTTCGACCAGATCGATGCCGTATTTCTTGAGAGCCCGGAATGAATTTTCCGGGGTACGGGAAGTAACTTTTTGACCGCCTCGAAGTTTTTGCAGTGTCTCCTTGATCTTCTTTTCCGAAAGCTCGAAGTTCTTCAGGAATTGCTTGAAGGTGGCAGGTTTGCCTACCGACGCAAGGCCGATCAGAAGATGTTCGGTACTGATATAATCGTCCTGCATGTCCTTAGACACCTTCTGGGCTTTCTCGACTCCTTCGGTCAAAGCCGCCGAGGCATAAGAACGGGATGTGTTTACATCACCCGCGATCTTGGGCAGGTTTTTCAACTCACGCTGAAGGGCAAGCTGGACGGGGGGGGTACCAATGCCCATTTCCTCCAAGAGAGAGGGTACGATTCCATCTTCCTGAGCCATCAAGGCCGACAAAAGGTGCCAGACCTCGACCTCTTGCTGCCCATTGCGCTTGGCCACTTCCGCCATCTCCGTGATCGCGGAAATTCCAAGCTCGGTAAACCTTTCGGGATCGATATTCATAACTGTGGTATTGCAGGATGCGTACCTAATCTTACCGGTGATCAATTCCATCAAATACCCCGTAAACAGTGGGATTGAATCAAGTGCGAATCACGCCAAGTGACGTTCATGGGTAAGGATCGGGCTTAAGCGAGACATAACGTCACACTTTGTGGGGTTGAACGGCAAGCCAATGTTTGCCAAGGTAAGAAGATGAATTTGAGCGAGCGGGTGGACTTCATCGATCGGATGTTGAACGAGCTGTATCCCTCCCCGCCTATTCCGCTCGATCACAAGGATCCGTTCACCCTGCTGGTCGCGGTTCTTTTGTCCGCCCAATGCACGGATGCACGGGTGAACAAAGTCACTCCGGAGCTATTCGCCTTGGCCGACAACCCGTTGGGAATGTCGAGTCAAACGGTGGAGACAATCAACAAGATCGTCCGACCATGCGGATTGGCTCCACGCAAGGCCCAAGCGATTCAGGGACTGTCCGAAATTTTGCTTCGCAAGCATGCGGGTGAAGTACCTTCCACCTTCGAGGAACTGGAGGAACTTCCCGGGGTCGGGCACAAGACCGCATCGGTTGTAATGACCCAAGCCTTCGGGCACTCTGCTTTTCCGGTGGACACCCACATTCATCGTCTGGCCCAACGTTGGAAATTGACGAACGGCAAAAGCGTAACGCAAACGGAAAAAGACCTGAAAAGACACTTCCCCAGGGAACGTTGGAACAAGTTACACCTGCAGATCATTTATTACGCACGCGAACATTGTCAGGCTCATGCATGCCACGGTATGGAATGCATGATATGCAAAGCTTGCTTTCCGGAGAGAAAGAGAAAGGTGAAGACCAGAAAGGCCTAGCCGCCCTTGACGAACATCTTCGGTCTAGCTATGCCTAACCGGGCAATCGCATCCTCGGTCAATCCACTTTGGTACAAGTAAACCTCCCTGAGGTTTTCCATGCCAATAAGAGTATCGATCAGGGTATCGTCCATTTGGACGCGGACCAAGTTGAGATAGCTAAGCTTTTTAAGAGGCTTGAGCTTGGCGATCCCCCCACTGGTGACAGCCTTCGTCCCTTCCAGGTTAAGCTTTTCCAAGTTTTTCATCTGCAGGAGGAGATTCAACCCTTCGTCCGTGACTTTGGAATTGGTCAGGTCAAGGGAAACAATGTAGTCGGCAAGCGGATCAAGGGCGGAAAGGTCGTCATCCTGCATGGCCATTTCCGAATCAACCGACGAAATGACCTGCAAGCCTTTGTCCCCCTCAATCGGCAAAATTCTGATCCCGGAGATACGCAGTCTTTGAAAATGCTCCTCGTCGAGCATAACTTCCCCGGGCTTGGCTGGATTGACTTTGACTTCGGCCAATTCATTCCGAGCGGTATTCTCTGCGGGGGATTGTGTCTCCACCGGAATTCCCATTTTGGCAAGGAACGGACCCATGGTCGCAGGCATGGCAAAATACAAACCGGTCATCACCCCGCCGACCAAGACCAGCGTAACCATAAAGACTACGAGAGTGGAAAGGATTTTGGACAGCACGCTGCGTTGCTTAGGAACAACGACGGTTCTTCCCTTGTTCATCCTGCTGATCTTCTTGGTTTTATGTCCGCCAGAAATTTGCGTTGAGGATGACGGCGAGTTACCTGCGGCTTCTTCTGCGGTTCCGATAGATTGAGTCACTTCACCAGATGGGGCGACGGCTTCCCGTGACTCGGCCGTTGCGGGCAATGCTTCGGCCAAAGGCACTTCCTCCACAGGTTGCGTCGAAGCGGCAGAGGTAAGAAGTTGACCGAGTGGTTGCCAGTCGGTCTGCCCTTCGAGCAAGGCAAAATCCTGTTCGAGAAACTGTCCGGCAGCCAGGTATTCGCGAGCCTGTTCAACCGTGTAGGGACCAAAAGTCTGACCGTCCCTAGTAAGATACAAGTTCATTTAGTCCCGGTATCGTTTGTTCCACCGCCTGAATCAGGCGGATCGGAAGGGGGTGCGGAAGAAGGTTTTGGGGGAACAGGCAAATCCCCGCTCTTTCCTTCTTGTCCAAACAGTTCTAGAGAAATGCCGATTCGCTCCAACTTTGGCCCAATTTCTTCGGGCTTCCAGGTAACCAAAGCAAAAGCAACGAGATAGGAGAGGACGGCAAGAATAAGAAAAACCAATGAGATCGTGCAAATTTTCGAAAATATGCCCGCACGCTTCACCACTATGACCGTTTGACGACTGTTCAACCCCTTGATTTTTTTCGATCTTGGGGTAATTGGGCTTGGACGAGCAGATGAATCTTTCTCCTTGGCTTGAGGCTTGCTTTCCTCCGCCGTTGCTGGGGATGGAGCAGCAGCGGGAACCGGTGGGGGTGGAGGAGGCGGAAGGTCTTCGTCAACCGAATCGTCTACGGCAGAAGTGGTTTCAATGGGAGTCGAAATCGGCGGGGTAGCCTGTTCGTCCACAATTTCCGAAGAATGGGAAACACTTGGCTGCGTTGAAACCGCAGGGGTACCGACGTCCTGATCAAGCGATTCATCGACAAATTGTTCATCATCTTCAAACCCCTCTTCGTCATCAACGAACACATCCTCCCACTGCTTCATTTTTTCGTGATCGAAATCATCTTCATTTTCGCCATCTTCCCGAACGTCCATTTGTTCCGAAGCAGAGGAAAGCGAAAGCAACTCATTCAAGGACTGCCAATCTCCCCCACCCTCCCAGGACGCAAGATCACCTGGAGAAAGTTCACCTTGTTCCAAAAGATCAGCTACCTGATCTCGGGAATAAGGTCCAAAGGTTTGATCGTCTCTAGCTATGACTATGTTCATCTAAACAAAATTGATCATAACGGATTGGAGAAAAAATCCAAAGCAAAACGAAATTCGGCTGCTGCTTGTGGTGGACCATTCGTATCGGAACGCACCAAGCTGTTCAAAACGAATGAATCATGCAATTCGCACGCCCTAAAATAGACACGAACATCCGATAAGTTTGGCTCAACAAATCAGATCGAAAGCCTTTGCATGAAAACAAATGGGACCAGAGGAGATATTATTCGGGAAAGGCAGGCAAGGGGGGAAGATCATCTTCCGATGATTCGGCTCCGGGAAGAGGAGGCAAATCGCCAGATCCCGAATCGAGTGGTGGAAAGGCAGGTTCGTCTCCTCCCGGAAGAGGAGGCAAATCGCCAGATCCCGAATCGAGTGGTGGAAAGGCAGGTTCGTCTCCTCCCGGAAGAGGAGGCAAATCGCCAGATCCCGAATCGAGCGGAGGAAAGGCAGGTTCATCTCCTCCAGGAAGAGGAGGCAAATCGCCAGATCCCGAATCGAGCGGAGGCAAGGCAGGTTCGTCTCCTCCCGGAAGAGGAGGCAAATCGCCAGATCCCGAATCGAGTGGTGGAAAGGCAGGTTCGTCTCCTCCAGGAAGAGGGGGCAAATCACCCGATCCTGAATCGAGTGGAGGCAAGGTTGGCTCATCTCCTCCAGGAAGAGGGGGCAAATCACCCGATCCCGAATCGAGTGGTGGAAAGGCTGGCTCATCTCCTCCAGGAAGAGGGGGCAAATCACCCGATCCCGAATCGAGTGCAGGCAAGGCTGGCTCATCTCCTCCAGGCGGTGCCGGGAGGGGAGGCAAGGCAGGCTCGTCTCCGCCGGGAAGAGACGGTAAATCGCCAGATCCCGAATCGAGTGGTGGAAAGGCAGGGGACTCGTCTTCACCAGGCGGTGCCGGGATGGGAGGCAAGACAGGCTCGTCTCCGCCGGGAAGAGACGGTAAATCGCCGGACCCTGAATCGAGTGGAGGAAAGGCAGGGGACTCGTCTTCACCAGGCGGTGCCGGGATGGGAGGCAAGGCAGGCACGTCTCCGCCGGGAAGAGACGGTAAATCGCCGGACCCTGAGTCAAGAGGCGGGAAGGCGGGGGGCTCGTCCACTCCCGGCAACGAAGGCAGGTCGCCGGGGCTCGTGCCGGATGGGGAAAAGTCATCTGGTTCGTCGGTGCCGGCAGCAGGAGGAGACACAGGTTCATCTGCAGCAGGTTCGGCAGTTGCACCACCTGAGATCAAATCGATTGGCGTTCCGTCCGAGCGCCAAGTTGCTTCCTTTCCGCGCTTAAGCCCGTCGCTGTACGCACGGACATACATCTTTTGCCCGTTGGGCCACCAACGAGTTACGGTTCCGTGCCATTTCCCATCATCATAATTTCTCTCATACATCTTCACGCCATTCGAGAACCAGCGGGAACTGACTCCGTGTTTTCTTCCTTTTGCCCAAGATTCGTCAGAGGCCACGTACTCGCCCCCATCCGCACTCTTTTCCACAGTAAGGACACGGCCAGTGAAAGGGCTGTCGGAAAACTTCTGAAAAAGCAATCCATAGCGTGTCTCGAAAAATTGATCGTACTCTTGGGCGGTAACTTGGTACGCGTCTCCGGACACATTTGTCGCACCATCCGACACACTGGGAGAAGGGGCTTTTGTCTGCCTATATTTATTTTGACATGCCGCGAGAAACAGCAGGGCGAAGAGAGACAGGGTATTTAGCAGAGATACTTTCATTCTTAATATACTGTTTATGAAGGTAAGATTTGCAAGGTTGAACATGGTTGGTGGACAATCTTGTTGTAAGTTGCCCGATTTTACGTTTTTTAAACCTGTCTCCTGCTTAGTTAACAAAATCAATAACCTGACTCTCGTATCATGACACTAGCCGATTTGCCTATCATTTTGCCAGCTTTCGGAGTATTAGCCCTTCTCTTCACTTGGTGGAAAACCAAGGAAATCAACAGTGCACCGGAGGGTTCGCCCCGTATGGCCAAGATCGCCAAGAGCATCCAGGATGGGGCCATGGCTTTCTTGAAAGCGGAATACAGGATTTTGCTTTGGTTCGTAGTCGGTGTTGCTGCCCTGCTCTATTGGAGCGGATCCACAAACGACCCCCAAAGCAAGGGACTGATTGCCGTGGCCTTTGTCGTTGGTGCCATCTGCTCGGCCTTGGCGGGGTATTTGGGAATGAAAGTAGCGACCAAAGCCAACGTGCGCACGGCCAACGCAGCGCAAGATAGCTTGGGCAAGGCCCTGGAAGTTGCTTTCGCGGGCGGTTCCGTCATGGGGCTTGGCGTGGTAGGGCTAGGCATCTTGGGATTGGGCGGTTTGTTTGCCTTCTTCGGTTATCACTTTGACGCGTTCGGCCCGGGAAAGAGCTTGTCCACTACCCTATCCGTTCTAACGGGTTTTTCATTCGGAGCATCGTCCATTGCCCTGTTTGCCCGCGTCGGCGGAGGCATCTACACCAAAGCCGCTGACGTAGGAGCCGATTTAGTAGGAAAAGTAGAGGCTGGCATTCCAGAAGATCACCCCTTGAACCCAGCCACAATTGCCGACAATGTGGGGGATAACGTGGGGGATGTCGCGGGGATGGGAGCGGATTTGTTCGAATCCTATGTTGGCTCAATCATCGGAACCATGATTTTGGGGGCCGCTATGGTCGCTGCAGCCGGGGAGAGCTTCACGGACAACCTCGCAGGACTTTCTCCAGTCCTTCTCCCCTTGGTCTTGGGAGCCATTGGCATCGTCACCTCCATTCTCGGAACCTTCCTCGTTCGGGTAAAGGACGGCGGAGACCCCCACAAGGCTTTGAATGCAGGTGAGTTCGCCTCATCGTTTGCAATGATCGTGGCGGCCTATTTCGTCATTGGAAAATTGCTTCCCGAATCGTGGACAACAGGCACCGGAGACGAACTGATGAAATACTCATCCGACGGAGTCTTTTATGCAATCATCATAGGCCTGATTGCCGGTCTTGCCATAGGCAAGATAACGGAACATTATACTGGCACCGGCACCAAGCCCGTACGGTCGATCGTTGACCAATCAGTCACCGGCTACGCCACGAATATCATTTCCGGGTTGGGAGTTGGCATGATTTCCACGACCTTTCCAATCCTCATTTTGGCGGCGGCCGTTGTTGGAGCTTATGAGTTTGCAGGCCTGTACGGCATTGCCATCGCCGCGGTGGGAATGCTTTCCAATACGGGTATCCAATTGGCGGTAGACGCATACGGACCCATTTCCGATAACGCAGGAGGTATTGCGGAAATGTCAGAATTGCCTAGCGAGGTCCGCCAGCGCACGGATAAATTGGACGCGGTCGGCAACACCACCGCAGCAATCGGAAAAGGATTTGCCATCGGTTCGGCCGCCCTTACCGCCTTGGCGCTCTTTGCCGCCTTTAAAGTGGAAGCGAATATCGATGTGATCGACGTTTCGGCCCCTAAGGTCATGGCCGGGTTGTTTATTGGTGCGATGCTACCCTTCCTCTTCAGTGCCTTGGCCATGGGTGCCGTTGGCCGAGCGGCGATGGCCATGATTCAGGAGGTAAGAAGACAGTTCAAGGACATACCTGCCCTGAAAAACGCCCTGGAAGTAATGAAGCGCAACGAAGGAAAACCATCAGAAGAATGGAGCGACGAAGAGCGTGAGCAATTCGACGAAGCCATCGATGCAGCCGAATACGGCAAGTGCGTGGAAATCTCTACCCAGTCAGCAATCAAGGAAATGATCGCTCCTGGCTTGGTTGCGATTCTTACTCCAGTCGCAATAGGGCTCGGAGGTAACTATTTTTTCCCAGGAAGTGGAGCCGTGATGCTTGGAGGACTCCTTGCAGGAGTGACTGCTTCCGGTGTCTTGATGGCTCTGTTTCAGTCCAATGCCGGGGGAGCATGGGACAATGCAAAGAAAATGGTCGAGGAAGGTTACGAAATCAACGGTGACAAACACGGGAAAGGTTCTGAAGTTCACAAAGCCACGGTAGTTGGCGATACCGTCGGGGATCCTCTGAAGGACACCTCGGGACCGTCGCTGAATATATTGCTTAAGTTGATGTCCGTGGTAGCCTTGGTACTGGCTCCGTTTATCAAAGTCCCCTGAGAAGAGAACCTGACTTCACGAGCTCTCGACGGAGGAGGCGAATTCGTCTCGGGATTTGTTGTCCCCCTTGAAGTAGGCTGTTCCGGCAACAAGAACATCCACGCCTGATTCCAAGCATGCCGGCACTTGGCTAGGGCCGACTCCACCATCCACTTCGATAAGGAAGGACTGCCGGTTTTGCTCACGAAGGGCAGATAGAGTCCGGGTCTTAGAAAGTACCTTCTCCATAAAGCTTTGACCACCAAAACCGGGAACTACGGTCATGCAAAGAACCAATTCCACTTCATTCAAATAAGGAAACACTTCTTCCACCGGCGTATCCGGGTTAATTACGATTCCGGCCTTTTTCCCCAAAGACTTGATTTTCCGCAAGGTTTCCAAAATATCGTATTCGGGCTCAACATGAATAGAGATCAGGTCGGCACCGGCTTGAGCAAAAGGTTCGATATATTTTTGCGGTTGGTCGAGCATGAGATGAACGTCAAAAAAAATGTCCGAGTGTTTTCTGAGGTCCGCAACGGTCTGAGGGCCGAAACTAAGGTTGGGCACGAAATGACCGTCCATAATGTCCAAATGTATCCAACTTCTTCCGTCTTTATCGGCACTCAGGAGCGAATCCTTCAGGCAAGCGTGATCACCGGCCAAAATAGAGGGTGCCAATATTCTGTTCATGAGAAGGGCAAAAAGCTACCAAGAGTAATTCGAAACCCTTGAAGCAATCTTAAGGCCAAGTTCGCGGGCGATGGCCATCGTAGGCTGACGCCCAGCCGGCTGACTAGTCAGGTTTTCCCTCAGAGCCGATGCATTGGCCCGTACGACGTGGTTGTCTATTACCAAGGACTTCTTTCTCGAAGAATACAATTCAAGGGAAGCTGCAACCTCCATATCGAACCCAGCGGCCAAAAGTGTGTCGTCAGCTCGAAAGACTTTGGGGGATTTGTTGAATTCATGCAGGTTGACCTTCAATAAAAGGTCGGCATCCTCAGGCGAATGAACGAGGTCGAAGGATCCTTTGCGAATAAACTCCTCTCTGACCGTCCGGCTAACGATTCCGCCGGCTTGCGGCAGAAGGGTATCATTGGAAACTACTTGCACGAACAAGGTTTCAGACCCCTTGGCATTACCGAATCCCGACTGATAGCGACAGGAGGATACGAGTCCGAAAAACGAAAGGAGGAAACAGAAGAAAAATTTAGTCATCGCCGGCCCGCAATTCAGCCACTTTTTTTTCAGCCACGCGAGCAGCGTCCGATTCAGGTGCAGTGGTAATCGCCTCGTTGTAGAACTGAAGAGCCGGTTTGTTACCGAGCTCTTTCCATCGCACCATATAATACCTTCCGTATTTCTCGACGAATTGACCAACGACAACCTTGCTTGCAGCCAAGGTTTCCCTCATTTTCTTCCGACCCTTTTCAGCCAATGACCTCCTCTGCTCCGCCTCCTTCAGGCGAATTCTATAATCATCTGCCTGCTCGTGCTTGCTGCGGGGTGGTGATGTGGAATATAAAATGATGTAATCTTCGTAAAAATTAAGTGCCTTGAGGGTGGCGCCTTGATCATAAGCAGGTCCGGATACCCGCGTTTCATAAATTTTGGCCAAAAGAAAATACGCTTCCTCACAAAGATAGTTCTCCGGATAAAGGTTAACGAGTCGTTCCAATGCATCGATCGACTCGTCCTCTTTCTTGTCCTTGGCAGCGATTTCAGCAAGAGCCATAAGGGCTCGCGGAGCAAACTTCGGACCTCTGGCCAAGCCGGCAATTTGGTCCAACCGCATACGATCCCGATTACCTGAACGGATGCGGGGAACGAAACCCCATTTGCGGGGAAGCTTTTCCTTGGCCAATCTCTCGGCAATTCTCATGAGAGATTCCGCAACTCTCTCGAAATTATAGTCAGTGTATGCTTCGGCTATCAATTTCAAATACTCGAATGATTTCTGCCAATCTCCCCGTTTTTCCCTGATGATTGCGGCTCGGTAAAGGGATTCGGGGCCGATTTGAATCTCCTTATTCTCACGGGTAAGGGTTGCATCCGATCTTCTTTTTGAAAAATTTTCGTATAGATCCAAAGCTTTTCCCAAGTCGCCTGCCTGCTCTTTCGATTCTGCGGCAAGGAACCATTCCTTGGCTTGTTTCGCTTCGATGGGATCGCGGTTCTTTTTAAAAAAACCGGTTCCCGGAAAAAGATAGTCCTTGTCCGAGGAGGAGTTTGATTGGTAACGCCTGCGGTCTCCTGGGGAAACGCCGGACAGTTCCAAGAGGCCCAAGGCAAAGGAGAGGATCAGGAATATGGAAGAGGCTTTCATTGAAAATTTTGGTTCATTAGAATCGAACAAGTGCGGCCGACCAAGTCAAGCCTGCACCAAAGGCGACAAGCAATCCGAGGTCACCTTTCTTGAGTTTCGAGGCCTTGAAAGCTTCATCCAAAGCAAGGGGAATGGAGGCCGCGGAAGTGTTTCCATATTTGTGGAGGTTGCAATAAAACTTTTCTAACGGAATCTCAAGTCTCTGGGACAAACTTTCCACGATTCTCGCGTTTGCCTGATGGGGAATCACATGATCCACCTCGCTTTTGTCAAGACCATGACGGGCAAGCAATTCGCGGGAGGCCCGTTCCATGACGCGAACTGCGGACTTGAAAATTTCACGCCCGTTCATTTTCAGAAAATGCCCCCGGTCCCGTATCGTTTCGATTGATGCTGGCAACGCCGAGCCTCCGGCCGGTTGATGCAAAAGAGAAGGATTCGATCCATCCGCCCCGCACTGAAACCCAAGCAACCCGGAACCTTCTCCTCCCTTGGTCAAAACGGCCGCTCCGGCACCATCTCCAAAAAGTACGCAAGTCGTCCTGTCCTCCCAATCCATAATGCTGGAAAGTTTCTCCGCTCCGACCACCAAGGCGCACTTGTATCGACCAGAAGTCAACATCCCGTCGGCAACGTCGAGCGCGTACAGGAAACCCGAGCAAGCGGCTTCCAAATCGAAACAGGCAACCTTGGGAATGCCAAGTTTGTGCTGGAGCAGGCAAGCGGTCGAAGGAAAAGCCATGTCGGGGGTAATCGTGGCAACAAGCACCAAATCGATTTCCTCAGGAGAAACCCCCGCCATGTCGATGGCTCGCCGCGAGGCGTGCAAAGCCAAGTCACTCGTATTTTCGTCTTCGCCGGCAAATCGTCTTTCCTTGATTCCTGTCCGACTCGTAATCCACTCATCGCTCGTGTCAACCTTTTCACTCAATTCATGGTTGTCGACTTTCCTTGATGGGACATAGGAACCAATCCCCCGCAGAACACTGGATACCAAAGTGCTCATGAACCGGCGGAGGCTGTTCCTCTCGAGGATAGTGGTTCGGGACGCAAAATTTCATTGGTCTCCCTGATGTCTACCGTAACTTGGGACAACATGTCGTGCTGAATGAGGTCAAGCGCGATCTTGATCGCACCGCTTATGTGATTCCGGTTGGAGGAACCATGAGCCTTAATGACATTCTTCGTCAAGCCAAGCAAAGGGGCTCCGCCGAATTGTTCTGGATTGATTCTTTGCTTCAAGCTCCTGAAAGCTCCCTTTGAAAGCAATGCTCCGGTTTTTCGAAGGGCGTTTCTTTTCAACTCTTCGTCAAGAAAACTGCCGATCAGCTTACTGAGGGACTCACAAGCCTTGAGGACAATGTTACCCACGAATCCGTCGCAAACAACCACATCAACGACATTCTCAAAGATTTGAAAGCCCTCGATGAGACCGGCGTAATTAAGTATGCTTCCGTCAATGTCCTTGAGCATCGAATGGGTCTCATGGATAACGTCGTTACCCTTGCCTTCCTCGGTTCCGATTGTCAGCAAACCGACTTTCGGGCGAACCAGACCCAATGCCAAGCGGGCATAGTTGGATCCGAGCACCGCACTCTGGACGATGTGAAAAGGTTTTGCATGGGGGTTCGCTCCCGCATCAAGCAAGGTAAAGTACCTCTCTCTCCCGGGCCATATCGTACAAAGGGCGGGTCTTTCCACGCCCTCCAAGGTCCGCAAGCGAATGGCCCCGCCCGCCATGAGGCAGCCCGTATTGCCACAGCTCAACATGGCATCTGCCTCACCATCCTTGAGTGCGAGCAAAGCGAGGGACATGGAAGAGTTTTTTTTGCCTTTTATCCCGGCAATCGGCTTTTCGTCCATTCCCACGACTTCCGGCGCATGCCTGATCGACACCCTCGCATTCGAAAGAACTGAATTTCCTTCGACAAAAGAGCCAAGAATTTCTTCTCGGCCAAAAAGCATGAATTCGGTGCTACGGGGAGAAACCTCGACAGCTTGAGCGACGCCTTCCAAAATCTCATCGGGTCCCCGATCGCTGCCCATTGCATCGATCGCAAGGGTCAACCTCGCCTCGGTCTTATCCATGCCGAAGCTTAGTAAGCAAGTTAAACCTCTAGATCGAGAACTTGCTTGCCGCGGTACTGTCCCGTTTCAGGATTTACGCGATGAGGTCGACTCATGCTTCCATCAGCTTCCTTGACAAGAAGAGGGGCTTGGAAACGATTGGCACCGCGACGCTTTCTACTGCGTTGCTTGGAATGTTTTCTTTTAGGTTGTCCCATGGCAAATAAATTAAGTGTAAACTAAAACAACAAATGGATCCGGCGTCAAGCCAAGGAAAAGATCAATTCTGCCAAAAATAAAAGCCCAGAATGATCGTTGCGAGAACAATCCTATACCAAACGAATATGCCCAAGCCTCGCCTGGCAAGGTATCCGACCAACCAGACGACTGATGCCGCAGCGGAGGCTCCTGCAACCAAGCAACCAAAAAGGATAGGGCCGATTTCCAGGTTTGCCTGCATTACCTCCCATTTCGTCAAGGATTTGTAGGCGGCGGCGGCAGTCAAGGTAATCAAACCGAGGAGGAAACTGAATTCGGCCGCCTTGGCTCTCGTTAACCCGACAAGGTATCCGCCCACTATGGTCATCATCGATCTGCTTGTGCCTGGCCACATTGCCAGACACTGGAAAAACCCTATCAGCAAAGAGGATCGAGCCGTCAGGTCATCCAGCGACTTACCTGAATCGGACATTCCGAAGGAGTTTTCTTTCTTCCTTTTTCGTTCGACCCAATACATCAAGATCGCACCGGCAAACAGGGCGCACGCAATGGGGCGGGGAAAAAGAAGGTAGCCCTCGATTAAATCGTCCAGAAACGGCCCGAACAAGGCTGCCGGCATAAAGGCAAGCAAAAGATTCGTACCCAAACGCCTGCCGCGCGGATCCAAGCCAATAAAGCCAAGCAGGATCGACCAAACTTGCTTACGATAAAGAAGGGTCACGGCAAGAATAGCCCCTGCCTGAATAACGATCAGATACGCATCGAGGGCACTGTTTTTGCCGAACAGGGAAACCGCCGTGCCCCTGGACTCCGCACTCAACTCCTGCAGCTTGAATTCCTTCGCCACTGCGGACTCAATTAGCACCGTGCAAACGCAACCTTCTGCGTGAGGTGCCTGCGTATCGGCACACCCTTCCCCCACATCGAGGCGAAGGAATCCCCCTCGAAAAGTCGTTCCATTCTCATTCGTCCAATCACGGGGGGCTCCTATTTCCGTCAGCCATTCCTTCGTTAGAATCAAGTGCCCAGTTGATGAAATGGGAAGAAACTCGGTAACCCCCTCAACCAAGCCGTAAACAAGGGCATCTCCGTAGCCCATGCTCTCCTCCTCCGCCAAGGTGCCATTGGATTCCACTCCCTGACCAAAGCTGTGGTGGGAAAAGAAAAAAACGCAAGCAAACCCAATGAGGAATGAAAAGTGTTGTCCAACGCGCACAGTAAGGTCTACAAAACGAGATTCCGAAAAGATCAAGACCTATCTTTGATTCAACCAAAGGATTCAACCACCGACTACCAACCATGGAACTCCACGAACTTTCCCAACTGACGAACCTTCTGCTCCAAGGATCAGACCTTGACCGCAGTCAGGTTCGTAGCTCAATCGATCTGCTCGTCAACGAGGAAACGGGTCGTGACCAGAAGATTGATTTCCTAGAAGCCTTGGCCCAAAAAGGTGAAACCGCCCGTGAACTGGCTGAGTTCGTCTCCTGCTTTCGGGAACTGTCTCTTGATCCCGAATTGCAGGAATTCGCGCCTCGGGCCATCGATCTTTGCGGAACCGGGGGAGACAAGGCCGGAAGCTTCAACGTTTCCACTTTTGTTTCCTTCGTTCTGGCTTCCGCGGGTGTGCCCGTCATCAAGCACGGAAACAGATCGATCAGCTCAAAATGCGGGAGCGCCGACTTGCTTGAGGCGATCGGAGTTCCCCTTGCTCCGGATTTGAAAGTTTTGCAAGAAGGACTCGAGGAACTGAGCTTCGCCTTTTTGTTTGCTCCATCCTTCCACCCCGCCTTCAAGCACATTGCACCTATCCGCAAGGAACTGGCCTCCCGTGGCATCATCACGATCTTCAACCTGCTTGGCCCCATGATCAACCCCGCTCGTCCGGCCTTTCAGGTTCTGGGGGTATACGATCCCAGGTACCTTGAGAAAATTGGGCAAGCCCTGCAGGGTAACGACCTGACGGGAGCCACTATAGTCCACGGTGCGATTGAAAACTCGGAAGTTGAGGGTGTAGACGAGATCACAGCCTGCGGGGAAAACCTTCTCTTTGGGTTCGGGCACATTGCGACCCAAAACATCGAGAGGTGGTCCCCCTCGAAATGGGGCATGGAGACATATCCTTTCGAGCACCTTTCGGGAGGGGATTTATCCGAAAACCTAGCAATCATGAAAAGCCTTCTCGATGGACAGGCCCCCCAAGGCTTACAGGCGACCGTGGCGATGAATGCATCCATCGCCTTCCTGACCTGCGGGAAAACAAAGTCTATCGAGGAAGGGGTCGAACTGACCGAATCTCTCATATCCGACGGCAAGGTCAAAGCATGGATTGGTAAGGTTTCCACATTTTTCGAAAAGCATTCCCAATGAAATATTTCGGCACGGACGGAATTCGGGGCCAATACAAGGGGGCGGTCGTCAACGAAGACTTCGCCTATTCTTTCGGTCGGGCTTTGAGCAAGTACCTGAACGCTTCCCATGAAAACGCAAAAACGGTGCTTCTGGGCCGAGACACGAGACCGTCGGGCGAAAGCCTCGCGTCCGCCTTGTGCATCGGCCTGAAAGACGGGGGGTCACAAGCATTTCAAGCAGGAACCCTACCTACCCCAGCCTTGGCTTTTGGCGTGATTGACGGTGCATTCGACTTGGGGGTCATGATCACGGCATCTCACAACCCCTCCCCGGACAATGGATTCAAGATTTTTTCCAGGAAAGGAGAAAAGCTGACGGTTGAGGAAGAGGAGTTCATCGAATCCAAGCTGGATCGATCCCTTCTTCTTCCCGATAAAGACCGCTGCATGGAAAGATCGGACCCCCTTCAGAGATATGTCGAGCGACTCATGGGGTTCTTTCCCGAGAACTTTCTTGAAGGACGGAAGATCGTTGCCGACTTGGCCAACGGCGCGACGATTGAAACGACGACAAAAGTCCTGTCTCGATTTGGTGCCGAGGTCTGTGCAATGCACGAGGGAGAAGGCATCATCAACGACGGGGTGGGCTCGGAGCACCCCACTCTCATGCAAGAACGGGTCAAGGAAACAAAGGCTGACTTCGGTCTTGCCCATGACGGGGATGGTGACCGCGTAATCTTTGCCGACGAAGAAGGGAACTGCGTTCATGGCGATCAGGTGCTGGGTTTGCTCAGTCTTGACTCGAGGCAGGGGAATACCCTGAAGGGAAATGCCTTGGTAGCAACCGAGCATAGCAATTCCGGACTCGGGGCAAGCCTGTCCAAGAAAGGCATCGATTTCTTCAGGTCTCAGGTCGGTGACAGAAACGTGTCTCTCCTCATGAAGGAAAAGGGTTGTAACCTAGGGGGAGAATCTTCCGGGCACGTCGTCTTCAGCGACTACCTGCCCACTGGGGACGGATTGTTCACCGGCTTACGGGTGGCGCATGCAATCGTTCGAAACCAAAAGTCGCTCCGGGAGCTTGCCCAGACAATTACCCTTTGGCCAAGCAAAGTTGCTTCTTTCGTGGTCGAGGAAAAGGTTCCGATCTCCGAAAAACCTGATTTGGCAAAGGCATTGGACGAGGCAAGCACTCGGCTTGGAAACAAGGGGCGCATTCTTGTCAGATATTCGGGCACGGAGCCTAAAATTAGGCTTCTGGTGGAAGGTGAAGACGAACAATTGGTAACGGAATTTTTTTCTCTGCTTTCAACTTCTATTGAAAAAATATTGTAATTTCCCGCTTTTTGTATGGGGTGATTCAATTTGACTGTTTCGATTCTTACATTCCCCAGCCCCCTTATTCCATAAATGATTGAAGAAATTCCGATTGCAAAGCTAGACCCAAGGCAGATCAAGCAACTGGAATCCGCCGACGAGGTGGCTAAGACCAATCCGACCTATGCATTGGAAATCTACGGGGCAATCCTGAAGCAAAACCAAGGATGCCTGGAACTGCGACAAAAGCTCCGAGCCCTGCAACTCAAGCAACTCCAAGGGTCCACCAAAGGTTTGTCCAGTATCCTCACCAAAGTAACCTCGGCACCTTTCATGTTCCGGGGCAAAGGAGACAAGGACCCTGAGGGAACGATCGTAAAGGCGGAGGGACTCTTGGAAAAATCGGCTGTCAATGTCCTCGCGCACCAAATGCTTGCCGAAGGCTCATCCGTTCTCGGCATGGTCAATACCGTCGTTTTTGCGTATGAAACCATCCGGAAAATTCAACCCAAGGACATCAAGAATTTAAAACTACTCGGGAATGCCTACCTGGAAGCCGGCGACTCCGACATGGCTATCAAGACGGGAAATACCATACGGCAGATCAATCCGAGCGACGGAGAAGCCGAGGACTTGCTCAAAAGAGCATCGGTCGCAGTGGCGATGAACAAGGGCAAGTGGGAAGAATCGGAGGATTACCGGGCACAACTCAAGGACGAATCTGAGGCCCAATCCCTGGAGCAAGCATCGAAGACCGTGAACGACTCCAAAAGCTTGGAGGATCTGATCAGGCAGACCTACCAAAAAGTCGAGGAAGAACCGGACAACCTCAATCACTATCGTCAACTTTCCGATTATTACCAACGATATGGTGACTTGCAAAATGCAATTGCGTGGATTCAAGAAGCCCGCAAACAAGAAGGCGGACAAGGTGATGTCTCCCTCGAAGAGAAGGAAAGGCAACTTACCCTTGAATACTATGATCAATCGATCGAAGCTTGGGAAAAAGCCTGTAGCGACAACCCGGACGACCCGAATGCCCAAACTTCCCTTGAAGAAGCCAAGACTCATAGACAAGTATATCAGAAAACCCAACTCGAGTCGTTGGTTCAGCGGTATCCCAATGATTACGGCAATCGCTACGAACTTGGTCTGCTTCTGTTTGAAAACGGTAGTTACGATGATGCTCTCCCTCATTTTCAATTGGCTCAGCGTAACGCCAAAGTCAGGCTTGATGCCATTCTTTATCTTGGAAGATCTTATAGTCGAAAAGGATTCCATGACCTTGCAGTCGAACAATTTTCTTCCTTGAAGAACGAGATCCAAATAATGGATGAACGCAAAAAGGAAGCCATTTACGAACTCGGTTGTTGTTTCGAATCGATGGGAAACCCCGAGAAAGCCATTGAAGAGTACAAGTTGGTTTATTCCGCGGACATTTCCTTTCGGGATGTTTCTGAAAAGATCAACGCCTTCTACGAGCAAAAGTCCTGAGGCTGATCCCGCAAATGGCGGAGAGGGAGGGATTCGAACCCCCGGTACCTTTCGGCACACCCGATTTCGAGTCGGGCACATTCGACCACTCTGCCACCTCTCCAATGTTGGGCTAAGAATTTCAGCCGATCCCTTTACTAGCCAATTTGCAGGGTATTGAAAAGAAAGAAAATTGGCACAGTCTTCTGCGAAGTCTCGTCAAAATACCCACTCAAAAGCGGTTTCGGCTTTTCCAAGAGGAATTTGGGCACTAGGGTAAAGGAAGTGAAGACTTCCGACCTGACGCTCTTGCCCCTTCTCGCTCTTTTCGCATTTCCGGCTAATGCGGAAAACGGGATTGCAGCCAAGGCCAGAGCAATCATGGCGGAAAACTGCTTTGACTGCCATGGGCCGGACAAGGAGCAAAGAAAGGCAAAACTGCGTCTGGACGCCCGAGAGGGAGCCATCAAGGACTTGGGCGGTTACCAATCGGTAATGCCGGGCAAACCCGACCAGAGTGAATTGATCGCCCGCCTCACCACAAATGACGAGGACGAACTCATGCCGCCGATGAAAACCGGCAAGTCGCTGAGCGAGGAAGAAATTGAAACCCTCAGGCAATGGATCAAGGAAGGCGCCGCCTATCCTGTCCACTGGTCCTATCGCCCCATCCAGCCCCCCGCCCCACCCAAGCTCAAAAATATGAAAGGGGTTCAAAACCCAATCGATCGATTCGTGTCCGCCAAGTTGGAAAGCTTGGGTCACTCACCTTCGCCCGAGGCCGACCGCAGAATCCTCGCAAAGCGACTCCATTACGATCTGTTGGGTCTACCGCCCGATCCATCCCGCGTGGAAGCTTTCGCAAAGGACCAGAACCCCGGTGCCTACTCCAAGCTAGTCGACGAACTTTTGCAATCCCCCCACTTCGGGGAACGATGGGGGCGGCATTGGTTGGACATGGCCCGATACGCGGACTCGGACGGTTACGAGAAAGACAAGCCACGTCCCAACGCCTGGCGTTATCGTGACTGGGTGATCGAAGCGATCAACGAGGATCTTCCCTACGACCAATTCACGGTCGAGCAACTGGCCGGCGACCTTCTGCCCAAGTCCACCCCCAGACAACGCTTGGCCACTGCCTTTCACCGGCAGACTCTGACCAATACGGAGGGCGGAACCGATCAGGAGCAATGGCGAGTAGCCGCAGTCATGGATCGCCTCGAGACCACCGGTTCGGCTTGGCTCGGCCTCACCCTGACCTGCGCCCGTTGCCACGACCACAAGTACGACGACATCACTCAAGACGAATACTATCAACTTTTCGCGTTTTACAACAACGGGGACGAGACGAGCTTCCCTTTGTCGAGTTCCAAGGCCGCCCTGGCCAAATACGAACAGGCCAAGGCGATCCACGAGAAAAAGATCTCCGCTCTCGAAAAGAATCTCAAGGAACTGCTGGTTACCCGCAAAGATGCTCAAAAACGATGGGAAAAGGAGACCAGGGGGCACTTGTCAGCAATCAAGAATCCCGTTGCTCATCACCCACTCAAACTCAGCCCATCGCCGAAACAAGACGGCAACCGACTGGTTCCTCGCAAGGATGGCAGTTTATTCGTGGAGAAGCTGGCTGCCGACAAGACCACCTTCCTTTTGAGCTTTTCCACGGACACCCGAGGAGAACCGCTGACTGGCTTTCGGATCGAGACTTTGACCGATCCAAAGTTGCCATCCAAGGGACCCGGGCTCACCAAGCATGGTAATTTCGTGCTGAGCGAATTCCGTGCCTTCGCCGTTGATTTGGTGGACTTGGAAAAGAAACGTCACCTCCCCTTTTCCTTTGCCAAGGCGGACTTCTCTCAAAACAAATGGGCCGTCCAAGCCTCGATCGATGGGAAAAACGAAACGGGCTGGGCGATCAGTCCGCAAACGGGGAAGAATCATCAAGCCACCTTTCTCTTGAAAAAACCCCTTCCATCCAAGGAAGCAGCCAACTTGTGCATTGAGATGGCTCAGCTATACGGCTCCAGACACGTCATAGGCCGGTTCCGCATCATGGCGATCACGGGCGACCAATCTGGCAACATCGTTCCCGAAAATGTCCGTGAGGCCCTCCTCGTCGACGCTTCCATGCGAAACGGTGCCCAAAGCAAAACCCTGGATGACCACTTCGCCAAAACCGACCCCGAAACGACAAAGCTCCGCAAACAACTGGACGACCTCCGCAAAAAAGCCCCCAAACCATCTACGACCAATGTCAGGGTAATTACCCAGCGAAAGAACAACCCCCGAAAAACTCACGTCTTCAGAAGAGGAGAATTCAAACAGCCTCTGCATCAAGTCCGCGAAGGTGGCCTCAGCCTGCTCCATCCCTTCAAGCCAAGAAACGAGCAAGGCCCGGGAGACCGGCTCGACCTTGCCCGTTGGCTGATCGATTCCACCAACCCCATCACTCCGCGGGTAACCGTCAATCAAGTCTGGACCCATCTTTTCGGTCACGGGCTCGTTCGGACCCCGGAAGATTTCGGGGTTCGTGGTGCAGCTCCGACCCACCCAAAGTTACTCGATTGGCTGTCCCATTACTTTATCCACGATGCCAAATGGTCCCGCAAGGATTTGATTCGTTTGATCGTTCACTCGGCCAGTTATCGACAGTCTTCGGCTCATAGAAAGAAGCTTGCGGACCTTGATCCCAACAACCAACTTCTGCACCGCCAAAACCGCTTCCGCGTGGAGGCCGAGATCATTCGCGACCTGAACCTCGCGGCAGCCGGACTTCTTTCCAATAAAGTGGGGGGAATCAGCGTATTTCCTCCCATGCCTGCCGGCATCGCAAACCTGTCCTACGCAAACAGTTTCAAGTGGAACGCGAGCAAGGGGAACGACCGTTACCGAAGAGGCCTCTATACTTTCTTCAAGCGTACCTCCCCCCACCCCAACCTGCTCACCTTCGATTGTCCCGATTCCAACGTGGCGTGCGTGAAACGCAACCGATCCAACACTCCGCTTGCCGCCCTCGTCACCCTCAACAACATCACCTACGTCGAGTCCGCCAAGGCCTTCGCTCAACGCATATTGAAAGAGGCTCCTCCAAAAGACGAGGAGCGCATAGCCCACGGCTTTCGCCTCTGCGTGGCGCGTTCTCCCCAGCCCAATGAAACGGAGGCTTTTGCCAACCTGCTCGCGGATTCCCGCTCTTGGTACGAGAAACATCCCGAGGATGCCAAGGCTTTTGGCGGCGACAGTGAAACCGCGGCCTGGAGCGCCACCGTTCGCATCATGCTCAACATGGATGAGTTTCTAACCCGGGAATAACGCTTGTCATCATGAATCCTATCGAGAACCATCTGCTCCGTACGCGACGCGACTTCCTCGCCACATCCGCTTCCGGGCTCGGAGGAGTTGCCCTCGCCTCCCTTTTGGCCGAAGAGGGCTTGCTTGCTGGTCCCGACAAAGAGGGCTTCCGGAACCCGATGACCCCGCGCCAACCGCACTTTAATGCCAAGGCAAAGGCCTGCATCTTCATCTTCATGGCTGGAGCGCCTTCCCAAGTGGATCTCTTCGACCCCAAGCCCAAGTTGAACGAAATGGCCGGGCAAAGCCTCCCCAAGAGCGTGCTCGACAAAGCCCGTTTCGCATTCATCAAGCCAGCCACGGCGACCCTGATGGGAACCAAACGGACCTTCAAAAAATACGGTCAGTCCGGCATTGAGTTCAGCGACCTCGTACCGCACCTCGGTTCCGTTGCGGATGAGATTCTGATGGTGCGCTCGATGCACTCGGAAGAATTCAATCACCACCCCGGCCAACTCCAGATGCAATGCGGAGTGTCCCGCTTCGGAATGCCCACGATGGGTTCCTGGATCACCTACGGCTTGGGCAGCCAGTCCAGCAACCTGCCTGGCTACGTCGTGCTCAACGCGGGACGCGGGTCGAGCGGAGGTGCCACACTTTGGCAAAGCGGATTCCTTCCCTCCACCTATGCCGGCGTACTCTTCCGTACCAAAGGGGAACCGGTCCTCAACTTGGACAACCCCAAGGGCCTTCCGCCTAACTTGCAACAAAAAGGCCTCGCTACCTTGAATAAAATCAACCAAGGACGTTTCGAGAAAATTCACGATCCCGAGATCGCCGCCCGTATCGCAGCTTACGAATTGGCTGGTCGAATGCAAATCTCCGCCCCCGAATTGAACGACCTCTCCAAGGAATCACCCGCCACCCTGGAAGCCTATGGATTAAACCGACCGGAACCCAAGGGTATCGGAGGGCGGGGCAAGAGCGGCGAGACCTACAAGGATTTCGCCCGCAATTGCCTGATGGCCCGACGCATGGTCGAGCGCGGCGTCCGCTTCATCAACATCATGCATGCCTCCTGGGATCATCACAGCAACCTGGATCCCGAACTCCAATACAACGCGGGTGCGGTAGACCAACCCATTGCCGCCCTCATCAAAGACTTAAAGCAACGCGGTCTGCTCGACAGCACGATGGTGGTTTGGGGATCCGAATTCGGCCGCACACCGCTCGGCGAAAACCGCGGTGGCCGCAAAATGAACACGGGACGAGACCACCACCCCTTCGGTTTTTCCATGCTCATGGCCGGAGGAGGCACAAAAGGTGGACAAGTCTACGGCAAAACCGATGAGATCGGATGGGGCATAGACGAGAATCCCGTGCACCCGAACGACCTTCATGCCACCATGCTCCATCTTTTCGGCATCAATCACGAACATCTCACCTACCGCTTTCAAGGTCGCGACTTCCGGCTCACCGACGTCGCCGGCAAGGTGATCAAGGACTGGATTGCCTAGGAATCTCCCATTCCAGTTTCGAGAACCAGAACATAGCCCTTCCCTATGCCCGCTCTCCGCGACATACTCTATTTCGCCAACGATTTAAGCGCTTGCCCGAATCGAATAAGTTATTTTGGATAAGCTTATGCCTAAACTGCCAATTGGAACATTTGTCCTTCTAAGCCTTTTCCTTGTCGGGGGTTGCCGTTCGGGAAAGACTTCCAGCATCGATTTCCCCGACGGTTCCTATCAGGGCGAAGTCGACAAGAAAGGGATGAAGAACGGAAAGGGCATCTACAAATGGCATGACGGGTCAACCTACGAAGGGGACTTCGAAGAAGACTTGCGGCACGGGAACGGACATTTTTGGTGGGCCAACGGCGAAAGCTACAAAGGGGATTACCTCCGTGACAAAAGAACGGGACATGGAATTTACCACTGGCCGGACGGCGCCAATTACGAAGGTTCTTTTCTCAACGGCAAAAGGCACGGCGTAGGAACCTACCTCAGTTCCGACAGGGATGTCTATGTTGGAGAATGGTTTGACGACCTGCAACACGGAGAAGGCACGCTCTCCCGCTCCGACGGGACGGTCGTCAGGGGAATCTGGCGAAACGGGAAACTGCTTACGGTTCCTGCAGTGATTCCGCCCAAGGCGGGGCAGCCCAAGCTTAGTTGGAAACAACAGGCTTCCCCTTCAAAAGACGAAGAAACCACAAACGATGCGATTCCCCTCAAAGAAGACTCGGTTGACCCACCTCTTCATTCCTCCGCGGCACCCGTTACAACGAAAGCTTTTCCGAGTGCAACAGGCCACGCATTCGATGAAACGGTTGATCTGACGCCAACCCCGGCAGAACAGGAAAGCCCGCCCATCGTGGTACCCGTTTCTCCGGAAATCAAGCCGGACGACCTTCCTCCCGAACCCGAAGATCCTCCTGCGGCAAAAGGATCCGGTGGAGATCAAAACGTTTGGGAAGGAAACAGGGAAGAAGCGGAATTACATTTCGCAACCTACCTGATCAATGGAATCGACACCATTTTCGAAAAGAAGACCAAGACCACGTTTTCCGGTAAAATGAGAGTCACCGATCTCGATGGAAACATCTTGGGTGAATTCGAGGTCTTGAATGGACGGATGAACGGAGAAGAGGTTTATTTCGATGCCAACGGTTTCGTGACCGAACGCACGATTTGGTCCAACGGCAAGGAAATCAAGTGACTGCCATCAGGAAAACCCCTGCTTTCACAGGCTGAGTTCAAGAGGGGCTCAATGCCCTTCTTCGAAACTTGGTGAGGCGTTCGCCCCAAGCATCTGCAAGACCGGGGCTAACTCCAGCAAAATCCGCAAGCTGTTGGCTTGCTTGTCCGCAATTCCGATTCTCAAGGCTCCGGTTCCACCCTTTTCGCCAGAGCTTCCGGTGACTGCCAAGTAAGTGAACTTCTTGAGGATTTCCATCACAGGAGGAGGTATCGGGGTTTCATCCAGGTTGGAAATGCCCTCGATATCAAACTTCAGAACAAAATCATTTTCCTTGAACATGGAGAGTTCAGTCCCTGAAACTTTGTTGCTCAATGAGCCTTCTGCGACTTCCGCCACATGCTTTTTGCTCGCTATAAGGAGACGGTCATCCTTGACCGCAATCGAAATGCCTTGGAGCATGGCGAATCCCATTGCCATGGTCAGTGGTGGTGCTGCCTTGAGTTTTTCCCAGTTCGCTGGATCTACCGACAAAGCGGCAATGAATTCAACCGGCAAACCGCCCATGCCGGGACCGCCACCCGAGGTTTCTCGATCTGAATTGGGTTGAGCATCGGGGCTTCCGCCAAACGGATCGACTCCTGCTTGAGGTTTCTCATCTCCGCCCCCTCCGAACGGATCAGCTTCAGGTTCGTCTTCGCCAGGCAGACCCTCGCCGGGAACAGGTTCGCCACCGACCATGGAAAATTCAGTGAGCGCCACGGATATCTCACCCGTGAAAGCCTGCAGGACATCCCTCAGCTTAACCCCAAGCTGAGGAATTGTCTCATCCAAGTCAACTTCCTCGCCCGCTTCCTTGGCGGCGGGTAGAATCGTGTTTTCGAGATAATCCACCACCGCCTTCATGTCCAAGGAAAGGGAAAGCACTGCCAAGGCCTTGGCCGGGATCAAGTTGGTCGCGCCATCGGACAAGCCCCCGTTGCCGAAGCGTTCGAAACCCTCGGGTACTTGGAGCTCCCCTGCCAAAATTGCTTCCCCGTTCTCGAAATCAAGAGTGATCACGCCGGATCCGCCCTTGATCATGTCGCTCAATTGTTCGGGTATCTCCTCCGAAGCATCGGGCAACTGAGCCAGAGAACCTCCGTTCGCCCAAATTGCGGCATCATGTCTCTCCTTTACAAAGGCTTGAAAGGATTCGTTCGAGTTGACAAGTGAGTCCGAACCATCCGAATGGATGAACTTCTCCATCTCCGCGACCAAATCATCCATATGGTTCAGACCGCCATCAAGGCCCCAAATGACGAAAAAGTCTTTGGCAATGCCTAAGCAGACAAGGGAACTGTCAGGGACGATGTAAAGCTCATATCCGTCTTTCTCCTCCGAGTTATCAAAACCAGGAAGAAGTCCGAGAACCGTCTTGAATTTTGCAGCATCTTCAAGTTTTCCGGCTATGCCTAGAAGACCGTCATCGCCAGGCCCGTCATAAGCGGAAAAAACAACCTGCAAAGGAACAGATGAATCAAGTCCCACCGTAGACGGATCTTTCAATACGGTGGTCAATTGAGGAGGTGTGTCCGGTGGTATCAGAGACAAGAGGTCTTGCCCGCCTATTTCGAGGATCGTACCGTAATCGATGAAAGCCACGGCCAAGACATCGGATGGGATACGGTCCAAAAGCGAAACGTCGGTAGGTGACTTGGCCCTTGATCCAGAGGGTTGTCGAGTCTCATCTTCCGGAATATCATTATCGTCCGCATCCGGGAGTGTCACCACATCGTCACCGGCCTCGTCCTCTTGATCATCGGTGGTTTCCTGACCGCTTTTGTCCGCAACCTGGTCGTCTGTCTCCTCATCATCTCCACCGCCGCTCTGCCAAATGACCAGTCCAGTTATGATACCTGCCAAACAAACGACTCCGATACTGGAAAACAAGATGATTTTCTTTTTCTTTGAACCGCCTCCAGTTGCCACAGGAACTTGTGCCTGAGGGACTTGAGCTCCGGCTTGCGCCACCTGAGCTTGGGCGTGCTGAGCAACTTGTTGGGGCTGTCCTGCCTGAGCTTGAGGAGCGAACCCGGGAATTTGAGACAGGGGAATCCAGTTCTGACCATCGCCGCAGGCATGATCATCAAGAGTAAAATGTCCCTGCTGAACATACTCCCAAACTTGCTCGGGTGTATAAGGGCCGTATTGCTGTTCGTTTTTGTAGATTAGAATATTCATTGGGCAAGATGGTTCCGTTTAACCGCAAAATAACATGATGGCGTCCAACGGCACAATTATAATTCAAGCCCCTTCATTGTAATTGCAAAACTCAAATCACGACCCACCGTTCTTTTTGAAAAGGGATGGCCTGAAAAATTCATGAGATTAACAGGTATTTGGAACGTTTCGCTTTTGCGGGTAGATTAAGACTTGTGAACGTGAATTATTATTCATTCATTTAAACCCTTACGCAGTATATTTTCGAATACATGGCGGTATCAAAAATCATGGAAAACACAGATTGTCCAAGTTTGCCCTACGACCCTGCGGAATTCCCCCGGGAAACGCAAAGGCATTACATCACGGCAAGTGAGGAAGAGATCCGCTCCATGCTTGAGTCCATCGGATGTAATTCAGCACAAGATCTGTTCTCCCACATAGACGATGAAGTCCTTTTTGCGGCAAAGCCCGACCTGCCCCACGAACTAGAGTATGAAGAGGCGGTAACACAGCTTTTCGGGATCTCGGGCAAAACCAATTTGAAGAACTCGTTTGTCGGTGACATGCTTCCCGTCTGGAACACCCATCCGATCGTGGATTTCGTCTCGAAATTACGGCCTCTGACAACTTCCTACACGCCCTATCAACCGGAACGAAGTCAGGGCACCCTCGTTACTCATTGGATTTACCAGTGTGCTCTATCCGCCTTGACCGGTTTCGAGGCCATCAACACTTCGCTTTACGATCGCTCGTCGGCTCTCTTCGAGGCGATTGCGTGTGCCATCCGGACAAGTGCCCGAGGAAGCAAGGTTCTCCTTGCCGGAAGCCTCTTCGATGAGGACGTGGAAGTTCTTGAAACATTGGCAAAGGAAACCGAAATCGAATTCGCCCTGGCCAAGATCTGCCCTTCCAGTGGGGTATTGGATCATTCATTGCTTCAAGCCACCAAGGAAAACGAAACCAAAGAATACGCCGCTTTCGTCTTTCCCCAAGTCAACAAATTCGGACTCTTGGAAGACGTCGATGCACTTGCCGATTTTGCCAAGGAACGCGGCATGCGGTCCATCGCATCGATCGACCCCATGCTTTTGGCCACAGGGGGCTTGAAGCCTCCAACGGATTTTGGAACCGAGGGCGTCGACTTCATTGCCGGGGAAGCCCAGCACTTGGCCATACCTCCATCTTTCGGAGGTCCGGGTCTGGGTTTGTTCGGTTGCCGCTTCAACGAAGAACGCAAAAAAGATCTCCGTTCTACCCCGGGGCGGTACGTCGGGAAAGCAAAGGACATCAACGGGAGAGATTGTTTCGTGATGGTTCTCTCTACCCGCGAACAGCACATAAGAAAGGAAAAAGCGACCTCGAACATATGCTCGAACCAAGCCTTTCTCGCAACCTTGGCAGGAGCAAGCTTACTCGCAAAGGGAGAACACGGGCTACAGAAATCCCTTCAAACCGCCTTGAATTCCAAAGACAAGGTGCTTTCAGAAATTTTGACCTGCGAAGGGGTTAGACTCGCATTTCCGGACACACCGTCTTTCAACGAAACCGTACTGGCGCTGGACTGTTCCGTAGACGACCTTATCGAGAAAGGACGGGAAGAAAACCTTCACATCGGGGTCGACCTGACGGACATCGCTCCAGAAGGGAAGTCCGAAAATTTGCTCAAAATGTCCTTTTCTGATGTTCAAAACGACGAATCGATTGAATCTCTTATCCGCTTTTTCAATATGGAGTTCCCTCGCCTGAAGGATGGGGTCGAGCAAAGGGCGCCTGGCGAGCCAAGCGAAAACCTAAGGAGAGTCGGAGCGGCGGACCTCCCGAGCTTTTCTTTCGACGAGATAGCCAATTACTACGAAAACCTTGCCGAGCTGAACGTCAGTCCTGACGATGGATGCTATCCACTCGGCTCGTGTACGATGAAGTACAACCCGATGCTCAATGACTGGGCGGCCGACCTGCCCGGATTCTCTCAAGTCCACCCACAGGCTCCCGAAGAAGACTCCCAAGGGCCATTGTCGGTATTGTACGAAACGCAGGAATGGTTCAAAAAAATCACTGGCCTTGCCGCAGTCACGACCCAACCGGTTGCCGGAGCCCAAGGCGAATTGGTTGGACTCAAGCTCTTCCAAGCCTATCACCGCAAACGGGGGGGAAAGCAAAGAAACATCGTCTTCATTCCCAAATCCGCTCATGGCACCAATTTCGCAACAGCTGCAATGGCGGGATACCCGGATGGGATCGTCTACCTTCGAGCCAACGACGAAGGCACCATC